>R22__coassemble_120_pt1 | contig 63933 bp, 47 predicted proteins | sample R22__metabat2_low_PE_056 | metagenome-assembled genome bin R22 | reverse complement strand
GCTGCAGGGAGACGAAAATGAGGATAAGGGAGAGAATCTTTTTCATATTCCAAATATAAACAAATTTTGCGGATTGACACTTATTTAGTAACTTGCAGGACTAACCGACCACACTAATGACCAAAAACCAAGAGGTGAAGGTGATAGAGATCAAGAAGAGCATCTTCGCCGACAATAACGCCGATGCGGACAATCTCCGCAAAGAGCTGAAGGACAAGGGAGTATTCCTCCTTAATTTGATGTCGTCCCCCGGGAGCGGCAAAACCACCACGCTTATACGCACGCTGAATCTGATTAAAGATAAGCTGCGTGTGGCGGTGATGGAGGCGGATATCGACTCCGACGTGGATGCCGTCAAGATTAAAGAGGCCACAGGCATCGAATCCATCCAGCTCCATACCGGCGGGATGTGCCATCTCGATGCGGAAATGACCCGCCAGGGACTGGACAACGTGCCGTTGGACAGCCTGGATCTGGTAGTATTGGAGAACGTGGGCAATCTGGTCTGCCCGGCCGAGTTCGACACCGGGAGTTGCCGCAATGCCATGATTCTATCCGTGCCGGAAGGGCACGACAAGCCACTCAAATATCCCCTTATGTTCTCGGTCTGCGACCTTGTGCTCGTGAACAAGACCGACGTGATGCCATACTTCGATTTCGACCTTGCAGAATGCGAGGAGTATGTGCATATGCGCAATCCCAAAGCCACCGTCATCCCCATCTGCGCCAAGACCGGCGAGGGGGTGGAGAAATTTGCCGGGTGGCTCCTGAACGAAGTGAAAAACTGGAAAGAGAACTGATATATGCCTGAAATGTCCACCAAGTTCGTCCCCAAGCATTTTGGCGACAAGAACCCCAATCCTAAACTTATCAAGTTCGTGCGTCACGTCACCGACCGCGTTCCCGGCAAGATCAAGATGACTACGGAAGCCCCCGAATACTGGGGCCTTGCCTGCATCTTTGAAGACGAAATGGACGCCGCCACCCGCGAAGCGTCGCTGGACCTCCTGCTGGCCATGCTTCCCGGCAGCCCCTTCAAGGTGCGCAAGCATTGGACATACGCCCAGCTGCACACGCTGAACGCTGAAAAGCATTTCACCCCGTCCGATTCCAGCCTCGACGAATTGCTGGACAAACTCGCCTATTTCGGCATGCTTGAATATGACTATGGCGACAAGTACACCGACGACGGTCCCGTGCCCGGCACCACCTACAAGCGGGAAGACCGCATTTACTGGGTGCCTATGTTCGTGCCCGGCAGCGCCGAGTATACCAACATGAACACAGACCTGATGGACCGCCATCCGGAACTCGCGATGTTCTTCGAGCGTATGACCTTCCTCCCCTTGGAGAAGATCACCCCGATGGTGCCAATGGGCGGATCCGGCATCGGCATGCACGTCATCCCGGTGGAGAAGGCTATAAGCATGGAGAACCAGTCGGTCAGCATCGAGCACATCTCCTACTGGCTGAAGAAGTACGAAGGCCACATCGGCGTGGGCATCTGCTCCTGCCGCTACGGCCGCAAGAAGCTGGATGAGGGCTGTGCGGACGACTACCGCGACTGGTGCATAGGCGTTGGCGACATGGCGGACTACCTCCGTGAGACCGGCCGCGGCCACGATATTACCTACGACGAGGCGATGGCTATCCTCAAGAAGGCTGAGGATCACGGTTTCGTGCACCAGATAACCAATATTGACGGCGAGGGCAAGATCTTCGCCATCTGCAACTGCAACGTCAAGATCTGCAACGCGCTGCGCACCTCGCAGCTCTTCAATACTCCCAACCTGAGCCGCAGTGCGTATGTGGCGAAGGTGGATCCCAAGAACTGCGTGGCTTGCGGCCGATGCGTGGAGTACTGCCCGGCCGGTGCCGTCAAGCTCGGCCAGAAACTCTGCACCCAGCACGGTCCCCAGACCTATCCCAAGCAGGAACTGCCGGATGCGGTCGCATGGGGCAAGCACAAGTGGAACGAGGACTACCGGGACCGCAACCGCATCAACTGCTACCCGACCGGCACCGCACCCTGCAAGACCGCGTGCCCCGCGCACATCGCCGTGCAGGGCTACCTGAAGAAGGCCGCCGAGGGCAAGTACACCGAGGCGCTCGAGCTCATCAAGCGCGAGAATCCCTTCCCGGCCGTGTGCGGACGCATCTGCAACCGCCGTTGCGAGGATGCCTGCACCCGCGGCACCATCGACAAGCCCATAGCCATCGACGCGGTGAAGAAGTTCATCGCGGAGCAGGACCTGAACGCCGAAACCCGCTTCATCCCCGAGGTGAACATATGCTCCAACGTTGAGGAGCGCTGGCCCGAGAAGATCGCCGTCATCGGCGGCGGCCCCGCGGGTCTCTCCTGTGCCTACTACCTGGCCACCATGGGATACAAACCGACCGTGTTCGAGAGGAACGCCGAGCCCGGCGGAATGCTCCGCTACGGCATACCTTCATATAAGTTGGAGAAGGATGTGATCGCCGCTGAAATCGACGTGATGCGTGAGATAGGTGTGGATATCAGGTGCGGCGTCGAGGTGGGCAAGGACGTGACCATCTCCGGACTGCGGGAAGAAGGATACAAGGGCTTCTACGTAGCCATTGGATGCCAGGGCGGACGCCTGCCCGGCATTTCCGGAGAGACTCTGCCCGGAACCACCACTGCCATCGCTTTCCTGCACGATGCCAACTGCGGCAAGGTGAAGGTGAGCGGCAAGGTGGTCGTGGTTGGCGGCGGCAACGTCGCCATCGACGCGGCGCGCGTGGCAAAGCGCAGCGGCGCGTCCGAGGTGACCATGCTGTCGCTGGAGACCGAGGACATCATGCCCGCATCCCTCGAAGAGCGCACCGAGGCCCGCGAGGACGGCGTTGCTCTGAATCCGGGCTGGGGCCCGAAGGAAGTGCTGGGCGACGGCAAGGTGAGCGGAATCGTGTTCAAGAAGTGCACATCCGTGTTCAACGCAGAGCACAAGTTCGCCCCGGAATACGATGAAAATGAATTGATTACGCTGGATGCCGACATGGTAATCTTCGCCATCGGCCAGACCGTGATACTGAAAGACCTGCTCGCCGGCACCAAGGTGGAATTCTTCCGCGGAGTGTACCCGGTGGCAGACAAACTGACCTACCAGACCGCCGAGCCCGACATCTTCGTGGGCGGCGACTGCTTCACCGGTCCTAAGTTCGCCATTGATGCCATCGCGGCCGGAAAGGAGGCCGCCGAGAGCCTGCACCGCTACGTGCAGCACGGCCACATGACCATCGGCCGCAACAGGCGGGATTTCATCGAGCTTAACAAGCAGGATATCCTGGTCGAGAGCTACGACAACGGCTCCCGCCAGGATCCGGGCGTGAAGCCCGCTCCTAACGCGTTCGCGGAGTACCACGGCACCCTCACCGAAGAGCAGGTGCGCAAGGAAACCGCCCGCTGCCTCAGCTGCGGCGCATCCGTGGTGGACGAGAACCGCTGCATCGGCTGCGGCATCTGCACCACCAAGTGCGGCTTCGACGCCATCCACCTCTACCGCGAGCATCCCGAGGCCAGCAAGCTGATCACCTCCGAAGACAAGTTCAGCGGCATTCTCCCGTACATGATCAAGCGCACAGGAAAGATATTGTTCAGTAAAAAGAAGTAATGCACGAACTGGGAATAGTATTCTACATCATCAAGGACGTCAAGAAGGCGGCCTCGGAACACGGCGTCCAGCATGTGAACGCCGTTGTGATGAACATAGGAGAAGTATCCACCATCGTGCCCGATTACCTAACCGACTGCTGGCGCTGGGCGGTTACCAAGGAGCCCATGCTGGACGGTGCCGAACTTCGCATCAACACCATCCCGGCGGTAACCCATTGCGATGCCTGCGGGAAGGAGTACGAAACCGTCCGCTACGGAAAAACCTGCCCGCACTGCGGGAGTGCCGAGACCTGGCTGCTGCGCGGTAATGAAGTAGAAATCAAACAAATAGAAGTATGAGTTGTTATATTATTCCACTTGCTCAGGCTGCTCTGACCAGCGTCTGTCGCAAGGCCGGTTGGAAGACCGGATTCATCGGACGCAACCTGGCATCTCTCGAAATGATGCTCTGGGGCGGTTCCGTAATGCTGGTCGTAGATCACGCAATCAATGGAGAACTGTTCGCCTGGACTCCGATGGAGATGCTTAAAGTCGGAGTGCCGATGAGCGTGGCCATAACCCTGGTATGGTTGGGCTACGCTATGATTAAGGAATACAGATCGAAACGTTTAGTTACTAACCAATAATTTTTACTATGTTTTTCCAAGTTTACGGGGCTAATGCCCTTTCTCAGTGGGGGATGTTGATAGTGGTCCTTCTGGGACTCATCCTCTTCAATGAATTCGCCCGTCGCACCAAGCTGGGCGGCATCATCACCTTCCTTGCCATTCCTGTCGCTCTCACCGCCTACTTCCTGGCCATTTGGCTTGGAGTGCGCAGCGGAGCACAGTGGGCACTCGAGAATCAGACCCATATCTACATGCAGGGCTGGTTCCACTATGCCAAGCTGTATGCCGCGACCGCAGGGTGCATCGGTTTCATGATGATCAAGTACAAATGGGGCGTAGGTGCAAAGCACTGGTTCAAACCCTTCCCCTTCATCATCGTGGGTATCAACATCCTCATCGCCTGCGTCTCCGACTTCGAGAGCGCGGTGATGGGCTGGAACAAGTGGTGGCTCACCTCCGAAGGCGTCTGGCAGTACGGTGGCTGGCATAATGTGATGAACGGCGTGGCAGGTCTGATCAACATCATGTGCATGACCGCATGGTGGAACGTCTATCCTTCCAAGGATAAGAAGGATATGATCTGGGCCGACATGACCTGGGTCTACATCGTGATCTACGATATCTGGAACTTTGCCTACACCTACAATTGCCTGCCTACCCACAGCTGGTACTGCGGTATCGCACTGCTTCTCGCTCCTACCGTGGCAGCTCTCTGCTGGAACCGTGGCGGCTGGATCCAGAACCGTGCCAACACCCTCGCAATCTGGTGCATGTTCGCACAGGTGTTCCCTCTCTTCCAGGAGACCTTCAAGAATGGTCAGCAGTGGTTCAGCTGGGCAACTCTGCCTGTGCTTTATCCCGAGGGAGTGAATACCATCAGCAAGCTCTATGAGGTTGCCGGCGGCGAAGCTGCAGTAGTCGGAACCACAGTGGATCCTTCTGTAGTAGCTGCAAATCCTTCCATGATGGTATTCATCAGCGCCCTGGCCCTTGTAACCAACATCGCTGCCATCTGCTGGATCATCTGCATCTCCAAGAAGCGTCACATCAATCCTTACAAAGAAGACGTCTTCGTGGATCAGAAGTACTACAAGGATGCTATGGCCCGCGCCGACGTCGCCTAGTACCCCCGCTGATTATCAATTAGTTACTATAAACCGTCTGGTGAAAACGCACCAGACGGTTTTGTGTAAGTTCTTGATATTCAGGTGGAGGGAGTGTCAGGCTTGCCGGGGGAAGCGGAAGATGATGGCGGCGACAGCGAAGAAGAGCAGGGCCAGGGGGTAGTACAGATATCCGATGATGGATGCCACACTGATGCCGGCCAGGCCGGAGGCCATCAGCAACTGGGCGCCATAAGGGAGGAATCCCTGCACTATGCAGGAAAAAGTATCCAGAATACTAGCCGACCTTCTGGGATTTACCCCGAAATGCGTTGCTATATCCTTGGCAATGCTGCCGGTAGTAATGATTGCAATGGTATTGTTGGCTGTGCAGACGTTTGCCAGAGCCACAAGCGCAGCTATGCTGGATTCTGCTCCCCGACGCCCGTTTATGCGCCTGGTGAGCAGATTGATGATATAATCTATCCCTCCGTTAACTCGGATGATCTCCAGCATTCCCCCTGCCAGCATCGTAACTATGATGAGGTCGCCCATCGAGGCTATCCCGGTACCAGCGGATTCCAGGAATCCGGTCCACCCGTATTTACCGAGCGATAGCCCGATCACTGCATTTAGCAATATGCCTATGCTCAACACGCCCATTACGTTCATTCCCATCAAAGCCAGCACGATTATGCTTAGATATGGCAATAACAATAGGAAATTGCTCTCTACCGTAGGAGCGGAAGCTTCGAATCCCTGCCCCAGGAATATATACAGTACTGCAACAACAATTGCGGCCGGACCGGCAATCCAGATATTAGTCTTGAATTTGTCGGCCATTGAACAGCCCTGGCTACGGGTCGCTGCTATGGTGGTATCAGAAATAAATGACAGGTTGTCTCCAAAGAAAGCACCACCTACTATCGCCGCCACAATCATCGCCAGAGGTGCTCCAGTGCCTTCTGCAAGGCCCGAAGAAATAGGCACAAGGGCCACAATCGTGCCCACGCTGGTGCCGATGGCCATGGAGATGAAGCATGCTGCAACGAACAAGCCGACCAGAATGAATCTCCCGGGAAGAACACGCAGGGTGAAAGCCACTGTAGCATCGATACTGCCTATTGCACTGGCGGTAGAGGCAAAGACTCCAGCCAGCACGAAAATCCAAATCATCAGCAGCACGTTGTGGTCGCCAGCTCCTCTCGAGAATAATCCTACTCTCTCTTCTATTCCGCCTTTCGTTATCAGCAATGCATAGGCAGATGCCAGAAGGAAGGCAGCAACAACCGGCACCTTGTAGAAATCTTTAGCGATGAAAGACGATACAAGGTAAACTCCCAGAAAGACCAGGAGGGGGCTCAGCGCCAGAATGCCGCGGCCTTTCGTCATTTGGAGACTTCCTTCAGCATTTCGGCCACGGCGGCTTCAAGCTGCTTGTCTTCGCCGCGCGCGACGCTTTCGGGATCGTTGTAGACCACGATGTCCGGCTCAAGCTGCAGATTCTCTAGATAACGGCCGTTGGAGACGCTCCAGGAGCCTATCTGCGGGATGCCAAATACAAGGCTGGGATCCACCTGGTTCTCCCACCACACCGATGTGGCGGTGCCGGGAACTGGTGCCCCGATAATCTTGCCGGTGCCAAGGGCCCTGTAGCAGTAAGGGAAGCCGCAGGCGTCGGAGTAGTTGGCTTCGCAGACGACCACGCAGGAAGGCTTCACCCACTTGTCGTAAGGTTCGGGTGCCATGTACACGCCGCGGGACTCGCGTTTGGTATACATCTTTCCGTCCAGGAAAGTGGCCAGGTCGTTGTGCAGCCAGCCACCGCCATTGTTACGGGTATCCACGATCAGGGCGTCGCAGGTGCGATACTTGCCCAGGGCCTTGGAATAGACCTCGCGGAAGCTTGCGGAGTTCATGCCGCGCACGTGCACATAACCCACGCGGCCGCCGGAAAGCTGCTCGACGCGCTTTTCGTTGTTGCGAACCCAGCGCTGATAGTATCCTTCGGTGTCATTGGCGGAAGGAGTGATTATAATTTCCTTTTCCTTGCCTCCGGCCTTTACGGTAAGAAGTATGCGTTTGCCGTTCTTCCTGTACAGCGCCTGATACCAGGGTGTACCGGCCTCAACGGGCTTGCCATCAACAGCAAGCACCAGATCGCCTTCCTTCATTTCGGGGACTATGCGCTGCAGGTTGCTATAAGGCAGGAATTCCTTGATCTTCAGGCCCTTGCCCGTGTAGTCTTCATCGAATATCACACCCAGGTGTCCTATACCTGTGGATGATCCGCCGTAGCGGCCACCGGTGTGCGATCCGTTAAGCTCTCCGAGCATCTCGGAAAGGATCTCGCGGAAGGCCCAGTTGTCGGTCACGTAAGGGAGGAACTGGCGGTAGTTCTCGCAGACCGCATCCCAGTCCACGCCGTGCATGTCGGCCACATACCACTTCTCCTTGACCTGCCTCCAGCAGTGGTCGAAGATGTATTCGCGTTCCTTGGCGGCATCGTATTCAAATTCGCCGCTGAAGCTGACGTTCTTGGTGCTGAAGGTCTTGGGATCAGCCTTCACAACGCTGTTGCCTCCCACCACAAACACGCTCTTGCCGTCGGCGGAAGGGATCAGGCGTCCGGTGAAGCTCTTCTTCACCACCTTGATGCTGCCGTCGGTGCGGTCTACGCACACCAGGTCGTGATTCTTTTCGAGCTGCACGGTATAGTAGAGTTTCTTGCCGTCGGGGGTGAGCAGGTAGTCGCCTATATGGCCGGAGTTGCGGGTAAGCTTGACTACGCGGTCGAAGCGGCGTTCGAGCTCCAGTTTCACCTTCTCGGGCTTCTTGGAAGCGGTGCTGTCCTTTTTCTCCTTCTCATCCTTCTTCTTGTCCTTGGCGGCCTGCTTGTCGCTCTTGAGGAGGTTCTCTATCTTTTCCATATCCTCGCCCTGCACGAACTTGAGGTAGGCCTCGTCGTCGAAGAACATGATGTAAATGTCGCCCTCGGCGCCCCAGCTGCCGTGGCTGCGGTAGCCGGCCTTATCGCTCTCCCACATCATCGCCTTACCGCCCATGGCCCACTTGAAGTTGCCGTCGGAGTAGCCACTCAGGGTGAGGTCGGTGATCTCCCCGGACTCGATGTCTATCAGGCAGATATCCTCATTGTACATGCGCTGCTCGCCCTCGTAGCTGGAGAGGATGTAGCGGCTGTCCGGGCTCCACTCGAACTGGATGTCGCCGTCGGAGTAGGAGTAGTTGACGCCCTCGGGGATGAGGACCTTCTCCTTGCCTCCGTCGGTGCTGCAGATCACGAGGCCGGTGCGGTTGCGGAGGTATGCCACCCACTTGCCGTCCGGCGAGACGCTGGGCTGGAAGCAGACCTGCCCTTCGGGGGTGATGCGCTTCTCCTTGGTGCGGGTGGTGAAGGTGAACATCTGGTCCTTCTTGTCGGTGAGCTCGCGCTTGTAGATGGCCCACTCGCCGTTCCGTTCGGAGTCGTAGAAGATGCTGCGGCCATCCTTGCCGAAGGCCACCCAGCGCTCCTGCTCGGGGGTATCGGTGATGCGGCGGGTATCCCCAAGTTCCAGCGGGGTCACGAACACGTCGCCCCTGGAGACCACAGCGATCTCCTTCCCGTTGGGGGATGCGGCAAAGCCGCGGATGCCGTCCCTGGCGATGCGGAAGATGTGCTCGCGCTCGTTCTTGTCTTTCTTGACGGTGATGGCGAGCTTGGCCGGCTGCTGTCCCTCCTTCTGGGTGTATAGATCCCCGTTCCAGGAGTAGCAGAGCGTGCCGTTGCCGCTGATGCTGAGGTAGCGGACGGGGTTCTTGGTGAAGGATGTGATGCGCACGGGTGCAGCACCATTTATGTCTGACTTCCAGACGTTTGCATCGCCCGCCCAGCCGTTGGGCTGCACCGGGGTCTCGCTCTGTTCGCTCACGTAGTAGTAGTGGATGCCGTCGGGGGCGAACACGGGCGTGCGGTCCTCGCCGATGAAGCTGGTGAGCTTGGTGTATTTGCCGTTCTGTATCTTCCAGATATTGTGTGCTGCTGAAGAAGTGTGGTGCTTGCGGTAGGGGTCCTCGGGCGTGACGTAATCTTCGTAGAGGATGGTGCCGTCGGCGGAGATGTCGGCGGAGCCCGCCTTCACGGTTGCGATGCGCTCGGGCAGGGGCAGTTTGCCGGGCTCGGCCGCAAGCGCCGCAGCGAAGTCCAGGCTATAGAGATTGTTCGCCCCGGGGAAGGCACTTGAGCTTGCAAGTTCCTGATAATAAGCGCTGAAGATTATCTTGCCGTCTTTGCTGACCGCATAGGGGGTCTGCGCTCCGCCATAGTCGGTGAGACGCTTGGGGCGTCCTCCGTCCTTCGAAATTGCCCAGAGGTCCTTCTGGCCTTCGCGGTAGGATGCGAAGATGACGTATTTGCCGTCCGGGCTCCAGCGCGGCTCGGTGTCGTGAGCGGGATTGGTGGTCAACTGGACGGCCTCTCCGCCAGTGGCGGGCACGATCCAGATATCGCCCTGATAGACGAACGCAACGGTGGCGCCGTCGGGAGAAATGGCGTTCTGGCGGAGCCAGCGGGGAGTTTCATTTGCAATTGAGAGTGTGCAGACAAGCGCGGCAGCGGCCGCAAGGAGGAACTTCTTCATATACTTTTTGTACTTAACCTTCAAAAGTAAGAAAAATCCCTGCAAAATCCTATCTTTGTAATGAAATGAATTCCGCCGTACGTCTGATTGTCCTTAATTCCACCAAACTGGGAGACTCGTCCCTGGTGCTGCATTGCCTTTGCCGGGAGATGGGACGGCGGAGTTTCATCGTAACAGTGCGCAAGGGCGGTTCGCGTGCGTTGTATCTACCATTCAGCGTGCTGGATGCTGAGGTTTTGGAGAACCGCAAATCTGACCTCTGGCGGCTCCGCGGGGTTTCCGCAGCGTATCCCCTTAATGGCGTGCGGTCGGATTTCAACAAGAACGCCATCACCCTTTTCATGAGCGAGGTGCTTTGGAGGGCTGTGCAGGACGGGGCCGCCGAGGAAGGCCTGTATGACTGGTGCGAGCGCAGCATCCTCACTCTGGATGCCCTGGAGGGGAGTTTTGCCAACTATCATCTGCGCTGGCTGATGGAGCTCGCCGGCGTGCTGGGCTTTTCTCCTTCGTTTGAGTCGCTGGCCCCCTTCGCCGGGGAGAATCTGCAGGTTATCGGCGACCTTCTCTCCGCCGGCTTCGAGGAGTTCCTGGTCTATCCCCTCAACGGTTCCCGGCGCAGCGCCATCGCCGGCTCGCTCCTCCGCTATCTCTCCGCCCATCTGGAGATTCCCCTCAACATCCGCTCCCTCGCCGTGCTCGGAGAGCTCTACTGAGTATCAAGCACTTACGCAAAACCGTCTGGTGAAAATGCACCAGACGGTTTATAGTAACTAATTGATAATCAAGTATGATGTAGAAAGATGAAAAAGGGTATTGTGAATTGCGTGGAAGTTTACGATATTTGCAGAAAGCCCTATGTCTGGGCTATGGATAAATAGAATTGAAAGCTATGAAGGGTCAGAACAGAAAACTCTATCCGGACATAATCAATCATTGTTATCAGAGAACCATAAATGGAGACCTGATCTTTTACAATGTTTATGATTGCCTGATGTTTTTTACCATTTTTTGCGTTCAAGCGCCAAAATATGGAATCAGGGTTTATAAACTATGTTTGATGCCGGACCATATTCATAATTCTTCTTCCGCAAAAAGAAAGAAGGATTTATCGGATTTCACCCAGGTTTATACTGCAATGTACGCCAGGGAACACAACATTGTATGCAATGAGAAGGGGTCTGTATTTCAGTCCCCATTCGGCAGTGCACCTAAATATGGAGATAAAAAAGCACGCTCCAATCTTATCTATGTTGATAACAACCCGGTAGAGCGACACCTTGTGGAAAAGGCTGAAGACTATCGTTGGAATTTTCTTGCTTACGCAAAAAGCAATCACCCTTTTTCAAAGCCTCTGGCATTGAAAGAGGCCTCAAAAGCAATGAAAACTGCTATAGAAATAGTAGATGCATGGTATAATGATGGAAAGTATCTATCGTATTTTATGCTGAGAAGGATGTTTTCACCTCTTTATGAAGAGGAAAAGCGTCAATTAGTAGATTACATTGTAACCAAATACAACATTCTGGACTATGAGGGAGCGGCCGCTTTTTTTGACGGTTATGAGAACATGTTAATTGCAACACACTCTGTCACCGGCAGTGAACACGACTTAAACGAAGTCTTTGTTGGCAAATCTGATGAATACTATAACAAGATGACTTCGATTCTTATGAATACAGGGAGATTCAAGGATATCCATGATGTGTTTTCTTTGTCTATCGAAGACAGGATGGGTTTACTCAAGATGCTGAACTCCCAGACCGATGCGACACTGGAGCAAATTGCGAAGTATCTGCACATTCCCTTTAAGCACGAAAAAGGTTAGCACCCTTGATAATCAAGCACTTACACAAAACCGTCTGGTGCGTTTTAACCAGACAATTTATAGTAACTATCTGATAATCAACAGGACAGAGGGGCAATCAAGCTCGGGGAGAGCTCTACCGCTAGCGGATTCCGTACTTCCGGAGGATCCTGACCAGGGGCTTGCGGATGCTCTCTGCCCAGAGGTAGTAACCGATGTCGCTGGGATGGGTGCCGTCCAGCGAGGTCTCGTGGTCGGGGGTCGAGGCGTCGGATGTCTTGATGTAATACACATCCTTATAGCGCTTTACGGCGACGGCCATCACGCTGTCTGCCATGGCTATCTTTGCCTTCTCTATCGCATCGCGGCGGATGTTGAAGTTGCGGTTCTCCCGATAGATGGTGCGGATGAAGATCAGCGGCACGCCGGGATGGGTGGCCTGGATTTCCTCGATGAACCCGAAGGTGCGGGTGCGGATCTCCTTCGGACTGGGATTTGAGAAGGTGTCGAAGAAGAAGGCGTCGGCGTGAGCATCCTTCAGGGCACGGAGATATTCCGGCTGCATCTTGCAGTCGCCCGCCACTCCCAGGCTGTTGAACTGGAATCCGGTCATCCTGCTGAGGAACCCGGGGATGGTGTTGGCGCACCTGGCGGAGCCGTGGCCATGGGTGAAACTGGAGCCGTACAGCACTATATCATATTTGAACGGTTTGTCGCCAGGCTCCAGCACGTTGCCGGCAGGAACGCCGACCTGGGCGGACTTGATGACGCTGAAATTCGAGAAGTAGACTATGCACTCCTTCATGCCCGGGGCCATGCCCTCCACCAGGGTGCAGGTCTTGTAGCCGTCGTTCCCCTTGGGGATGTAGGCCGATCCCGCCCAGAGCCAGGAACCATCCTTCTTTATATAGAGGTCGTAGCCCCTCTCCCCACGGGTGGAACCACCTTCGTTCTCGGTGAGGGTGCGCATGGTGATGGTGCGGGCATCGGTGCGGAAACTGCAGATGATGCCGGAGCTGGAGCTCAGCAGCTTGACGCTGTTCTCGGTCCAGCCTCCGTACTTGCCGAAATCCATACGCTTGTACGGGTCCGGGGTGTCCGGGAAAACCTTTCCGACGATGGTAAGGTCGGTGGCTTCTACATATTTATAATCCTGCGCAAAGGCAGAAAGCACCGCGGTCAGCGCGGCAATCAGGAAAAACAGGCGTTTCATAAACTATAACGAACTTATCATCAGAAGCACCACCCCGGCGAGCATCAGCAACAGCACGCCGGCCTTCTGCGCGATGCGCTTCTCTTTGAAGAGCGCTGCTCCCAGCGCGAAGGTTACGATGACGGAGCTGCGGCGTATGAGCGAGATTACCGACAGCATCGATCCGTCCGCCTTCAGCGAGAAGAAGTAGAGCATGTCGGCGGCGGTGATGAAAACGGCGATCAGCATCAGCGTCCAGTCCCAGCGGAAGGGTTCCGACACCCCGCGCGAACGGCGGAGAAGGATGATCACCACCAGGAACAGGGTGATGTAGATATTGGTCCAGCCCTGCACGAAGAGTGGCTGCATGCCGGCCATGATGTGCTTGTCCCAGAGCGCGCTGGCCACCCCGGTGAACACCGACACCAACAGGGCCCAGAAGCCCTTGTTGCCCTTGAAGGAGATGCCTTCCCGCTCGCTGCTCACGCTCAGCAGCCACAGGGCGAGAAGCACCGCCGCAACCCCGCACCACTGCATCCAGTTCAGCCTTTCTCCGAATAGGATAATGGAGAAGATGACCACGAACATGGGCCGGGAGGTCTTGAAGGTGCTGACGGTGGTGATGGGAAGCAGCTGCAGGGCGATCATGCCGCTAACCCACGAGGCCGTCACCAGGACGGCCTTGAAAAGGAGCCGGAGATGGTCCGCTCCGGCTCCCAAGGTCAGGAAAGGACTCACGAATATGGCGCTCAGGCCGGTGGCGACCAGCAGGATGCCGTATACGCCGTTGCGTTTCAGCGCAGCTTTCTTCGCAACGTCATATACGCCCAGCAGCACCGCCGAGGCGAGAGCCATCCATATCCACATAAGCTACTTGAGATTGAATTCTTTCGCCCAGTGCCTGCCGTCCGGAGCGGTGACGCTGATCTCGATTACGGAAGCGTCCTTCGAAGGCTTGACGGCAAAGTAATGGATATTCTTTCTGGGCTGTTTGTATTTGGGAATCGGCTTGTCGCCGAACTTCTTTTCAATCTGTTCGATGAAGGTGGGGGAGACGTCCGCGACCAGTTCCGGAGTGCCCATGGCTGTACCGTCCTGGACCCATTCGACCTTCCAGTCTTCATCGTAATCCCAAACGTTCGCAAGATAGCAGTCCGGGTTGAAGCGGGATTCGCCCCTGGCGATGAATTCCACCTGGAAATCATCGGGATAATCGATGTTATGCCAGTACCAGGACAGGTTTTCTCCCTCGCGGTCGAAAATCAGGTAGCCGCGCGGCGTGCCGTCGTTGCACCAGATGGTTTCCCACCAGGTTCCGCAGATGGATGCCGGGTTGTGGTCCCGGATGTCCGGAGTGTAGCGGTGGTTGTTGAAGATGTGGGTGTGGCCGGAGAGGAAATCCACCTTGTAGCCGTCCAGCATCTCGATGAGCTCCTTGCCGTTCACGATGTAGACATCTTTCCACCAACGGTAGGTGGGGCTGTGCTGGGCGATGAAGATGTGGGTCCCCTTGGGCACGTACTCCAGCAGTCCGCGCATGAAGTCCATGGTCCACTCGGGATAGCCTTCTGTGTATTTGCCGGATACCTTCGGATCCTTGACCTCGCCGCGGAAGCGGATGTTGTTCACGCCGACCACCAGGTCCTTGCCGAGCCAGAAAGCCCAGTTGGCAGGGCCGAAGTGATCTTCGTATGTTGCTTCGGCAGCCTTGCCGCCCATGTTCTGGATAAAGTCGTGGTTGCCGATCACGGAATAAAAAGGTATTCCGGTCTTGGCTATGGCTTCCTTGTAGGGCTCGAATATCTCGAGCTCGTTCCAGCCCTGGTCGCCGAGGGATATGCCCACGGTGTTATGCTTGGCCAGGTGTGCCTGTCCCTGCTCAGTAAGGTCCTGGAGAGGCTCCTTGCAGAACTTCTTCAGGTGCCTTTCGTGCTTCATCTGGGGGTCCGATACTGCAAACAGCGTGAAATCGTCGCCGTCTGCGGTGCGGTTCAGTTCGAAGTGATACTTCTTTGCCTTGGTAAGAGGCTGGTAGAACTGAGGGGCTCCCGTGCTGAAGTCCGGCTGATACCCGGAAGGGCTAACGATATACACGAAACGTGCGTCATCGGCCACATCCAGCTTGAACTTGCCGTCTTCGCCGGTGGTGGTGAAGTGCGCTCCGTCCGTGACGATAACGCCCGCCAGGGCATCGCTGCCGCAGGCGACGCTACCGCTCACGCGGCGAGCCTCCGCGCCGAGGCAGAGGCTCGCTGTGAGCAATAGGATTAAGAGTTTTCTCATTGAGAGCTACTTGGTTACGATCTTGATGTTGTCGAGATACCATCGGTTCTGGCCGCGGGTATTGCTCACATAAGGATCGGAATTGGTAGGACGCAGGGTAATCCTGGTTTCGGCCGTTGCCCCGTTGATGGTAACCGAGGCATGCTGCCACTCAAGTTTGGTCTGATCCTCTGCGGTAGGCTGGGAGGAAGTGAGCTCCGTGCTTTCGCCTCCGGAAACGGCTGCGGTCAGTGTCATGATATCCGGCTTTGAGCCGCCTGTCATGCACCAGCACCAGTCGAAGGTGAGTTCCACGTTAGCTGCTGAGGTAAGTGCCGTGAGAGCAGGAAGAATAAGACCGGAACTATAGTCGGATTTACCGAACTTAAGATAGTTCTTCTGCAGATAGAGGGTACGGCCGTTGCCGCTGTCGGGCTCGGCTGTGCTCCACTCCAGGCCCTTACCACCCCAAATGAAGCCGTAGCCCTTGGTCTGAAGGTCGGCCAGGATGGGCTGAAGCGCTGCGGTAGTAAAGATGTTCGGCGAGGAACCAACGGAGTTGTTGGTAACATCGTCGGGAGCATTTGCTGCCGTGGCGTAAGGCTCGAGCCACTCGAAATCCTCTTCGAAGACAACGGTTCCGGCAGGGATTCCGCCACCACCGCCGCCGGCGGGAGCGTCGGTAACCTCGAAGAGAGGACCGGCATCCTCGCCATCGTCACCATTGTCGGCGATGCGGCAGGTACCTCCGTTAGGTGCAGCGAGAGCGCCCTTGCCGTTGGACTGCCAGTTGGCCACGCAGCGCATCCTGAACTTGGGCTCGCGGCAAGGAGCTGCGAGTTTCCAGTTGCACTCTACCGCCACGTTCGCTGTGGGTTCGATGAAGTTGTACTGGGCATTCGTGCCTGTCTCGGTTTCCGTTTCGACAGGATACTCATCTGCCGGCTTCCACTCGTTTCCGTCGAAGTATTCGAGCATCCAGTACTTCTGTCCGGTTGCGGAAATACGTGTGAGGAACTTGATATGGAGCTGAGTGCCAGCAGGATACTCGTAATTGTCGGTAGCGGAGAACTGCCAGTAGTCGCCCGGCCATGCGCCGGTCACGTAAGGATGTCCGGTGCCGCCGATAATACGGGATGCCTTGTTAGCGGTGTCGATACCGGTCTTGTCGATCTGCCAGTACTCGATCTTGCCGTTGCCCTCCACATTGGAAGGAACGTAGAGTCCGCCAAAGCCTTCCGTGGCGTCGGGCTTACCTGCGGTGCCGCCGAAGAATTCCTGATATGCAGTCATCGTGGTAGCAGTGAAGCGCCACTTGGCATACAGGAGCTTGTCGGGTCTGGGAACTACGGCGGGACCGTTGTCCTTGACGGCGGTGGTCAGAATGCCGAACATCTTTGCTCCGAGCAGACCGCTGATGTAGCCTGTGAGATCCACCTTGTTGCCGTTAAGGCTGGAAATGCTCAGTTCAGAAGGGCAGTCGACCTGCTTGACGGAGTACTCCACTTCGTCGACGGTAACCACGAGATTGCCTCCCGAAACTACGCCGGAGACGGTCACGTATTCCGTTGCGGAAGCGGTGTAGGTGGCGATAACTTCGTTCAGGTTGACAGGGGTGGGATAAGTGTAGGTGCCGGAAGACTTCACGGTGACTTCGTCGGCGGGGCTTCCCTTGACATCCTTCACGGAAACCACGTCTCCAACCTTCACGGTCTCGGTGGACTCGATGTAGAGATTGGTGGTTCCGCTGTTCACCACAAAGCCCTTGGAGGTGACAGCCACGACCGTGGCCTCATCGAGGATGAATGCCTTTCCCTCAGCAAGTTCGGCGACTTTGTCGAGAGTCAGATGTTGTGCGTTGCGGTAGGCATCTCCTTCCTGGCTCACGAAGATGAGCAGGCGGCTGGCCAGGGTGTTGCCGGAGATGATGAGCGTATCCTTGCGGGGCTCCAGCATTCCCTGGGAATCGGTATTGTTCGCTGCCGTGACCGTCACGGTCGTCACACCGTTGCCGGTGCTGGGATCGACGGTGATCCATTCAGGGGCTGTGGTATGCCAGTCGCCGTCTGAATATACGGTTACCGTCTGCGCCGCAGGGTTGCTGGCGGCGAAGTTCATCAGTGTCACATCGCCAAGCACGGCTTTGGCAACGCCGGTAGCGGGCTCCTGCTCACAGGAGACCATGGCGCTTCCAAGCACAGCCGCAATGGCGGCGACTCTTAATATGCTATATAATCTTTTCATAATCTGCTACCAGTTAGGATTCTGTTTGAGATTCGTGTTGAGTTGGAGATCCTTCTCGTTGAGGGGATAGAAGTAGTGCTTCGTCTCGTCGAAGGAATGAGGAACGGTGTGGAGCACGTCGCGCACGCCGGAGGTGGCAGCGTTGCCCGTGTTGGGATCTACCAGATAGAACATCTCATCGATTGCTTTTTCGTCCGCAACTGAAGGATCATGTATCTGGAAACGTGTGCCGGTAGCAGCGGAAGTGCCTACATAGAAGGTGTACTTGCTGTCGTCGCCGAAATCATAGGTGCCGGGGCCGGGGATGTACATTCCCCAGTAAGGCTGGTTGAGGCAGTAACCGGCCTTCCAGCGGATCAGGTCGAAGTAGCGGCCGTAACCTTCCTGGAAGAGCTCGATTGCACGCTCGCGGCGGATTTCGAGTATGACACCCTTGTTGGAACCGCTGACGTTGGTGTATCCGAACTGGGCGGATCCCAGGTAGTTGTTGTCCGGGTTTGCATTGGCTGCATCCTTGTTCAGGTCGGGCATGCCCACACGCTTGCGGATGAGGTTGACGGAAATGTCCAGGTCGTCCTGAGTGAGTTCTCCGAGCTCGGCCTTTGCCTCAGCATAGTTCAACAGTGCTTCTGCATAGCGGAATACCGGCATGTCGTTGAAGCAGTTGTCCGTGGAATAAGGCTTCGTGTCGTACGAAGGGATGTACTTGATGGTCTGGAAACCGGACTGGCAGTAGGCGAATTCGGGGCCGTCCTTGCTGGTGCCGGGCTTCTTCCAGCTGTAGCCGGGAGTGCGGATGGTCTGGGCAAGGCGGGGATCGCGTCCTGCAACCTCATCGGCGAAAGCCATCACGTTCCAGCCGGGTTTGTCGGTGAAACGGGTGCCGTCGGCCATCAGGTACATGTCGACCAGTTTCTTGGTCATTCCGTAGCGGGCAGATGTCTGGTTGGTGATGTCGCGTCCGAGGTCGTGCTTGATCTTGAGGTCGCGGTCGTAGTTTACAGCGAGGATTATCTCATCAGTGTTGGCGTTGTCCGAGTTGAACAGGGTGAGATAGTCGCTGTTCGGCTTGCCGGTGGAGAAGAGTTTGTATGCCTTGGAATCTATCAACTGCTTTGCGGCATCGGCTGCCAGGCCGAGATAATAGTCTGCATCATGGGTGCTTCCATCGGCTGCGGTATAAGAATTCTCGAACGGAGCAGGGGAAGCGTGATACTTGCGGAAGGTTCCTTCGAAGAGGCAGAACTGTGCTTTGAGGAACATTGCGGTGTATTTGTTTACCCTGTATGCCGTCTGGGGAGCCTTTGCCTTGCCGGGCAGGTCTTCGATGGCGCAGTCTATGTCTTCGATGATGTGCTTCAGCACTTCTTCGCGAGTATCGCGGGGTGCATAGAGATCTTCGTCGGCAGAGCCGATTTCATGGTCGATCCACGGCACGTCGCCGAACTTGCGGATCATATCGGCATAGTAATATGCACGCCAGAACCTTGTGAGAGCGGTGTATTCCTTCACGGCCGCCTCGTCCTTGCAGTTGCCTATGTTGGCAAGCAGGGTGTTCATCTTGCGAAGGTTGGTGAAAGACCAGCCGCCGCCGGATGTGGGAACGGTGCGGTCGGCACCGCCGCGGATGAGGTCGGAAGGATTCATCTTCACGAAAACGTCGCTTTCCCTGGCAAAGGGCTCTTTGTCGAGAAGGTTGTTATAGAATGTATTGGAGAAGAGCTGGAGGTCTTCCGCCCTTGTGAAGTATGCATCGGGGGTGAGCTGGGACTCAGGAGTGAGCGACAGCACGTCTTCGAGATAGTTGCAGGATGCAGCAGCGAAGGATGCAAGGATAAGGATCAATATAGTCTTTTTCATAATCGTCTCCTCCTTTAGAATGTGATGTCAACGCCGAACATGTAGGTCTTCTGCCAGGGATAGCAGGTATTGTTGAGGTCGTCGACCGGGTTGTCGCCGCGGTTGAAGCAGCTTTCCGGATCGAGGTGGGTGGTGTACTTCGTGATGGGAGACCAGTAAGCGATGTTCTCGCCGGAGAAGTAAACGCGCACCTGCTCAAGACCGACCTTGGATATAAGCTTCTTGGGAAGTTCGTAACCCACGGTGAGGTTCTTGAAGCGCAGATACCTGATGTTCTGGAGGTAGCGGTCGTTTACGCGTCCGAGTTCGCCGCCGCCGTTGGATGCGACGTTGGAACGGGGACGGGGGAAGTATGCGTCGGGATTGTCCTCGCTCCAGCAATTATCAAGGAAGTTGGGATCGAGGAAGGTAGGATAACCGAGGCTGTAGGGGCCCCAGAAGTCGAAGTTGTAACGGGCAGGATACCAGTAATGATTGCCGGTTCCTTCGAAGAACACGCTCACATCGAATCCGTTCCAGGAGAATCCGGTCTGGAATCCATAGTGGAGGCGGGGCAGGCCGTTTCCGAGATAGATGCGGTCGCCGTGCTCGTCGAGGGTATTCTTGCCCACGCCGATGACACCGTCACCGTCGAGGTCGGCGTATTTAAGGTCACCGGCCTTCCATCCGCCGTTGAGGTTGGCGTTGCAGTAGGACTGGTCCACCTTGCTGGTGTAATCTGCAGCTTCTGCATCGGAAGCGAAGAGGCCGTCGATGTGGAAGCCCCAGATCTCGCCGAGTTCCATGCCCTCGTAGTAGTTGGAAAGGAGCTTGGTCTCGTTGTTGAACTTGGTGATGTTGGAGCGGAATTCGCTGAGGGTGCCCTTCAGGAAGTACTGGAGGTCTTTTCCTCCGACTTTGAAGGAATCTCTCCAGCTGAGCGACAGTTCATATCCCTTGGTACGGAGGTCTGCGGCATTCATCTGAGGCACGCCTGCGCCATACACCGAAGGAAGGTCCATACCATCGGTGAGCATTCCGTCGGTGTCGCGGATGTAGGCCTCGCCGGTGAATTCGAGTTTGTTGCCGAGCATCGCGAGGTCGAGACCGATGTTGGTCTGCTTGGAGGTCTCCCAGGTCTTGTCGGAAGCAACCGGATCGTCGAGGTTCGTGTAGCGGGCCATTGTGGTGTCGCCGAAGTTGTAACCTGCGAAGGTCTTGAAGTTCACGAGGCGCACATAGGAGAAGTTACCCACGTTCTGGTTACCCAGCGTACCGTAGGATGCACGGAGCTTGAGGTTGTTGACGTAGGGCTTGAGAGGCTTGAAGAAAGGCTCTTCGCTGATGCGCCAGCCGGCGGATGCTGACGGGAAGAAGCCGAACTGATGTCCGCGGGCAAAACGGGAGGAACCGTCGTAACGGGCAGATGCCTCGAAGAGATAGCGCCCCTTGTAGTCGTAGTTCACGCGGCCGAAGAAACCTGCCACCCTCCATGCGGACTGGTTTCCTCCTACTTCGGGGGTACGGGTCTCGGTGGATATGAGGGCGAGGTCGGAGAGTTCGGTGGTGATGAGGTCATAACCCTTTGCGTAAACTCTCTTATAGTGGTAGTCGTCGTAGTTGAAACCGCCCATTACCTTGAGGTTGTGTGCATCTGCGAAAGTGTTCTCGTATGTGGCATAGGCGTTCCAGGTCTGGCGTACATATTCCTGTACGGATTCCGTCATGTAGTTGTCGAATGCGCCTGCATTGTTGTATTCCACGACCTCACCTGCATACTGGGAATAGGTGATCAGGTTCCTGCGGTGGGTGTCGTGGTTGTTGTAGGTTCGGTAACTGTAGTTCGCCTTGAGGGTGAGACCCTTGAAGGGAGTGACGGTAAGTTCCGTGGTGTTGGCGAGGTCGGTGCGTTTCTCGATGTTGAGGTTGCCGCTCTGGTATGCCCAGTGGCGTCCGTTACATACGCGGTAGCCGAGGGCATCCACGAAGTAAAGGAAGGTGCCGTCAGGGTTGGTCAGAGGGAAACACGCGGGAGCATGACGGTCGCCATATGCGAAGGAGTCCTGGATGTCGTGAAGGCCGGGGAAGTCGTAGGTGCCGACGAAGAAGTTGGTGTTGTTGCTGATTCGAGCGTACTTGTTGATGCGTGCGTCGAACTTTGCACGGAGATTGTACTTCTCGTATACGTCGGGACGAGCCTTCACCATACCCTGCTGGCGGTCGTACTGGCCGGAGAGATAGTACTTGACGGCCTTGTTTCCGCCGCTCACGCTCACGCTGTGGTTCTGGGTGGGATGCACGTCGTTGTAGAGTTCGTGCCACCAGTCGGTGTTTGCGTAGTATTTGTAGTGCACGCGACCCTGGGAGTCGGGAGCGGTGGTAACCACCCACGGACGTTCGGGGTTCTCGGTCTTGTCGTTCACGCGGGCGAGGAGCTCCATCATGTCTTGCTGCGAGTAGTTCACATAGTTGGAACCCTTGCTCTCGTACCAGAACTTGTTGATGGTATAGACGGACCAGTAGCCCCTTGTTTCCCATTCGGTGGAAGTGGTAGGCATCTCGACGCCCCAGCGTCCGTTGTAGCGGACGGTGGCTTTGTCTTTATCTACCGAACCCTCCTTGGTGGTGACCAGGATGACGCCATAGGCTGCACGGGCGCCGTAAACGGCTGCGGAGGATGCGTCCTTGATGACGGAAATGGAGGCCACGTCCTGGGGGTTGATGCGGTTGATGCTGCCCTCGATGCCGTCGATGAGCACGAGGGGGTCACCGCCGTTGATGGAGGTGTAGCCTCGGATGTTCAGCGAACCGGTGGAACCGGGGTTACCGCTGGATGTGGAGATGTTGAGTCCGGGGACGGAACCCTGGAGCATGGTGGTCAGGTTGTGCGCACTGCGGTTTTCGAGCGCTTTGCTCTCCACCTGGGTGATTGCACCGGTCAGATTGACCTTTTTCTGGACACCGTAACCCACGACGACGGTCTCTTCGAGAGTCATCGAGTCGTCTTCAAGAGTTACGTTGACTGTTCCCTGGCTGGCGGGCACGTTGACGGTCTTCGTCACATAGCCCAGGCTGGAGAACTCCAAGACGGCATTTCGCTCCGGTATGCGTATCGAGTACGAACCGTCGTTGCCGGTCATCGTGCCGTTTGTGGTCCCTTGCAGAATGACGGCGACGCCGGGCACGGGCTGTGCCGCGGAGTCTACCACCTTTCCCTGGACCGTGCGGTTCTGTGCATTCAGGCTCAGGCCCAAAAGCATCAGTGCCGCCACGGCTAGAATCTTGTGTAATCTCATAATGTGTTAAAGGTTAATAAGTTGAATTGATTATTTGTTTTTGTAATCGTTTACAGTGAATGCCTTGGGGCGCGTCATGGTTTCCGTGTAGGTCTTGCCGTTGGCGTCGGTGACCGAAATGACAACGGTGGAGCTTGCACTGCTTGCGGTTGCAGTGAAGTAGTGGCTCCAAAGTCCGGTGGGGAAGGAAACGGATGTGGATGAGGCGCAGCGGGGGAAGGTATAGGCCATCGCGTGGAGCGGGTCGTAGGTGTATGCCTTGGTGAGAGTCAGTTCCTTGCCGTTCTCGGTGATGCTGACCTTCCAGTCGGGATCCCAGTTCCATACGTTGAGGAGTATGGAGTTTGCGGGAAGATTGTTGACCGCATTGATGATAGGATTCGTGTACTTGGTGTTTTCGCTCTTGACACTTGCGGCAGCTGTCGTATACGTATCCTTGACTTTGTTGACGTCGTAGGCGCGGAACTGATAGTTGGCGTCGTGGCCTGCAGCCTGGAAATACTGCTTGAAGTTCTTTCCGGTGAACTGCCATACGGCGAAACCTCCCGGAGTGCCGTCCTGCGAGACGTGGATGCCGGACGTGATTTTGCCCGTCCACCACCAGCATGCGCAGATGGCGCCCTCGTTGTGCTCGGAGAACTTGTCGTTGTGCTTGCGATGGAAGAGGTTGTGGGTGTGGCCGCTGAGGAAGTTGACGTTATAATCCTTTACGGTTGAAATGAACGCCGCCATGTTGGCTTCGCCGGCGGAATTGGCGCCGCTCATGTACTTGTCGTTGAAGGTGGTGGCGCCGTTCGGCCTCGATACGGGTGCGTGGGAGGTGATGAAGACGGGAGTGCCCTTGTCGACGTAGGAGAGATCCTTCACCAGCCACTGCATCTGCTCCGCGGTGTAATCCAGCACGTACTCGCCGCGGTGGTCGGTGCCGGTCGTGTTGCCGCTGCTGTCCAGGGTGTTGGCTTCAACGTTGTTGTAGTCGATGTTGTCCATCACCACGAAATGGATCTGACCCAGGTTGAACGAATAGAAGGTGGGAGCGATATCCCGCGTGTAGCGGAAGGACTTGTCGAAATCTCCAACCTTGGTCATGTCGTTGTCGTGGTTGCCCATCGTGTGGAAGAACGTCACGTCCTTGAAGTTTGAGTTTGCGGTCTGAAGATACTGGGGGAACTCATATTGTTTGCTGTACCAGTATGTGTCCCATGTCATGTCGCCCAAGGTCATCACGTAGCTCTTGCCGCCGGCAGAGGCGATGGAGGAGTTCAGGCTCCTGGCAACATCGCCGAACTGGGAGACGTCGTTGTTGCGGTTCGCCAGGTGCATGTCTCCGCATACAAAAAGGGTGAAGTTGTCGTTTTCCACCTTGATGAGTTCGAAGTCCTTGCGCTCGGCAACGTTGGCTCCCTGCGAAAGGATCTGATGGAATTTGGGAAGGATGCCGTCGTTGGGCACTTCGTATCCGGAGGGGATGACCACGAACACGTACTGCCACTTTTTCTGGGATTTCAGCTGGTAGATACCCTTCGCATCGGTCTTCACGAACTCGGAGCCGTCCGAAACCAGCACGTCCGGCACGCCCTTGCCTTCGCAGGTGACGATTCCATAGACGGTCACTCCCTCGCCGGGTTCAACGTTGAGCGATGCTTTCACCGACAGGTCCATCGGCCCGACGTAATAATTGATACCTCCGCTTCGGATGTATACCTTATATGTACCGTTGGTAATGTCGGCCGGGGGTGCGAAAACAAGATAGGATCCGTCCTTGAGGTCGACGATCTGGCAGTATTTGTCTTCGCCGGCCGCATTCCTGAGCACAACCTGGTCTTCTTTGGTGATGTTGGTGGTGCCGCGGAGCGTGACGGTGATCGTCTGCCCTTCCTCTATTTCTACGGGTGAAGGAACCGAGATATTGGTGATGATGATCTTTGCGCTTTCTTCTTCGGGATCCTTGACGCAGGAGGTGACGGTCGCGGCCGAGCAGATTACTGCAAGGAGGATTGCAACCGAGCCGAATCTATTCAGAAAATTCATAGTGAATGTGTAGTGTTATCCATTATAATGGATACAAATATAGAAACTTTTTTCAATATCGGGACTGCCATCTTTTTATTATATTTGTATGTTGTACTCAAACCACATAGCACTATGATTCTATTGGGTTATGACATAGGCAGTTCCTCCGTAAAGGCCAGTTTGGTGGAAGTTGAAAGCGGCAGATGCCTTGCTTCGGCATTCTACCCCAAAAACGAGGCTCCTATCCTTTCGCGGCAGCCCGGCTGGGCCGAGCAGGATCCGAACGCCTGGTGGGAATATCTCAAGGCCGCCACTGCCGAAGTTTTGAGTGCCGTACCGAACGAAGTGAAGGTATCCGCCATCGGCATCTCCTACCAGATGCACGGCCTCGTGTGCGTGGGGAAGGACGGCCGCCCCCTGCGCCCGGCCATCATCTGGTGCGACTCCCGCGCCGTCCCCTACGGGCAGAAGGCATTCGAGGATCTGGGGTCCGGCTGGTGCCTGAAGCATCTCCTGAACTCTCCCGGCAACTTCACCGCCGCCAAGCTTGCGTGGGTGAAGGAGAACGAGCCGGAGTTGTTCGCCCGCATCCACAAAATCATGCTCCCCGGGGACTACATCGCCATGCGCCTCACTGGCGAATGCTGCACCACCGTGAGCGGGCTATCGGAGGGGATGATGTGGGATTTCGCAAAGAACATCCCCGCTGGAGAACTGCTTGATTATTACGGTTTTGACCCGGCCATCCTTCCGGAAATCCGCCCCACTTTCGGGGAGCAGGGGAGGGTGAGTGCAGCTGCCGCGTCGGAGCTTGGCATTCCCGCTGGAGTGCCTGTCTGCTACCGCGCTGGCGACCAGCCGAACAACGCGTTGAGCCTGAACGTGCTGAACCCAGGAGAAATCGCCGCAACGGCCGGCACTTCCGGAGTGGTTTACGGTGTGCTCGGGGAGGTGAATTATGATCCCCAGTCCCGCGTGAATACCTTCGCGCACGTCAATCACAGCGCCGCGGATCCCCGTCTGGGAGTCCTTCTTTGCATCAACGGCACCGGCATCCTCAACTCCTGGATGCGCCGCAACGTGGCCTTTGACGGCATGACCTATCCCGGCATGAACGCCCTGGCCAAAGAATCTCCTGTCGGCAGCCGCGGAATCAGCATCCTTCCCTTCGGAAACGGAGCTGAACGCATGCTCGGAAATGCCGCTCCCGGGTGCAGCTTCCATGGTATCGATTTCAACCGCCACGGCCGCGGAGACCTCATCCGCGCAGCCCAGGAGGGGATAGTCTTCTCGTTCCAGTACGGTATCGAGGTGATGCAGGCGATGGGCATGAAGATAGACCGTATCCACGCAGGCAACGCGAACATGTTCCTCTCGGAGATCTTCCGTGAGACGCTGGCAAGTGTTTCCGGCGCCACCATCGAACTTTACGATACGGACGGATCCGTCGGCGCCGCCCGCGGTGCCGGCCTCGGCGCTGGCATCTACGCCTCGCCCGCCGAAGCCTTCGCATCTTTGGAGCGTTTGGCGCTGGTTGAACCCGCCCCCGACCGGGGGCCGTATCTGGAAGCATATGCCCTCTGGCGCGACCTCCTGCAAAACACTGCTGATAATCAATGAGTTGCTTAAAACCGTCTGGTAAAAATGCACCAGACGACTATGCGTAAATAATTGATATACAATAAACATATGAAACAGTATTATCCGACAATCGGCAAAATCCCCTTCGAGGGGCCGGCAAGCAAGAATCCCCTTGCATTCCATTACTATGAACCCGAGCGAGTAGTCCTCGGCAAACCTATGAAGGAGTGGCTGCGCTTCGCAATGGCGTGGTGGCATACCCTCGGCCAGGCCTCCGGCGACCAGTTCGGCGGCCAGACCCGCAGCTACGAGTGGGACAAGGCATCCGACCCCATGCAGCGTGCCAAGGACAAGATGGATGCAGGCTTCGAGATTATGAGCAAACTCGGCATCGGTTTCTTCTGCTTCCACGATATCGACCTGATCGAAGATACCGACGATATCGCCCTCTACGAGGCCAGGATGAAGGAAATCACCGATTATGCACAGGTCAAGATGAAGGAGACCGGCATCAAGCTCCTTTGGGGCACTGCCAATGTCTTCGGCCACAAGCGTTATATGAACGGCGCGGCCACCAACCCCGATTTCAACGTGGTCGCCCGCGCTGCCGTGCAGGTGAAGAACGCCCTGGATGCCACCATCAAGCTCGGCGGCGAGAACTATGTGTTCTGGGGAGGACGCGAGGGCTATATGAGCCTTCTCAATACGCAGATGCAGAGGGAAAAGGACCATCTGGCCAAGTTCCTGAAGGCTGCCCGCGACTATGCCCGCGGCAAGGGATTCAAGGGCACCTTCCTCATCGAGCCCAAGCCCATGGAACCGACAAAGCACCAGTATGATGTTGATACAGAGACTGTTATAGGCTTCCTCCGCGCCAACGGCCTGGACAAGGATTTCAAGGTGAACATCGAGGTTAACCATGCCACTCTCGCCGGCCACACCTTCGAGCACGAGCTTGCGGTCGCGGTGGATAACGGCCTTCTCGGGAGCATTGACGCCAACCGCGGAGATGCCCAGAACGGATGGGATACCGACCAGTTCCCGAACGACGTTCTGGAGATGACTCAGGCTATGCTGCAGATCGTACGCAACGGCGGCCTGGCCCCCGGCGGATCCAACTTCGACGCCAAGCTGCGCCGCAATTCCACCAACCCCGAGGACATCTTCATCGCCCATATCAGCGCGATGGACGTGATGGCCCATGGCCTACTGAACGCGGCCGAAATTGTGGAGAAGAGCCCCATCCCCGCCATGGTGAGGGAGCGTTACGCCTCATTCGACGCCGGCCTCGGCAAGAAGTTCGACGAGGGCAAGGCCACCCTTGAGGATTTGGTAGCCTATGCCAAGGCGAACGGCGAACCCAAGCAGATTTCCGGACAGCAGGAGCTTTATGAGACACTGGTCAACCTGTATTCTGTATAGCATCTGCGCTGCAGCGATATTGTTGCTGGCATCCGGCTGTGCAAGGCGGGATGCCGGCAACGACATTTCAATAAAGGTAGACCGCATTTGGGATAGCGAAAAGCATTGCGCATTTACCTCGCTTGCAGAGTTCGACGGCCGCTATTACGTTGCGTTCCGCGAAGCGGGAAGCCACATCTTCGAGCCAGACGGCACCGCCCGCGGTCAAATCCGAGTCCTGCAGTCCCGAAACGGCCGAAAATGGAAATCCGTCGCCTGCCTCGCCAAAGAAGGTTATGATCTTCGCGATCCTTCTCTTTCGGTAACCCCGGACGGCCGCCTGCTGGTGTCGATGGGCGGATCGGTGTATGTGGACAAGAAACTTGTCGGCCGGGATCCGATGTATTCCGAAAGCCGCGACGGCCGCAGCTTCAGCAATCCGGAACCCATAGAAATAGTCTCCGACATTGCTACAGGCGAAGACTGGCTTTGGAAGATAGATTGGAATGGCGACACCGGATACGGAGTGGTGTATTCCTCATTGGAAGATGATTCCGACCCCGACAACAAGACAATAGTTTTCCTTGTCAAGACGACCGACGGAATTCATTACGAAGATGTCGCTAAAATCGATGTCCCGGGCTTCCCCAACGAGGCTTCGGTGCATTTCCTGCCGGATGGACGGATGATGATGCTCCTGCGCCAGGAGCGCCTGGACAGGCAGGGAGTATGGGACGTCAGCGAACCGCCTTACACGGATTGGAAGCTGAACAAGATCGGATTCCAGCTCGGCGGACCCAACTTCATCGCCCTGAACGACAGCACCATAGTGGCCGGTTCCAGGTCGTATCTGATCCCCGGATCCTATAAGACGATGTTGCTGAAGGGCGGCCTGGACGGCCGTTTCGAACAGATCGCCGTGCTCCCTTCCGGCGGCGACACCAGCTATCCCGGATTCCTTGTCGTGGGCGACGAACTATGGGTCAGCTACTACTCATCCCACGCCACCCCCAAGGCCGCGGTTTATCTAGCGAGGATTCCGCTTAAGCAGATTTAGAACGCCAGAGGGCGGTCATGTCTTCGAGGGTCTTGCCCTTTGTTTCAGGCACAAGACGCCAGACGAACACCGCGGCGATGATGCAGATCACGCCGTAAAGGGCATAGGCGAAGAAATGTCCGAAGCTGTCGCCCATCGCGCCCAGCTTCATGTTATACATAGGCACGAAGGTGCTGGAAACAATGAAATTGAATATCCATTGCGCAGCCACTGCCCATGCCGTGGCCTGGCTGCGGATTGTGTTGGGGAACAGTTCGGAAATGTACACCCAGCAGATAGGGCCCCAGCTGAACATGAAGCATGCGCTATAGAGCATGATGCTCACGACCGGCACCACCGCGGGCAGCGAAACCACGTTGGAAAGAGCCACTCCGGCCGCGCCCAGAGCCATTCCCAGCGAACCGGTGATCAGCAACGGCTTTCTACCCAGTTTCTCCACAGTGAAAACTGCCACCAGAGTGAATGAAATGTTGATTACTCCCATGATCACGGTGAAGAGCATATTGTTGCTTACACCCATGGATTCGAAGATTCTCGGGGCAAAATAGAGCACTGCGTTGATGCCGATAATCTGCTGGAACACGCTTAGCATGCAGCCTATGAAAATCACCAGCCATCCGTAGCTGAAAAGCTTCTCGGTTTTTTCCACGGCAGTGGCCTTGATCTCCGCCAGGATCTCGCGACCGCGGGCCTCGCCGTTGATATTGCTCAAAACTGTGAGAGCCTTTTCGTCCTGCCCGTTCAGAGCAAGATAACGCGGAGTCTCAGGTACCAGAAGTATCAACAGAGCAAACAAAGCGGCGGGCACCGCCTCGCTCACGAACATCAGCCTCCAGCCTATGCTGTTGGTCCACTCCACCACCGCCGGATCGTTCGCGTGCGAACGTATGATAAGGAAGTTCACGAAGTAAACCACCAGCTGTCCGAATATGATAGCGAATTGGTTCCACGATACCAGCGTTCCGCGCTTGTTTGCCGGCGAAACTTCAGCAATGTACATCGGGCACAGCGCAGAAGCCATTCCGACGCCTATTCCACCCAGTATGCGGTAGAAGTTGAACGCAATCATCAAACCCTTGGTGGCAACCCCCTTCTGGAAGAAAAGGAATTCAGGATGATAGGATCCCAGTGCGGAAAGCAGGAACAGGATGCCGGCCACGAACAGCGAGCGCTTGCGCCCGAGGCGGGAAGCCAGCAACCCCGAAATCAGAGCTCCGATCACGCATCCGATAAGCGCAGAAGACGTGGTGAACCCGTGCAGGGCATCCGAATAAGTAAAATCGCCGGCACTCTGGAAGAAGGCCTGCAGGCCCCTCTCGGCACCTGAAATAACAGCTGTATCGTATCCAAAAAGAAGTCCGCCGATAACGGCTACCAGCACTATGCCGGTAAGGTAGGCCCGACTGCCCGTTTGTCTGTATGTGGTCATATAGAGATCATTAAATCACACAAAGTTACACTTTTTTGTATATTTGTAACTATGAAAAACCACATGATCGCCCTGGCGGCCATCGCTCTGCTCGCCGTCACCCTTCCCGCACAGGCGGGGAAACCCAACAAGAAGGCCAAAAAGTTCACCCACGAAACCGTCGAGATCCCGGCGGTGACGCCGAAAGTGATAGCGGTGGAAACCGCCGGCACGCAGTTGCTGATCCAGGTAGACAAAAAGGGGACGCTGCGCACCGTGCATTACGGCGCGCCTGCGGGCAATCCGGACGCTTTCATCAAGTTCAGCGTCGGCGCATCCGTTCCCGAGACTTATCCGGCCGTGGGCGGCAGGTTCAACGGCCAGGACGCCCTCCATGTGAAGTATGCCGACGGCACGCAGAACACCGAACTCTACTATGTGTCGCACGAGACCGTGGCCAAGGGTGGAATCACAACCACAACCGTCCATACCAAGGATTATGTGACCGCCCTCGAGGTGGACCTGGTCTATGAGGCCCACCGGGCGGAAGACGTCATCCTCATGCATAGCGTCATCCGCAACCCCGGTAAGAAGCCGGTGGAACTCCGGAACTATGCCTCCGCCTCCCTGAACCTGGCGGCGGATGATTTCCTCCTGACCCACTTCTACGGCGGCTGGGCCAGGGAGATGCAGATGGACCGCACGCTCCTCACCCACGACATCAAGGTGATAGAGACGCGTCGCGGCACCCAGGCCACCCAAAGCAACAATCCCTCCTTCCTCCTGACCCTCGGAAAGAACTTCAGCGAGACCGACGGCGAGGTGATTGCGGGCGCCCTCGCCTGGAGCGGCAACTTCCGCATCAGCTTCGAGATAGACCAGAGCGAGCGCCTGAACATCGTCTCCGGCATCAACCCCTATGCATCGGCATATCCTCTGAAGGCAGGGGAGAGTTTCACCACTCCGGAGATGATCTACACCTGGAGCCGCGAGGGTGCCGGCGGAGCATCCCGCAATCTCCACCGCTGGGCCCGTAAATACGGCGTGTGGAACGGAGGAAAGGTCAACCCCACCCTGCTCAACAGTTGGGAGGGGGCCTACTTCACCTTCACCACCGAAACCCTGCTCCGCATGATAGACGATGCGGCCTCCATGGGCCTGGAGATGTTCGTGCTGGACGACGGCTGGTTCGCCAAGGACCATCCCCGCAACTCCGACAAGGCCGGTCTGGGCGACTGGGAGCTCAACGATGCCAAGATCCCGGAGGGGATAGATTATGTGGCGTCCTACGCTCACTCCAAGGGCCTCAAGTTCGGCATCTGGATAGAGCCGGAGATGGTCAACCCTGACTCCAACCTCGCCCAGGCTCACCCCGAGTGGGTGGTGCAGAGCCCCGGCCGCGAGATCTACCAGAGCCGCAACCAGTGGCTGCTGGATCTCACCAACCCGGAGGTGCAGGATTTCGTGTTCGGAGTGTTCGACCGTACCATGAGCCTCTCGCCAAACATAGATTATATAAAGTGGGACTGCAACAGAAACGTGACGTCTTTCGGCAGCCCGTATCTGGGGGATGAGCAGGACCGCTTCTTTGTGGAATATGTGCAGGGTCTCTACAAGGTCTGCGAGCGCATGCGCGAGAAGTACCCGGACGTGATAGTGCAGTGCTGCTCCTCCGGCGGAAGCCGCATAGATTACGGCTCGATGCGTTGGTTTAACGAAGTGTGGACCAGTGACAATACCGATGCCATCACCCGCATCGGCATTCAGTATGGCACCTCGATGATTTATCCCGCATGCGTGATGGCATCGCACGTGTCGGCCGTTCCCAACCATCAGACCGGCAACATAACATCGATCAAGTTCCGTTTCGACGTGGCATCTGCCGGAAGGCTCGGAATGGAGCTTCAGCCCAAGAACCTGTCGGCCGAAGAGAGGGCTATCGCCGACCGCTGCATCACCTCCTACAAGGGCTACAGGGATGTAGTTTTCAACGGAGACCTGTACCGTCTGGGCTCGCCATATGACGGTGATTACTACGGACTTATGTATGTCTCTCCGGACAAGAGCAAGGCGGTGGTATTCACTTATTGCCTGCGCTATCAGAACCGCGCAACCGGCTCGCACGTATTCCGTCTCCAGGGCCTCGACCCGGCAAAGAATTACAAGGTGATCGAGCAGAACGTGGACAAGAGTTGCTGGTGGGGGAACGGCAAGACCTTCTCCGGCGCATTTTTGCAGGAAGGTGGGTTCAATCCGGCCCTATTAAAGACCAATACCAGCGCGGTGTTTATCCTCGAGAGTAAGTAGTCAGGATTTCCAGGCACATCCTGCCATTGTGATAGGGGCATTTCCAGAAGCCGGCGCGGTCGTCGCGGGTGTTGGGATGCCCCTCGGCGTCTGCGCTCCAGTACCATTCACCGTCGGGGGCGATCAGATGTGATTTGATGTACTCCCAGCAGCGGATGGCTCTGTCGGTCCATCCCTGATTCAGGCAGCCGACCACCGTCTCGGCCTGTACCCACCAGTGGCGGTCGGTGTCGAATGACGCCGGCGGCGTCCCTTCGTAGATCATGCTGCCATCCGGCTGCAAGCCTTCCAGCGAGGCAGTGGCGATACGCCCGCAGCACTCGTGGACGCGGCGCAGAAGAACCTCATCTTCAAGCAGTTCCGCAGTTTCGCACAGCAGCCAGGAGGCCTCGATATCGTGCCCGAAACTGACCATATCGGACTGCGAACGCCAGTCCTCGTCGAAGAACAGGCCCAGGTGCCCGTCCGGGCGCACGATGCGCACCATGAATATCTCGCAAAGGTCCGTTAGGCGCCGGCGTAGGGTCTCATCCTTCCACACCCTATATAATCCTGTGTAGCCCTCGAGTATGTGAAGGTGGGTGTTCATGGTCTTGGCATCGTTGCGATCCTTCTCGGAAAGGCGCATGTCGGCGATGGGCTTCCAGTCCCGGGCGCAGGCCTCGATGTATCCTCCCTTCTCCAGATCCAGGCTGTGGTCTTCGATGCTTCGCCAGAGGCTGATGGCCAGTTCCAGGGCCTCCTCCTCGCCGCTGGCGCGGAAGTACTCGGCGCAGCCGTAGACCGCGAAGGCGATGGCGTAAAACTGCTTTTTGGTGTCCAGCGGGGTGCCGTCGGCGTTCAGGCTCCAGTAGATGCCGCCGAACTGCCGGTCGAAAAACCGATCCCGTATCTGGACGAAAGCATTGCGGGCGGCATCCAGATACTCCGCCTTGCCCAGCACGCGGTAGGCCGCGGAAAATGTCCAGAGGATGCGTGCGCAGAGTATGCCTCCGCGGGGTGCATCCGGCACCAGCCGGCCGCTGCCGTCCATCTGCCCGTAGAAGCCCCCGGCAGGGTCCTGCATGCGGCTCAGCCAGAAGGGGAGTATGTCGTTTTCGAGTTCGGCACGCACTTCTGCGGCCAGCCTTTGGGGTGCGTTCATGTCTGCAAATTTATATATATTTGCATAACGAACGACACTTTTATGGCCAAAACCCGACTTCTCCTCCTATCCTTCCTGCTTGTTCTTTCGGTGCATGCCTGCGCCGCGGCGGATCAGCCCAAGGATTACTACATAGGAACCAACGTCTGGTATGCCTCCAGGCTGGCGGTCGAGGACCCGGTGCGTTTCGGGGCGGAGCTGGATTCGCTGAAGGCCCACGGCATCACCAATCTCCGTGTGCTGGCCACCGACGAGAACTGGGCGGGGATGGATGCGATGCTGAAGGAAATGAGCCGCCGGGGCATGAAGGCGGTGATGTTCCTGAACAACGCATGGGAGTGGAGTCCGGACGGATATGCGTCCTACCTCGAAAAGGCCGGAGCCGGCCATCAGCCCCACCCGGCGGTGGAAGGATATCACATCTACATGCCCGCGATGGCCGCATTCGCCAAGAACGAAAAGGCGGTGAAGCTCTACCAGGAGCACGTCCGCAAAGTGGTCCGCCGCTATAGGAAGTCGGATGCCATCTATTCCTGGCAGATATGCAACGAGCCCCGTCCGTTCAAGAAAGACAAGGAGACCTTCGAGGCCTTCCTTAAATATATAAGGGGTACCGCCGCCCTCATCAAGAGTATCGATCCCGTGCACATGGTGAGCACCGGGAACGAGGGCTTTATGGGCTGCGAGAAGGATTATCCCCTCGTGGAGGAGATGAACGCCTGCGCGGACATCGACTACATCACCATCCACATCTGGCCCTACAACTGGCGCTGGATCAGGGAAGACAGCATTGCGGCGGATGCCGAGGCTGCCATAGTCAAGGTTCAGGACTACATCGACCGTCACCTGGAGATCGCCCGCAGGCTGGGCAAGAAGGTCGTGATAGAGGAATTCGGATACCCGCGGGACGGCTTTTCCTTCAGCCGCGAATCGGCAACTACCGGCCGCGACAAGGTCTACGGCTACGTGTTCGGCCGCGTGGTGGAATCCGCCCGCGAGGGCGACGTCCTGCTTGGATGCAACTTCTGGGCATGGAGCGGCCTCGCGCGCCAGACCCCCGGCCACGATTTCTGGCAGGAGGGGGATGACCTCTGCGGAGATCCATTCCAGGAGGCCCAGGGCCTGAACGGAGTCTACCTGACGGACAGCACCACCATGGCCGTGATCGACGCCTGCACGGCCGCCCTTCAAAAGATTAATAACGATAAAAAAGAGTAATATGCTGAAACCTATCCTTTGTGGCGCTCTCGCCATAGTGCTCGCAGTTTCCTGCGGCAGCAAAGCCCAGACCGGCCGTGCGCGCCTGCTCGCATGCCTCAAGGCATCCGTCGATGCCGGAAAGATAATGTACGGACATCAGGACGACCTCTGCTACGGCCATGCCTGGACCGTTGAGGATCCCGAGAACGATCCTCTGGAGCGTTCGGACGTCAAGGACGTGTGCGGGAAGTATCCTTCCATGCTTGGTCTGGAGCTCGGCGAGATCGAGCTTGGCGGCGACAAGAGCCTGGATGCCGTCCCCTTCCTGCTCATCCGGCGCGCTGCGCTCAGGCAGGTGGAGAGAGGGGGAGTGGTCACATTCTCCTGGCACCCGCGAAATCCGCTGATGGGAGGAACTGCATGGGACAACACTGACGGCGTGGTCACTTCCATCCTCGAAGGCGGGGAGAACCATGCCAAATTCATGGGCTGGCTGCAGATCCTTGGGGATTTCTTCGACACCCTGCGCGACGCCGACGGCAAGCGCATCCCCTTCATCTTCCGCCCCTGGCACGAGCACACCGGAAACTGGTTCTGGTGGGGGCAGAAGCACTGCACCACCGAGGAGTACGTGGCCCTCTGGAAGATGACCTACGACTACCTGGCCGGCGAGCGCGGATTCGACAACATAGTCTGGTGCTACTCGCCCAGCATGAACGTGGATGCCGCGGGCTACATGGAGCGCTATCCCGGCGATGAGATAATCGACATCCTCGGCCTGGACGGATATACATATAAGGAGGAGGAAAGGGGAATCGAGGTCGCATGCGCGGATTTCCGGGACCTGCTGAAAGCCACCCTCGATTATATGGTGCCTCTCGCTAAACAGCACGGCAAGCTGATAGCCCTTTCGGAGACGGGCCTGGAAGGCATCTGCGCGCCCACATGGTGGACCGAGGCCCTCTACCCGGCAATCAAGGACTACCCTGTGGCCTATGCCCTCACCTGGCGCAACGCCTGCGACAAGCCGGAGCATTTCTACGGCCCCTGGAAGGGTTTCGAGTTCGAGGATGATTTCAAGGCATTCGCCGAAAAAGACCAGATAGTTTTGCTTTAGACAATGGACTATAAAGAGAGAGAACATCTGCTTCGCGTACGTCACGAGGAGTTGCTCAAGAGGATAAACGTTCCCGTCGAGGACAACGGCATTTATGAAAGGTACATGTTCCCGGTGGTGACGGCCGCCCATGCGCCCCTGGAGTGGCGCTACGACTTCGACCCCGCCACCAACCCGTACCTCATGGAGCGCTTCGGCATCCACGCCGCGTTTAACGCAGGCGCCATCAAGCTGCGCAGCCACTATTACCTTGTGGTGCGCGTGGAGGGTGTCGACCGCAAGTCCTTCTTCGCGGTGGCCGAGAGCACTCACGGCACGCATGGTTTCCGCTTCTGGGACCGCCCTGTGACCATGCCGGAGTGGGGAGAACCTGCCACGAACGTGTATGACATGCGCCTCACCGCCCACGAGGACGGCTGGATCTACGGCATCTTCTGCGTGGAGCGCAAGGATCCTTCCGCCCCCGCCGGAGACCTTTCCTCGGCCATAGCAGCCGCCGGAGTAGCCCGCACCAAGGACCTCCGCACATGGGAGCGCCTGCCGGACATCCAGGCCGGCAGCCAGCAGCGCAACGTGGTGCTGCATCCAGAGTTCGTGGACGGCAAGTACGCCCTCTACACCCGTCCGCAGGACGGATTCATCGACGCCGGCAGCGGCGGCGGCATAGGCTGGGCGCTGGTGGACACCATGGACGGCGCCGTCATCCGGGACGAGAAGATAATCAACACCCGCCACTATCACACCATCAAGGAAAGCAAGAACGGAGAGGGCCCCGCGCCCATCAAGACGGCAAAAGGCTGGCTGCATCTCGCCCACGGCGTGCGCGGATGCGCATCGGGCCTGCGTTATGTCCTTTATATGTATATGACTGCTCTGGATGATCCGTCCCGCGTGATCGCGGAGCCCGCCGGATTCTTCATGGCTCCGGAAGGGGAGGAGTACGTCGGCGATGTGATGAACGTCCTGTTCTCGAACGGCTGGATAGCCGACGAGGACGGCACGGTCTACATCTATTATGCTTCCAGCGACACCCGCATGCACGTGGCGGTTTCGAGTGTTGACAGGCTGGTGGACTACTGCCTGAATACGGCTCCGGACGGCTTCCGCACGGGCCTCACGGTGGAGCGCCTGAATAAACTTATCGACAAAAACCTCGGCAGCAAATGAGCACCATACGCACATCTTTCGGCGAGAAGGTAGGCTACGGATTCGGGGACATGTCTTCCTCGATGTTCTGGAAGATTTTCTCCTACTATCTGCCCTTCTTCTACAGCAATATCTTCGGCCTGAGGCTGGACCAGGTGGCCCTCCTGCTGGTGGTGACCCGCATCTGGGACGCGGTCAGCGACCCTATGATGGGCATCCTGGCAGACCGCACCCGCACACGATGGGGGAAATACAGACCCTATTTGCTATTCATGGCCCTGCCGTTTGCGCTCTGTGGTATCCTTCTCTTTACCACTCCGGATGCAGGTCCCGGCTTCAAACTGGTCTGGGCTTATGTGACCTACATCCTCATGATGACGGTCTATACCGGCATCAACGTGCCCTACGGTGCGATGCTGGGGGTGATGACGGATGATTCCGACGGCAAGACGGTGCTGAGTTCCTACCGCATGTTCTTCGCATACGCGGGCAGTTTCATAGCGCTTTTCTGCTGGGAACCCCTCTGCAAGGCCTTGGGCGGATATGACTGTGCCGCCGGCTGGCAGCACGCCATGTTCGTGATTGCCACCGTCTGCCTCGTGCTCTTCCTTCTCTGCTTCGGCATGACGCGCGAAAAACTGCATACGGTGAGCACTGCATCGGTCGGAAGCGACCTGAAATCCCTGTTGCGGAACGCCCCCTGGTGGATACTCATCGGCGCAGCCCTCTGCTCGAACCTGTTCTGCACCGTCCGTGGAAGCACCGTGGCCTATTTCTTCAGCGATGTGATCGGCGCCGACGTGCATCTGAACCTGGGCGGATGGAGTTTCCTCTTCTACGCCGGACTCTTCCTTTCGATTGGGGAGGTCTGCAATATGATAGGCGTGGCACTGGCGGTTCCGCTGGCGGCCAGGTTCGGCAAGAAGACCACATACATGATGTCTTTCGCTGCGCTGATAGTGCTCAGCGCCGCCTTCTTCTATATCCCCGTGAGCGGCTCGGGCTACTGGTGGATGCTCGTGCTGCAGGTGCTGATAAGCATCTTCACCGGTGTGCTGTTTCCTATGGTCTGGAGCATGTATGCCGATGTCAGCGACTATGCCGAGAACCGGGACGGATCGGCCTCTACGGGCCTGATTTTCTCTTCATCCTCCATGGCCCAGAAGTTCGGCGGAGCCTTCGGCGGCGCTGCCGTGATGTGGCTGCTGGCCGCGTTCGGATACGACACGACCGCCGGTGCCGTGCAGACGCCCGAGGCGCTGAACGGCCTGAAGTTGCTGATGAGCTGGATACCCGCCGCGGTGGCCGCCCTGGCCGTGCTGGTGGTATCTTTCTATCCTCTTACCCGCATCCGGATGGAGGCTATTCAGAAGGAATTGGCAGAGAAGCGGGGACTGTCTTGAGCACCAGAGTATAATTATCAAGGTATCATTATATGAGAAGAATCGTCGTTTTACTGATTGTTTTTTTGCTTTGTTTGTCTTGTTCTTCTTCAAAGAAAGCAACTACTCTTGTTCCTGTCTCTCCCATTGCTTCATTTGATACAAAAACACAACGTTATGTTTATACCGGGAAAAAGAGTGATGACAAGAATACTTCGGAATACTGGGAGTTTCAATCGGTGAAAAGGGAGAATGAAATACTGGATTCTCTTGAAAATGTAGCTAAAAAAAATGGACAGGAATTCAAGGTTTTTTATCCAGATTATAAACCCGCGGCTTTAAACAAATAATCTACTTGTTTTAGGACTCTCGCCTCGCTCATATCCTGAGGGTTCGTGCCTGGCTCGTCCTGGGGGATGCTCTGGCCGATGAGGGCAAAGAGTTGTTGCCAGTAGAGCGGGAATTCTCCGTCCTCGTTCTTGAAGTTCATGGGTTTGGCATCGAAGAGATAGTCTCCGTCCGGAGTGCGATAGCTGTCGCGCACCAGTTCGGAGCAGTACATCGCTTCGTTGTCCGGGCTGAACCATACGTCGTATGGGCGGCCGAGGAACTTCTTGGCATTTTCTACATACTGTGCCGCTTTTCTGCTGTATTTCAGGCGTTTGACTATGTACGTGGGCTGGGAGCCGTCTTTCAGCGTGAATTCCTTTAGCATCGTGTCCAGAGGGTGACGGTCCACCCCATGCTTGATGGTGGCGTCGATTATCCAGGTGGTATCCTTGCCTACTTCCAGTATTGCCACGTGGATGAGGTTGAGGGCGTCTTTGTTGCCCGTGGCGGCGCTGATAGCCCCGTCCATCTCAGATTCGTCCAGGCTGTAATCCGCTGGAATTCCGACAAACACAAGGTCTCCGGTCTTGATGCCGGCCTTGCAACTTGCCAATATAACGACAGCGATAATTAGTAATATCTTTCTCATACTGCAAATATAGCAAAACCTCATTTCCTCCACAAATCGGCTATTTTTTGCCCCACCTGTAGGGGAAACCCGGCAAAACCTTAACAGGTCGGCAATTTTTTGCCCTACCCGTAGAGGAAACCCCACAAAACCTCGACTGGTCGGCCAGTAAAACGGAACGGCTGGCCGGAAATGACCAATCCGTTCCGAAATACAGCCAAAAACGGGAACAAATCACTGAAATCTGAAGCTTTGTTCCGGAAAATGGCGGAAAACGGGAACGGGCTGAAAAAAAATCCGTAAATTTACCGGATTCTATGAGCAAAGGTGAGTATATAAAGATACGCGGAGCCAAGGCCCATAACCTGAAGAATGTCGACGTGGATATCCCGCGCGGCACTTTCACGGTTATCACCGGGCTCAGCGGCAGCGGAAAAAGTTCCCTCGCCTTCGACACCATCTACGCCGAAGGCCAGCGCCGCTACCTGAACACCCTCTCGCCATACGCCAAGCACTTCATGGGCATTCTCGACAAGCCCGAAGTGGAAAGCATCGAGGGCCTCAGCCCCATCATCGCCATAGAGCAGAAAACCACCGGCAACAATCCCAGGTCCACGGTTGGGACCATAACGGAAATCTCCGACTTCCTGCGTCTCCTCTACGCCCGCGCCTCCACCGCATACTCGCCCGTAAGCGGCAAGGAGATGGTGCGCTACACCGACGAGCAGATAGTGGATCTGATAATGACGAACTACGAAGGCCGCAAGTGCCTGCTGCTGGCTCCCATGGTGCGCGGCCGAAAGGGCCATTACCGCGAGCTCTTCGATTCCCTCCGCAAGAAGGGCTACACCCAGGTTCGCATCGATGGCGAAATAGAATACCTGAATGACGTCGAGGCCCTGGACCGTTACAAAGGGCATTTTATCGAGCTGGTCATCGACAAGCTCAAGCCCGGCGAGGGTGACGAAAAGCGCATCCGCGCATCGGTTATGACCGCCCTCGGGATGGGCAAAGGTTCGCTCGCCATCCTCGACCACGAGACCGGAGAACTCCATCATTACTCCAAGCATCTGGTGGATCCACAGACCGGCCTGTCCCTTCAGGAACCCGCCCCGCACACATTCTCGTTCAACTCTCCCGAAGGCTACTGCCCCCATTGCAAGGGCCTCGGCACGGTGGTGGACGTGAATCCCGCCACCATCATCCCGAATCCCGAGCTCAGCATCGCTGACGGCGGCATCGTGCCCCTCGGCAAGGTGCGTGAGAACAAGAAGTTCGAGGTCATCCGCTCCATCGCCCGCAAGTACAACTTCTCCCTGCACGAACCCATCGCAGCCCTGCCGGACGAGGTGGTGAGCCTGCTCATCTACGGTTCCGACGAGTTCTTCCGCATCGGGGACGGTATGAGTTCTCAGATGGTGAACTGGCCGGGCATCGTGGACCACATAGAAGACAAGATAGTATGTCCGGTATGCCACGGAACACGCCTGAAGGAGGAGACCAACTGTTTCAAGATAGACGGAAAGACTATCTCAGAGGTTTCCGCCATGGAAATCAGCGAGCTGCACGAGTGGCTGGGGACGCTCCCCGGCAAGCTCTCGCACCGGGCCGGCACCATCGCCCGGGACATCCTCAAGGAACTCCGGGACCGTGTTTCGTTCCTGATGGACGTGGGGCTGGAGTACCTGTCGCTGGACCGCGCCACCGGTTCGCTTTCCGGCGGTGAAGGCCAGCGCATCCGCCTCGCTACGCAGATAGGCTCGCGCCTGGTTAACGTGATCTACATCCTTGACGAGCCCTCCATCGGGCTGCATCAGAGGGATAATTATAAGTTGATAAACTCGCTGAAGGAGCTCCGCGACGAAGGGAATACGGTGATCGTCGTCGAGCATGACGAAGCGACGATGCGTTCTGCCGACTGGCTGGTGGATGTTGGCCCCGGTGCGGGTGACGATGGGGGAAAGGTTATCTTCAGCGGCCCGGCATCAGCTATTGAAAAAGGAGAATCTGAAACATTACGATATCTGCGTCAGGAAGAAAAGATAGAGGTCCCGAAGAAGAGACGGATAGGGAATGGGAAGGTGCTGGAGCTGAGGGGAGCGAGCGGCAACAACCTGAAAGATCTGGACGTGGAATTCCCGCTGGGATGCATCATCGGCGTAGCCGGAGTGAGCGGCAGCGGCAAGAGCAGCCTCGTGAACGAGACGCTGGTACCCATCCTGAAAAAGCAGTTCTACCGCTCCACCGACAAACCCCTTCCGTATCGCGAGCTTGTCGGCTACCGCTTTATAGACAAGGTAATCGAAGTGGACCAGAGCCCCATCGGGCGCACGCCACGCAGCAATCCGGCCACCTTTACGGGAGTCTTCGACGACATTCGCGCCCTTTTCGAGGACACGCCTGATGCCAAGGTCCGCGGCTTCAAGGCCGGCCGCTTCTCGTTCAACGTGCCGGGAGGCCGCTGCGAGGAATGCAAGGGTGCCGGCATCAAGCAGATAGAGATGAACTTCCTGCCGAGCGTGAACGTGCCCTGCGAGGTCTGCGGCGGCAAGCGCTACAAGGAAGACACCCTCGCGGTGCACTACAAGGGCAAAAACATCAACGATGTGCTGGAGATGAGCATCAGCGAAGCGTACGAGTTCTTCGGCAAGAACTCCCGCATCGCGCCCAAGCTGAAGGCCCTGGAAGATGAGGGCCTGGGATACGTCCGCCTGGGGCAGAGCTCGGTTACCCTTTCCGGCGGCGAGAGCCAGCGCATGAAGCTGGCGTCGGAGCTGTTCCGCAAGAGCACCGGCAACACGCTGTACATTCTGGACGAACCCACCACGGGCCTTCATTTTGCAGACATAAAAATTCTCTTGGGAGTGCTGCAACAGCTTGCAGACCAGGGGAATACGATAATAATAATTGAGCACAACCTCGACGTGCTGAAGAGCGTGGACTACCTTATAGACATGGGCCCCGAGGGAGGACGCAAAGGCGGCCGCATAGTCGCGAAAGGCACACCGGAACAGGTTTCGAAAGACAAGAACTCGGTCACAGGGCCTTTCCTGAAAGAAATATTGAAACACAGATAATATGAGCGAAGAGATTTCCAAGATTGAAGCGGCACGCCGCGAGTATGCCGACTGGTGCTCGGCAGTGGGTATCGACACCATCGAAAAGCTGAACAGCGTCCTTGCCGACGGGCAGGCCATACGCCTTATCAACCTCTGCGAGGCGCGCCAGGAGCGCAAGTATGCCGAGATTGCCAACCAGATTTTCTGGCACAAGAAAAAGACCAAGATCGTGATGATGTCGGGCCCGTCTTCGAGCGGCAAGACCAGCAGTTCGCTGCGCATCGCCCAGCAGTGCCAGGTTCTGGGCCTGAACCCTAAGGTGATAGAACTGGACAATTATTTCGTGGACCGCGAGCATACTCCCAAGGACGAGAACGGGGAGTATGACTTCGAGAGCCTCGGAGCCATGAACGTGGATCTCCTGAACGAGAACCTGAACGACCTGCTGGCCGGAAAGGAAATCATCGTCCCCAAATTCGACTTCAAGGAGGGCAAGACCATCTTCGACGAATCCCGCCGCATGACGCTGGAAGAGAACGACATGCTCTTCATGGAAGGCATCCATGCCCTGAATCCGGCGCTTACGCCCGACGTGGATCGGAACCGCATCTACAACGTATACATCTCCGCTTTGTCCGCACTTCCGGGTGGCCATAAGGAACATGGATCCACCACGGATAAGCGCTTGCTCCGCAGGATAGTCAGGGATAACAGGGTGCGTGGCATCAATCCCGAGGAGAACATCCTCCGCTGGCCCAGCGTCCGCAGGGGTGAGACCCGCAACATCTTCCCCTTCGAGGAGAACGCCCGCGTGGTGTTCAACTCCTCCACCCTCTACGACCTTCCGCTGCTCAAGTACTACGCGGAACCCCTCCTGTACGGGGTTACGGAGGCATCTCCCGCCTACCAGAAGGCGCAGGACCTGCTCAAGTTCATCGAACCCGTCATCGCCCTCAAGCCCATGGAGATAGCGGCCATCCCGCCCACCTCCATCATGCGTGAGTTCATAGGAGGGCAGACGCTGTGAGGCAGACGGAACAGAATTCCCTGTATCAGGACCTCGAGAAGATGTCCACGGCGGAGCTGTTGGAAGGTATCAATGCGGAAGACCGCAAGGTGCCGGAGGTGGTGGCGGGAAGCATCCCGCAGATAGCCCGCCTGGTGGATGGTATAGTGGAGAGGATGGAACGCGGCGGACGGGTATTCTACATCGGCGCCGGAACCAGCGGCCGCCTTGGCATTACCGACGCATCGGAAATCCTGCCCACCTACGGCCTGGACGGCGCTTTCATCGGCATCATCGCCGGTGGGGACGGCGCCATCCGCAGGGCTGTGGAAGGCGCGGAAGATGATCCCGGGCAAGGCTGGAAGGATATCCTGGCCTTCGGTCCGAAGCCGGAAGATACTGTCGTGGGAATCAGCGCGTCAGGCGGCGCTCCGTACGTGCTGGGCGCAGTCCGCAAAGGGCGTGAGGCCGGCATGCTGACATCCTGCATCACCTGCAACGAAGGCTCTCCGTTGGCCTCGGAAGCCGAGATTTCGGTCGTGGCGGTCGTGGGGCCGGAGTTCGTGACCGGGAGCACCCGGATGAAGGCCGGGACGGCCACGAAACTGATACTCAACATGATATCCACATCCGTGATGATACGCCTCGGCCATGTGAAGGGCAGCCACATGGTGGATATGCAGCTGACAAACAAGAAGCTTGTGGACCGCGGGACCCGCATGATCATGGAAGAGGTCGGAATCGCCTCCTACGACGAAGCCCGGGCCCTGCTGCTGAAGTACGGCAGCGTCCGCGCAGCGGTGGATGCTATCTCTAAGGTGTAATTATATGGCAGAGTCAGACATCATAATCCTTGTCGAAAGCGGCGCTACCAAGAGCGACTGGCGTGTTGTCAACGGCGATGGAACAACCATAAGGCAGTTCCTGAAGCCCGGAATGAACGTGTCCACCATGAAGATGGATGCTATCCTGGCAACAATTTCCGATACTTTCAAAGCAGAAGGCCTTGATGTGCTTGGTGCCAAAGGATTCTATCTCTACACCGCCGGGGTCGTCACCGACCAGATACGGAAGGAAATCGCTTCTCACGCGCAGTCGATATCATCAATAGAAGATGTCGATGTGCAGGACGACCTCATGGGGGCCGCCAGGGCGGTTTGCGGTCGTGAACCCGGCATAGCCGCCATACTCGGAACAGGATCCAACGCATGTTTTTATGACGGGGTGAGCATTCACCGCAATGTGTATTCGGGAGGATTCATCCTCGGAGATGAGGGCAGCGGCGCAAGGCTGGGCAAACTTTTCCTTTCGGACTTTATCAAAGGTGACGTGCCTGCAGCCGTAGCGGAGGATTTCTCGAAGGAATTCGACGCTTCTTATTCCGCGATAGTCGAAGGCGTGTATCGCTCTCCGTCCCCTTCGGGATACCTTGGAAGCCTGGCGCCCTTCATCCTTCGCCATAAAGATGACGGTTATGTCAAAGGGTTGATAGTGAGCAATTTCGAAGCGTTCATCGACCGCTTCCTTTCGAAATACGACATCTCCCGGTATCCTGTCGGCCTGGTCGGAGGATTCGCTTGGGCCTGCCGGGATATGCTTGAGCCTTTGCTGGAGGAGAACGGTATCCGCGTGGCCGGTTTTGTCAAGGCTCCGATCGAGGGGCTTTGCAAATATCACGCTATCCTTCGGTAAATAATTCCTCCCTTTCGTTAAAAGGCTCCAGGAAGGGGTTTTCCATGCGCTCGCGGGCGATGGTGCTGGCCGGGCCGTGGCCGGGGTAGATGTCGGTTTCGCCGGGGAGGAAAATGAGTTTTTCCATTATCGAACGTATTTCGGCGTCGTAGTCGCCGCCCGGCAGGTCGGTGCGGCCTATGCTGCCGGCGAACAGCGTGTCGCCGGTGAACAGCACGTGTTCGGCTTCGCTGTAGTAGCAGACGCTGTCCGGCGTATGGCCCGGGGTCTCGATTATCTTGAACCAAGGGACGGCGGGGTTGACAGGTATTTCGAAGCGTTCCACCAGGGCGGAAACCCACAGCGTATGGTCCCAGTGGCTGTGGGTCAGGAGGATGGCCTCGGGCCTGAGCCCCTCGGCCTCCAGATAGCTATACAGCCCGTCCAACTCGCCGCCGGCGAATCCCGGATCTATAATGACGCAGCGGCCCTCGTCGGAAACCACATAGCAGTTCTCCTGGAAGGCATTGCAGACAAATTTCTTGATCTTCATATTCACAACAAGCGATTGTAAAAGCAAAAATAAGAAAAGTATGGCAAATTTTATTAAATTTGTAGGTTAAGACCAAAATGTGTACTGAATGCATATCGGTGTAGCGGGAAATATCGGAAGTGGAAAGACCACCCTTACCAGGATGCTGGCGGAGCATTACGGCTGGAAACCCCAGTTCGAGTCCGTCACGTATAATCCTTATCTCGAGGATTACTACAAAGACATCCCCCGCTGGTCGTACAATCTGGAAACATACTTCCTCGCCCAGCGTTTCCGGGACGTGCTGGAGATCGCCAAATCCAAAGAGACCATCATCCAGGACCGCACCATTTCGGAAGGCGTCTATATCTTCGTGGCCAATAACTACGAGATGGGGAACCTTTCCGAACGGGACTACCAGACCTATATGCAGCTGTTCGAACTTATGATGAGCACCGTCAAGCAGCCGGATCTCCTCATCTATCTCAAATCCGGCATCGAGCATCTGGTTGCCAATATCCAGAAGCGTGGGCGGGAATACGAACAGAGCATCAGCATCGAGTACCTGGATGGTCTCAACCGCCATTATGAGCAGTGGATATCCAAGTATACGGGGCCTCTTCTCATCGTGGAGACAGACAATATAGACTTCAAGAATAATCCTGAGGACTTCGCGGCGATCACCGACCGTATCGACGCGCAGCTCTTCGGCCTGTTTTGAAAATTAAAACTTTAAGAGTCATGCATATAGCTATCGCAGGTAATATCGGAAGCGGCAAGACCACTCTCACGAAGATGCTGGCCGCGCACTACGGATGGATCCCCAAGTTCGAGTCGGTGGACTTCAATCCCTATCTCTCTGATTTCTATGAGGATATGGCCCGCTGGTCGTTCAATCTCCAGATCTATTTCCTGAACAAGCGCTTCAAGGATGTGGTGGATATCTCCAAGACCGACGACATCATCATCCAGGACCGCACCATCTACGAAGACGCCCGCATCTTCGCTCCCAACCTGCATGACATGGGCCTCATGAGTTCCAGGGATTTCGAGAACTACTCGGACCTCTTCGACCTAATGATGAGTCTGGTGGGATACCCCGACCTGCTCATCTACCTCAAGAGCAGCATCCCGAACCTGATCGCCCAGATCCAGAAGCGCGGCCGCGAATATGAGCGCAGCATCCGCATCGATTATCTGACGGGGCTTAACGAGAAGTATGAGAACTGGATTGCCGACTACAAGGGCAATCTGTTGGTCATAGACGCCGACAACATCAAGTTCGGCAACAAGCCGGAAGACTTCGAGAAGGTCACCGATATGATCGATGCCCAGATGTTCGGCCTCTTCTCCGCACCCAAACCGAAAACCACAGATTTCTAATACTATGGCAGACAAAACCAGACCTACCATCATCGACTTCGTAGAGAAGTACACCCATCAGTTTGCAGACCACGTCTATCTTCGTGAGAAAGTGGACGGGAAATGGACTGAGATTACCCAGGAGCAGACGCGCGAGACGGCCTACCGCATCGGCGCCGGCCTGATGGCCCTCGGCCTGGAGAAAGGGGACAAGATCGCCCTCCTCTCCGAAAGCCGCTCCATGTGGATACTCTCCGAGCTCGGCGCGATGTATGCGGGTGCCACTGACGTGCCCCTCTCCGTCAACCTGGGCAGCGCGGCAGACCTTATCTTCCGCATCCACCACTCGGACAGCAAATGGATACTCGTATCCGCCAACCATCTCCCCAGAATACGCGAGATCATGCCGGAATGCCCGGACGTGAAGAAAGTCATAGTCTTCGACGATACCGCCTTCTTCGTGGACAGCCTGCAGGAGGGCGAGATCCGCATCTCCGAGGTGATGAAGATGGGCGATGAATTCCTCGCCAAGGACCGCCAGGCCTTCGTGGACCGCTTCAACTCCATCGGCCCGGACGACTACGCCAACATCAGCTACACCTCCGGCACCACCGCCGACCCGAAGGGCATCCTGCTCACCCACCGCAACTACACCGCGAACGTGGCACAGGGCTCCTCCGTCATCTCCGTTGAGGAGAACAGCGTGATGCTGATAATCCTGCCTCTGGACCACTGCTTCGCGCATGTGGCCGGCATGTACACGATGATGAGCTACGGCGGAAGCATAGCCTTCGTGCCCATCGGCAAGAACGCTCTTGCAACCCTCAAGAACGTCCCCACCGCCATAAAGGAAACACGCCCTCACGTGATGCTGTCGGTGCCTGCCCTTGCCCGCAATTTCAAGAAGAACATCGAGTCCGGCATCAAGGCCAAAGGCCCCACCGTCGAGAAGCTCTTCAACTTTGCGGTGAAGAACGCAATCACCTATAACAAAGAATATTACAACCGCGGCGGATTCCTGTATTGGTGGCGCAAGCCACTTATGTGGATCTTCGACAAGCTCATCTTCAAGGCCGTACGCGAGAACTTTGGCGGCCGCATGAAATTCTTCGTTGGCGGAGGCGCCCTGCTCGACATCGAGCTCCAGCGCTTCTTCTGCGCAGTCGGTATGCCGATGTTCCAGGGCTACGGCCTCACCGAGGCGACCCCTATCATCTGCGCCAACTCCTCCGGCCACGCCATCTTCGGCAGTTCCGGCCGCATCGTGCGTCCGATGGACTGCAAGATCTGCGACGACCAGGGCAACGAGGTTCCCCACGGCACCAAGGGCGAGATCGTCATCCGCGGCGAGAACGTCATGGCGGGATACTGGAAGAATCCTACTGCTACCGCCGATACCATCATCGACGGCTGGCTGCACACCGGCGACATGGGCTACATCTGCCCCTGGGATCCGGACTTCCTCTATGTGGTGGGCCGTTTCAAGAGCTTGCTGATTTCCGCCGACGGCGAGAAATACTCACCGGAGGGATTCGAAGACAGCCTGCCGGAAGTTTCCAAATATGTGGAAGCGGCCGTGCTGCACAATAACCAGAGTCCTTACACGATCGCCCTCATAGTGCCCGCAAAGGATGCACTTGCCGAGTATGCGAAGCAGCAGGGTCTGGATCCCGCCTCGCGTGAAGGCAAGGAGGCGATGCTCCTCAAGATACAGTCCGAGATAGACAGCTACAAGACCGGAGGTCCCCACGCCGCCCTCTATCCCGACCGCTGGCTCCCTACCGCCGTGGTTATCTGCGACGAGGGCTTCACGATTGCCAACGGAATGCTCAATTCCACCATGAAGATGGTGCGCCGCAAGGTAGAGGAGCACTATGCGGACCGCATGGCGTACGCCTATACCCCCGAGGGCAAGAATCTCCTGAACGAGAAGAATATCGAATCAATCTAAACAAACAACAATATGACAACTGCAAAGAAACAGAACTACACTCCGGCCATCGTGGTGATGTTCGCACTCTTCTTCATGATTGCGTTCGTCACGAACCTTGCAGGTTCCATGGGTGTGATCGTAACCAACCAGTTCGGCGCTTCCAAGGCTCTTTCGCAGCTTGGAACCCTGGCCAATTTCATCGCATATGCCTGCATGGGCATCCCTGCCGGTATCATCCTCAAGCGCAAGGGCTATAAGTTTACCGCCCTGGCAGCCGTCACCGTCGGTCTCGTCGGTGTTGCCATCCAGTTCCTCTCCGGATATGTGGAGAGCTTTGGCGTATACGTGCTCGGCGCATTCGTGGCCGGCTTCTCGATGTGCATGCTCAACATCGTCGTGAACCCCATGCTCAACACCTTGGGCGGTGGCGGCAACAAGGGTAACCAGCTGATTCAGTGGGGCGGCACCTGCAACTCCACCGGCGGCACCCTGGCGCCTATCTTCGTCGGCTGGCTCGTCGGCGGCAGCATCGCTGATGCAACCGTATCAAAGGCTGCTCCCGTGATGATCATCGCCATGGCCATCTTTGCCATCGCTTTCGTCATCATCTGGTTCACCCAGATTCCCGAGCCTCACATGGAGACTCCCGAGGAGAAGGCTGCCCGCCTTGCCGGTAATGAGAAAAAGGATCCCCACAGCGCACTCAGCTTCCGTCACTTCGTGCTCGGAGCTATCGCGATCTTCTTCTATGTGGGCATCGAGGTCGGTATCCCCAACACCGCAAACGTCCACTTCAGCAGCATCCCCAATGTGGGTCCCGCCCTTGCAGGAACCATGATCGGATTCTACTGGTTCAGCATGCTCATCGGCCGTCTGATCGGCGCTTCCGCAGGATCCAAGATCAGCAGCAAGATGATGCTCGGTGTGATGTCCTCCGTGGCAATCGCCCTGCTTCTCTGCGCCATTTTCGTGCCCGAGACCATCGAGATCAAGGTCGGTGCGAACGTGATTCCGCTTTCGCTCGGATTCCTGGTGCTCTGCGGCCTCTGCACCTCCATCATGTGGGGCGCTATCTTCAACCTTGCGGTCGAAGGTCTCGGCAAATACACCGCAGCTGCATCCGGCATCTTCATGACCCTGGTCTGCGGCGGCGGCATCATCCCGTTCTTCCAGAACCTCCTCGCCGATCACGTGGGGTCCATGCAGAGCTACTGGCTCATCATCGCCTGCCTCGGCTTCCTCGTATACTATGCATTCCTCGGTTCGAAGAATGTCAACAAGGATATTCCGGTAGAATAATATGGATAAAGATTACGTAGTAGGTATAGACATCGGCGGCCAGAGCAGCAAGCTCGGCGTGGTCGATGCACGCGGCGAGGTTCTCGCCCAGAGCGTTGTGAAGGCTAATCCCAGTGCGGATGCCGATGTGATTATCAAAGAGCTGGCCGATGCGGTCATCAAACTCGTTGCGCAGTCCGGCAAGCATGGCCAGATCCGCGGTATAGGCGTGGGCGCTCCGAACGGTAACTATTATACCGGAAGCATCGCTTTTGCACCCAACCTTCCCTGGGCGGCACACGGCGAGGTAAAGTTTGCGCAGAAGCTATCAGAGGCCTGCGGCGGCATCCCCGTATCCCTTACCAACGATGCCAATGCGGCAGCCGTGGGTGAGATGACTTACGGTGTTGCCAAGGGCATGAAACACTTCATCATGATCACCCTCGGCACCGGTGTCGGCAGCGGCATCGTGATCGACGGCAAGGTGGTCTACGGAGCCGACGGTTTTGCAGGAGAGCTCGGCCACACCATAGCGGTGCGTCACAACGGACGCCTCTGCGGATGCGGCCGCACAGGTTGCCTGGAGGCCTACTGCTCCGCCATCGGAGTGGCCCGCACGGCACGCGAGTGGCTGGATCTCAGCGAGGAGCCTTCACTCCTCCGCGAGTGCCAGAACATCACTTCCAAGGACGTCTACGAGGCGGCCAAGGAAGGCGATGCGGTGGCCCTGCGAGTTTTCGACTTTACCGGGCGCATTCTTGGCGAGAAACTTGCAGACTTCATCCAGTTCTCCGCCCCCGAGGCCATCGTGCTCTTCGGCGGACTGGCACGCGCCAAGGAGTTCATTTACGAGCCCACCCTCAAGGCGATGAACGACAACGTGCTGCCTTTGTGGAAGGGAAAAGTTAAATTGTTGTTCTCCCAGCTGAAGGAAAGCGATGCCGCCATACTCGGCGCATCCGCCCTTGCCTGGGAACTTTAGAAACTACTTTAAACATCTATAAAACAATGAGAAAGCATTTTTTATTTGCAGTCCTCGCAGCAGGACTTGCTGTAGTCGCCTGCTCACCCAAGGCTGAGAAGGCGGCAGACGTGGAAGATGGCGAAGAAGCTGTCGAGACCGTAAAAGAGGTTGTCAAGACCGCAAAGGATTACAAGCCCTCCAAGGCTCAGCTCGATTCCGTATCATACCTTGTGGGTATCAACTTCGGTTCCTTCATCAAGGGATATGACTTCGGCGACCTGAATTATGCCCAGATCAAGAAGGGTATGAAGGATTTCATCAAGGCCAAGGGCAATATGCGTGATCCCGACTTCGGCGAGCAGTTCAAAGTCAATCCCGAGGAGATGAACCGCCTCTTCGGCGAATTCCTCGAAAACAGGCGTTCCCTCAAGCTCCTCACCAACAAGGAAGCTGAAGAGAAGTTCCTTGCAAAGAACAAGACCAAGGAAGGCGTCGTCGAGCTCGAGAGCGGCCTCCAGTACAAGATCCTCAAGGAAGGCGGCGTGAAACCCACCAGCCCCAAGGACACCGTATGGGTACGCTATCAGGGTAAGACCCTCGACGGCAATGTGTTCGATGAGGTCACTCCCGACCGCGACTCCGTCCGCTTCACCCTCGACCGCGTGATCAAGGGTTGGACTGAAGGTATCCAGCAGGTTGGCGAAGGCGGCCAGATCGAACTCTACGTTCCTGCAGCCCTCGGATATGGCGAGCGCGGCAACCAGGGCATCGAGCCCAACGCCACCCTCGTCTTCACCGTGGACCTCTGCAAGGTCGCACCTTTCGTGGAGAAGGAAGCTGAGTAAAGATTAATTACTCGTTTTCGTCATAGATGACGTCCTCTTCTTCGAGGGCGTCATCTTCGTTTTCGTCGTCCTCGTCGTCTTCGTCATCTTCGTCATCGAGGTCTTCATCGTCGTCGAGACCGAGCATGCCGAGTATGCCGGAGGGCTTTTCGCCGGGGAGGCGGCGACGGTTGTCGGGGAGGTCTTCGAAGGCCACGTAGCCATGTTCGAACTCGATGGGGAGGGGCCCCTTGGTATCGACAATCTCGGGAAGATTCACTTCCTTTCCGGGCTCAATGCCTTCGAAGGTGATGATGACATATTTTTTTGAACTGACGTCGTAGAAGTACTGGTAGCGCACGATGCCGGCCTTCACGGTTTCGGCCATGGAGACCTCGTCCACCGCTTTGTTGCCGGGAAGGGGCATCAGCGCAAAGCGCCCCGCCACGTTACCGGCTTCGTCGAATGCCTTGAACAGAATCTGCTGATCCTGAGGGAACTCGAGATCGGCGCGGAGCTGCTTGTGAAGAGTGTATAGACTGTTCGTGGCGTTTACCAGATAAACCCTGTAAAAGCCCTTGATTCCTTCCAACGTAACGCGGTAACGGTAAGTCATCTTCCAACCAAATTTCGTTTTACATTGCGAATATACAAGATTTTTGCTAATTTTGGTTATGCTTTCGCCCGATAAATACCTCACAATCGCCGCGCCGTCCGAAGGGCTCTTCAAGGACAGCGGTAGCCGCTTTATCGCCTACGCGTTCCCGGTAAGCGCGGAATCGGAGGTGAAAGCCATCGTGGACAAGCTGCGGGCGGAGCATCACGGAGCGAGGCATCACTGTTTCTCCTACCGCATAGCCAAGGTGGATGATACGCTCGAAGGCCCTACCCTCACCAAGGAGGGCATCTGGCGCGCAAACGACGACGGCGAGCCCTCCGGAACGGCCGGAAGGCCCATCCTCGGGCAGATAGACTCGAAGGGCCTGCAGAACGTGCTGGTGGTGGTAGTGCGCTACTTCGGAGGCATCCTGCTCGGCGTGCCCGGCCTCATCAGGGCCTACAAATCCGCCACGGCCGATGCCCTGGAGAAGGCGCAGATCGTAGAGAAAACCGCCACCCGCCGCTGGCAGATTGGCTTCGGTTATGACCTGATGCCGGCCGTGATGGGCGAAATCAAGGCCCTCGGCCTGGAAACCGTCGCCCGGGACTTCGCGGAGGAATGCAGCCTCACCTTAGATGTGCCCCTCTCGAAAGAACAGACATTTTTGGAACATACAGAAAAAATTGGTATCTTTAAAGATAAAATCATTTTAACGCTATGAGCAAAATCCACGTATTTAATGCAGGCCCCTGCCTTCTGCCGCAGGTCGCCATTGAGCACGCACGCGAAGCCCTTCTCGACTTCAAGGGCACGGGTGTATCACTGATATCCATTTCGCACAGGACAAAAGAATGGGAGGAGACGATGAACGAGACCCGCGCACTCTGGCGCGAGATCCTGAACATCCCCGATGATTACGAAACCGTCTTCCTCGGCGGCGGCGCAAGCCTGCAGTTCCTCTATGTGGCCATGAACTACCTCGAGAAGAAGGCCGCATACCTCGACACGGGCGTGTGGGCGCACAAGGCCCTCAAAGAGGCCCAGGGCATTGGCGAAGCCTACGCAATCGCCTGCTCCAAAGACAAGAACTACACCTACATCCCCAAGGGATTCGAAATCCCCACCGATCTGGACTATCTCCACATCACCACCAACAACACCATTTACGGCACCGAGATCAAGCACGACATGGACTGCCCCGTTCCCCTCATCGCGGATATGTCTTCCGACATCCTCTCCCGCAGGGTGGACGTGAGCAAGTATGAGATGATCTACGGCGGCGCGCAGAAGAATGCGGGCCCTGCCGGCGTGGCATTCGCCATCATCCGTAAAGACAGCCTCGGCAAGGTCAGCCGCTACATCCCCACCATGCTGGACTACCGCGTGCATCTCGACAAGGAATCCATGTTCAACACCCCTCCCGTGTTCTCCATCTTCGTGATGAACGAGACCCTCAAGTGGCTCAAGAGCATCGGAGGAATCGACGCCATCCACGAGATCGACGAGAAGAAGGCTGCGACCCTCTATGCCGAGATCGACCGCAACCCGCTCTTCGTGGGCACCGCAGAGAAGGAAGACCGTTCCATCATGAACGTCTGCTTCGTGATGGCTCCCGGCTACGAAGACCTGCAGGACGAGTTCTTCGCCTTTGCAAAGAGCAAGGGAATGATAGGCATCAAGGGCCACCGTTCAGTGGGCGGCTTCCGCGCATCTCTCTACAACGCCTGCACCCAGGAAGATGTGGAGGCGCTGGTTGCAACTATGAAGGAATTTGAAGCTCTCAAGAAATGAAAGTCCTGATTGCAACCCAGAAACCCTTTGCCGCTGCAGCAGTGGCAGGGATCAAAGATATCCTCGTAAAGGGCGGGCACGAAGTGGCCCTCCTCGAGAAGTATCCCGAGCAGGCCGACCTGGTGAAGGCCGTGGCCGATGTGAACGCACTCATCATCCGTTCGGATAAAGTTACCGCCGAGGTGCTCGACGCCGCTCCTCAGCTTAAGATAGTCGTACGCGCAGGCGCAGGATTCGACAATGTCGATCTCGCCGCTGCTACCGCCCACGGAGTGGTGGTGATGAACACCCCCGGCCAGAACTCCAACGCAGTGGCCGAGCTTGCCATCGCAATGATGATTTTCATGGCCCGCACTCAGTTCACTCCCGCAACCGGCTCCGAAGTTCAGGGCAAGACCCTGGGCATCCAGGCATTCGGCAACGTGGGCCGTCTGGTGGGCGCCAAGGCCAAGGCCCTCGGCATGAAAGTCAAGGCCCTCGATCCCTTCCTCACCGACGAGCAGATTGCCGCAGGCGGAGCCGAGCCCGTGCATACCCTGGATGAGCTCTACACCGGCAGCGACTACCTTTCCCTCCACATCCCGGCCCTGCCCACCACCATCGGCAGCATCAACTACGAGCTTATCACCAAGATGCCCAAGGGCGCAACGCTGGTGAACACCGCCCGCAAGGAGGTCATCGACGAAGCCGGACTGGAGAAGGCCCTTGAAGACCGTCCGGACCTCAAGTACGTTACCGATGTGATGCCGGACAACTACGCAACCCTTCAGGAGAAGTTTGGCCTTCGCGTGTTCGCGACTCCCAAGAAGATGGGCGCGCAGACCGCTGAAGCCAACGTGAACGCAGGACTTGCAGCCGCGAACCAGATAGTGGATTATTTTGCAACGGGCAACACCCGCTTCCAGGTAAACAAGTAGGATATGGTACGAGTAAAACCCTTTGCGGCAATCCGGCCGCCCAAGAACCTCGTCACCGAGGTCGCAGCACCTCCCTACGACGTGCTGAACTCCCAGGAAGCAAAGGCGATGGCAGGGGAGAAGAGTCTCCTGCACATCACCAAGCCCGAAATCGATTTCGACCCCATAGCAGGCGAGCACGAGCAGCGCACCTACGACAAGGCTGTCGCCAACTTCAAGCTCTGGAAAGAGCGCGGCTGGCTGGTGCGCGAAGACAAAGAAAAGTACTATGTCTATGCCCAGACCATGGGCACCCGCACCCAGTACGGCCTTGTGCTCTGCGCACATACCGACGATTACGCCAACGGCATAATCAAAAAGCACGAACTCACCCGCAAGGACAAAGAAGACGACCGTATGATCCACGTCCGCATCCAGAATGCCAACATCGAGCCCGTCTTCTTCGCCTTCAAGGACAACAAGGAGCTTGGAGACATAATCGCCAAGGCAGCCGCTGGAGAACCGGAATACAAGTTCGTGGACGAGAACGACTTCACGCACACCTTCTGGGTAATCAACGATGATGCGGTCAACGCCCGCATCACGAAGATCTTCGAAACGGAAGTGGATGCTTTCTACGTTGCCGACGGGCATCACCGCACTGCGGCCGCCGCCCGCGTGGGCGCCGAGAAGAAGGCCCAGAATCCCAACCACACCGGCAACGAGGAGTACAACTTCTTCATGGCCGTGTGCTTCCCCCAGAGCCAGCTCGCCATCATCGACTACAACCGCGTGGTGAAGGATCTCAACGGCCTCAGCCCGAAAGATTTCTTCAAGGCTCTTGAAGAGGATTTCGTTGTGGAATGCAAGTGCGATTGCACGAAAGACGGAGGCGAATGCCATTGCGAGTATCCGTGCCATTGCAACTGTTCCGAAATATATCATCCATCCGGCCTACATAACTTTTCGATGTATTTTGAAGGGGTATGGTACAGCCTGACCGCCAAGCCCGGCCGTTATGATGATAACGACCCCATCGGCGTGCTGGACGTGACCATCCTCTCCAACCTCGTGCTGGACAAGATCCTGGGCATCAAGGACCTCCGTACCGACAAGCGAATCGACTTCGTCGGCGGAATCCGCGGCCTCGGGGAGCTCAGCCGCCGCGTGGACAGCGGCGAGATGGCCGTTGCCTTTGCTCTCTATCCCGTTTCGATGGACCAGCTCATCCGCATCGCGGACACAGGCAACATAATGCCGCCCAAGACAACCTGGTTCGAACCGAAGCTCCGCTCCGGCCTCGCAATTCATTCGCTGGATTAAATATAATATATGAAGGACTACTCTGCCGAAATACACAGCACTCTGAAGGAATTCTTCGGGTACGATAACTTCAAGGGAGACCAGGAGCGGGTGATAAACCACCTTCTCAACGGCGGCGATGCCTTTGTGCTCATGCCGACGGGGGGAGGTAAGAGTCTCTGCTACCAGCTGCCCGCCCTCGTGGCGGACGGCACGGCAATCGTGATCTCTCCGCTCATCGCACTCATGAAGAATCAGGTAGATGTGCTGCGCGGGTTCGTCAGCAGCAACGAGAGCATAGCCCACTTCCTGAATTCCTCGCTTTCGAGGCAGGAGATCGACGACGTGAAGGCAGATCTCGTCGCCGGGCGCACCAAGATACTCTACGTCGCTCCCGAATCCCTCACCAAGGACGAGAACATAGCCCTTCTGAAAGAAATCCACATATCCTTCTACGCGGTGGACGAAGCGCACTGCATCTCGGAATGGGGCCACGATTTCCGCCCGGAATACCGGCGTATTCGCAGCCTCGTGAATGAGATAGGCCGCGCGCCAATCATCGCCCTCACCGCCACCGCCACACCCAAGGTTCAGAGCGATATCCTCAAGAACCTCGGCATACACGATGCGGTGATCTTCAAATCTTCGTTCAACCGCCCGAATCTCTACTATGAGATCCGCAACAAGGTGGAACCGGAGAAAGATATTGTGCGTTTCATCCGCCAGAATCCCGGCAAATCGGGCATCATCTATTGCCTGAGCCGCAAGAAGGTGGAAGAAATGGCGGCCTTCCTCAGCATCAACGGCATCCGGGCCCTGCCATATCATGCGGGGCTCGATGCCAAGGTGCGGGCCGAGAATCAGGACAAGTTCCTGATGGAGGAGATTGATGTGATAGTGGCCACGATCGCCTTCGGCATGGGAATCGACAAGCCGGACGTGCGCTTCGTGATCCACTACGACATCCCCAAGAGCATAGAAAGTTACTATCAGGAGACAGGCCGTGCCGGCCGCGACGGCGAAGAAGGCCTCTGCATTACCTATTACTCCTACAAGGACATACGCAAGTTGGAGAAGTTCATGCAGGGTAAGCCGGTGGCGGAACAGGAAATCAGCCGCCAGCTCCTTAACGAGGTGGTGGCGTACGCCGAATCCGGCCAGTGCCGTCGCAAGCTCCTGCTGAATTACTTCGGCGAGGAGTACGACCAGGAGAACTGCGGTTGCTGCGACAACTGCCTGCACCCCAAGCCGGTGTTTGACGGCCGCAAGGATATGCAGCTGGTCATAGACCTCATCACCAGTCTGCCCGAACACTTCAAGGTGGAGCATCTCGCCTGCATACTCGCCGGAAAGGAGAATGCTCTCATAAAGAGCTACCGCCACGACGAATTGGAATTCTTCGGCAAGGGTAGCGCCCACGACGAACGCTACTGGATTACCGTCATCCACCAGGGCGTGGTGCACCATCTGCTTGAGAAAGAGATAGATACCTACGGCCTGATTTCCGTGACCGGCACCGGGCTCGAGTTCCTCATCAATCCATGGAAGTTGGAGCTCGTGCAGGACGGAGTCTTCTCCGACGATGGCACCGACGATTTCGACGACGATGAAACCCTCGCGGCGGCCAATGCCGTCCGCGGCGGCGGAGGATGCGATGAAAACCTCCTCAAGATGCTGAAGGACCTCCGGAAGGATGTGGCCCGCCGCCTGCATCTCCAGCCATGGATCATCTTTGGCGACCCGGCCCTGCAGGATATGGCCATACTCTATCCCATCACCCTCGACGAACTCAAGAACTGCCAGGGTGTGGGCGAGGGCAAGGCCCGCAAGTTCGGCGGCGAGTTCGTGAAGATGATCGCGCAGTATGTGGAGGAGAACGACATCACGCGTCCGGATGACTTCGTGGTGAAGTCGGCCCCCAACCGCAGCGCAAACAAGATATTCATAATCCAGAGCATAGACCGCCGCATGGACCTTGAGGACATAGCCTCCGCCAAGGGAATGGAGATCGATGAACTCGTGTCTGAGATCGAGGGCATAGTGGCCACCGGCACAAAGCTGAACCTGGATTACTACATAGAAGAAAACTACGACGAAGAAGACGTCGAGGACATTTACGACTACTTCCGGGACGAGGCCGAATCCGGCTCCGCCGAAGAAGCGATTGCAGCCCTTGGCGGTGACTTCGAAGAACTTGAAATCCGCCTCATCCGCGTCAAGTTCCTCTGCGACATAGCATCATAGAAAGCAATGATACCTAAAGATACGGTCGACCTCATCCTGAATACCGTTCGGATAGAGGACATAGTGGGAGACTTCGTGACGCTGAAGCGCCGCGGGGCCAACTATGTGGCCTGCTGTCCGTTCCATCAGGAGAAGACGCCGTCTTTCTATGTGTCTCCTTCGAAGGGTATCTACAAGTGCTTCGGATGCGGGAAGTCCGGCTCGGCCGTGGGGTTCCTTATGGAGCACGAGCACAGTTCGTACGTCGAGGCGCTCCGTTACATCGCGAAGCGTTATAATATAGAGGTAGTGGAGGAGGAAGAATCCCCCGAGGTACTGGCCAGCCGCCAGCGGAGCGAAAGCCTGCTGGTTGTGAGCGAGTTCGCCCAGAAGTTCTTCGCGGAACAACTGAAGTCGGGCGAGGGGAAGGACGTCGGCCTGGCCTACTACCATTCCCGCCATCTCGAAGACGAGACCATCGCCCGATTCGGGCTCGGATGGGCTCCTTCGGGGAAGGATGACCTGCTGCAGGCCGCCCGCAAGGCTGGATACAAGGATGAATACATGCTGGACGCCGGTCTGGCGGTTAAGCGCGAAGACGGCACCCTGGCCGACAAGTTCCGCGAGCGGGTGATGTTCCCCATCCAGTCTGTGAGCGGGCGCACCATCGCGTTCAGCGGCCGCACCCTCAAGGCGGACAACCCCGCCAAGTACGTGAATTCCCCCGACACGGAAATCTACCGCAAGAGCAACATCCTCTTCGGTATCTACTATGCCAAGAACGAGATCTCGCGGCAGAACGAGTGCATAATCGTGGAGGGCAACATAGACTACGTGATGCTGCAGCAGCTGGGCATCCACAACGTGGTGGCCCCCTGCGGCACCGCTCTCACAGTGCAGCAGGTTCGACTGATCCGCAAGTTCACCGACAACATCCTGCTGATGAACGACGGCGACAGCGCTGGTATACACGCTTCGTTGAAGGATATAGACCTGATCCTGTACGAGGGCCTGAACGTGCGCGTGGTGCTGTTGCCGGAAGGGGAGGACCCGGATTCCTTCAGCCGCGGCAAGTCGCTGGAGGAGGTGCAGAAATACATCGCCGACAATGCCAAGGATTTCCTGGATTTCAAGACGGACATCCTGCTCGGCGAAGCTGCGGGCAATCCGCTGAAGAAAGCGAACTTCGTAAACGACATCGCGGATACGATCGCGCGCATCCCGGACGCCGTGAAGCGTTCGGTGTACGTGAATGCGGCCGCGGAGAAGTTCGACGTGGCGGCGGATATCTTTTTCCGGCGCGTCAAAGTCACGCGGGACAAGTTGCTGGAAGATGAGCGTCGCGAGAGAGAACGTGAAGAACGCTTGGCGACTGTTGTTGAAGAGCCATCCGCCCCGGCTGACCTTCCGGCCCCGCTCCCGGAAAAGTACTACCCGGAAAACAAAATCTTGGCGGCGGTTGAAGAGGATATTCTAACGTTCCTGCTGCAACACGGCAGCGAGGAACTCCACTTCGAAACGGACTCCCCGTACTACGACCCCGAAACAACCGACACGGTTGCCGATTTCATCTCGGCAACCATAGAATCCACCGGTCAACCTCTGGCAAATGCCGGATACAGGCGCGTTTACGATGCCTATCTCGACCTTTACTACGAAGGCCATCCGCAGGACGAGATTATCCGCACCCTGCTTGATTCTCCCGACCGCACCCTCGCGGAGATAGCCGGGGAATACTCTACACGGCGTTATCAGCTAAGCGTGAAGCGCTTGGAGAGCTCGATGACCTCAGAGCAGTCCTGGCTGGTGAGTTATGTGCCGCGTGCGATGCTCACCCTCGTGGAAAGGCGCGCCGCCTCCCGCCTGGAGGAAATCAGGAAGGCACTTAACAAAGCCTCCGGCGAAGAAGAGTTGGCGCTCATGAAAGAAATGACCACTCTTCAGCGCCGCCAGAAAAAACTGAAAGAAAACCTGAAAAAGGAAGATTAGAAGATATGGAAAAGAAATTCAAGAGAACCCTTGTGACCTGTGCGTTGCCATACGCCAACGGTCCCGTGCATATCGGACACCTTGCGGGCGTGTATGTGCCTGCGGATATTTATGTAAGGTATCTGCGAATGCGCGGGGAGGATGTGCTGTATGTGTGCGGAAGCGACGAGCACGGCGTGCCCATCACCATCAAGGCCCGCCAGCAGGGATGCAGCCCTCAGGACATCGTGGACAAATACCACAAGATAATCGCCGATAGTTTCAAGGCGCTGGGCATCATTTTCGATATCTACGGCCGCACAAGTTCGAAGATACACGAGAAGAATGCATCCGAATTCTTCCGCAAGCTCTACGACGAAGGCAAGTTCGTCACTCAGGAGAGCGAGCAGTACTACGACCCGGAGGCCAAGACCTTCCTCGCAGACCGCTACATCGTGGGCACCTGCCCCAAGTGCGGCAACGAGAACGCCTACGGCGACCAGTGCGAGAAGTGCGGCTCCACCCTCAGCCCCGAGGAACTCATCAATCCCCACTCCAAGCTGAGCGGCGCGGCCCCCATCAAGAAGAAGACCACCCACTGGTATCTGCCTCTGCAGGATTATGAACCCTGGCTCCGCGAGTGGATACTCGAGGGCCACAAGGAGTGGCGTTCCAACGTCTACGGCCAGGTTAAGAGCTGGCTGGACGGTGGTCTGCAGCCCCGTGCCGTCACCCGTGACCTCGACTGGGGCGTGCCGGTGCCCGTGGAAGGCGCCGAGGGCAAGGTGCTCTACGTCTGGTTCGACGCCCCCATCGGCTACATCTCCAACACCATGGAACTCCTCCCCAACGACTGGGAAAAGTGGTGGAAGAGCCCGGACACCAAGCTGGTGCACTTCATCGGCAAAGACAACATCGTGTTCCACTGCATTGTGTTCCCTTCCATGCTCAAGGCCTACGGCGACGGCTACATCCTCCCGGAGAACGTGCCCGCCAACGAGTTCCTGAACCTCGAGGGAGACAAGATATCCACCTCCCGCGGCTGGGCCGTGTGGGCGCACGAGTACGTGCAGGATTTCCCCGGCAAGGAGGATGTGCTGCGTTATGTGCTGACGGCTAATGCCCCCGAGACCAAGGATAACGATTTCAGCTGGAAGGAGTTCCAGACGCGGAACAACTCCGAGCTGGTGGCCATCTTCGGCAACTTCGTGAACCGTGCCGTGGTGCTCACGCACAAGTATTTCGAGGGGCGCGTGCCTGCCGCCGGCGAGCTGACGGATGTGGACCGCGAGACGCTGGCGGAGATTCCGGCTCTTCGCGAGAGTCTGGAGAAGAATATAGAGAATTACCGTTTCCGCGAGGCGCTGAAGGATGCGATGCAGATTGCGCGCGTTGGCAATAAGTACATTTCCGATAGCGAGCCGTGGAAGTTGGCGAAGACGGATCTGGCGCGCACGGGCACCATCCTGAACGTGTGCCTGCAGCTTTGCGCCGACCTTGCCATTGCTTTCGAACCTTTCACTCCGTTTGCCTGCGAACGCCTTCGCAAAATGTTGAATGTAGATAAATTGGATTGGACTCTGCTCGGTGCCGAGAGCATCCTCGCAGAAGGTCATCAACTGGGCGAGGCGGAGTTACTGTTCGCGAAGATCGAGGATGACGTAATCCAGAAGCAGCTGGACCGTCTGGCAGCCATTCGCGCAGAGAAGGAGGCGGAGGCAAAGGCCGAGCTGGCGAAGCAGGTGACTCCCCAGAAGGAGGAATGCACTTTCGAAGATTTCGAAAAGATGGATATCCGCACCGCCACTGTGCTCGAGGCCGAGCGCGTGCCCAAGACCGACAAGCTTCTCAAACTCACCATCGACACCGGCATCGACAAGCGGGTGATAGTCTCCGGCATTGCCGAGTATTACAGCCCAGAAGATATGCTGGGCAAGCAGATCTGCATCCTCGCCAACCTCAAACCGCGCGTTATCAAGGGCATTGAGAGCAAGGGAATGATTCTGATGGCCAAGCAGAACGACGGCACCATGCGCTTCATCACTCCGCAGGAAACTGTCACCAACGGTGCTGAAATAGGATAATTATTATCATCAGGATGAGTACCTTCGAAGAATATATCCGTCAGGGAGAGCCGGACCGCAGTGTAAAAGCGGCTGCCTGGCAGACGGCTATTGGCCTGCAGGATGTCGATGGCCTCAAGCCCTCGGAGTATCTCGTGGAGACGGCCAGGCGCCACATAGAAGGCGATGTCACCATTCAGGAAGTCAAGGGGCTCATCGATACCTATTACAAGTCCCGTGCGGCAAGATTGTCTGAGCAGGATACTCGCACCGAAGAAGCGGACAAAGTTTCAGCCAGAATTACCGAGATCCTGCAAGAAGAAACGTTCTCCTTTACACCTGCCGAATTGCAGCGGATTCACCGTCGCTTGTTCGAGGGTATTTTCAAGTTTGCCGGCAAGTTCAGGAATTATAACATCTCAAAGAAAGAATGGGTGCTGAACGGTGCTACTGTCCTTTACAATCCCTGCGATAATCTGAAAGAGACGTTGGACTATGATTTTTCCGAGGAGAAGAAGTTTGATTACAGCACCGCCAAGTCTGATGAAGTCATCGGGCATATCGCATCTTTTATAGCCGGCATCTGGCAGATTCATCCTTTTGGAGAGGGCAACACCCGTACTACGGCCGTGTTTCTGATCCGCTATCTCCGGAGTTTTGGCTATTCCATCTCCAACGAACTGTTTGCAAGCCACTCCTGGTACTTCCGGAATGCACTTGTGCGCGCTAACTATTTTAATAGGGAGAAAGGAATTGTTCCCAACAGCAAGTATCTGGAAGACTTCCTTCGGAATCTCATACTTGGCGAGAACAACGAACTGAGGAACCGATATCTTCATATAGATTACCCTGCTCAAAGTGACACTGATGAGATTTCAAAGGGACAAGCTGGCACTTTGAGAGTCACTTTGGAAGAATTAGCGGTACTGAAACTGCTTCTGAGTAATCCACGGATGAAGCAGACTGATATCGCCGCCAAGATTGGGAAATCTGAAAGGACTGTCAAACGTATCACTGATTCATTAAAAGGGAAAGAAATCATCGTCCGCCGCAATGGTAAACGTGACGGCTGGTGGGAAGTGCTGGTTCCCATCCCTGAAGATTAGACTAAGTTATGAAATATA
>R22__coassemble_83_pt1 | contig 76905 bp, 71 predicted proteins | sample R22__metabat2_low_PE_056 | metagenome-assembled genome bin R22 | reverse complement strand
GTGGTGGGGCGAGCGAAGCGAACTCCCGAAGGGGGGATCCCAGCCGCCAATAAGGAGGCCAGAGTTTCCCGTTCGATGGCGCGGAACCCCGCTTCGCCGGTCGCTGCAAAAATCTCCGGAATCGAACGCCCCTCCCTCACCTCGATTTCCGCATCCAGATCTATAAATGCCATGGCCCCGGGCAGGTTTTCGGCCATTTTTCTGCCCGCAGCAGCAGATTCCATGGCCCCGGGCAGGTTTTCGGCCATTTTTCTGCCCGCAGCAGCAGATTCCAGGCTTCCGGGCAGGTTTTCGGCCGTTTTTATGCCCGCAGCCTTCGCAGCAGCAGGGAACTCCCGAAGGGGGGAACCACCAAGCCCACAAAAAGAAGCGACAAGCCGTCCGATAGACGACTTGCCACAACCCATGAATCCTATGAGAGCCCAGACCGCCATCAGAACAACGTCGGCTCCTCGATAATCAGCTCCGGAATATCCTCCCCTGCAGGGGGCAGCACAATCTCCCCGGTAGGGAGCGCCAGCTCATCCTCCTCAGGCAGGATAACCTCGATGGGCTCCGCAGACAGATCCGTCGGCGCCTCGGGGATAGAATCCTCCGGCTTCACGAGAGGCTCCACGAACTCCACCTTCTTCACTGTCTCGCGGTCGTGGCACTTCTTGCCCTTCGCCGCGATGCCCTTCTTGCCAATCCACTCCTCTGCATCGATACACTCTGGCTCCTTGTGCGCGGACTTGCCGCCGAAGGTGCACTTGTACTGGGGATGCTTGTCGTCCGAGAGCGCCACCAGGTACGACTTCGGCGCATCGGAGATGAACAGCATAGGAGAATTGTCGCTCTCCACGAAGGAGAAACGCTTCACGTAGAAGGTCTTCGCCGCCCCGTCGTAATAGAGGCAGGTGAAGGTGAGGCCCGTATCCAGCTTCCGAATCTGCAACACATCCCCCTGATACTTGTTCACAAGATCGAAGGAAGTGGTGTAGAACGTGCCGTTCTTGAAGATGGCGAGCACTTTGTCGTCGCCCTCGAACTGGCCGAGATACTGCCCGCGGCCATCCTCGTTCAGCTTCTGGATATCGGCATCATACCATATATCCTTTCCGGCGATCGTAGAAACGCCCTTGCTCTTCAGCGTAATGCGGGCAATTGAATTCTTGCTCACCAGGTTGCCGCGTGCGGTCTTGCTCTTGATGGCAAGCTGGGCGAAATCGTACTCCAGCGAAGTCTTCTTGAGTTTCGGTTTCGGCCTTAAAGCTATCCGCACCGTCTCCGCCTCGCCGTTATGGTTCGCGGTGAACCACATTATCTGCGACCCGGCGGCTCCGGTGGTGATGTCGTATTCCTTGTCGCGGGTGATGGAGGTGATTGCAAAGCGCTTGGCGTAGTAGACGCTGGTCTTGCCCTCGCGGTAGATTACGTTATAGATGGTGCGGTCGTCCCCGCGGTTGAAGATGCCCACGTAGAGCAGGTCCTTGCCGAAGAAGGCCTTGTCTTCCACCTTCGTGATGCGGTACTTGCCGTCCTTGCCTATGACTATTATCTCGGAAAGGTCGGAACAGTCGCAGATGTAGGTGCCGTTGTCGTCGCGCTTGAGGCCGATTCCCACGAAGCCCTCCGCCAGGTTGGCGTAAAGCTTGGCGTTGTTGTTGATGACCTTGGTGGCGGCGATGGTCTCGAATCCGGTGAGTTCGGTGAGGCGCGGGAACGCCTTGCCGTACTTCTTCTTGAGGCCCTTGAACCATTCGATGGTGTAGCCGGTGATGTTGTCGATGTCGGCCTGCACGGCGGCCATCTGCTCTTCCAGGCCGGCTATCTTGTCTTCGATGGCCTTCACGTCGAAGCGGGAAATCTTGCGCACGGGCTTCTCGACCAGGCGGTCGATATCTTCCATGACGATGTCCCTGCGCACCTGCGCGCGGTACTCATGCATCTTTGCGAGGATGGCCTCCTTCTGCTCCTCCCAACTGGGGAAGGTCTTGTCTTCGAGAAGATGGTACACGCCCTCCTCGAAGAAGATGCGCTCGAGGCTGCTCCAGTGCCAGTCGTCTTCCAGGCCCGCCAGGCGGATGCGTAGCTGCTGCTCCAGCAGGTCGCGGGTGTGGAAGGTGTCGTACTCGAGGATGTCGTGCACGCTGAGGAACTGGGGCTTGTTGTCCACGATGACGCAGGCGTTCGGGTTCACGTTGGCCTCGCAGTCGGTGAAGGCATAAAGCGCGTCGATGGTCTTGTCCGGCGACACGTCGTTGGGCAGGTGGATGATGATGTTCACCTTGTCGGTGGTCATGTCCTCGATCTTCTTGATCTTGATCTTGCCCTTGTCCTTGGCCTTCAGGATGGAGTCTATGAGCATGTGCGTGGTCTTGCCGTAAGGGATTTCGGTGATGGCCACGGTGTTCTTGTCGAGTTTCTCGATGCGGGCGCGCACTTTGACGGTGCCGCCGCGCTTGCCCTGGTTATACTTGCTGCAGTCGGCGAAGCCGCCTGTGGGGAAGTCGGGATAGAGCTCGTAGGACTTACCCTCGAGTATGCGCACGGAGGCATCCAGCAGCTCGTTGAAGTTGTGGGGGAGGATCTTGGAGGCCATACCCACGGCGATGCCCTCCGTGCCCTGCGCCAGCAGGAGAGGGAAGCGGACGGGGAGTTCCATCGGCTCCTTGTTGCGCCCGTCGTAGGAGTTCATCCAGTTGGTGATGTCCGGGTCGAAGACGACCTCCTTGGCGAATTTGGAAAGGCGCGCCTCGATGTATCGGGGAGCGGCGTTGGAGTCGCCGGTGAGGATGTTGCCCCAGTTACCCTGGCAGTCTACGGTCAGGTTCTTCTGCCCGAGCTGCACGAGGGCTCCGAGGATGGACTGGTCGCCGTGCGGATGATACTGCATGGCCTGTCCCACGATGTTCGCCACCTTGGTGTAGTTGCCGTCGTCCATGCGGTACATTGCATGGAGCACGCGCCTCTGCACGGGCTTAAGGCCGTCCACTATGTGGGGGACGGCGCGCTCCAGGATAACGTAGGAAGAATAGTCGAGGAACCAGTCTTTGAACATGCCCGAGAGCTTGTATTTCCGGCTGTCGCTCTCGAGGAGTCGGTTGAATTTGCCGCCGCCCTGGCCGTCTTCTTCCTCGGTCAGTTCTGCTTCTTCAACTTCCTGTTCTTCGAGTTCCTCGTTCTGTATATCTTCGTAGTCTTCGCTCATAACCGTTTAATTAGATTCCTTCGCTTCGCTCGGAATGACATTAATCTTCGTATCCAAATTTCCGGAGTTCCTTCCGGCTCTCGCGCCAGTCGGGATCTACTTTCACCAGCAGCTGCAGGAACACCTTTTTCTGGAAGAAATCCTCCATCTCGATGCGGGCGGCTGTGCCTGTCTTCTTGAGGGCCGCTCCGCCCTTGCCTATCAGGATGCCCTTCTGGGAATCCCGCATCACATAGATGATGGCGCCGATGTCGTAGCGCTCCTCGCCCTCCTTGAAACTCTCTATCTCCACCTGGCAGCAGTAGGGGATCTCATCCTTGTAGTTGAGGAGGATCTTCTCCCGGATGATCTCGGAGGCGAAGAAGCGGAGGTTCCTGTCGGTGAAAGTGTCCTTGTCGTACCAGGCGGGGGATTCCGGCAGGCGCTCTATCACCGCGTCCATGATGGCCTCCATGTTGAAGCCCTCCTGGGCGGATGCCGGGATGACGGTGGCGGCGGGCACTTTTTCCTGCCACCAGGCCATCAGCTCCTGCACCTTCTCCTGGCTGCTGATGTCTATCTTGTTGATGACGATGATCACCGGGCACTGCAGTTTGGAGAGCTTCTCCACGTACTCGGTGTTCTTGTCCGGCTTCTCCACCGTGTCGGTCACGTAGAGGATGACGTCCGCGTCGCCGATGGCGGTGTCCACGAAGTTCATCATGTTCTGCTGCAGGCGGTAGACGGGCTTGAGGATGCCAGGAGTGTCGGAATAAACTATCTGGAAGTCCTCGCCGTTCACAATGCCCATGATTCGGTGGCGCGTGGTCTGGGCCTTGGCGGTGACTATGCACAGCTTTTCGCCCACCACACGGTTCATCAGCGTGCTCTTGCCGACGTTGGGGTTGCCTATTATGTTAACGAAACCGGATTTGTGCGCCATTACACGTATGCTCCCATTTTAAGGATGTTGATTTCTCCTTCTGTGAGATATCGCCATTCGCCCTTCTTCAGGCCCTTCTTGGTGAGGCCGGCGAAGTAAACGCGGTCCAGGGTGCGGACCTCGCAGCCCACAGCCTCGAATATGCGGCGCACCACACGGTTTTTGCCGGAGTGGATCTCGATGCCGAGCTTGCGCTTGTTTTCCGGGTCGATGAACTCCAGGGCGTCGGCGGCGATGGGACCGTCGCTGAGTTCCACGCCCGCGAGTATCTTCTGGCGATCTTCCTCGGTGAGGGGCTTGTTCAGAACCACCTGGTAGATCTTCTTCTTGTCGTAGGAAGGATGGGTGAGGCGTTCGGATATCTCACCGTCGTTGGTGAACATCAGCACGCCCGTGGTGGCCTTGTCGAGCCGGCCGACGGGATACACCCTGTTGGGGCAGTTCTTGAGGAGATCCATGACGGTCTTGTCCGCATGGGGGTCGGAGGCGGTGGTGACGAAGCCCTTCGGCTTGTTCATCACGATGTAGACCTTGGCCTCTCCACGGAGCGTCTCTCCATTGAACTTGACCACGTCCTTGAGGATGTTGACCTTGGTGCCGAGTTCGGTTACCACCTCTCCGTTCACTGTAACCACGCCGGCCTGGATCATGGTGTCGGCCTCGCGGCGGGAGCATACTCCCGAATTGGCGATGAACTTGTTGAGGCGGATTTCTTCCTTAACCTGGCTGGGTGCGGAATCGAAATCGCTTATCTGGGCCTTAGGGCTGGCCGCGATCATGCGGTTGATGCCCTCGTTGGATGCTTTGTTGAAGCTGCCGGCGGTGTTGCGCCTTGCGCCGTATGCGGGCTTCTGCCCGTAGGTCTTGCGCTCGCCATAGCTCTTGCGTTCGCCGTAGGTCTTGCGCTCTCCATACTGGCGTCCTTCGCCCTGGCGGCGTTCTCCGTACGGCTTGTGCTCGCCGTAGGACTTCTGTTCTCCATAGTTGTTGCGTGTACCGCGGTCTCCGTATGCCTTGTGTTCGCCATAAGACTTATGTTCGCCATAGGACTTGCGTTCACCGTACTGGCGGCGTTCGCCGTTTTCGGGGCGATCGGAACGTTCGCGGCGGTCCGTCGTGCTGTACGCGGGCCTTCCCTGTGCCGAAGCCGACCTTCTCGGCCTGAGCTTGCGACCATCTTTGCTGAAATCTGTCATTGTCTTTGAATGTTTGCACACCCACGACTCACGTCGCGGATTTGTGCGGTTGACTATTGTAATGTATAAATGTATGTAATAGTGCCCTCCTGCATGGCAGGGGCATCTATCTTCTGATCGAAATGCGCTTTCATCGCAGCGGCTCGCGCCTCGGCGATCAGCTTGGTGCTGGAAATGGTGGTGCCGTCGTCCACTATGGCCTTCTTCACGTTGCCGTAGTTGTCTACCCAGATCTTCATCACTATCCTGCCGCTCTCCTGGAAATCGTTGCTGGGCTTGATGAGGGTGGACTTGTTGACCTTGCGGCCTTCCAGATGGGCGTTGGCCACGCCTTCGGTCTTGGCGCCCTCGGCGTTTCCGGTAGCCTGGCCGGCGCGGAAGTCGGAGGATGCCTCACGGGCGGTGTGGGGGGAGGTGATGGAGGTATCCTTCTTGGCCATGCCGGGGAATGCTGCCCGGGGATCCAGCTTGGGCTCCTCCTGCCTCGGGGGTTCAGGTGTTTCCACGTCGCCGAAGTTATCCGGCTTTGCGGCGGGGGTGAGGTTCTCCGCCAGGCTCTCGTTGGGGGATTCGCTCTTCTGCACGAACTCCACATCCTTCTCCAGGTCGACATCCTCGCCCACGGGCTCGCGCCCATAGTAGGTCTTCATCTCGAATTCCTGGTCTTCGGTGTAGTCCACGAGGAAGGAGCTCTCCTCCGGCGGGGGATAGATGTATTTCAGCCCCGAGAAAGACACTACGCACAGAGCCGCGGCGTGCAGCAGCACCGTGAGCACGATGCCGGTCACCTTCGACTTGTCTTCTGTGCGTTTCCTTTCGCGGAGATACTCTTTCATATGCTATTCCGGTTGTGTTGCGAGTATGACCTTGTAGTGGTTGCGCTTGGCGATGTTCATCACCTGCACTATCTCGCCGATGGGAACGCTCTCATCGGAATAGATGCTGAAAGTAGGATCCTCTTCGTTCTGGAGGAGGCCCACCAGATCGTCTTCGACCTGGGCAAGGTTGTTCTCCGCCAGCTCGTTGCCGTTGATGTGGTAGGTGTAGTTGCCGGTGCCCCAGTCTTTGATGCTCACGCTCACGGTGGGCTTTGCGCTCACCTGGCCCGTGCTCTTGGGAAGCAGGAGCTTGAGGGCGTTGGGGTTGATGAGGGTGGACGTCACCAGGAAGAATATGAGCAGCAGGAACACGATGTCGGTCATGCTCGACATCGAGAACGAAGCGTCCGCCCTGGTTGTTCTCTTGATTGCCATTATTCTTCTATTTTAACTGTGGCTGCGGATTCGGGATCGTTGAGCACGTCCATGAAGCCGATGGTGGCGTTCTCCATGGTGAAGACCACGTCGGAGATCTTGGAGGTGAGGTAGTTGTATCCGAAATATGCGAGGATACCCACGATCAGACCGCCTACGGTGGTGATCATGGCCTCGTAGATACCTCCGGAGAGGAGGGTGATGTCGATGTTGTTACCGGCGTTGGCCATGTTGAAGAATGCCCTCACCATACCGAGCACGGTTCCGAGGAATCCGATCATCGGGGCGCCGCCCGCGATTGCCGCGAGGATGGGGAGACCCTTCTCCAGGCGTGCAACCTCGAGGTTGCCGGTGTTCTCGACCGCGGTCTGGATGTCGCTCAGCGGCCTGCCTATGCGCTCGAGACCCTTCTCCACCAGACGTGCGGTAGGATTGTCGTACTTGCCGCAGAGAGTGATGGCGGACTTGGTCTTGCCGTCGTGGATGTAGTCGCGGATGTCGTCGATGAAGTTACGGTCGACCTTGGAAGCGCGGCTGATCTGCACGAGTTTCTTTCCGAAGATGTAGATTGCAATTACGGAGAGCAGGAGGAGGACTATCATCAGCCATCCGCCCTTCATCGCCATATCGATGAGAGAGTAAGACATCTCCTGCGGAACCGGAGCGGCCTGCACGGCATTCAGCGTATCGGCCTGGAGTAAAGTAAAGAGCATAATTCCCATTAGTTATAATATATCATGCAAATATAATCAAAAAATCGGTTGAAAAAGCCTTGGTCCGGCCCTTTTTTAGACCTTGGATGCCAATGGTTTAAAAGTCGTACAGATTCAGGCCGGTTTCGGGATCGAAACGGCGGCCGATGCCGGTGAGGCCGTAGTCTTCCACGAAGAGTTCGCAGGCGCCGTTGACTGTGGCGGTGAGGAGATGCCCGCCGATGCAGGAATAGTCGCTGCGGCTGGCGGTCATGTGCAGGTGCAGATACACCTTTCCATCCTTCTCGGAGATGTTCCCGGTCAACGAGCAAACCTCCATCTGCTCGGCGAAAGTCTTGTCCACGTACTGCTTGGTGGCGGGATTGAGGAAGCGGAACGTGGCTTCCTTGATGGCTGCGAGCCCGCTGACGCTGCCGGAGCGTATGCCCTTCTCGGCACAGAATGCAGCCAGCGCGGCGGTGATTTCCTGATGATTGTCGATGCTGAGGATGAACCTGCGCCCGGAGGCTTCGCGGTACTTGTAGGGCACCCGGGCCTTGAAAATCGCCTTGTGGATGCGGCCCTCGCCGATAAGCGGGGCATGGGCGGTATCCGGGCCGAAAACGACCATCTCTCCAGCTTTGAGGGTTATGGTTTCTTCCACCGGATCATCGTAAAAGAGGATATCCTTTTCCCTGTCCATGCAGCCGACGGGCTTGAGGCAGGCGGACACCGGCTTGATGCCGAAGGTTTCCGGGCCGGAGAGGGGCACCTGCACGTCGATATAGCTCTCGTGGGCCTCCAGACGGGCGGCGGACGGGGTCTTGAGATCCGCGTCCACGATATTCACCCAAAGATTCTTGCCATCGATGACATGGGTGCCGACGGGCATCTTGGAGAGGTCGTTGGCCTTCATGAATTCAAGTGCCTTCAGCACATAAGGATTGCAGTCGTAGGGAGTTGCCATGTGAGGAGGATTTTAGCGTATGACCTGGGTGAAAACAGGGGCCTTGCCGTCTTCGGCGAGCACATAAATCTTGAGCGTGCCTGCCGGGGGAAGGGGTGCATCCGCCTTCTGACGGGGCTGGTCCTTGGCCGTGAAGATGTATTCCGTGCCTCCGGGGACGCTGCGGGCCGCAACCTCCTCCGCCTTGGCATTCAGCATCGGGTACCCATCTACCGCTGCATCGAAAATGGCGGCTTCCTCCTCGCTGGCCGAGTGGAGTGCCGGAAAAGGCTCGAGAGGGGTGATGTCTCCCTCCAGGAATCCGTTCTCTTTCAGGAAGCGGTCGAGCTCGGCCGGTGCCGCATCGATGCGCGCGGTCCTCACGCCGTAGCCGGGGAGGATTTCCGCCGAGGTGAGCTTCTCCGCGAGGGCACGGCTGGCGGAGTCGATGCCGCCGCTGCCGAAGGTGCAGAACGGCACTATCTTCTTGCCGCTGAAATCAACGTTTTCCAGCACGGTGAACACGGGCGTGGCATACACTCCGAACCAGATGGGGAAGCCCAGGAAGATGACGTCGTAGGATTGGATATCCGCCTTGATGGGCTGGATTTCCGGGAGGATGCCCCCGTCCAGCTCCTTCTTGCCGCGCTCGATGGTTGCCATGAAATCTCCGTCGTAGGGGGTTACGGGCACGATAGCCTCGATGTCCGCGCCGAGTTTGCCGGCAATCTCTTCTGCCACGGCCTTCGTGGTGCCGTTTTGAGAATAGTAAAGTACGAGTGTTTTCATTTCGGATTTCTTGTTTGCGCAGGACGCCGCCATCAGCACCGCCAACGCCAGGATCAGGATTCGTTTCATATTTACAAAGATACTGAAATAAATCGTTTACATGAATATGCCTCTCAGGGGCCTGTATGGCATATTTGTGTAAAAAAAGTCCCTAAAAAGCGCGGTTTTTTTACGAAACAATGCATTTTAGGGGGATTTTTGTAAAAACGTTTCTAATCGTTCAGTATTCCACTTTCGACAGGAAGAGGGCGTGGCCGGGGACGGATTCGCCGGCCAGGGAGCGCAGGGGCGCGTTGGCTTTCGTGGATGGAGCATTGCCGGAGACAGGGAGTCTACCCTGTTCCGGCAAGTCGGCCGGCAGAATCAATCCGGCGAAGTCGTCAATCGAGCGTTTGCCGCGGCCGACTTCGATCAGGGTCCCAACGATGGCACGCACCATGTTCCGCAAAAACCTATCGGCAGATATGCGGAAATACCAGTACCTGGATTCCTTCGCTTCGCTCGGAATGACAGTGCGAAACCCCGGCACATACGGCTTCCAATAGGCCTCGAACACCGTACAGACAGAAGTCTTGTTATCCGCCCCGACCTTCTCGAAACAGGAAAAATCATGCGTCCCGACCAACAACCCGGCGGCGGAATTCATCGCCTCGAAATCCAGCCCGGGATACCCGCACTGCCACGAAAAAGCCTCCACGAAAGGATCCTTGCACCTATGCAGGAAATACGTGTATTCCCGCCTCACGGCATCGAAGCGCGGATGGAAATCCGCCCCGGCCGGAGCCACGCAAGAAACCACCACGGAGCGGGGCAGGATGGCATTTAATTTGTAGCAGAAGTCATCTGCCGCAAGGCCCTCGGGGCCATCGAAACACGCAACGTAACCAATAGCGTTCACGCCTGTGTCCGTACGCCCCGCCCCAATCACGGGAACCTCGCCTCCAAGAAGCTTTCCAAGGGCATCTTCGAGGCACTCCTGCACGCTCGGGTCGGAGGGTTGGCGCTGCCAGCCGCAGAAGCCGGCACCGGCGTATGAAAGTACGATGGAATAACGCATATGATGCAAATTTATTAAAATATATGGAAAGTGTAAATATCAAGGAACTCAACGACCGCATCCAGAAAGAAAGCGGCTTCGTGGATATCCTTTCTCTCGAGATGGGCAAGGTCATCGTGGGCCAGAAGCACCTGGTGGAAAACCTGATGATAGCCCTCCTCGCCAACGGACACATCCTTCTCGAAGGCGTGCCCGGCCTCGCAAAAACCCTGGCGATCAGCACCCTCAGCAAGGCGGTGAACGCCAAGTTCAACCGCATCCAGTTCACTCCGGACCTCCTCCCTGCCGACGTGGTGGGCACCCTCATCTACTCGCAGAAGAAGGAGAGTTTCGAGGTGCGCAAGGGCCCCGTCTTCGCCAACTTCGTGCTGGCAGATGAAATCAACCGCGCCCCCGCGAAAGTGCAGTCCGCTCTGCTGGAAGCCATGCAGGAAAGGCAGGTAACCATCGGCGACAGCACCTATAAGCTGCCGGAACCCTTCCTCGTGATGGCCACCCAGAACCCTATCGAGCAGGAGGGAACCTATCCTCTGCCCGAGGCCCAGGTGGACCGATTCATGCTGAAGGTGGTGGTGGATTATCCGAAGAAGGAGGAGGAGAAGCTCATCATCCGCATGAACAACAGCGGCGAGTTCCCCCAGCCCAGCCCCGTGGTGAACCCCGACGACATCGTCCGTGCCCGCGAAGTGGTTCGCGAGGTCTACATGGACGAAAAGATAGAGCGTTACATCGTGGACATCGTCTACGCCACCCGCACCCCCGAAGAATACGGCCTGAAGGGCCTCAAGGACCTCATTTCCTACGGAGGATCCCCCCGCGCCAGCATCAGCCTGAGCGCCGCCGCGAAGGCCTACGCGTTCATCAAGCGCAGGGGCTACGTGATTCCGGAAGATGTGCGCGCGGTCTGCCCCGAGGTGCTGCGTCACCGCATCGGCCTCACCTATGAGGCGGAGGCGGAGAATGTGACCACCGAAGAGATAATCTCCCAGGTAATCAATGCAGTGGTAGTGCCGTAATGGCCAGAGACGCAACAGAACTCCTGAAGAAGGTCCGGAAGATAGAAATCCGCACCAAGGCTCTCTCGCACCAGATATTCGCGGGGGAGTACCACTCCGCGTTCAAGGGGCGCGGCATGGCCTTCAGCGAGGTGCGCGAATACCAGTACGGGGACGATGTGCGCAACATGGACTGGAATGTTACCGCCCGCATGCGCGCACCCTATATAAAGGTATTCGAGGAGGAGCGCGAGATGACGGTGGTGCTGCTGGTGGACGTGAGCCGTTCCGGCCTGTTCGGCACGCAGACCCGCACCAAGCGCGAGCTGCTCGCGGAGATCGCGGCAGTGCTGAGCTTCAGCGCCATCCTCAATAACGACAAGGTCGGCGCCCTCTTCTTCAGCGACCGCGTAGAGAAGTTCATCCCTCCGAAAAAGGGGCGCAGCCATCTCCTCCATATAATAAGGGAGATGCTGGAGCTTGAGCCGCAGTCGGACGGCACCGACATCGGCGCGGCCCTCCAGTTCCTCACCGGGGCCATCAAGAAGAAGTGCACCGCCTTCCTGCTCAGCGACATGCTGGATGCCACTCCGGATGCGCGTCCGCGCTATGAGGATGCCCTGAAGGTGGCGGCGGGCAGGCACGATCTCTCCGTAATCAAGGTCTTCGACCCCCGCGAACGCAGCCTGGCGCCGGTAGGACTGATAAACATAAAAGACAGTGAGTCAGGGCGTTCCGCCTGGGTGAATACCGACAGCTCCACCGTGCGCAGCCGGTACTCCCGCTGGTTCTCGGACCTTGCCCGGAGCGAAGAGCAGCTGTTCAACAGATATAAAGTGGATCACGTGGATATTGCCACCGACTCCGATTATGTGAAAGGCCTCATGGCCCTGTTTGCCAAGAGATGAAGATACTGAGTATCATATTGATAGCTTTGCTGGAACTGGTTCCCAAAGGCCCCGCCTTCCTGAACCAGCTGCAGAAAAGGGATTCCATACTTGTGGCGGACCAGGTGGAGTACGGCTTCGTGCTGGACACCGTGCATGCGTTCACCGTTTTCAAGATGCCGGAGTTCAAGGATGCCGACAACGAAGCCATCCCCATCGTGCGCGGATGGCAGCTGGATACCACCAACATTTCGCTCCGCAATATGACATTTACCCTGAAGGGCAGCATCATCCTTGCGCCCTTCGAGGAAGGGACATACAATCTGCCGGCCCTGCATATCCTGCGGTCTGCGGGCACCCAGGTGGATACCCTGGTGTTCGAAGGAGTGCAGATGGAAGTGAAATCCATGCCCGTCGACACCTCCACCTTCGTGCCCCACGACATCAAGGCCCAGATACGTTACCCGCTGACTTTCAGCGAGCTGCTGCCGTGGATAGGGGGCGGCCTCCTGCTGGCAGGAGCGGTTGCGGCACTGGTGTGGTGGCTCCGCAGGCGCCATAGGGAAAAGGAGGAAGAGAAACGCCGCGAGCCCGCACACATCACGGCTCTGCGGAATCTGGACAAGTTCCGCGGCAACAAGTTCTGGGCTCCCGACAAGCAGAAAGGATTCTATTCCGGCGTCACCGACACGCTCAAGACCTACATGGAGGCCCGGTTCGGGGTGGATGCCCCGGAGATGACCACGGCCGAGCTGTTCGATGCCCTGAAATCTGAAAAAGACATCACCCCGGAGGATTACGGCGACACCAAGGAACTCTTCGAAATCGCCGACTTCGTGAAGTTCGCCAAGCATTCCGCCCCGGACGATTATAATGCGAAGGTAGTGCCTGTGGCGGTGCGCTTCGTGACCGATACCTACCAGACCGCGCTTGAGGAGGAGCCGAAGGAAGATGTTCTTTGAGTATCCCAAACTCCTCTGGCTGCTGGCTGTGCCGGTGCTGCTCATCGCCCACTATCTGTGGCAGGAACTGAGCGGCAGGCGCCCGCACATGCGGGTGTCGGCATCGGCCCCCTGGCTGGCCGGAGGCGGCAGCGTACTGGCGTGGATCAGGCATCTCCCCTTCATCCTCCGCATCGCGGCGATTTGCCTGATAATAGTGGCGCTGGCCCGGCCACGCTCATCTACCGAAACCGAAAAGATTGATACAGAGGGGATTGACATCGTGCTGGCGATGGACGTTTCGACTTCCATGCTGGCCCGGGACTTCGAGCCCGACCGCATCAGCGCAGCCAAGGATATAGCCATCGAGTTCATCGCCCAGCGGCCTTCAGACCGCATGGGAATAGTGGTGTTCGCAGGGGAGAGCTACACCCAGTGCCCCCTGACTACCGACCGGCCCACGCTCATCAACCTCATGAAGGATGTGCAGACGGACCTCATTGAGGATGGTACCGCCATTGGCAACGGCCTGGCGACCGCGGTGGCGCGCATGAAGGATTCGGATGCCAAGAGCCGGGTGATAATCTTGCTGACCGACGGTGTGAACAACACAGGAGAGATAGCTCCCGCCACGGCCGCCGAGATAGCCAAGACCTACGGCATCCGCGTCTACACCATAGGTATAGGCACTCGCGGTGAGGCCCCTTATCCGGTGATGACGGCCTGGGGGGTGGAGCTCCGCAAGATGCCTGTGGAGATAGATGAGGACCTGCTGAAAAATATCGCAGAGTCCACCGGAGGACGGTATTTCCGCGCCACCGACAACACCAAGCTGGCGGAAATCTATTCCGAAATCAACCAGATGGAGAAGGTTCGCACCACCGTGGACAGTTTCCCGGTTTATAAAGAATTGTTCGGCAAATATGCTGTTTGGGCGCTGGTCTGCCTGCTGCTCGAACTTGCGTTGCGCCTGTTTATTAGGAGGATGCCGTAATGCTGATATTTGCCAATCATCAATATCTGTTCTTGTTGCTGCTGGTGCCGCTGATGCCCCTGCTCTACGGGCTGATGCGCCGGCTGCGCAAGGAGCGTATCCGCCGCTTTGGGGACGAAGCCCTGGTGAAGCAGTTGATGCCTTCCTGGTCCGGTTCCAAGGGCTGGGTGAGGCTGGTGCTGTTCGATCTGGCTTTCGCATTCTTCATAATCGGCCTCGCCAGGCCGCAGATAGGCGCCAAACTGCAGGAGCGTGAGACCAAGGGTGCGGAGATCATGATATGCCTGGACGTATCCAACTCCATGCTGGCGAAGGACTACTCCCCGAACCGTCTGGAGCGCGCCAAACTGGCCATTTCCCGCATCACCGACAAGTTGCAGGACGACCGCATAGGCCTCATAATCTTTGCGGGCAGTTCCTTCGTGCAGTTGCCCATCACCAACGATTACGTGTCGGCCAAGATGTTCCTTTCGAGCATCTCCACCGAGTCGGTACCCGTGCAGGGAACCGCCATCGGCGATGCCATCCTCACCGCGGCACGCAGTTTCAGCGCCCAGAGCGAGAAGAGCCGGGCGATAATAGTGATTACCGACGGCGAGAACCACGAAGATGACCCGGTCGAGGCCGCAAAGCAGGCCGCCGAGCTTGGCATAAGGATATATACAATAGGCGTAGGTTCGCTGCGTGGGGAACCCATTCCCCTGGACGGCGACCTGATGAAGGATAAGGATGGGAACATCGTTGTCACACATCTGGATGAGGAAACGCTCCAGAAGATAGCTGCCGCCGGAAACGGTGCATATGTGCACGCCGGCAATGAGGAATTCGGCCTCAATCCCATAATCAACGACCTCAAGCGCCTGGAAGATGAGACTTTCAACTCCATGGTGTTCGAGGAGTTCGATGAACAGTATATGTATTTCTTCGCCGTGGCGCTGGTGCTGCTTGTGATAGAGATGCTGATTGGCGAAAGGCGTTGGAAAAGGAGGATGTTCTGATGAGAAGGATATTATGCATATTGCTGATACTCAGCGCGCTGCCTCTGTCCGCACAGGTAGACAGGAAGGAGGTCCGTGCCGGCAACCGCAAGTTCAACAAGGGGGATTTCAAGAACTCTGAGATAGATTACCGCCGTGCCGTGGTGAAGGATTCGCTTTCGGTGGCGGGGGAGTACAATCTGGCATCCACCCTCTACCGTCAAGAGAATTACGATGAGGCCGGCAAGGCCCTGGAAACCGTCAAGGACGTTGCCGCTGCGGACGCCCACGCGGCCGACTATTACTATAATCTGGGCGATGTGGCCCTGCAGAAGAAGGATTACGGTGCAGCCGTGAATGCCTTCCGCGAGTCGCTGCTCCGGAATCCGGGAGACCTGGACGCCAAGGAAAACTACATCTATGCCAAGAAGATGCTGAAAAACCAGCAGGGCGGCGGTGAAGGCAAGCAGGACCAGAATCAGGATCAAAACCAGGACCAGCAGAATCAGGATCAACAGCAGAATCAGGATCAACAGCAGGATCAGCAGCAACAGCAAAACCAGCCCGACCAGCAGGATCAAGACCAGCAGCAACAGGACCAGGATCAGCAGCCGCAGATTTCTCCCCAGCAGGCCCAGCAGATGCTTCAGGCCGTGCAGGCAAAGGAGAAGGAGACCCAGGACAAGGTGAACAAGCAGAAGGCGGCGGTGCTGCAGTCCCGGCAGAAAGAAAAGAATTGGTAGTATGAAAAGACTCTCTATTATATTGGTGTCCATCCTCGTGGCGGCGAGCCTCCATGCGCAGAGCATTAAGGTGGAGGCGCCGAACCTCGTGGGGGCGGATGAACAGTTCAACGTGAGTTTCTCGGTGGAGGGCGAGCATGCGCCCAGCGAGTTCGAGTGGGAACCCGGGGACGGATTCCGCCTGGTCTGGGGTCCGCAGAAGGGCACATCCACATCCATCAGCATAGTCAACGGCAAGCGCTCCAAGAGCGTCACCAACTCCTATACCTATGTGCTGATGCCCTCGCGCACCGGCACCTTCACCCTTCCGGGGGCGACAGCGACCATCCAGGGAAAGAAGGTCAGCAGCCGCAGTTTCTCCATCGAGGTCGTGGCCGGCAACGCTTCCAGGAACAACTCCGGCGCGGCGGCATCTTCCGGGAACTCCGCCGCCCGGCAGCAGCAGGCCACAGGCAACATATCCTCGGACGACATCTACATGCGCCTGATAGTCAATAAGACGCGTGCGGTGGTGGGAGAAGGCATCTCCGCCACCCTCAAACTCTACCAGAGGGTTAACGTGCAGGGCTTCGAGGATGCCCGCTTCCCCTCGTTCAACGGCTTCTGGAGCCAGGAACTGCAGGCGCCGTCCAGCATAGAGTTCAAGCGTGAGAACGTGGGCGGGGAGATCTTCAACACCGCCGTCCTGCGCAGCTGGAACCTCATCCCGCAGAAGGCGGGAGATGTTACCATCGAGCCGGCCGAACTGGTGTGCCTGGTGAACGTGCGGGCGGCCACATCATCTTCCGGAAGCATCTTCGACAGCTTCTTCCAGGATAACTATCGCACTGTGCGTAAGCGTGTTACGACGCAGCCGGTAACCCTGCACATTTCCGCCCTTCCCGCCGGCGCTCCGGCCTCGTTCGGAGGTGGGGTCGGCAAGTTCGACATGAAGGCGGAACTCACCAGGGATTCGCTGAAGACGCACGATGCCGCCTCGCTGAAAGTGACGATCTCCGGCACCGGCAACCTGGCGCTGCTGACGGCGCCCAAGGTATCCTTCCCTCCGGATTTCGAGGTCTACGACATGAAATCCACCGACTCCGGCCGCAGCCGCGTGTTCGAATATCCTTTCATCCCCCGCAGCCATGGGGAGTTTGAGATCGGGCCGGTGGAGTACAGCTACTACGATATTTCTTCCGGCAGATACGTGACTCTGACTTCCGGCCCTCTGATGCTCACGGTAGCACGCGGGGCGGAGCTGGAAAGTGCCGTGCCTGCCGGCGGACAGCTCGTGCAGACCAGGAGGGATGTGAAGGATCTCGGCAGCGATATCCGCTTCATTTCCAGCAAGTTGCCCTCTCTCTCCAGCACCGGCCGCTTCTTTGTGTGGTCGCCCTTGTTCTGGGGTCTGGCAGCGTTCCTGCTTCTGGCCGCCGCCGCGGTCTGGTTCATACTCCGCAGGCGCGCTGCACTCCGTGCCGATGTGGCCGGCAGCCGCAACCGCGCTGCCACCAAGATGGCCCGCAAGCGCCTGGCACAGGCAGGTGAATTCCTCCAGAAGAACCTCTACACCGCTTTCTACGAGGAGTTGCACAAGACCCTGCTGGGCTTCATTTCCGATAAGCTCAACATGGACGCCACCGACATGAGCAAGGAGAATATCTCCGCCCGCCTCTGTTCGGAGGGCGTTTCCGAGGGCCTGGCGGCGGATTTCTCCGCCCTGCTGGATGCCTGCGAGTATGCCCGCTATGCGCCAGACGCCGGGCATGATGCCATGAACAGCCATTACGAGAGCGCAGTCTCGGTGATTTCTGCGATAGATTCTTCCATGAAAAAGAAAAAGACTTCCGGTGGCGCTGCCGTGCTTGCGCTGCTGCTGATGTTCGTACCTTTCGGCGGCCATGCGGCGGATGCTTATCTGGATTCGCTCTGGAATGCCGGCGTCGCAGCCTATACCGACGGCCGCTGGCAGGATGCATCCCAGGCCTGGGCTGCCATCGAGAATGTGGGGATGGCATCTCCCGAACTCTACTGCAACCTCGGAGATGCGTACTTCCGGCAGAGCATGCTGGCGGACGCCATCCTGTATTATTCCCGTGCCCTGAAGCTGGATCCATCCTTTGCCGATGCACGCTACAATCTGGAATTCGCGCGTTCGCTCACTCAGGACAGGATTGATTCCGTGCCCGAGTTCTTCCTGCGGTCGTGGATGCGGAAGCTTTGCTGGATGCTGCCTTCGGACGCCTGGGCGTGGATTTCGCTGGCGCTGCTGGCGGCGGTTCTGGCCCTGGCGCTGCTATTCCTGCTCGGACGTGGTTCCGCGGCACGCCGCTGGGGATTTTTCGGCGGGCTGGCAGTCCTGGTGCTGATGGTTTTCGCTTTGATTTTTGCCGCTTGGCAGAAGCGGGATTACGTCCGTGCGGACGATGCTGTGGTGATGCGTCCGGTGGTGCCGGTGAAGAGCGCACCGTCCGGAGCGGACACCAAAGATTTGTTCATCCTGCACGAGGGCACCTGTGTTGAGGTTTTGGACAGTGTTGGGGACTGGTGCAACGTAAAACTGTCCGATGGCCGTGAAGGTTGGCTCAAAAAGGACGGTATTACCATTATTTAATGTGAATAAATTGTTAATAAAGTTTGTTAATTGCGGAATTCTTTCTATATTTGCAGCGCAATATGCCCTCTGGGGCAACTGCCAGTTTAGTTTGTAGTTTAATTTTTAGTTAACTAATAAAAAAAAGTATGAAAAAGTTTTTTGCAATTGCAGCCGCTATTCTGATTAGTGTTGCTTCCTTCGCGCAGGAAACCAACATTGATGAGAACGGCAACAAGAAATTTGGTGGTTATGAAACCAACGGTTTCTGGGACAACTGGGTTGTTGGTTTGGGATGGAATTTCCCTTCTGCAACTGAAGGTCCTCTTTGGATTCCTGGTAAATGGCAGGTTGGAAATCCTTTAGCAAAGGGCAATGGAGTTGCTATTGGCACTGAGTTATTTGCTCTCAAATGGATTGAGCCTTGCTATGGTGTTCGTTTCGGCTGGACAGGTATGCAGTCTATTACTCCTTCTGGTACTCCTGATAAGGTCGTCAATCTTAACTATGCACATGTAGACATTCTTTGGAATATCTGCAATGCGTGGTGGGGTTACAAAGAAGGACGCAAGTTTGAGACATCTTTATATCTTTCTCTTGCTCCTTTCATGAGGGCTACGACGGCTCTTACTGCCGGCGCTGGTGCAGGTATTTTCGCAACATGGCATCCTTCATTTATGGGTGAAACTTGGGCTATCTTTGGAGATTTTGGCGGAATTCTTGCTGATGGTAAACTTATGGGAGCCCCTGGCGACACCTACAACTATTGGAAACTCGAAGTAGGTCTCGCCAAGAGCTTTGGCAAGACCAACTGGACCCGCGTAAGCACTACCGCTGCCGCTGCCGCCGCTGCTATCGCCGCTGCAAAGGCTTCCCAGAAGGCTGCAGAAGATAAGGTTGCCGGTGCACAGAAGACCGCTGATGAGGCTCAGGCTGCTGCAAAGAATGCACAGGATGAGGCAAAGCAGCTGGTTGACGAAGCTAAGAAGGCTGCCGGCAGCAACATCGATGGCCTCTTCGACGAGCCCGTCGTGGTTTACTTCCAGATTGGCCAGAGCACTCTCTCCAAGGCTGAGAAGGCACACGCCGAATATGCTATCAAGAACATCATCGCCCGTGGCGAGAACGTTAAGTTCACCCTCAACGGTAGCGCTGATACCGGAACCGGTTCCAAGGCTCGCAACAAGCAGCTCTCCAAGCAGCGTGCACAGACCGTCTACAACCTCGTTGACGAACTCGGCGTAAGCCGCGAGAACATCACCGTGGTCGAGTGGGATGGCACCGAGAGGTTTGCTACTCCTGAGCTCAACCGTGCTGTCATCATTGAGAAGCAGTAATATTAACGGTCAGATGAAAAAAGCCAGCCCCCGGGCTGGCTTTTTTTAGGTAAAATATGCAGCAAATCAGAAATATAGCTATCATTGCCCATGTCGACCACGGCAAGACAACACTGGTAGACCGCATGATCTATCAGGCCAATCTTGTACGTCAGCCGGAAAACCTTGGGCAACTCATTCTGGACAGTAATGATCTTGAGCGCGAGCGTGGCATCACCATCCTCGCCAAGAACGTTTCGGTCACATATAAGGACGTGAAGATAAACATCATCGACACGCCCGGGCACAGCGATTTCGGCGGTGAGGTCGAGCGCGTGCTCAATATGGCGGACGGAGTGCTGCTGCTGGTGGATGCCTTCGAGGGCTGCATGCCCCAGACGCGTTTCGTTCTGCAGAAGGCCCTCCAGATGGGCAAGAAGGCCATAGTTGTAATCAATAAGGTAGACAAGCCCAACTGCCGTCCGGACGAGGTTCAGGAAGAGGTCTTCGACCTCATGTTCAACCTGGACGCCACCGAGGAGCAGCTGGATTTCAAGACCGTTTACGGATCCGCCAAGCAAGGCTGGATGTCACTGGACTGGCACAATCCAACCCACGACATCACTCCGCTGCTGGATGTGATCCTGGAGGAGGTTCCCGCTCCCGCAGTGGTGGAAGGCACTCCCCAAATGCTGATTTCCTCGCTGGAGTACTCTCCCTACGTAGGGCGTATCGCCGTCGGCAAGATTACCCGAGGGTCGCTCCGCACCGGCCAGCAGATCAGCCTCTGCAAGCGTTACGACGTGGTGCAGAAACACAAGATCAAGCAGCTGATGACCTTCGAGGGCCTGGGCAAGGCTAATGTGGACGAGGTCGGATGCGGCGATATCTGCGCAGTGGTCGGAATCGAAGGCTTCGAGATCGGGGATACCATCGCGGACCTGGAGAATCCTGAGGCGCTGCCTCCCATCGCCGTGGACGAGCCTACCATGAGCATGCTCTTCACCATCAACAACTCTCCCTTCTTCGGCAAGGACGGCAAGTACGTGACCTCCCGTCACATCAAGGACCGCCTCGAGAAGGAGCTGGAGAAGAACCTTGCGCTTCGCGTCAAACCCGGTCTGGGCGCGGATTCCTTCGTTGTCTACGGCCGCGGCGTGCTGCACCTTTCGGTGCTGATCGAGACCATGCGCCGTGAGGGCTTCGAACTCCAGGTAGGCCAGCCGAAGGTGCTGGACAAGACCATAGGCGGCCAGCGCTGCGAGCCTATCGAAGAGATGAGCATCGAGGTGCCCGAGGAGTTTGTGGGCGCCGCTATCGAGATATCTACCCGCCGCAAGGGCGCGCTCCTGCGCATGGAGCCCCGCGGGGACAGGACCCTGCTCGAGTTCGAGATTCCTACCCGCGGCCTGATGGGCCTGCGCAGCAACCTTCTCACCGCCACCCAGGGCGAAGCCATCGTGGCCTACCGCTTTAAGGATTATCAGCCCTACAAGGGCGAGATCGAGCACCGGAACAACGGTTCGCTGGTGTCGCTGGAGACGGGGGAGGCGAAGGCTTATTCCATGAACAAGCTGCTGGACCGCGGCCGCTTCTTCGTGGAGCCCGGCGAGGAGATCTATGCCGGACAGGTGGTAGGCGAGCACACGCGCGAGCGCGACCTTAATATAAATATATGCAAGTCCAAGCAGCTCACCAACGTGCGCGCCGCCGGCTCGGACGAGAAGATACTTCTGCCTCCGGCCATCAAGTTCAGCCTGGAGGAGGCTCTGGAGTATATTCAGGAAGATGAACTCGTGGAGGTGACGCCGCATTATATGCGTATCCGCAAGATTTTGCTCGACCCTTTGGCGCGCAAAAGAAATAGTGATATCGCTGATTGATAATAGAAAAAAAATTTGTACCTTTGCAACCCTTTGTTATACCCTTAATAGGATTGGCACAAGGCGGTACACAGTTTAACTGGCGTGCCGACGGAAAGTTCTTTGGCAATTCCGGCAACTCGGAGATTATCGATGCGGATCTCGAGGTGGATGTGCATGTGGAAAGAGCTTCGCGCTTTTTCGGCGTGGACGCCGCTGTAACGGGCTGGGTGAAAGTGCTTTGCGACAGATGTCTCGAAGAGCTGGAACTCCCCGTGGATACGGGATTCAAACTGAGCGTCAAATTCGGCGAGAATGCAGAGACGGCCGACGCGGGCGACAGGGAAATCGTAATGATTCCCGATGGCTCTTCGGAGCTGGACCTCGCGCAGTTCGTCTACGACTATACCTGCATTTCGCTGCCGATGAGAAGGGTTCATCCCGAAGGGGAGTGCAATCCGGACGCCCTGCGGTATCTGAGTTCGGAGGAAACTGCAGACGCGGCACCCGCAGCCGGGAGCCCGTTTGCAGCGCTGAAGGACATTTTGAAATAACAAATAATAAAATATAGTACAATGGCACATCCGAAACACAAACTTTCAAAGCAGCGCAGGGACAAGCGTCGTACTCACGATTTCGCTCCCGTTCCTACCCTCGCTACCTGCCCTAATTGCGGTGCTACCGTAATGTATCACAGGGTATGTCCTGAATGCGGTTACTATCGTGGCCGTCAGATCGTAGTCAAGGACGCTCAGTAAAGCGATTGCGGCCTCTTAGTTCAACGGATAGAACGGAGGTTTCCTAAACCTTAAATACAGGTTCGATTCCTGTAGAGGCTACGAATAAAGGCTTGCAGATGCAAGCCTTTATTCGTAGCCTGATGTCTTTTTAGGGGCTCTGCCCCTAAAGTACCCCGCGGCTCCTTGCTCCCGTATTTTGCCCTGGCAAAATACCCGCATCGCCGGGCACGCTGAGGCGTGCCTTCGGCGGTTCGCCTGACGGCTCAGAGAGCCCTGCATCTCCTCTCGGGCCGCTCTTCAGCCACGTTTTAGGCCGTTATTTGTGGATGAAGTGATGGTTTTTGGCCTTTCATCCACATTTTGGGGGCTATTTTGTGGATGAAATGCGTTGCCTTACCCGCTGGAAGTGCCTGGGAGGCCGAAATGCCGGTAAGGTCCCCGGCATGAAATTGGACCTTACCCGGCGCGGACCAGCATTCGCATCGTTTTCTGGGAAAAAGTAGTATCTTTGTTTGAAAACCAAAGAAATAATCCTGTTATGAAGATCGATCATTACTGGTGGCATTATATTCCGTTATCAGTATTGGCCATATTTCTACTGATCCTGTATCTGGAACCATATGGGGGCATATGGTTGCTAATGTCAATGCGGTGGTTGGTTGTGGCAATGGTTATTTGGTCCATAGTCGCCATTCTCCGTAGTCTGGTGGTGATAGGAGGATCCCATAAAACAGCGATTTCTATTTATACCGGTGTTATTGTAGTTGCTATTCTGGGGTTTCTGCTTCTCACGTTACCTGCCAAGAAATGCAATCCGGATAAAATGGCCAGGCATTATGAAAAACAAGGAGCGGGAATAGAAGAATTGGTGGCTTTTACCCAAGCCGCTTTAAATGAAGGGCAGACTATGTTGCTCGAATTTGGGCATGGCAAAGTGACGTCATTCCACACGGCTAAAAATGGTGGTTGGAACGTTTCTGATTCACTTAAAACAGTGTTAATGAGTGAGGTGGGCCTGGATGAAGAAGAGCTTCAATCTATAAAGAAAAAACTTAAGGACATAGGATGCATACGGATTGAAACACATTTCCCTGAGTATTGCAATATTGGATACAAGCGTGTTGGGATGGGGATGTATTTATATAGGGTTTATTTATCCCCGATGAATGACGAACAACGTCAGGAAGCACTGTCCGACTATCACCTGATTCCTTATAACGACCATGTGGCCTTCATGTTTCGTGGTGGCGCCGCAGGGCCAGATACATTTTCGAAAGATGTCAAGGAGGAGTTTCTAAAAAAGCAGGAGGCCAAATGATCTCCTGTTAATTTTGCCCCAAGACTACGTGGTGGATGTTTACCTTTCGGTGAGGCTCGAGGCGGGGACTTTGCACTTAGCGAATTACCTCATCCGTACCACGTTTTATTATCTCGTCACAAAGGTAGCAATTATTATCTAAACCACAAAACCAGTCGTATTGCTGGCGCTCTGTGGGATGGGTAATGATTTGCCCGGCATCTTGCGTTTTTGAAAATATTAATTTATTTTTGTAACATGGTAACAGAAACACAATCGGTCAACGCCACTGCTGTCAGCCCTGCAGACAGCTCGATGTGGATTGCAACTTCGGCCCGCGGGCTCGTGCGGGTGGGGAAGAATGGCAAGGCTTTCAATTATTCGGTCGAAAAGGGGGACTTTTCATGCAACAATGTTGTTGCCCTATCCTTTGATAATGAGGGTGTTCTATGGATAAAAGACGCAGAAGGCGCCGTTTATTCTTACACCTCTTTTTCCGGTTTTGTAAAGCAGACCGGGCTGCCTCAAAGTGTGGCTGATGCCCTGTCTGCACCTGTTACAAAAGAAGAAACCGTTGTGGAGAAGCCTGCTCCGGAGCCGCTCCAGCGCCCTTGGTATGGCTCGTGGTGGATGCCGGCACTTGCGATTCTGTTCTTTGCATTGTTCATCTGGCAATTTCTCAGGAACAGGCGCAATGTTACAAAATCATCTGCCGCTCCTGCAACGCAGCCAATTGCTGACAAAGCTGTTACCTCGCCTCTTCCGGACCCCGTTGTTCCAGCCAAATCAGCCGCGCCGGCAGAAAAACCGGCTGAAATCAGCCCGCGTCCTGCCAAAACAACCGCGCCGGCAGAAAAACCGGAGGAATCCCGCCCGCGCGTAAGCGACGGTGAGTTTGCCGCCAAAGTGCTGGAAATCATAAAGGCGAACTTTACAAATCCGAACTTCGGAGTGGAAGATGTGGCTGCCGCCCTCGGCATGAGCCGCGTGCATCTGAACCGCAAGCTTAAGGCAGAAAACAGTCCATCCCCATCTGATATTATCAAAAAGATGAGGATGGATCTTGCTGCCGGAATGCTGAAGGAGGGATCTGCAAGCATCAGCGAGATCGCTTCCAGATGCGGCTTTTCTTCAGCCTCCTATTTCTCCAGCGCGTTCAAGGAGTACTTTGGAGTCGCTCCTGCCGCGTATGGTAAATAACTACTTGTAAATCTGCTTGAACGCCTTGCCGCGCCAGTCTTCGGGGATCTTTGCTCCGAGGATGTCTGCAATGATGGCCGCGGTGTCGTACTGCATCATGGGTGCGGTCACTTCGTAACCGGCCTTGATCTTCTTGCCATAGACGATGAAGGGGGTTTCGAGCTCCAGCAGGGTGAACTTGCCGTGGCCCTTGCCCTTTCCGCCATGGTCGGCAGACATGATGATCACCGTGTCGTCCATGATACCGGCATCCTTGATGGCCTGTATGATCATGCCGACGCCCTTGTCCAGAGTCCTCTGGCATTCCATGTATTCGGGGCTGTACCAGCCTTTGGAGTGGCCCACATGGTCCAGTATGCCATAGTAGAAGGTGAAGAAGAAAGGCTTCTTCTCCTTAATGTAGTTCACTGCCAGTTTGGTGTACTCTTCCACGGGGATGTTGTTGCTGCCGTATGTGCCGATGTAGTAGTTGTAGTTCACCGCATTGGTGTCGCAAACCGCGCCCACGCCGTTCCAGTCGTACACTATTCCCATCTCGGCATTCGGGAACTGCTCGCGGAGGATGGTGTAGATGGTGGGAGGAATGCCGTGGCCGTTGTCCGAAGTGGAGGGGATGGTGCCGTGGGTGGAATTCCACTTGTCGAATCCGTGCATCTCGGTGGGTATGCCCATGAACATGGTGGCCCAGTTGATAGCGGATGCGGAAGGCATGGCCGAACGCTTGGTGAGGGTCCAGCTGCCGTTGTCCATGAGAAACTTGATGTTGGGCAGTTCGGACATGTCCGCCTGGCGTATGCCTTCGGCGGCCCATCCGTCTATGCCGATCATCACAACATGCTTGGCCTTCTTGCGGGCCGCGTCGGAGTCCAGGGCGCTGATGCAGCAAAGGGCGATCAGCAGGAGAGCTAGTCTTTTCATATTAGAAGATGTAGTTGAGGCCGATGTTGATACCAAGTCCGGTGCCGTCGTTGGGGTCCAGGCACTTACCGAATTCGAAGTTGATGTTGAAGTTCTGGTTCATGATCACATGCAGGCCGATACCGGCGCTGAAGTGGAGTTTCTGCTCAACATCGTTGTAGAAGTCTTTTGCCAGGTAGTTGGTGGTAGTGTTGTTGCCCTTGTCGGTCACGATGCTCACGGAAGAGATGTCCGTGGCGAGTTTCTTCATGGCGTCGGCATTATAAGGCTTCACGATCATACCCATGTCGAAGAACGGGTTGGTGGCAAGAGTCCAGTTCTGGTTGATCCAGCGGAACTTTGCAAAGCTCCAGCGGAACTCCGTGTTCGCCCATGCGTAGCTGTTGCCCTGCAGGCGGTTGTTGATGGTGCCTCGGAGGGTGCAGGTGGATCCCAGGCCTTCGGTGTTGATCTGCTTCATGTTGATGCTCTGGATGGTCTGGAGCATGTAGTAAGGAGCATTTCCTGCAATCAGCCCCTGGAATGCCAGGTGGGCGCCGAAGGTGAGTTTATCCTGGATGACAGGGAAGAACTGCTTGAAGTGGACGGCCAGCTTGAGGTAGGAATTGTTATGCTTCGAGATGATGTCGGGAGAGCCGAACATGTAGACCTCGAGGTTGGTGCCGCGCGTAGGATTGTTCTCGTGGTCGCGGGTGTCATAGACTACGCCGGCCTTGAATTCGAGGTGCTGCCCGCCATTCTTCTCGGCTTCGGGAATGATGCCGTTCTTGACATAGAGGTCGTATAGCGAGACATCGAATATATCTCCGCTCAGGCCCTTGTTCTCGGCATGTCCGGTCTTGATGTTCCAGTAGGTGATGCCTCCGGCCCAGCCCCAGTTGCCGCCGATCTCGCCCTGCAAGCAGGTCTGGATGCGGAAAATATCGCGGCGCATGAGGTAGAAGCCCTGTCCTTCGGGGAAATATCCGAAATCCTTGCTGTCGGCGGTGATCCTGTCGAGCGCCGGCACATAAACCGAATTGGCTCCGTTGAAACCGTAGAAACTCGTGGTTTTGTTTCCGAACCAGGAGATGGCTCCGGAGATGCGGATACCGGGCACCAGATACTTGCTGTCGAAGAAGCTATGCAGAACGGTGTTGCCCTTTGAATACTTGGAAATCTCCACATTGGCCTTCCACACGTATTCGGGATATGTCGAGCCGTCACCATACCAATAGATGTCGGACAGCGCGCCATAGTGCCATCCGAGGTCTGAAGAATAGCCTATTGCGGGGAGGGGGCCGAAGTTCAGACCGGTTTTGGCGACTTCTCCCTGTGCAGATGCAGAAAACGCTGCCGCGCAGAGAAGAATGATAGTGATAATCCTTTTCATGAAATAGTGTTAATGATTTAACATACAAATTTAGAAAAAATACTTCGTATATTTGTAAGTTATATGAAAACTGCACCTATAATTGCCGCCGTACTTCTGGTCTCCTGTGCCCGCGTTCAGGCGCCTGAGGAGTCTGCTTTGCTGCGCACCGTCCCTTCCAGGGCGGTTGCGGTGATGCATTTCAACAGGTGTGAGCCGGCGCTGGAGTTCCTCCTGGACTCCACGTCGGTATTCAGGCAGTTGGATTATGGCCGTCTGGGGGATGAGGAGATGATCCTCTCCTACGATTACAGTGCAGGGCTGATTCCCCTCCTGGCGGTGGATGCGGGCCGCGCGGGCGCTGACACGTCTGCCGCAGTGCGCAAGGTGCTGCAACAGGCGGAGGAGCTGAAACTGAATCCCCTCTACACCGCCGACCTGCTTCCCAAACGGGCGGCAGTGCTGCTCAGCCCGTCCAGGGCCGCCATCGACGAGGCCCTGATGCACATCGAATCCGGGGCGTCCGTGCTGGATGCGGCGGATTTCGCGGGAGCGTCCGCACTTGCCGACGGCACGGCCGGCAACATCATCCTCAAGAATGAGAGCGCAGGACGCTGGCTGCCGGCAAAGATGCTGAAGGGTCAGGTGGAACGCCGGGAGATGGTAAAGTTCGTGAGCGGTGCCTCCCAGTGGACTGTGCTGAGTTTCAGGGACTTGAGCCGCCGGGGTATTACTGTACAATGCTTCACCGGAGGCAAGCGCAAGTACCTTGCTGAGATGTTCGGCGGGCTGCCGGCGGGGGAGAGCAAACTCGCCTTGGCGGTGCCGGATACGGCACATTACATAGTGGACCTGCCCCTGAAAGACTGGAAGCAGTATAGCGAGGCCTGGAAGGATTGCCTGGATGCCCGGGCGGAACTGTCGAAGTACAAAGGCCGCCTCGCGGGGCTTAAGAAGCGCTTCGGCAAGAGCCCCGACGCCTGGCTGGCGGAGATGGCCCCCCGCGAAATCGCCCTGGTGCGCTGGGAATCCCACGAAGTGCTGCTTCTTCGCAGTGGCCACAAACGCAAGGGCGACGTGGCGGAAAACCCTTATCCGGGCTTTATCCCCGCCATATTCGGAGAAGCCTTCCGCATCGCGGATGATTCCTGCACGGCTGTTCGCGATGGCTGGACGCTGTTCGGCTCTGCCGACGATATAGCCGCCTGGGGCGATGCCGTGCGCACCGGAGCGCTGAAGGGTATGCCCCGGAGCGCAAAGTTTTACATGAAAAACAACGCCGTCTGCATGGCTGCGGATGGCAAAAACATATCGATGGATGTCAACTGAATTGGAATACAAGTCCGTAAACAAGCTCTTTGAAAAGAGTTTCAAGGAGCATTGGGAAAGGGAAGCCCTGTCCAACTATCAGGGCCGGACGGTCACATACCGCGAGCTTGCCGAGCGTATCGCCATGCTGCATATTTGCTTCGAGCAGTGCGGTTTGCAGAGGGGAGACAAGGTCGCCCTCTGCTCGCGCAACCAGGCCAACTGGGGAGTCTGCTTCCTTGCTGCGCTCACATACGGTGCGGTGCCGGTACCCATCCTTCATGAATTCAAGTCCGCAAATGTGCATTACCTTGTGAACCACTCCGAATCCAAGGTTCTGTTTGTGGGTGAGACCGAGTGGGAAGGGCTTTCCGAGGCCGAGATGCCCGGATTGTCGGTGGTGGTGCTGATGAATAACTTCAATTTCCTCTATGCCAGGAACGAATCCCTGTCGGCGGTTCGCGATAATATTACCAGGACTTTCAACGAAAAGTACCCGGATGGCTTCAAGCCGGAGGATATCAGTTATTACGAAGACAGCCCCGAAGAACTCGCGCTCATCAACTACACATCCGGCACTTCCGGATTCTCGAAGGGCGTGATGCTGCCATACAGGTCGCTCTACACCAATCTCAACCTGGCATTTACCGCCGAGCCGCAGATGAGCTGTGCTTCGGAAGTGGTGGCCATGCTGCCTTCCGCCCACATGTACGGCCTGATGTTCGAACTGCTCTACGAGATGGTCATTGGCGCCCATGTTCACTTCCTCACACGCCTGCCCAGCCCCAAGATCATAATGAAGGCCTTCCAGGAGATACATCCGGATATCATCATCGCTGTGCCGCTGATCATGGAGAAGGTCTATAAGACCCAGCTCAAGCCAATCGCCGACCGCACAAGGACCATGATGTATGTGCCGCTGCTGGGGCAGTCTATTCAGAAAAAGATACGCGACGGGCTCATCAGCGCCTTCGGCGGCCGTTTCGAGGAGGTCATCCTCGGCGGGGCGGCGTTCAATCCGGAGGTCGAGGACTTCCTGCGCAGGATCCATTTCCCCTTCACGGTAGGCTACGGCATGACCGAATGCGGCCCTATCATCACCTACGAAAAATGGTTCCGCACGCGCCGCTATTCCTGCGGCAAGGCCATCCCTGGGTGCGAAATCCGCATCGATTCCGCCAATCCGCACAAGATTCCCGGAGAAGTGCAGATCAAGGGCGGAAACGTGTTCCTGGGCTACTATAAGAACAGGGAAGAAACCCGCAAGTGCTTCACCAACGACGGCTGGTTCAAGACGGGAGATATGGGAATCATGGATTCTGAAGGTTATCTATATCTGCGCGGCCGTTCCAAGTGCATGATCCTTGGCGCGAATGGTCAGAACGTGTATCCCGAGGAGCTGGAGGCGGTTATCAACAACGCATCCTATGTAGTAGATTCGCTGGTGGTCGAGGATGCCGGAGGTCTCACCGCACTTATCTATCCGGACTATCAGCAGGGGCAGAACGACGGCATGGACCGCGAACAGCTGGAACATCGCCTTGTGGAAAGCCTGCCGGAGTTCAACAAGCTCCTGCCCGCCTATGCACAGCTCAAGAAGATAGAAGTGATGCCCGAAGACTTCGAGCGCACCCCCAAGAAGAGTATCAAACGTTACCTTTATCAGAGAAACAAATGAACAAGTTCGACGACAAGTATATAAGGATGGCCAAGATATGGGCCACCAATTCCTACTGCAAGCGTCGCCAGGTTGGTGCGCTTCTGGTGAAGGACAAAATGATCATTTCCGACGGCTATAACGGCACTCCCTCTGGCTTCGAAAACGAATGTGAGGATGGAAATGTTACAAAACCTTATGTCCTTCATGCGGAAGCGAATGCTATCACTAAGGTTGCCAAATCCGGCAATTCGTCCGCCGGGGCCACGCTTTATGTGACGGCTTCTCCCTGCATAGAGTGCTCCAAACTGATAATCCAGTCGGGTATCACCCGCGTGGTATACAGTGAGGATTATAGACTGGACGACGGCATCAAACTGCTCCGCCGTGCCGGGATCGAGGTCGAAAAAGTTGACGTAGAATGAGAAAGTATTCATCGGTGCTGGTAGCGTTGCTGGGGGTGCTTGTAGGCGCCCTCGCGGTGCTCACGTTCCAGAAGGCCCAGGAGAACAAGCGCCTTCTGCGCACTGAGTACAGGGACTGGCGCAAACTCAACCTCGTGCTGCAGTCGCTGGATGAGCACTATGTAGATACGGTAGACCGCAAGTCGGTCACCGATGCTGCAATCACTGCCGCCCTGGGCGCCCTGGATCCGCATTCCGTTTACATGCCCCCGGCTGTCCTGGAGGAATCCGAGACCGAGCTTGCCGGCAATTTCGACGGCATAGGCATACAGTTCAACGTCCCCAACGACACGGCCATAGTGCTGGAGGTTATTCCCGGAGGGCCATCCGAAAAGATAGGTCTCCAGCCGGGTGACCGCATACTCAAGGTGGATGAGAAGAATATCGCCGGCGTGAAGTTCCCTCAGGACAGCATGGTTCGCAAGATGCGCGGCCCGTCCGGTTCCAAGGTAACCATCACCGTGCTCCGCGATGGCGAAACCGTGCCGTTCGAAATCACCCGCGGCAAGATTCCCGTGAACAGCCTCGACGCAGCTTTCATGGTGAATGACACTACCGGTTACCTTCGCTTGAGCAAGTTTGCCAGAACCACCCATGAAGAAGTCCTCCAGGCGAGTGAAAAGCTGGTTAAACAGGGAATGAAGAGGCTGATCTTCGACCTTCGCGACAACGGTGGCGGATTCTTCGACCAGTCTTTCCTCCTTGCGGACATGTTCCTTCCCAAGGGCGCAGGCATAGTTTATCTCGAAGGCCGCGCACAGCCGCGTCAGGATTTCAACGCCACCGGGAAAGGTAAACTGCAGGAGGTGGACCTGGTAGTGCTGATAAACGAGAACTCGGCATCTTCCAGCGAGATATTCGCAGGTGCGATCCAGGACAATGACCGTGGCATCATAGTAGGCCGCCGTTCATTCGGCAAGGGCCTGGTGCAGGAACCGCTCTATTTCAACGATGGCAGCGGCCTGCGTATCACGGTCGCACGTTACCATACCCCTTCCGGCCGCTGCATCCAGAAGCCCTATTCCAGCAGCGAAGACTACGCCTACGACCTTTACTACCGCTACCGCGACGGCGAGATGCTCAGTGCGGACAGCGTGAAGGTGGATAAGAGTGAGGAGTACCACACTGTCGGCGGGCGCACTGTCTACGGCGGGGGCGGAATAGTGCCGGACGTGTTCGTGCCCATTGACACCACGCGAGCCTCCGACTTCTATCTGGCCTGCAACAAGAAGGCGACTGCGATGCGCTTCGCCTCAGCGTATTTCGATTCCCACAAGGCCGAGTTACAGAAGATAGACGATTACAAGAAACTGGAGCGCTACCTCGCTTCAGCCGGCTTGGAAGGCAGATTCCTCGCTTTCGCGGCATCCAGGGACGGCCTTCGCCCCAAATCCGCGGCCGAATGGGCATCGGAAAGGGAATACATGATGACTGCGGTGCGGGCCCTTGTAGGCCGGTACTCGAAGCTCGGCGACGATGCTTTCTACCATATCTATCTTGCAATAGACAATGTTTATGCGGCAGCAGTTGCCGCCCAGGGAGTGACTGACTAACCATATAATTATATGAAAATGGACGGACGCCGCGAAAGCGGCAATGTAGAAGACCGCAGAAGAATGAGCGGCGGCGCTGCAACCGGGCTGGGGCTCGGCGGAGTTTTGATTGTAGGCCTTATCACCCTCCTTATGGGCGGGGACCTCGGAGACGTGATTCAGAATGTTTCCAATTCCGGAGGCCTTGGCACTCAGACAACAGAAGTTACCCGTGAATTCACTGCCGAAGAACAGGCCCTCGCCAAGTTTTCCAGCCAGATACTGGCCAGCACGGAAGATGTGTGGACGGCTTATTTCAAGTCTGCAAAACTCGGTGCATACCGCGCACCGAAACTGGTGCTTTACACCAATGCGACAGCCACAGGCTGCGGCACCGGCCAGGCTGCCATGGGCCCCTTCTACTGCTCCGCAGACCAGACAGTCTACATAGACTTGAGTTTCTTCACTTCCATGAAGAAACAGCTTGGTGCCGATGGCGACTTCGCCTATGCCTACGTTATCGCCCATGAAGTCGGGCATCATGTACAGAACCTTCTTGGAATACTTGGCCAGGTGAACCAGCAAAGGTCCCGTGCAAGCAAGACCGACGCCAACAGACTCAGCGTCCGGCTCGAACTCCAGGCGGATTTCTTCGCTGGCGTGTGGGCCCATTACGAGAAGCAGATGTTCAGTTCCATAGAGAAGGGCGACCTGGAAGAAGCCCTGAACTGCGCATCCGTAATCGGCGACGACTACATCCAGAAGCGCTCCCAGGGCTATGTCGTGGAGGAATCCTTCACCCATGGCACTGCAGCCCAGCGTAACCGCTGGCTGAAGAAGGGTATGGATACGGGAGACATCTCCCAGGGAGATACCTTCAGCCTGAAGGACAGCCAGCTTTAGTATCTGAACAGCGATGCCGGGACGTGGAAGTCTGGTTCCGGCGTGTGCGGATTTATCAGCGAATACCAGCGTATATCGTCCGGAGTAACTGCTTCGGCGCGGTATAATCCAATGATGAACGATCCGTCCTCCTGGAGCACTCCTGCTTCTTTAAGAAAGTCCACAGTGAAGCTTACATCCACCCTGTAGCCGCCTTCGTGCGGCCTTCCGCTTGCTACCAGCCCTGAATTCCATCCATAGTCGAATTGGCGATAGTAGGAATTCTTGTAATCCATCACCTTGCCGCGGGGATCTATTTCAAATCCGTAGTAGCATTTCATATCAGGATCACAGCTGAGGAAAACTTCCACTCTGTCTGAGAAATCTACGGAACGTTCGTCGTCGCTATCGTTGAAAACCGGGGTGTCATCCTTGACTTCGAATGAAATGTGAAGCCTTCCGGCGTCTTTAGAAATTGTAACAATTGTAGAATCTGTAACATTGTTCCACCAGTCGGTAAGGCCGGTGAAAGTCTTGAGGCTGCCCAACATCTGGCCGTATTCTTCAATCGCCCGGATGGTCGACGGGAAGCGCTCGAAGTAGTCGGAGTCTATGTAAACGGCAAAGGACGTTACGTTCTTTATGCCATACGACGCATAAGTCGCCAGGTCGCTCGCGCATACATCGCCATGCCAGGGCAGTTCCACAGCCGGACGCTTCCATCTGCTGAACAGCGAAACGTCCACCAGTATTCCAGCACGACTGCATCTTCTGCAGGGAATACTTTCAGGTTCTCCTCCAGCCAGCGCAGATTGTCGCCGTTGCTGACTGGGTATCCACGGGGGCAAAGCGCTTCAGTTTCCGTCAGCGGCACATCCCACGATCTGTATATCGGTGCGAATTCCAGGAAAATACCTTCTTCCGGCTTAACCTTTGCTGGAGGATTCATATAGAAAGAGTAGGCCAAATGCGCCAGTTTTGCCTTACTGTCCACCTTACGTATCTCGCGGAGCATCCTGTTTTCTATGATAAGCGCCTGTTCGCTCGGTGAATACTCCCTGCACCGTTCGCAATAGCATGTGGGGACGTTATCGTCCAGCCAGAAATAGTAGCGGTGGTTGTCCGGTTTAAGGATCGCAGCCAGTTTAGCGGCATTCTCCGCTATTATATCAAGCGCTTTTTCCGAATGCGCGCAGCAGTTGCAGTCCGGAGTCCTCTGCCCGGTGGAATCCATCCGGAACATGGAAGGATCTTCTTCGAACAAATCCCTCGGGAGCAATTCACCCATAGCGTGCAGTTGGTGCTCTACCGCTATTCCATTCCGTTTGCAGTCTTTCCGGAACTGCGCGCCCTCCGGAGTCGACAGGAAAGCCACCACTTCGGACGGCGTTATATGAGTTCCTATTGTGTTCAGGCCGCTGTTTGTAGCAAGCGTAACCCAGTCTACCTCAGCAAGTTCCTTAGTTGAAAGAACTACGCCGCGCATCTCGAGTGCGCCGGAATCCCGCTTTGCCGCGCAGGAACACAAAGCATACGCCACGACTACCAGTATCAGCACTTTTTTCATATCTTTGCAAATGTATGAAAAAGACGCCAATTATCTTCCTGATTCTGCTTTCCGGCCTTTTATTTTATGGATGCAACAAGCCGGAAAACGGTAATGAGCTTCCGCCGCCAGAAGAACCGGTACAATACCGGGAAATGCCCGACGTTCTGAATCTGGTGAAGAAAGCCTCCGTAATCAAGGAAATCGCCTCCTCCAGCACCACAACCCTCACCGGAGGTGTCCTGGAGGCCGATCTCACGGTCACGCTCACAAACGGCATGAAGGAGAACATCTTCATCATTTCCGCCGATCTCGACAGGGACAGCATATTTGCGCGCGTTGCGCTCCCTTCCATGGAAAAACCTGCCGGCGAATGGCCCAGGCGCACCCTTACCACCATGGCATACTCTCTGGACCTGAACGGGGGACTGGTCATTGCGATGATCAATGCAGATTTCTGGAATACAAGCACATTCACTCCCAGAGGGCCTGTCCATTGCAACGGAAAAGTAATAAGCTCTACTTTCGACCGCATGAGCAACAAGCAGGGCATATCTTTCGTAAGCTGTTCATCGGAGGACAAGATGAGCATAGATTACAGCTCCTCCTATTCCGATGCGTCGGCTTCGCTGCCCAATGTAACCGGCTCCGGTGTCATGCTTACATGGGACGGAAAACAGGTAGACAATTCATCCTGGCCTGCGGACGACAGGCATCCACGCACTGCAATAGGCTATACAAAAGATAATTTTGTGTATTTCTTCGTCGTGGATGGCAGGAACGAGGGAGTGTCTGAAGGCATGACCTACGACGAAATGGGGTGCATATTCGAGGCTCTCGGCTGCGACCGTGCCGTAAACCTCGACGGTGGCGGCTCCACGCAGCTCCTTGTCCGCGATCCTTTCACAGATAAGTTCCAGATACGGAACAAGCCTTCGGACGGCACCGAACGCGCCGTCATCAATGCCTGGATGCTGATGGAAAAACTATAGCATCCGCTTCCCGAACAGATAGAATTTCTGGTCGCCGAACCACAGGACTCCTTCTCCGCTAAGCGCAGTGTAGCTGGTGTAGAAGGAGTTTCCCGTATCCCTCGGCGAGAACAACACGCCCTCCGCAAACCACACGGGCTGGTGTGCCCCCGGCACGAAGGTCCCGTCCAGGCGATACATGGGCCCGCGCATCTGATAAGAGGTCATCCCGTTGAAATCGAAGCTGTTATGCACCATCAGGAAGTAGCGTCCGCTCCGTGCTTCGGGCCCGGCGTAGTCGTAGATGGGGCAGGGGGAGCGTGGATGCAGGATGGCTGGACCGCCGTCGCGCATGCGCAATATCTCCGGGCGGCTCCAGTGCCGGCCGGCATCATCGCTCACGGCCCATACAGGATGCCCGAGCGAGGAACGCATCACCGCGAACAGGCGCCCGTCCGGCAGGCCCACGATGCAGGCTTCCTCTATCGAATGCGGCTCCCGGGCCACGTAGGCCACGTCATTTTCCACCTTCGAGCCGTCGAAAGCCTCATCCCCGGTGTTGAAGAAGGATATACGGATGTCCCGGATCTCGGGGTCCTCGTCTATGTTCTCGTACTGCCAGAACTCCACCCGGCTGACATCACTGCGGTCGTAGCGCGAGCATCCTGCCAGATACTTCCCATCCTGCCCCAGGCGAAGCGGCCTCTGCCACATGCACCACACCGGCGGAATGTTGGGATCGGCCGGATCTTCCTTGAAACGGATAGGGAAGGGGATGGTCTCCGGGGCGGACCAAGTCTGCCCGCAGTCATCGGAATATCGCCCGCACAGGCTGCCACAGAGGTGTTTCTTGAGGGTGGTCTCCTGATTCCAGAGGCAGTAGAGGCGCCCGCTCTTGCTAAGCATAGGTTGCTGCCACGCGGCTACGGGTTTGGGGTCCGCGAGGGTGGCGGAGCCGGCGATGATGACGGGATCCGTCCAGGTGCGGCCGCCATCCGCGCTACGCGCAAACACCACATGCTCGTCGTTCGCCGCCTCGAAGGACCCTTGAGTCCAGAAGGCGTAGAGCAGGCCGCGGGAATCATCCTGCAACACATGGAAATGGTCGTTGAATGTATCCCCGGTCCTGGTGATATCCCGTTCGGACTCTCTCCTGGGCTGCTTAGGAACGTATACCGTGAAGTCGTGTGGGATGACGTCGATGTTGGTCTCCGGAAAGAGATAATGCCAGTAGAAGTGATTCGGCCAGCGCTGGCGGTAGTTCCCCGTGTCGCTGAAATGCTTTTCCAGCGCTTCGTCGGCCGTAGCGTAGCGGTGGCAGGATTCGGGCGCCTTCGTGAGCACCGTCCACTGGCTCTGGCTGGCGGCATCCTGGTTCGGATAACCCACCCAGATTACCGTCCCGCTCTTCGGAGGGAAGGCCGGATTCATGGTGAATACGGTGGTCAGGACCGTGTTCTTGTTGCAGATGGGTGGCTCGGTGAGCAGTTGTGATAGATGCCTGCGGTGGAACTTGTGCATAGGCTTGCGGGAGAAGACATCGGCTTGGAAGTCCCCGAAGAAGGTGTTCTGCGCGAGCGTATGCCGCTTGATATTGTGGCTGTCGGTCAGAGTCTTCGGATCGGAGTAGGCCTTGCGGAAGCTGAAGGCCCCGTCGCGCCTGGGCTTATACCATCCGCGCTTGCGCGCGTACTTTATAATATCCTTGCTGCCCAGGAAGTTGACGGTGTCCTTCAGGTTGATTTCTCCGATGGTGTAGTAGTTGGGGATGGTGGCGATCTCGTCGTCCGGCACGCGCTGGGCCACCCAATGACGGCCCTTTACAACCGCCACTACCCAGCCTTCCTTCTGGTCGGCCACCAGGTATGAGCGCCCGGAATCCGCATAGCCGTATCTGTTTATCAGAGAACCGATTATGTGAACAGCCTCCCTAGCCGTGCGGGCCTTCTGTATGGCCGTGGTGCGCACTTCGTAGAGGACGCTGCCCTGCGCCCGGTCTTCGCGGGATTTGCACTGGTCGGATGCGATGCATACGCCGTATTCGTTGGCATAGCAGTCTCCGCAGGCCTCCCCGGGAAACTCGAACCATAGGTACGCCACGCGGTCCTTGGTGGCGGGCACGTTGTAGATGTTGAGCATCTGCTCGCCCCACTCGTCTTCATTGTGGCCGAGATAGACGTAGCCGTCGGTGGTGGCGTTCCGCCCGGCGATAATGCCGAAGCACAGGATGGATATGAGGAGTGTGTTCATGTTTATTCTTCGAGCCAACTGCCCAGTTCGGTATAAATCTTTTCTGCGATATATTTCATGCAAGCCGAATTTGGATGGCAGCCGTTCACGTTGCCGGAATAATCGTGCTTGGGCATGTTTGGCTGGCTTCCCTGATTCTTGAACGTGGAGAGGGAGTATCCTCCAAGGTCGTTGAAACCGTTCACGCGGAGGAGGTTTACGGTTTTGGCACCGTAGTGGTCTGCAATCTGCAGTATCGACTGCTCGATGGAAATGCTGACGTAATCCCCGATAATGCACACGACCTTGCACTTGGGGTAGCGCTCGCGGATCAGGCAAAGCAGTTTCGCATAGGCTTCGCAGAAAGTGCCGTCGGGCAGGGCGTTGACGTCGCTCCGCGTGGTGGCGGCATCGGCCTTGGCGAAAATCGCATCCATGATGTCCTTGGACGGAGCATCACCGCCGTAGATGTTGTTGGCATCGTTGCGGATGGCTACGCCGGGGGCCAGCGGATCGGCGTTGTGCGCCCAGTCGTTGGTGCCTCCATGGAGGAGGATGATGTCCGGTTGTCCGCATCCACCGTGTTCTATGAAGCGGGTGACGAAGTCGTGCTTGAACCAGTTGTTGGTGGCGGTGCCGTATCGCGCTTCGTAGTTCTCGTCTGTTGTATTTGTTACGGTAGTTGCCGAGAAAGCGATGTTCTGGTCGAGTTCGGCACTCTTCATATAGTCGTGGATCAGGCGGTACCAGTAGGTCTCGTTCACCAGTGTCAGGGTACCGTCAGCGGCGGGGTAGTGCGCACTGTATCCTCCCGGAATCCATCCCCTGAAGGTGGAGATGGAGTCCCCGATGACGCTCACGCGCTTGGCAGCCTTGGGTTTCACGTTGGGATCCGCCGGCAGGCCCTCGATGGTCGGGAGATTGTCTCCTCCGGCGATCCAGGCAGTGCCTTCCGCGGATGCCTGCAGTTTGCCGAGCAGCGTGCCGTCTCCGAATTGTGCTGTCTGAAGGGCTTCCAGCCCGCTTTCCGTGGCATCGCCGGTACCTGTCTTCAGCGCAGCGTCGCAGTAACAGTTGGAAACGCTTGTAGGCTGAACGGCCCGGCAGTAGATGGCTCCGTAGAAGTCATATCCAGCGAGAGTGGTCACGAGGTCGTTGCAGGAGAGCAGGGAGGAGGGAGTGAGGGTGGAGTAGCAGTTCGAGACCTTGCAGTTGCTGCCGGTGGAGTTCTGATATGCGAGGATGCCGGCGAGGGCGCCCCTGTTGCCGCCGGAGATGGTCTGGATGAGGGCCGGACGGCTGAAGCATCCTTTGAGAGTAAGGTTATTGCTGCCGTGGGACCAGCCCAGGATGCCGGAAGCTATGGAATAGAGATTCGAGTTGCCGTTGTTGCCGGTCGCGGTGATTTCAGACCCTATGGTGGCACAGTTGGAGATCGTAACCGGTTTGGTGGCGGAAGATATCTTCAGGCTGCCCGATAGGAATCCGCTGTAGCCGGCTATACCTCCAACGGCATACTGGCCTTTAACGGTGCCGTAGCAGGCGCAGTGGTCCACTACTATCTCTTCTACCGGCACGAGGGCTCCAGCGATGCCGCCCACATAGTATTTGTCGCTGCCGATGGAGCCGTAACTGCCTAATACGCAGGACTCAATCCGGCCTCCCTCAACCTGGCCCACGATGCCCCCCTGGATGTATCCAACCGAAGTAAGGTTGCCTTCGAAAGAACAGTTGCGGATTGCAGCCGAAGCGCCGCGCATGACACCCACCAGGCCTCCGTTCCAGTGGTAGTATATATTGACGGTGCGTTCCTTGGCCAGATGGCAGTCTTCCACCGTGGAATTCTGCACCACGCCAATCAGGCCACCGCTGTATTTGCCGTAGATGGTCACGTCGGCATCGAGATCGCATTTCTCTATGGTGCAGTCCGTCACCCATCCGGCCAGGCCTCCGGAGAACCCTTCGTTAGCCTCCTTAACTACGTTGAGGCTGGCAGTGTACTGACGGAATAATCCTGTGACGTCGCAATCATAGACTGTCGTTTTATCGGCCTTGCCTACGACGGTGCCGCTATAGACATACCCGGCATCGATATTCGCATTAGTGAAGCGAATAGAGCATATTTCGGCATTGGATGCGACTGCGATGAATCCGGTAGCTTTCTTCACCGTTGTCGAGAGGATCTTGAGGCCGTCAATAGTATGCCCGCCTCCATCGTAGCTGCCGGTGAATGAAACGCCTCCTTGGGCAATCGGGGTGAATTTGTCCGAGAGGGAAATATCTGCTGTCTGTTTGTAATGCGCTGCACAGTAATTGTTTGCAGAGGATGAATCATTTGTAAGGGTGCTCAGGTTTCTAAGGTCAGATTCAGACGCGATGAGGTAAGGATCTTCCTTGGTTCCGCTGCCCTGGAACTCTTGTTCGGCCACCTGTGAAACGGGGACATCCAGGGATTGATCTTCGTAGGAAAAGCGCAAGGTCGCGCTCCTGGGTTCATCCTTGCCCCGGTAATCTTTTGCAACCACCACGACTATTGCATTTCCCTGACCACTTGCCGGTGTGGTTCCGAGCCAGTCTGCCGTAGAAGAGACCGTCCATGCCACGTTGGAGGTGACGGTAATGGAAAGCAGGGCTTTGGTTCCTGGAAGGGAGATACTTTCCGGGCTGACGGTGAGAGATGCTTTTTCTTCTTCCGGTTCCTGCGGCTCTTCTGTTTGTGGTTCTTCGGTCTTGGGCTCCGGTTCGGGCTGAGGAGAGCAGGCAGTCAGGAAGAACAGGATAGACAGAATGGTTATCAGCAGGCGTTTCATGGGTGGTAGTGGTTTGTTGTTGTAAATATAGTGAATTTCTTGGGACCATAATCCCAGCAACTCTCTGCAGAGATGCCGAGGCTCAAAGGATTCTCGCCACGCAACTTAAGGAATATGCGGACTATTTATGAGCAATGGAAGTCTTTTGACACAAATTTGGCAGTTGCGACTGCCTAATTGCAGATTGCCAATGGTGGCCAAGAGGAAATTCATCAGTTACGACTGATGAAATATAAGGGTCGTGGAGGCAAATGCCTAATAATCAATACCATAGGTACTTTACCTTCCTTTAATCAGGGGAAGACAAAACACGTAATCTCCAGCAAATCAATATGTTGGCTCCACGCATGAAAGCGGAGGAAGGGATGGGAGAGGATGGGGAGGGATTTGCGTAGTCGCAGCGCTCCTTTGCGCATCCCTCTCTCACCACGGGCAAAGCAGATGAGCGCCCCAGGATTTAAAATGGACATTTAGTATTAAACGTTTATAAACGTATTTACGCAAACCCGCCTGTAATGCATGGTTGTGTAAAAAAAACGGCATTATTAGGCGGTTTTTTTACAAGAATCGGCCTCCGAAGGCAGTTTTTGTAAATAGATTTGAAAGTGCTAGCGCGAGGAGGGGGAGCGGGGGTTTCTGGGTAAGGAGGAGGGAGGTGGAGGGATTCCGCTCCCTTCGGTCGCGCTATCCCTTGGTCACCGAGAGCAATCAGAATACAGGTGCGTGGCTGCGCCGCGCTTTTTGCGCGCTGCCGTGCCCTTATGAAAGCAAGCTTTCAACGGCCACACCATCACGCAAAAACGCCGCACTGTTGTGCGGCGCCTGATTCTGATTGCATTGCGCGGTGAGAGAGGGATTCGAACCCCCGGTACGTTGCCGTACACCTGTTTTCGAGGCAGGCTCCTTCAACCACTCGGACATCTCACCCGGTAAAAGGGACTGCAAATATAGCAATTAATCTGCAATCCCAAATAATTACATCCTTTTCACCTTGGCGAGGAAGTCACGGACGTGCTCGGTGTACTCCTCGGGGTGCTTGGCATAGGAGTTGGCATGGACTGCTCCCTTGCCGACCCACATTTCCTTGTAGCCATGGGTTTTGGCATCGTAGTTCTTCTGCAGGTGGCTGAAGGGCACGAAGTCGTCGGCATCGCCATGGATGAAGAGCATGGGACGGTCGCACTTGGCAAGCTGCTTGACGGAAGATGCTTCCTTGAAGCCCCAGCCGTAGCGGTTCTTGCAGACTATGGATGCAGAATTGAGCACAGGGAAGGTGGGAAGATGGAAGGAATCCTTCAGGTTGTGGGCGAACTGGTCCCAAACCGAAGAATAGCCGCAGTCTTCCACGAATGCGCGAATGTAAGGAGGAAGCTCGTCACCGCTCATCATCATGACGGTGGCTGCACCCATCGACACACCGTGAACGACCATGAAGTCGTTGGGCCAGAGCTCATGGGCCAGGGCGGCCCAGCGCTCCACATCGAGGCGGTCGAGCCATCCCATTCCGGCGGCGCGGCCTTCGGAATAGCCGTGATACTGCAGATCCGGCACCATCACATTGTAGTTGAACTCATCCCGGTACATCTTTACCAGATACAGGAAGACGAGGTGGTTGTCGGTATAGCCGTGCACTACCACCGCAGTGCCTTCTGCCTTGGCGGGATTCTTTGCGGGAGCGTAGACTGCGTGCACCTTGAATCCGCCCTCTCCGACAATCGTAGTGTCTTTGAATACTCCCGCATTATGCAGGTTATCGTACCAGGCAATAACCCCGGGGCACAGCGAATCGGCTTTATGGCGGGTGCGCTCAATATCATCTACACCGTGAGGGGTAGGTTTCAGGGCGTAATTGCACATGAACTTGCCGGCCAGACATCCCGATAGCAGGGGCGCAGCGAGCAAAATTGCCATCAAGGGCTTTAAAATAGACTTTTTCATTTCAGTTTCAGTGTTATTGTGCTACAAATTGGTAAATTATATATCCTTGCTGGCGGTCGGGCGCCGTGGTACTCATCGAGAACTTCGACATCCTGGCTGCCCGGACGGCAAAGGAACGCAGGCATCCGTCGGAAGATGACGAGCTCTCGTCCACCTTGGCGCCAACCACCGTTCCCTGCTTGTCCACGGTGATGTTGATGCGAACCTCGCCGGCGCCGATGCAGCGGTATGCCGGGATGGGCAGGCGGCTGGCCTTGCGGCCTTCCAGCTCGTATTCCAACACGGACGGGCCGCTGTATTTGACCTCTTTCCGCGCTTCTTCTTTCTTGGCAGGAGTCGGAGCTGCAATAATCTCATGCTCCACCTGAACTTCCTCCGCAGGGCGCTGGAGGTCCTGCTTCAGTTTCTCGGCCTCTTCGTAAAGCTCCCGCGCATCTTCCGCCGAATGGCGGTCGTCCCGGAGTTCGGAGCGGTCCACCGCGATGTTGCGTATGGGCTCGTAACCTCCGGCGAGCATCTCGTTGAGGCGGTCGTTGATCGCCTGCTTCAGCTCAAGTTCTTTCTGGAGCTTCTCTATCTGCTCCATCTTGGTGAAGTCCAGCACGAAGGACGTCTCTTTTTTCAAAGTCGCACCGAGCTGGATGGCCATCAGCACGATCAGCACCACGAGGTGCACGATCACTGTGATGTATAATCCGGCCCGGTCGTCTCTGGAGATGCGCATAGCCTTCGTTTACACGTTTGCCTTGTTCTTCCGGAGGGCCTTCTCCACCGTGTTCATTATCATGTTGATGGCAACCTTGTTGTGGCCGCCCTGGGGGATGATTATGTCGGCGTAGCGCTTGCTGGGTTCGATGAACTGAAGGTACATCGGCTTCACGGTGCGGCTGTAGCGCTCGATTACCCATTCCACGTTCTTCCCGCGTTCGCGGATGTCGCGGGCCATCACGCGCATCAGGCGGTCGTCATCGTCCGCATCCACGAACAGCTTGATATCCAGCTGGTCCCGCAGTTTCTTGCAGGTGAAGATGAGGATGCCCTCGATGATGATCACGTCGGCGGGCTCCACCGTCACGGTCTCTGTCTTGGAACGCGAGCAGCTGATGTAGGAATACACCGGCTGGTGCACAGTCTTACCCTCTTTCAGTTCGCTGAGCTGCTTGCAGAGAAGTTCCCAGTCGATGGCGTCCGGATGGTCGAAGTTCTGATTGCGCTTCTGCTCGTCCGAGAGGTTGCTGGAGTCTTTGTAGTAGGCATCCTGGGGAATGACCACCACATCTTCCTTGAGGCGGTCCTTGATCGCCTTCACCACTGTGGTTTTTCCTGAGCCGGAACCGCCGGCGATACCTATTACCAACATATTCTAGAATTCTGCGTTTTTAGGGGTTCTCGGGAAGGGGATGACATCGCGGATGTTCTGCATGCCGGTCACGAAGAGCAGCAGCCTCTCGAATCCGAGGCCGAAGCCACTGTGAGGGCAGCTGCCGAAGCGGCGGGTATCCAGATACCACTCCAGGGTGCGGTGGCTCATGCCCAGTTCGTCGATGCGTGCGTTCAGCTTCTCAAAGCTGGCCTCGCGCTCGCTTCCGCCGATGATCTCGCCGATCTTCGGGAAGAGAACGTCCATGGCGCGCACGGTGCGTCCATCCTCGTTCTGCTTCATGTAGAAGGCCTTGATGTCCTTGGGATAGTCGGTGAGGATGACGGGGCGGCCGAAGTGCTGCTCCACCAGATACCTCTCGTGCTCGCTCTGCAGGTCCACGCCCCAGGCCACGGGATACTCGAACTTGTGCCCGTCCGCAACCGCCTTCTCGAGGATCTCGATGCCCTCGGTGTAGGTGAGGATCTTGAACTCGGTGTTCACTACGCCCTGCAGGCGCTCGATTAGCTCGCTGTCGTAGCGGTCGTTCAGGAACTTGAGGTCGTCGTAGCAGTTGTCGAGGGCGTACTTGACCAGACTCTTGATGAAGTCTTCGGCGAGGGCCATGTTATCCTTGATGTCGTAGAATGCCATCTCCGGCTCTATCATCCAGAACTCCGCCAGGTGGCGGGGAGTGTTTGAATTCTCTGCGCGGAAGGTGGGGCCGAAGGTATAGATCTCGCCGAGCGCGGTGGCTCCGAGCTCGCCTTCAAGCTGACCGCTGACGGTCAGGGAGGTCCTGCGACCGAAGAAATCCTTACTGTAGTCTATGCCACCCTTCTTGTCGCGGGGGAGAGGGGCGTTGAGGTCCAGGGTTGTCACCTGGAACATGTTGCCGGCACCCTCGGCGTCAGCCGCAGTGATGAGCGGGGTGTGCAGATAGACGAATCCCTTCGAATGGAAATACTCGTGGATGGCGAAGGCCATCTGGCTGCGCAGGCGCAGCACAGCGCCGAAGGTATTGGTGCGGGGACGCATGTGGGCGACAGTGCGAAGATACTCGAAACTGGTATCTTTCTTCTGAAGAGGATAACGCACAGGGTCGCATTCTCCGTAGACTTCGATTTCCGAAGCCTGGATCTCGACCGCCTGGCCGCTTCCTATAGACTCCACCAGCTTGCCACGGACGGCTATGCAGGCACCTGTGGTGACTTTCGCCAGCAGGTCTGCATCCGTCGCGGTCTTGTCGACTACGATCTGAATATTATTTATGGTGGAACCGTCGTTCAGTGCGATGAACGCGATTTCCTTGTTTCCTCGCTTTGTGCGCACCCAGCCCTTCGCGAGAACCTCTTCTCCGGGTGCCTTTGCAAGAAGGTCCTTGACCTTCGTACGCAGTAATTCCTTAGACATTCCTTTTATTGCATTTTAAAAAGCAGCCCTCATAAAGGGGGCTGCTCTATAGAAGCGGGGCGGTTTTACTCGCCCTTCCTTGCTGAGTACATGATCTTAAGCGCAGAGCAGCGTCGCAACTCCTGCTTAACATCGGTAATGATACCCATACGTACATCCTGGTCCGCCCTGATGCAGATCTGCATGAAAGCACGGTCGTTCTCGCTCTTGGAGTCACGCTCTGCTGCAACGAAGTCGCGGATATCGTCCACGGTCTTGAAAGAGTCGTTGAGCTGGATACGTGCATCGGTTCCGTACTGAGCCTGGAGGCTGCGGATAGGAGTTCCGATGTTGATATAGGAAGCGAGGTCTTTGCGATCGAGCTTCACCGATTCAGAAGCCTGGGGGATCTTGACGACGACCTTGTTTTCGGTTTCCCTCATCTGGGTCGTCACCATGAAGAAGAACAAGAGCATGAAAACGATATCGGAGAGCGAGCCGGAAGCGATTCCCGGCATTTCTTTCTTTTCGCCTTTCTTAAACATTGACATAACTATATCCTCCTATCTTCTTCTTTTACCAACATCCTTGGGCTCGGCCTCGGAGATCTGCTGAGGAACGAGTTCCTTGATGATTTTCTGACCATCTTCGTCAAGGGCAAGGAACTTCTTGCCGAATTCCCTCATCGAGGCTTCGTCGCGGAGTTCGTTCACGGCTTTCACAAGCTCGTTCTGAACGGCGATGTATGCCTGATAACTGGTGCCACGGTCGTTCTGGAGGGATATGACGCCCTTCGAAACCTTGCGGTTACCGAGGCCTGCGATCTCGGTGGCTTCCATGACGGGAAGGTTGGGATCGTCGGTGGGGTTGGTAAGGAAGATCTTGATCTTGTCCTTGAGCTGGCTAACGTCTATGGGTTCACTACCGGCCAAAATTCTGTCGGCGGAGTTAATCTTCACAATGATGATGTTGCGGCGATTAACTTTCTGGTCCTCTACCTTCTGGTTGGGGTCGGGCATAGGAGGCAGACGACGGCTCAGACCAGTCTGCGTGCCCATGGTAGTTGTCATGAGGAAGTAGCAGAGCAGGAGGAAAGCGATGTCGGCCGTTGAACTCGAATTGATCGCGGGTGTTTTCTTTGCCATAGTCCGTTAACCTTTTTTGTTCGTGATTGCAAGACGGATTTCACCAACAACAATGGAAAGAACTGCCATGATGCCGGCGAAATATGTCAGGTAGAGAATCGTATCGGTAAGTTTGAGGGTGGCCGCAGAAGGCTGCTCCAGCATTCCCATTGCGGGTGCGCCGGGGGCAATCAGGTATGCGATGAAGCATACCGCGGCCACTGCCACGAGCCCGAGGCCCAGTTTTACCAGGCTCTTGGGATCGTTGATGGCGCCCACCACGAGGCCTACGATGACAACGGCTGCAAGTGCGAGGCCCACCATGCAGTAGGTCCAGCCGAGCAGGGTGTCAACGTTGCCCTCTTTCCAGCCGCCGGTGAAGCCCAACACGAGGAGGACCACACTGACGACGATGAGGATCACCATCGCCCATTTGAATATCTTGTTATAGCTTTTCATTATTTCTTTCCGTATTTGGTGAGTACATCGATGAGGCTGATGGAGCTGTCTTCCATGTCGATGGTGATGCTCTCGATCTTAGCAAGGATGTAGTTGTAGAACACCTGGAGGATCATAGCAACGATGAGACCTGCCACAGTGGTGATAAGGGCGACCTTCATACCGCCTGCCACGACGTTCGGGCTGATATCGCCGGCTGCCTGGATGGCGTCAAATGCCTGGATCATACCGATAACGGTTCCGAGGAATCCGAGTGAAGGGGCGATTGCGATGAAGAGGCTGATCCAGCTCAGACCGCTCTCAAGCTCGCTGTTCTGCACGGAGCCATAGGAGACGATGTTCTTCTCGACAACGTCGATTCCCTGATCGTAGTGCAGGAGACCCTGATAGTAAATGCTTGCCACGGGGCCACGGGTATTGCGGCAGACTTCCTTTGCTTTCTCGATACCACCTTCCTCAAGAGCCTTCTCGACATCGGCGATGAGCTTCTTGGTGTTGGTCTTGGAGAACGAGAGATAGAGGATGCGCTCGATAGAGAGGGCGAGACCGATGACAAGGCAGATGATGATGAGGGACATGAAGCCTGCACCACCTTCGATGAACTTGGTCTTGAGAGCCTGGGTGAGCGGAACCTCGGGAGCACCGGCGGTAAGGGCTGCCAGATCGTTGGCGGGAGCCTGTGCTACTTCTTCAGTTGCGGCCTGCTCGGGAGCGGCGGCATCCTGTGCGGAAGCAATGCTAGCAGTGAAAGCCATAAGGGCCATTGCTGCGAGAATCATGAAAAACTTTTTCATAACTTGTTCTTAGTGATTTAATTGATAATGTTTTATTTGATTGATATTATTCTCAACTACATAAAATCAACGCAATTTAGCAAAAATATTTCATATGCCAATACTTATTTTGATATTTCCCCTTTGAGGTTTTTCTCCAGAAGACGCTTTACTTTTTCATTATCAGCATGTTCGCCCATCAAAACAAATAGTTTCGCAAGTCCACCTTCGGTGGTGATATCGCTCCCGGACACCACTCCCGCCTCCTTCAGGGCCTTGCCCGTGGCATAGAGGTTCATGTTCACGTCGCCGGCCAGGCACTGGGTGATGTTGAGGAGTATCTTCCCGCTCGCGGCGCTCTCGCGGATGATGTCGGTGAACCAGGGCTTGGAGATGGCGTTGCCGGAGCCGTAGGTTTCTATGATGACCGCTCGTATGCCGCTGCCCAGCAGCACGTTACGCGCCACCTGCTCGGTGATTCCGGGGTGCACTTTGAGGATTGCGACGCGGGTGTCGAGATCCGTATGGATGGACAGCGAAGTATCTGCGGAAGGGTAGCGTATCAGAGCCTTGTTGTAGCGTATGCGTATACCCGCCTCCGCGAGCGGAGGGCAGTTGGGGGAGCGGAACGCATCGAAGGCGGTAGCATTGACCTTTGTGGCCCTGTTGCCGCGGATCAGCTGGGAGTTGAAGTAGATGGCCACCTCCGGCACCATCGCCCGCCCGCGGGCATCCTTGGCGGAAGCCACCTCTATGGCGGAAACCAGGTTCTCCTTACCGTCCGTGCGGAGGCTTCCCACCGGCAGCTGGCTCCCGGTGAAGATGACGGGTTTTGCAAGTCCGTCCAGCATGAAACTCAGCGCAGAGGCGGAGTATGCCATGGTGTCGGTGCCGTGCAGCACCACGAATCCGTCGTAGGCATCGTACCTGTCTTTTATCAGTGTCGCCAGCTCCTTCCACATGGAGGGCTCCACGTCCGAAGAGTCGATCAGCGGATCGAAGGTGTAGGAATCTATCTTGAAGGTAAACTTCTGCAGCTCAGGCACTTCGCTCAGTATCTGGGAGAAGTCGAAGGGCACGAGCCCGTGCCCGCTTTCCTTCATTCCTATGGTGCCTCCGGTGTAGATGAGGAGGATGGCGGATTTATCTTTCTTGCTCATATCGAGAACAGTTTTTCGGCGTTTGCAGTGGTGACGGCGGCCACCGTTTCTATATCTACACCCTTCACTTCCGCCACTTTGGCGGCGATGATGGGGATGTTCGCGCTCTCGTTGCGCGTGCCGCGCAGGGGCGTGGGTGCCATATAGGGAGAGTCGGTTTCAAGCAGGATGCGGTCCAGAGGAATCTGGCGCACCGTCTCCGGCAGGGAGGCCTTCTTGAAGGTGATCACTCCGCCTATCCCCACGGACCAGTCGCCGTAGCGTTGTATTCGGCGGAAGGTCTCAATGCTGCCGCTGAAAGCATGCAGGTTGCCCCTGAGGCCCAGGTGCCGGCAGTCGTCCAGCACCTTGAAAAAGTCTTCCGTGGCATCCCGGAGATGGATGTTTACGGGCAGGTTCCATGCCGCGGCCAGTTCGAACTGCACCCGCAGCGCCTCCTTCTGCTCCTCCTTGAACTCTGCCCCGTAGTGGTAGTCCAGGCCGATTTCGCCGATTGCGACGGCGCCGCGGCCCTTCCAGGCTTCCAGGGCTTCGATCTCGCGCTTCCAGTCTTTGTCTACCGAACCGGGATACAGCCCCAGCATGGGGTAGAGCACGCCCGGATGCCTCGCCACGGCCGCATACATGGCATCCCGCTCGCGGGTGTCGATGTCTGCGAGCAGCATCTTCGAAACCCCGGCGGCGAGGGCCCTTTCCACGAAAAGGTCCTGTTCAGCGCCCGGAAAAGCTTCGTCGGTGCAATGGGTATGCGTGTCGATGAAGACCATTTCTGCAAAGTTACGATTTTCTTGCATTGATAGTACACCGTCCGGCCAGGTCCGTGCATATGAAGCTGTCTGATTCCAGCCTCACCGCGATGCGTGCAACCTCATTGTAGGGCTTGTTGCTGATGTAGCAAAGCTCCTCAAGGTCGATGCCCCGCCTGTCGGCTATCATGCCTGCGATTTCGCGTATGCCTTCGAGTTCGGCGGCGTCCGCGAGGGTGCCGTAGAACTCGCTCACCATGCTGCAGAAATCCTTCTTTTTCCGGATGTTGTAGCGCCCGAGCCCGAGCTGCTCCCCGAGCCCCGGAAGGCCGGTTATGGCCTCTGCGGTGCCGGCACGGATGAGGGCGTTACATCCGGCGGAACGGGGGTCGTCCACACGCCCGGGGAGGGCGAAGACATCGCGCCCGTAACTATCTGCAAGCCTGCAGGTTATGAGCCCTCCACCATTCGCCTTCGACTCCACCAGCACGGTGCATCCGGCCAGCCCCGCGATGATGCGGTTCCGCCGCACGAAGGTGAATGCCACGGGGGATGTGCCCGGCGGATAATCGGTCACCAGGGCGCTGCCGGGAGAAGAAACGATGCGTTCGGCGGCCTTCCTGTGAGCGGCCGGGTAGAGGTCGTCGATACCGCAGGGCAGCACGGCGATGGTGCCCAGGCCGCAGTCCAGCGCTGTCAGATGGGCGCTTATATCCACCCCGAACGCCAGTCCGCTGACTATGACTGGTTTTGCGGGAGCCTGCGCACAGGCGTCCACTATCTTGCGTGTCCACTCGCGTCCGTAGGGGGAGATGTCCCTGGTGCCCACAACCGCTACCGCTGGCCTGTCGGCAAAGATCTCTACGGGAGCAGATGAGCTTTTATAATACAGCCCTGCCGGGCAGTCGGGGCATTCTTTCAGGGGGCCCGGGAACTCTTTTTCGGTGCAGGCGATGAAACGGCATCCCATTCCCTCCAGCCTCTGCAGTTCCCCGGCGGCTTCTTCGAACGCGGCACGGTTTATCCTGCCCCTGTATTTGCTGTGCGGCCCAAGTACTTCGTCAGCCTCTCCGGGGGAGAGGTCGAACACGGCCGAGGCGGAGCCCAGTTTGGAGATGAGGCCGGATACATAGAGGGGTTCGTACCCGAAAATCTTTCCCAGCGCGGCGGCGCTTATCCTTTCTTTCACAATGTCTTCCATGCCTGCAATGTAGGCATAAAAAAAGAAACCCCCGGGGGTAAAACCGGGGGTAAAATCTCAAATTTACGTTTGCCTATAGCTAATCCACTATCAATAAGGCATCTCCGTACGGACCGAAGCGATAACCTTCTTTGAGGGCCACATCGTATGCGTTCATTACGTTTTTGTAACCTCCGAAAGCGGCTACGCACATCAGCATAGTCGACTCAGGGCGGTGGAAATTGGAAACGAATGCATCAGGGATGGAGTAGGAGTAGGGAGGGAAGATGAACTTGTTGGTCCATATATCGTTCGCCTTGACCTCGTTGGTGGTGGTGACGTAAGTCTCCAGCGCGCGGGCCACGGTGACGCCGACCGCCAGGATCTTGTGACCGGCCTTCTTGGTGGAGTTGATCTTTTCCGCAGCCTCTTCCGAGATTATCATGCGCTCCCCGTCCATGCGGTGCTTGGAAAGGTCTTCCACATCCACTTTGCGGAAGTGCCCTATGCCCATGTGAACGGTTATGAACGTCTTCTCTATATCCTTGAGAATCATGCGGTTAAAGAGCTCGCGGCTGAAGTGCAGGCCTGCCGCAGGGGCGGAAACCGCACCCTCGTGCTCTGCGAAAATGGTCTGGAAATTCTCCACATCCTCGGGGGTGGGATCCTCCTTCACCCATTCGGGAACGGGGGTCTTGCCAAGAGCGAAGAGATTCGCCTTGAACTCATCGTACGGTCCGTCATAGAGGAAACGCAGGGTGCGTCCGCGGGAGGTGGTGTTGTCGATAACCTCGGCCACCATGCTCTCGTCTTCGCCGAAGTACAGCTTGTTGCCTATGCGTATCTTGCGGGCTGGCTCCACGATAACATCCCAGAGTTTCTGCTCTTTATTGAGCTCGCGGAGCAGAAAAACCATGATGTCGGCACCGGTCTTCTCTTTCTTGCCAAGAAGTTTGGCAGGAAACACCTTGGTGTTGTTCAGCACGAAAAGGTCTCCTTTTCCGAAATAATCTATGATGTCCTTGAAAATCCTGTGCTCGATTTCTCCCGTTTTCCTGTGGAGAACCATCAATTTGCACTCATCCCTCCAGCGGGTAGGTTCGGTTGCAATCCTGTCCTTGGGGAGGTCGAATTTGAATTGCGATAATTTCATTGTTCAGAAGATAATAGCTTTTATTATACGTCTGAACAGGGGTAAAAGTTTCAGTCTTGCAGCACTTTTTATACCCTGGCCTCGCGGAATACTTCCAGAATGGAAGGATAAGTGTCTGCAAGGAAGGTCGGAAGGCTCGATTTTGCCACCCAGCTGGCCTTTGTGATATCTTCTTCGCGCTGGGGAGTGAGGTTCACGGGATCTGTGTACAGCATGTCGTACCACCAGGTGTGCTTGAGGTGCCAGATGCCGTCCCGGAGGTAGCAGTGGTCGGTCACGCAGATGAGATCCCGGAGTTCCAGTTTATCCACTCCGGTCTCCTCCTGCACTTCGCGCAGGGCTGTCACCTTGATGTCTTCACCATCTTCCTGATGCCCCTTGGGGAGGTCCCAGAGGCCGTTCCGCTTGATTAGCAGATAGTCTCCGCGCCGGTTGCTCACAAGCCCTCCGGCGGCGTTCACCTCCTTGAACTCGGCGCAAAGACGGTGATAGACCTTGTCGGTGTTGGAAGCTGGGATGTAGATTCGGCTCAGTTCAGCGCTGCTTTCGAACATCAGCACGAGGGTATGGATGTCTATCTTCTCTCCCAGGTGGAATTCCACGGCGTTCGGATCGGCAAGGGCCTGGTCCTCAGGCTCGCAGATGATGATGCATCGTTTTTCGAAGTATATCCTGTGCATATAAATAATTGCTATCTTTGCGCTGGATTGCAAATTTAGCAAATTTACTCTTATGAGCGCACAATACAGCAGCAAACACGGCATCGTTCCCCGCCCCCAGGCCGAACTCTACATGGCATTCACGGACATGAGGTCCTTCCTCGCCATGCTCCCGGAAGACAAGAAAGAGGGCGTGACCGCCGATTTCGATACTATTTCCGTAACCGTGCAGGGATTCACCATCGGAGTGAAGGTCACGCGCCGCGAACCTTATAATTATATAGAACTCCAGGATAACGGAGCGCCGTTCCACTTCATGGTATCCCTCCATTTCGACCAGGCCGACGATCCCGGCAAGACCGATTTCCATATCGACCTGCTGGCAGACCTGAACCTGATGATGAAGATGATGATAGGCAATCGCCTCCAGGAGGCTCTCGACAAGGTGGTGGATGGACTCTGCGGTAACATCGCTTAGGCTGAATCCCTTCAAGGGTTGCGACGGTCCGGACGGTGCTCCGGTGCCGTGGAGCCCTTATGGCCGCATCCTCTCCACCCGCCCCAACTTCACCCTCGATCCCCTCTTCCACGCCGGCTGTTACTACGTGCAGGACTCGTCGGCTATGTTTGTCGGCCACTTGTTCCGCAAATATCTCGATGTCATTCCGAGCGCAGCGAAGGAATCTAAACCCCTCCGCGTCCTCGACCTCTGCGCTGCACCGGGCGGCAAGACCACCGACATCGCCGCCTCCTGCCGCGAAGCCTTGGGCAACGCCTTCGAACTCACCGCCAACGAAGTCATGAAGGCCCGCGCCTCCGTCCTGGCCGACAACGTCGCCGTCTGGGGCGACCCCAACGTAATAGTCACCAGCGTGGACCCCGCCATCATCGGCCGCACCATGAAAGGCTACTACGACGTAATCGTGGCCGACGTGCCCTGCAGCGGAGAAGGCATGTTCCGGAAGGACCCCCGCGCAGTGGCCGAATGGAGCCCACAGCTCCCCGGCATCTGCGCCGCACGCCAGAAACGTATCCTCGCAGACGCCTGGCCCGCCCTCAGGGAAGGAGGCCTCCTCATCTACTCCACCTGCACCTACGAAGACTGCGAAAACGACGATAACCTCGAGTGGGCCGCCCGCGAACTCGGAGGCGATATCATTCCTCCGGAAGATGAATTCGGGCAGTACGGCGTGCGCCTTACCCGCCACGGCAACCTGCTGAAAGCCGGGGATGTGCCCGGGGAAGGCCAGTGGGCCGGAGCCCTCATCAAGACCGCGGATGCCCCGTCGGCGAAGTGCAGACCCGCCGACCTGAGGCCCCTGGAGAGCAGAATGCAAAATTTTGATGGCGGAGAGCCCAGAGTGGAACTGGATTTGCAGCAAGCATTAAAGTATCTGCACAGGGACACGCTGTTCCTGCCGGATGCACCTTTGGGAATGCTTGTGGTCTGCTACCGCTCGCATCCCCTTGGCTTTGTGAAGAATCTAGGCTCGAGATGCAACAATCTGTATCCCAAGAGCCGCAGAATACAGATGGACGTATGAAAAGACTTGTGGCGATAATACTGGCAGCGGTGAGCCTGGGCGCAACGGCCCAGACCTCAGCTCAGTTCAAGGAGAAGTTCGACCGGCAGGTCCGCAGCGTCGGAGCGGCTGGGGTTGGTGTAGAATATATCCTGGACAAATGGGCATCGGCCTATCCGGAAGACACCGACATGCTCGAAGGCCGCTTCAACTATTACCTGGCCAAATCCCGCTCTGAAGAAGTGCAGAAAGTTGATGCCGAAAAGTATCTCGGCCAGAAACCGGTGCTCAGCCTCAAGGACACCCTCGGAAAGAAGGTGAACTATTTCACCGTGCCCGTGTTCAACGACTCCCTCTTCCGCATCAGCCAGAAAAGTATAGACAAGGCCATTGAACTGGCTCCCAATGCCCTTGTGTACCGTTTCGACAAGATAGGGGCCCTGGCAGTTTACGAAAAAGACAGCCCGGACATGGCCGCCACCGCCATGCTGGACCTGATTGATTACGATGCTGCAAAGCATCCCGCCTGGATGTTCAATGGAGAACCTGTCAGCAGGGAGGATTTCGAGGCAGCCGTGCAGGAATACTGCTACATGTTCTACAGGACCGGCAGCCCCAATTCCTATGAATCCTTCCGCATCCTCTCCGAACGCATGCTCAAGGAAAATCCTAAAAGCACGCTGTTCCTGAACAACCTCGGCGCGTACTGGCAGGTCGCCAGGCGCGACGACAAAAAGGCCGCCAAGTATTACAAGAAGGTGCTGAAACTTGCCCCCGGCGACGAGACGGCCACCGCGAACATGAAGATTATAGAGAAAAACAAATCCAAAAAGAAATAGTATGAAAAAGATCGCATTGTGTATGATCGCACTTATTACCCTGGCAGCCTGCCAGAACAAAGGGGAGAAGGTCCCTGCAATAGACCTCGGCAACCTGGATACTTCCGTTGCTCCCGGCGAAGATTTCTATAAATATGCCACCCATGGCTGGCAGGAGAAGAACCCTCTCGGCGCCGAGTACAGCCGTTTCGGCTCGTTCGACCAGCTCCGCGAGAACAACGTCACCCGCCTGAACGACCTGTTCGCATCCATGGCCACCATGAATACCAAACCCGGCAGCATCGAGCAGAAGATAGTGGACCTCTACAAGCAGGGTCTCGACTCCACCCGCCTGAATGCCGAAGGTGCGGCTCCTCTGCAGAAGTATATCGCAGAGATAAAGGCAATCAAAGACAAGAAAGAACTCGCGCAGATGCTCGCCAAGATGCAGCTGGAGGGCGAAGGCGGATTCTTCGGCGCCTATGTTGAAGCCGACCTCATGGACAGCAACAACCAGATCCTCTACATCGGCCAGGGCGGCCTCGGAATAGGCGACAGGGACTACTATGTCAAGCCCGAGAACGCAGCCATCAAGGAAGGATACAGGGTGTTCCTCAATAAGGTCCTCACCCTCGCAGGTGTAGAAAATGCCCAGAAAGTGGCCGACAACACCGTTGCCGTAGAAGAATATCTTGCGCAGAATTCCTGGACCCGCGAGCAGGAACGCGATATTCCCAAGCTCTACAACCCCATGAGCACGGAGCAGATCGTGGCAGCCTATCCCGGATTCGATTTCGCAGGCTATTTCGAGACAGGCGGCATCCCCGCACAGGAAAAGATCATAGTGGCCGAGCCTTCTTTCTTCAAGGCGTTCAGCAACTATGTCGAAGCTACCGACATCGAGGTTCTCAAAGACTATCTCGTCTCTCACCTCGTGAGCGGTGGCTGCGGTGCGCTCAGCGATGACTTCTATGCAGCCAACTTCGAGTTCTATTCCCGTCAGATGGCCGGTATCCAGGAGCACAAGCCCCGCTGGAAGAGGGCCATGGCAGTTCCCAACGGCGTGCTCGGCGAAGCAGTGGGCAAGATGTATGTGGAGCGCTACTTCCCCGAATCTTCCAAGAAGCAGATGCTCAAGCTTGTCAAGAACCTTCAGATTGCACTCGGTGAGCACATCGATTCCCTCGACTGGATGGGCGACGAGACCAAGGCCAAGGCCCACGAGAAGCTGGACAACTTCACCGTCAAGATCGGCTATCCCGACAAGTGGAAAGACTACAGCACCCTCGAGGTAGATCCCGAAAAGAGCTACTACGAGAATCTCCGCGCAGCCAGCCGCTGGTATGTGGCGGATAACCTCTCCAAGCTTGGCAAGCCCACGGACAAGACCGAATGGGGCATGACTCCCCAGACCGTGAACGCCTACTACAACCCCACCACCAACGAGATATGCTTCCCTGCAGCCATCCTCCAGCCTCCGTTCTTCAACCCGGATGCCGACGATGCAGTCAACTACGGTGCCATCGGCGTGGTGATCGGCCACGAGATGAGCCACGGCTTCGACGACCAGGGACGCCTCTTCGACAAGGACGGCAACATGGTCAATTGGTGGACCGATGAGGATGATGCCAAGTTCCGCGCAAAGGCGCAGAAACTCGTCGAGCAGTTCGATGAGATCGAAATCCTGCCCGGCGTACACGCCAACGGCCAGTTCACCCTCGGTGAGAACATAGGCGACCACGGCGGACTCAGCATCGCTTTCACCGCCATGCAGAATGCCATCAAGGGTAAGAATATCGGCCTTATCGACGGCTTCACTCCCGAGCAGCGTTTCTATATCGGCTATGCCACCGTCTGGGCACAAAACATTACCGACGAAGAGAAGGCACGCCTGACCAACCTGGACGTCCATTCGCTGGCAGAAAACCGCGTGAACGTTTCTATCCGCAACTTCGACACCTTCTTCGAGGCCTTCGGCATCAAGGAAGGAGATCCTATGTTCCGCCCGGAAGAAGAGCGTGTCCACATCTGGTAGGTTCATAGCTTCCGGACTCCGTTTCAAGGGGAGGCTGGCAGTGATTTCCATCGCTGTCAGCTTCCTCGTAATCATACTTTCACTGGCCATTTCGGCCGGTTTCCGCAGGGAGATACGCGGGGGAGTGGCATCCCTTACGGGGGATATCCAACTCACCTCCCCGTCCGCAAACATCTATAACAGTGAGGTTTGCGTAAACGCGGATTCATCCTTCATAGAGGATCTCCTCGCCCGCAGGGGCGTCGAGGCGGTCACACCCGCCATCTACCGTGCAGGCATCATCCAGAACGGGGAAGACCTGCAGGGCGTGCTCTTCAAGGCAGTGCCCTCGCGCGACAGCCTCCCCCTGCAGATAAGCATCCCGCGCAGCCTCGCGAAGACGCTTCGCTTGAAAGAAGGGAATGCGGTGCGAGGATACTTCATCGGGGAGCGCGTGCAGGTGAGAAAGTTCACCGTGAGCAGCATCTACGAGGGCCTGTCGGACAATTCCGGCAGTCCGATGGTGCTGGCGTCCTACGAAGACATCCGCCGTGTGAACGGCTGGGACGAGGGGAAGGCATCCGCCCTGGAGATAACCCTCTCGGAACGCTTCCGGGACCGCCGCGCGCAGAAATCGAAGGCCGTGGAGATAGCCGGATTCGCCTATGGGTCGGCAGAGGATGATGATGATCCCACGCTCGCCGTGGCCGCCGCCGACAAGTATTACAACCTTTTCGACTGGCTGGACCTCATCGATTTCAACGTGCTGGTCATCCTCATCCTGATGGTGCTGGTGGCCGGTTTCAACATGATTTCCGGGCTTCTGATAATGCTCTTCCGCAACATCTCCACGATAGGCACCCTGAAGGCGCTGGGCATGAGCGACAGGGGCATCGCCGGAGTCTTCCTGCGGGTGTCCGCCCGCACGGTGCTGAAGGGGATGCTCATCGGCAACGCAGTGGCGCTGTTGTTCTGCCTGGTGCAGCATCTCACGCACTTCATCCGCCTCAATCCGGACAATTACTTCGTGTCGTTCGTGCCGGTGAGCGTGAACTGGTTGAGCGTGCTTGCGGTGGACGCTATCGCATTCGCTGCAATAATGCTTCTGCTGCTCATTCCGTCGCTGTTCATTGCGCGCGTGGATCCCGCGGATACGGTACGTGTGAAATAATTGTTAAATTTGCAGGTTATGACTGTGCTTTCCAGAATGTGGTTCCCTGCTGCGGTGGTCTCTGTTGCCATCGCAGCCACCGTCGCAACCACCGACCCCGTGGAAAGTACATATGTGGTTTGTCATCCCGAGGCTTCCTGTCATCCCGAGCAAAGCGAAGGGATCTCCCCCCTGCAGGACACCGTCAAATACCGCCTCGGGGCCTACAAACTCCGCCGCAGAGGCAACTTTACGGCCGAGAGCCTGCCGGACAGCGTGCTCCAGGCCCTTGGCATAACACTGAGTTTCGAAGAAGAAGACACTCTGCCGCGCATCTTCGCGCGGGATACCATGGTTGTGCCGGATTCCCTCCGGGAAATCGATCCCTTCCGTTATAAGTATTACGTCGCGCTGATAGACTCGCTCACGCACCGCATAGTGAGCGATTCCCTCCGGAAATCGTACGACAGCCTGATGGTGGCCGCAGATACCCTGCAGGCCCGTCTGGACTCGGCCGACCGCTACATGCTGGACTCCCTCTACTACCGGGATTCCACCATCCGCGCCCGCGAGGCCTTCCTGGCGTGGTACAACGGTCTCAGCAAGGAGGAGCGCAAGAAATACGACTACGAGCAGAAGGTGAAGCGCAAGATGGCCGTCGCCGATTCCCTTGGTAAGATAAAGGAGGAAAAGCAGGCCGTGCGGGACAGCATACGGGAAAACACCCCGAGGGTGCTGCTGACCTTTGCCATACCGGACTCCCTGAAATACAAGCGCCTGATTACCTGGAACGTGGACCGCGAGTTCCACGACGTGAAGGCGCGTGTGCCGGACACCACCTACAACCACTACTTCTACGACTACGCCTTCCGCCGCGAAGACGTGAACTCCACCTGGCTGGGCGTGTCGGGATCCGCCGTTCAGCCCTACAACTATTTCAAGCGTCAGGAAGGAGACAGCCCGGAGTTCTACTCCTGGTACGAGCCCTGGACCCAGAGCGCGAAGAACATGCAGATGTTCAACACCAAGACCCCCTACACGGAGCTTGCCTATTGGGGGACCCTGATGGCGGGAGACGCCAAGGAATCCGACAACCTGCACATCTTTACCACCAACAACATCCTCCCTGCCTGGAACTATTCCATACTCTACGAGCGTTGGGGCGGGGGAGGAATGCTGAACAATGAGACGGTGAAGAACAAGACCCTGGCGCTGGGCACCAACTTCCTCGGCGAGCGCTACCTCATGCATGCAGGATTCATCTCCAACAACATAATCCAGAACGAGAACGGCGGCCTGGTGGACGTAGCGGACGTGAGGGATACCACCATCGACGCCCGCGAGATGAAGGTGGCGCTGGGCAAGGCTTCTTCCGAGATAAAGAAGAAAACCTTCTTCCTAAACCAGCAGTACCGCATTCCCTTCACCTTCATCAACACTTGGAGGGCCCGCAGGGACTCCACCTTCGTGCCTGATACCACGGAAGACATCACCACAGCCTTCATCGGGCACAGCACCGAATGGAGCCGCTACGGCAGGCACTACACAGACAATATCAACGCTTCCGATGCCGTGGGGCGCAGCCTCTACAACAACGTGTTCAACTATAATCCCACCGCTTCCGACGATTCGCTGGGACTCACGGAGCTGGACAACAAGATATTCCTCCGCCTGCAGCCATGGTCGGCAGAGGCCGCGGTGGCCAAGCTGGATGTGGGTATAGGGGACAAGATCCAGACTTATGCCGACAGTTCCGCCACCGGCAACCGGTTCCGGGGGAATTCGGTATATGCCTACGCTGGAGCGAACGGACGCCTGTTCCGGAACATGACGTGGAACGCGCGAGGCCAGCTCTATTTCGCGGGCTACCACGCGGGAGATTTTAACATACGGGCCAACGCGGATTACCGCTTCTATCCTTTCCGCAAGGCTCGCACCAGCCCTGTGGCGTTTGGCGCCACGTTCAGCAGCATCTTGCGCGATCCGGACTATTACCAGCAGAACGTGTATTCCAACCACTACAAGTGGAACAACGACTTCGGCAAGACTTCGATCACCAAGATCGGAGGGAACATAGACATCCCTTACTGGAAGCTTTCCGCCAGCCTCAATTACGGCCTGCTGGCGAATAATATCTATTACGACACCCTCAGCATCGCCAGGCAGAACGCCTCAGCTATGAGCGTCCTTTCCGCTACCCTCCGGAAGGATATAGTCATCGCCAATTTCCTGCATCTTGACAATCAAGTGCTGTTCCAGGTTTCTTCCAACGAGGATGTGCTGCCGCTGCCGCGCCTGGCGCTCAACGGAAAGTACTTCATCCAGTTCATTGTGCAGCGCGACGCCCTCAGGCAGAAGGTGCTGGAGATGCAGATCGGCGCGAACCTGCTCTACAACACACCGTGGTATTCGCCTGCATGGAATCCGGCCTTGGGCGTGTTCCACAACCAGAACCAGGTGCGTTATGAGAACGGACCTATCATAGACCTGTTCGTGAACGCTCAGTGGAAACGCGCGTGCATATTCATAAAGATAGAGAATGCGGCCATGCGCTGGTTCGACAGCGCGGATTACTTCTCTGCGCATCATTATATCAACACCCAGCGCGTGATTAAATTCGGCCTGTTCTGGCCGTTCTACACCCAGCCCGGAAAGGGAGGCGGTTCAAGCAGCTCGCAGGGAGAAGGACGGTCGCTTCCCGGAGGAAGGAGTTTTGGAGGGGAAGAATGATGAACGGCAGGATTAAGGAACCACATAGCTTTGTGATGATTCTCTTCGTGCTTGCTTTGATAGCAGGCTCGATTCTGGCGGATGGCTATGCCCGGAAGCTGAGACTGTCGCGGGTGGAGTCGGTGGTAACCGATACTCTCCCGCGTGGAATGTGCGCCAACTATGTCATCAGCCCCTACGACTCTCTGATTAAAGTCTATTCCGATTCCGTCGGGCTGGACTGGAGACTGGTCGCCGCGGTCATCTATCACGAATCCGGCTTCGACAACGACGTCCGTTCGCGCAGGGGTGCGACAGGCCTTATGCAGATGATGCCTTCCACCGCAGAATGGCTGGGCGCAGGCGATATTTCAGACCCGATCGAGGGAGTGCGTATTGGAACCATTTATCTGAAACGCATCCACAATGCCTACAGGAACCACACCGACGATCCTGTGGAAAGGATGAAATTCGCCCTGGCCGCCTACAATGCCGGGGTCGGCCGCATCCAGGACTGCATAAAATTCGCCGCAATCCGCGGAGTGGATTCATCCAGCTGGGACAATATAGTTGCGTTGATTCCTGAAATGAACGACGATGCCATCCTCGAGATAGACACTATCAAATTCGGTAAGTTCAAAGGCGACGAAACTATCGCCTACGTCGAGAACGTCCTCTCCAAATACGAGCAGTACAAGCGCCGTGCAGCGCGCTAGTGCGTCAGATAGACATCATCCCCCGGCTCTGCGAATAGATACTGTTCGCGGGCGAGGGTTTCGAGGGTGTCGCGGTCGTTGCTGAGCACGCGGATCTGGCGGTCCAGGTCGTTAATCTGTTTCTGATAGTAGCGCATCTCCTTATTCTGCCTGTGGATGGTGAATCCGGTGCCTATCAGACGGACCACACTGTCTTTCTTTACGAACAGAAAAACAATGCAAATTGCGGTAGAAATGATGAAATAGCGGAGGAAGGAACGCTTCTCGTGGTTGTTCCCGTCCTTCTCCCTGTTCCATATATCTTTGCTGACCTTCGACATTATCGCAAAAATAACTAAATTTGTAGAGAATAACCAAAAAAGATTATGAAACCTACATTGTTAGTTCTTGCTGCCGGAATGGGCAGCCGTTATGGCGGACTCAAACAGATGGACGGCCTGGGGCCTTCCGGAGAGACCATTATCGATTATTCAATCTACGATGCCGTGAAGGCCGGATTCGGAAAGGTGGTCTACATTGTCCGCGAATACTTCCTCGAAGACATGAAGGCCCTTGTGGCCAAGAAATATTCGCACGTCAAGTGCGTGGACGGAACACCCCTGGAGTTCGTTTTCGTAACCCAGGAACTGGATAAGATTCCCGCCGGCTTCACCCTTAATCCGGAGCGCGTAAAGCCCTGGGGAACCGCCCATGCGGTGCTGATGGCGAAGGACGTGATAAAGGAACCCTTCATCATCATCAACGGAGACGACTACTACGGCAAGGATTCCTTCAAGGTGGCTGCAGACTGGTGTCATGCCCATGAGAATACCACGGGGCAGTATGCCATCATCGGTTTCGAGCTGGACAAGACCCTATCCGAGAGCGGCAGCGTGTCCCGCGGCATCTGCCATTACGATGCCAAGGGCGTGCTCACCAGCGTTGAGGAGCACCTGAACATCGCCAAGGAGGCTGACGGCAAGATATACGGAGACAATTCCGTGAACGGCGACACCCATATCGTGCTCGACGGAAAGGCCCTCTGCTCCATGAACATGTGGGGATTCACTCCGGATTATTTTGCCAAGAGCGAGGCCATCTTCAACGACTTCCTGAAGGCGAACATTACCGAGTTGAAGAAGGAATTCTACATCCCTTACGCCATCGACTGCATGATCAAGGACGGCAGCGCTTCCACCGAGGTGCTTTCCACTCCTTCCAGCTGGTTCGGCGTAACTTACAAGGAAGACCGTCCCGGCGTGGTGGCGAAGTTCGCGCAGCTGGTGGCCGACGGCGTTTATCCTTCACCCCTCTATTGATATGGCACGCCGCGGAAACTTCGATGTGCTGGGCAAATACGCCTGGTGCATCCCTTCAGGCGGGGATATCGTCATCCTTGTCCTGATGTTCCTTCTGGGTGCGCTGATCGGCACCGGAGTGGTTTTCATCGTAGCCCTTTTCATGGGCGGGAGTGCCGATACGTTCGCAGCCGAGTATGGAACCCTCATTTCCTATCCCATCATGTTCATCCCTCCGATGATGTGGGCTGCCGGGCAGAGCCGCCGCAACCGCATGGAGTACAAGGGCCTGGCCCTGGACAATGGCAACGTGGCTCCTCACGGCTGGCTCCTGTGTGTGCTGATGGTTATGGCGGCCACCCTTGCCGCCGGGATAGTTGGAGACCTGTCTACATCATGGCTGCCGCCTATGCCCGCATGGCTTGAGGAGGCTCTGAAGGGTCTTACGACCGGCAACATCTGGATCAACTTCATCTGCGTGAGCCTGTTCGCCCCGTTCTTCGAGGAGTGGCTCTGCCGCGGAATGGTGGAGCGTGGGCTTCTCGGGCGTGGCGTCAAGCCCGTCTGGGCCATCGTGCTCTCGGCACTGTTCTTCGCAGTCATCCACCTGAACCCCTGGCAGGCGATCCCCGCCTTCCTGCTGGGATGCCTGTTCGGATATGTCTACTACAAGACCGGCTCGCTGAAGCTCACCATGCTGATGCACTTCACCAACAATACTTTCGCCCTGATAATGGGACATGTGGATTCGTTGGAGAATGCTGAAAGCTGGATGGATGTGCTCGGCCCCGGCTACTGGTACTGCTTCGCCGCCGCCGTGCTGCTGCTCGTGCTGGTGATTAAGGCTTTCGCCAAGATTCCTCTGGAAGGCCGCAGGGGCGCCTTTGAAGTGCTGCCCTCGGCATTCGAAGACTAATCAGTGGATTCGCAGGATATCGGCGCCTCGCTCCTCGGCGAGGCGTTCTGCGTATTGGGAACTGGTATCCTGACCGGGAGCGAAGGGGTTGGGCGTATGCGTGAAGCGTTTGTCCGCTACGCCTACTAGGATGGGGCGGCCGAAGTGCCTGAGGGTCGGCAACTTCTCCAGCAGCTCCCAGTTCTGCTCGGCTGTCTTTGCAAAGCCGAAGCCGGGATCCAGGATCCATTCTTTTATGCCCAGTTTTTCAGCCTTTTCCGCGAATTGTTCGAAGTAGTCGTTTACGGCCTGCACCACGCCCTGGGGGTATTCTGTGAGGGCGTCCATGGAGCGGGGGTTGCCGCGTTTGTGCATGGCGATGTAGGGGAGTCCGAGTTCGGCGACGGTGGGGAGCATCTCGGGGTCATCTTCCCCTGCGGAGATGTCGTTGACTATGAAGCGCCCTATCCGCCCGTATGTCCGCCGGACGATTTCGGCACTGGTAGTGTCCACGGAAACGGCAGGTAAACCCTTACCGACCGCTTCGCTTCGCTTCGCCCCACCATTCGCTACGCTCATGGTCCCCCCTCTAAGCCGAGGGTGGCGTAGGTCCTGTGAGGGTACACCTGCCGTTTCAACCAGAGCCAGTGCCGGTTCCAGCCGGGCCCACTCCTCTTTGACGGGGACGTCCGCTGCGCCCGGGCGGGTGGAGACGGCGCCGAAGTCGATGATGCCGCAGCCGCGCCCTAAGAGCGCCTTCACGCGGCGCTTGATGGCCGCCGGCGTCATCGCCCGCGTCTCTTCCCGGAACGAATCCGGCGTCAGATTGACAACTCCCATCAAAACCATAATACAAAGGTAATGAATTCTGGCTTGAAAAAAACTATTTACAAAAACAGGTCTGTAGTGGCGATTCTTGTAAAAAAACCGGCAAAAAAAACCGGTTTTTTTACAAAACAATGCGTTTCAGGGGGCTTTTTGTAAAAACGTTTATAATCGTTTCTTGGGGAATAGGTAGCCGTTTTTAGCAAGTCTTTAATTGTCAGTCATTTACGCAAACAGGTCGCTTATTTTTAAGCACCTGTTTGCGTAAATACTTAATAATCAAAGGTTTACCGGAAACGAGCATTTCGCCACCAGAGGGCGAAACAGGCGGAAATCACTACCGCAACAACCAACTGCACCCAGAGGGCGGTGGAAACGAGTTCCATCTGCATCAGGCCGGCGCCAAGGACCAGGGCCTTGAGGCCGTAGTAGAATACCTTGCTAAAAAGGATGGATACGAATGACGCCACGCCGATTCCTAAGGCGCCTTTACGCGAAAACGCCCGCGACAGCCACCAGAACAGCAGCACGTTGACGCTCAACTCGGCAGCAATCACCAGGCATTTAGGAAATACAGGATGCCCGGAAATGCCGAATGAAAGCAATGGCAGGGCAACTGCCAGCACCAGTCCGTTCACGCGGCTGCGGCTGGCCAGCAGCGCACCAAGCACTGCAAGGCGCATGGGATCCAGCAGATAAAAGGGCACGGAGGTCATGTGCGACAAAGCCGGAACCACAAGTACGAACAATAAAGCGACGGCATCGGTCAACCCGATGCCGATCGCTCTTTTACTTGAAACAACTGCCATTAGTAGTTCTCTTTGTGAACTTCAAAGTAAGACTGGGGATGTGCGCACACGGGGCACATTGCAGGAGCCTTGGTGCCCACCACGATGTGGCCGCAGTTACGGCATTCCCATACTTTAACCTCGGACTTCTCGAACACCTGTGCGGTCTCGACATTCTTAAGAAGTGCGCGATAGCGCTCTTCATGCCTCTTTTCGATGGCGGCCACCATGCGGAACTTGGCTGCAAGGGGCTTGAAGCCTTCGGCCTCGGCGGTCTTTGCAAAGCCCTCGTACATATCGGTCCATTCATAGTTCTCGCCCTCTGCGGCGGCTGCGAGGTTGGCAGCGGTATCGCCTATGCCATCGAGCTCCTTGAACCACATCTTGGCGTGCTCTTTTTCGTTGTCTGCAGTCTCCAGGAAAAGGGCTGCGATCTGCTCGAAGCCTTCTTTCTTTGCTGCGGATGCGAAATAGGTGTACTTGTTGCGTGCCTGGGATTCTCCGGCGAATGCTGCCTGGAGGTTCTTCTCGGTCTGTGTTCCAGCGTATTTATTAGCCATAATATTGATGATTAGTTATTGTCTCTTTGCAAATATAAAAAATAGTATCTTTGCATCAAAGAAAAAAAATAAGATGAAACAGTTTTTCAAAATGCTTCTGGCCGTCATCTGCGGCTTTCTTATCATCAACATTATTATCTTCTCCTTTATCGCAGGCATCATTGGAGCAGCCTCATCTGGAAATAATGGCACAACCGTGCTTCCCAAGACCGGAGTGCTGGCCATAGACCTTTCTGAGGTGACGATAACCGAGCAGGAGGCCCCTGCCGATCCCATGGCGATAGCGCAGGGTAATAATCAGGCGACCCTTGGCCTCTACAAGGCGGTTCAGGCAATCAACATCGCTGCAAAAGACCCCGGTGTCAAGTTCATTTATCTGAAAACTGACGGCAGCATGACAGGCATCTCCACTGCCGGAGAACTCCGCAAGGCCCTGGAAAACTTCCGCCTCAGCGGCAAGGCTGTCATTGCATGGACCGAAGCCCCCGGCATTGGAGGATTCTATCTGAGCTCCGTGGCAGATAAGATTTATATGTCTGATTATCAGGGAGGTAATGTCTCCATGGTAGGCCTTTGCGCCCAGTCCTTCTACCTGAAGGACCTGCTGGACAAGGCTGGCCTCAACATGCAGCTCATCCGTCATGGCAAGTATAAATCTGCCGGTGAGATGTATGTGCGCAACTCTCCCAGCGAAGAGAACAAAGAGCAGTACGACCGCATGGTGAACGCGATGTGGGAGACCATCGGTTCCACCATCGCCGAGAGCCGCGGCATCTCCGTTGAAGCTCTGGACAGGATGATCAATAACCTTGAGCTTTGCCTCCCCGAGGATTTCCTGACTGCCGGACTGGTGGATGGAGTATTCTCCCGCGATTCCCTCAAGCAGCGCCTGGCCGCACTGGCGGTAGAGAGCGACTTCAAGGATGTGAGGTTCATCCCCTTCGCCGACTATGCCAATTCCAAGGTGGTGCCCAATTTCCGCGCAAAAGATAAGATCGCCGTCCTCTACACTAATGGTGAGATCATCGACGGCAAGGACGTGAAAAACGTGGCCGGAGACCGCTTTACCAAGATAATAGACCAAATACGTGAAGACAAGGGGGTCAAGGCCGTGGTGCTCCGCGTGAATTCCCCCGGAGGCAGCGTGATGGCATCCGAAAAGATCAAGCACGAGCTCGACCTGCTGGAGGTTCCCGTGATCGCTTCCTACGGCGAAATGGCCGCTTCGGGCGGATACTGGATTTCCAACAACTGCGACAAGATCTTCTCCGATCCCACCACTCTCACCGGTTCCATTGGCGTTTTCGGACTGATCCCCGAGGCGAGCAAGACCCTGAAGAACGTTGCTCACGTGGGCATCTATTCAGCAAAAACCCACAAACATGCAGACATGACCCGCCTCACCCGTCCCTTCGACCAGGCGGAATACAACTACATGCTCCGCAGCATCGAAGCCATCTACGACAAGTTCACCGGCATCGTTTCCGAAGGCCGCGGCATTGAGAAAAAGCGTGTAGATGAAATCGGCCAGGGCCGCGTCTGGGCCGGAACCGATGCCCTTCAGATCGGCCTGGTAGATGAGATCGGCACACTGGAAGATGCCATCAACTATGCCGCCTCCGCCATCGGTGCAGAAGATGTCTGTGTCCTTGAATACCCGAAACCCCTCACTACCATGGAGAGCCTGATGGCTGCATTCGGACAGACCACCGAGCACGACTACGTGAAGGCCTTCCAGAAGCTCGCAGAGCCTCAGGTCGTGGCGCGTATGCCTTATCAGGTAGTGGTTTACTAGAGCAGCATCAACACTGCGAACACATAGAGGGTGAATCCCTGGAACAGGGCCCTGGTGCGATTCTGCCGCGCAAGCAGCACATCCATCGGGGCCTTCTCCTTGATGGCGGCCAGTTCATCAGAGGCCGGAAGATTGCGGAAAGCCCACTTGCGGATAATCTGTCCGTCGGCGATGTAGGTCACACCTCCATTGGAGCGGTTCAGCGTTAGAAGCTCCTTGCGGTCGGCAAAGTAGGTGCTGGCCAGAAGGGCGGGATTCATCCCCTGCTCCGCGATCTCATCAGGCGTAGTAGCCATCAGCAGCAGCGTCGTAAAGCCGTTTTCCGATGCCACGCGGGCGAACTCCGCGATGCGGTCGGCCTTGGCCTTCTCCAGAGCGTCGTAGGCCGATACCACCAGCACGTTACCTTCCAAGGCCAGCGAATCCGCATACACGTAGTTGGCATCGTAGAAGAAGAGCGGCTGCTCGTCCAGTTCCACCCCCGGCTTGTAGTCCGTGTAGTCCCGCAGGGGGATGGAGAGGGCGCTGAACAGCAGGAAGAGCACCAGCGAAACTGCTGCAAGCGAGAAACTTACGTACTTGACGCGCTGCGGCAGGCCCAGTTTCCCCATGGGAATGAAAGCCAGGCACCAGAGGGCGTCCAGTATCAGGTTCTTCAGGAGCGTCTGCGCATGGTTCAGATGGATGATTTCCCCGAAGCAACCGCAGTCCATGTTGGGCTTGGCGAGATAGAGGATGATGGTGAGGATGGTGAACAGCGCCAGCAGGCCGCCGCTCGCGAGAGCGATCACCTTACGCCAGACGCCCGCGATGAGGGCGGCGCCGAGCAGGCTCTCTACCAGCGCAAGCGCGCATGCGATAAAGCGGGAACCTCCCTTCAGGAAACCCAGATGGAAAAACTTGAGATACTCGTCCATCACCAGGCCGGAACCCACAGGGTCCATCATCTTGAGTATGCCCGCGACCAGCAGCACCATCCCTATGATAACCGCGCATATTCTCTTGAATCCGTTCATAATCTACTGTCTACCAAAGCTTTGATCTTTGCAAAGATATCATCCGGAGGGAGCATACCGCCTTCGGCGTCAGAGCAGTCCACCACCTGCAGGCTCTTGTCTACCTCAGCCTGGCGCAGGTACATGGCCCGCACGCGCTTCTGGAACTCGATGTCCGCTTCGTGTATGTCCTGCGCGTGGTGCAGGTAGGCCCGGTCGGCGCCCTTGCGCTCAGACTGTATATTCTTCTCCACGAAGCCTATGGGCACGTTCAGGAAGATGTTGAGGTCCGGACGCGGCTCGTCGAACTCGCCGAATTCGGTGTTGATGATCCACTCGCGAAGCGCCTCCGCCTCGTTGGCGTTAGAGAGCTTTGCGCACTGGTATGCGATGTTGGAATATACGTAGCGGTCCAGCAGCACGGTAGAGCCTCCCTTCAACGCCTCGCGTATCTGCGGGGCGGCGCCGTGGCGGTCTTCAGCAAAGAGAAGGGCTACCAGCTGGGGATGAACCTGGTCTATGGGCCCGAATTCCCCGCGCAGGAAACGGCTGATCAGCCCCCCGTAAACGGGTGCTTCATAGCGGGGAAAGTGGATGTATTCGAGCTTCGGGCACTTCTGCCCGAGGTATTCGCGGAGTTTTCGCACCTGGGTGGATTTTCCGGCCCCATCCAGGCCTTCGAGTACGATCAGCATAGCATACAAAGTTAAGCGAAAGCCGAGAGGAATGCAAATATAATTAAGCCACGTTGAACCCTAACCTCGCCAGCCGGTCGGCCATTTCGGGAGTGCCGCCAAGAAGACGCACGGTGAATGAGGTGAATTCGCGGCGGACAGCATAGTCTCCGCGCAGTTTCTCGAACGCACCCAAATCAGCGCGCAGTGCATCGGAGTCGGCGGTGATGTCGTAGGTGTGGAGCACTGCTTCGGTAAGCACTTCCTGAAGCGTCTTCCCGGCTGCATCTATCTCAAACTCAAGTGCTTGCGGAGGATTGGGAATGCCGCTGGCCTTCCAGTCCGTCAAAGGCAATCCGAGCACGGAGGCAACGGTGCGCACTGCAGCGGTGGTGCCGTTGGCCTTACCGTCGGCGGAGTAACCTGCGATATGCGGAGTGGTCAAGTCCAGCAGCTGCACCAGTTCCGGGTCCAGATCCGGCTCGCCTTCCCATACGTCCAGGCATGCACCCGCAATGCGCCTTTCGGCCAGCGCGGCCTTCAGCGCCTTGTTGTCCACCACCGGGCCGCGGGAAGAGTTGACCAGTATCTGCGAAGGCCGCATCGTGGCCAGCCGGGCCTCGTCGAAGAGGTGCCAGGTGGCGTCCGGCCCGTCTTTCTGCAGGGGTACGTGGAGGGTGATTATGTAGCTGTGGGCGACGAGATAATCCAAATCAACGAATGTGGATGGCCCTTCGCGTCGGGCGCGGGGCGGATCGTTCAGCAGAACCTTCATGCCGAGGATGGAGGCGGCTTCGGCCACCTTGCTGCCCACGTTTCCGACCCCCACCACGCCCAGCGTCATCTTGGAAAGCTCCAGCCCCCGGTTCCGGGCGAGCGTCACCAGCTGGGCGGTGATGTACTGCTTCACGCTCCAGCTGTTGCAGCCAGGAGCATTCCGCCAGATGATGCCGTTTGCCTCGCACCAGGCGGTGTCGATGTGGTCAAAACCTATTGTGGCAGTGGCGATTACCTTCACCGAAGATCCCGCCAGCAGCCCCTCGTTGCAGGCCGTGCGGGTGCGGGTGATCAGCGCGTCGGCATCCTTCACCACCTCCGCCGTCGTCTCCTTTCCGGGGAGATAGACCACGTCCGCGTAGGGCTCCAGGGCCCCGCGCAGGAAAGGTATTTTATTATCACAAACGATCTTCATCAGTCCTTGAATCTGTCAGGATGCGCCCAGAGGCCCAGGGCGGGGTTGGAAATGTAATAGATCTCTTCGCCGTCCGGCATCGTGTTCCAGCCGTCCTTGAGGCTGGCGATGGGGTAGCGGGCAACCATCTCGTCGTAGCTGCAGTAGCCGAATCCCACCCCCTCTATCTCCTCGCGTGTCATGCCCGGGCCTGGGCAGTAGGTGATGGAGAAGCGGCCCTCGGACGAGCCGTGGATGAGATGGGCGGATGCCCCAAGGTTCTCCTGCAGGTCGGCGTTCTCCTCGGTGCACTTCAGCGTGTGCGGAGTGCCCTTGTATCCGTATTTGCGGATGAGGCCGTCGATGGTCTTGTCTTCGCCGAACTCCTTCAGCGCCGGCGCGAGGATGATCAGTTCCGCCCCGTCGGCAAGCGCCATGCGGGTGCGGTAGACTGCCTTGTTGCCCAGCCAGGTGCTCTTGAACTCCTCCGGATCGAGGTAGACCACGCATTTCTTGATGGGATGGTCCACCATGATGAAATTGGTCTCCAGCGAGAGGTCCGCCGCCTTCTGGAAGCACTCGAAATCGTCCCCGATGAAGAGGCCCTTGAGGTCCATCTTCCCGGTGGATTCGTTCTTGGCAAGCACCGTAAGTACGTAAACGATAGGCAGTTGGCTGATGAAATGCTGCCTTGCATATTCCAGGATGGCGCGCACCGGCCCTCCGGCGCGCCCCATGATGCGCTCCATACCATAGGATGCGCCAACGAAATGGCTCTTGTTGATGCCCTCGCTTCCGCCTGCGCCCACGAAGATGTTCTTGGTGTAGTTGGCCATGCCTATGACCTCGTGGGGCACCACCTGGCCTATGGAAAGGATGAGGTCGAAGGACGGATCCAGCAGGAGCTTGTTCACCTGCGCGGGCCAGTCGTAGTGCACCTTCCCTTCGGAGACTTCTTCCACATAGGATGCCGGCACGGTGCCGACGGTTACCACATCGTTGCGCCAGTCGTGCACGCGGAAACGGTCCGCGGGCACGTGCCCGAACATGGTCTTTATCTGCTCCGGAGTCATGGGGGAGTGCGTGCCCAGGGCGGGCAGCACGTCGGTCAGCGCATCCCCGAAGTAGTCGTAGACCATCTCGGTGATGGGCCCCGCGTAGGAATTGAACCTCGTGAAATCCGGCGGGATGGCGAGCACCCGCTTGCGGGCGCCCATCTTATCGAACACCTGTTTCAGCGCCGCACGAACCTCTTCCGGGCTGATGCAGTCGCTTTTCGAACCTCTGGCGTAGTATAGCATGTGAACGGAGTTTGCTTATTCGCAAAATTAGCAAAAAAAGGCGTAATACACAAAGTGAAGAAATACTATTGCACATTCGGAATAAAACGTTATATTTGTGGGAAATTTCTAACAAGTATAACTTTTATGACTGAAAACGACGGCAAATACATCTTCGGTGTGGTGAAGGTGGGAGACAAGGGGCAGATCGTGATCCCGCGCGATGCCCGCAAGATCTACGACATCAAGCCGGGCGATGCCCTGATGGTCCTGGGGGACCAGAGAGGCATGGCCCTGCTCAAGACGGAAATATTTCAATCAGTGATTAACCAGGCCATGGAGGGCCTTTCCAAATGAGAAAGAATTGGTTGGACAACCTGCGTTGGGTAACGGTGCTGCTGGTACTGTTCTATCATGTCATCTACTTCTATAACAACAAGGGCGTATTCGGCGGAATAGGCGGATTCGGCCCCTATCCGGAATGGCATCAGTATCAGGATGTGGTAATGTACATTCTCTATCCCTGGTTCATGCCCCTGCTCTTCATACTGGCGGGCATCAGCGCACGCTATGCCCTGGAGAAGCATTCAGGCAAGGAGTGGTTCGGTGCCCGCACGCGCAAGCTGCTGGTACCCGGCACGATAGGCCTGTTCGTCTTCCAATGGATGGTGGGTTATTTCAATACCGCCGTGGCCGCAAACGGAGCTCTGGACGGCGTGACGGGATTCGCCCGTCTGATCATGTTGGCCATCAGCGGCACGGGCCCCCTCTGGTTCATTCAGGATCTGTGGCTCTTTTCGCTTCTTCTTCTTATCATCCGTCCCCTGGACAGGAAAAACCGCTTCTACGACTGGTGCGGAAGGGTATTCGGAGGCAAGGCCGGTATAGTCTGGATCATCCTTCTGGGCATACTTTTCTGGGCCGGAGAGCAGCTGATTATCAAGAATCCCAGGCCGGAAAGCGCGGACGGGCTTTACAATCTCTACAAGCCACTGTTCTACTTCATTCCGTTCCTGATGGGATACTTTATCTTTGCGAACGACAGCGTGCATGAGACCCTCGGCTGCGTGTGGGCGCCGCTTCTCGGCTGCGCAGTGGCGGTCGGTGGAGTGCTGATCGGAACCACCTTCGGACAGGACAACACCACGCCTCAGTACCTCGGAAGCCCGCTGAACTGCCTCTACGGCTGGATGGCCTGCCTTGCCATGATGGCTTGGTTCAAGGCCAGGTTCGACCGCACCGGAGCCTTCGCAGGCTACATGACGAAGAGCAGCTTCGGCCTCTATATAGTTCATTATCTGGTGATTGCCAGCCTGGGCTACATGATGAAGACTTACACCCAGCTGCCGCCGATTGCCATGTACGCCATACTCACGGTGGCAGTGTTCACACTGTCCCCGCTGATCTACGAAATCGTCAGGCGTATTCCCGTCGTCCGCTGGTGCGTGCTGGGGGAGAAGAGGACTAAGGCATCCGGGAAATAATCTCCTCTTCCGTCACCAGGTTGAAGTCTCCCACTATGGAGTTCTTCATCATGGCGGCGGTGGTGCTGAAATCAAGACAGCGCTGGGGCTGTCCCGGCCATTTCTGTGAGGCGTGGATGTAGGCTGCCACAAAGGCGTCCCCCACGCCCACGGAGTCTATTATATCGTTGATGTCGAATATCCTGGTCTGATAGATAGTGCCCTTGTACCAGAGCAGGGCGGAGAGGGTATGGTGGCTGGTGGATATCTGGTTGCGGAGGCCAAGCATCATCTCCCCGCAATGCGGGAACTGGCGGTGCATCTCGTCGAAATACCGCCCGTAGGCTTCCATGTCCAGTTGCGTATCCTCGAACATCCTGTCTTCCGGAATCTTGGGCACGCCTGTGGCCACCTCCCACTCGTCCTGGTCGCCGAAGATGTAGTCGCTGAACTGCATCAGGGCGTTTAGCGTGTTGTGGGCATCCGCCCCCTCGTATTTCCAAAGGTTGCGGCGGTAGTTGATGTCGCAGGTGATGCGCAGGCCCATCTCGCGTGCCGTGCGAACCGCCTCGAAGGTGGCGTCGGCGGCAGACTGGGACACGGCGCAGGTGATGCCCGAGCAGTGAAATGTGCCGGTGCGGCTGAAGATGTCTTTCCAGGGGAACATGCCTGGCGCGGAAGACCAGAAGGATGACCCTTCGCGGTCATAGACGACCAGGGCCTTGCGCATGTCGGCGGCCTTTTCGAAGTAGTAGGTGCCCAGGCGTCCACCCCCGCGCACCACGTCCGAAACGTCGATGCCGTAGTACCTCAGCGTGCGCATACAGGCATCTCCTACCACGTTCTGTGGGATGCGGGACACATATCCTACCTCATTGCCGAGGGTGGCGAGGGATACTGCCACGTTGGCCTCGGAGCCACCGAACTGGCCCTCCCACCTGCCTGTCTGTCCTATGCGGTTCGCCCCCGGCGGCGACCACCGCTGGAGGATCTCCCCGAAAGTAACGGTTTTTTCCACTTACTGCTGCTTGGGATGGATCTTCTTGTAGATCTTTACACTTGAAAGAAGGCTGCCGAATTCGGTCTTGCTGATGTGAGTTGCGCGGACTATGCCCTCGGCTCCGGTAGGAAGGCTGAATTCCAGGATCTTGGAGGCGAGGAGCCTTCTGCTCGTGACCTTGATGGTGACAGGGTCTCCACTCGGATATGCAAGGCTGAAGTATCCAGTGAGTTCCTTTTCGGTGAGTCTGTCTTCCTTGAACCACGTTTTGATCTCTTCCATCTTGGCTATCGCCTCCTGAAGGGTGCCTCCCAGGGGAACGAAGAGTTCGAATACGGGATCGAAGTCAATCTGCACGATATCGGTTCCCACACCGAGGTGTCCGAGAGACAGATAATACATGCGCGGGTCCTCGTCATTCATGTAGAATACTTCTATTTCGATCGCATCGACGGCGGTATCGTTTTCAAGTGTGGCGATCTCCAGTCTGGGACGGAGAAGCTTGTTCTGCGAAAAACCTGCGATTGCAACGAAAACGAGTGCAAGGGTGAGGAAAAAGCGTTTCATATTCCGGTTTGTTTTAATGTTCAATGTGCTTTATATCATTTCACGGTGCACAAAGATACAAATAATATGGTTAACATCTCATTTTCCTGGAGTTATTTGCCTTCCGCTATCGTGCCGACCATCGAGAGAATCCTCGGTAACTAGTCTATCTTCTTGATTATCTTGGCGGGAACGCCGGCAACCACCACATTATCAGGCACATCCTTCGTCACCACGGCACCTGCTGCAACGACGGCATTCCTGCCAATCGTAACGCCCGGGCAGATGATGGCTCCAATGCCTATCCACGCATTCTCTTTTATCGTCACCTTTCCGAAATGGAAGAGATTGTGCCTGTCGTGCAGGTCGTGATTAACCGTTGCAATCTTAACTTCAGGACCTATCAGTACGTTATCTTCTATCACCACCTTGCCCGGCGAGAGTATGGTCGCCCCCTTGTTGATAGTCACATTCTTGCCGATGGTCATCCGGCATCCGCAATCACAATAAAAAGGAGAAACGATGGCCACGCTGTCGTCTATCTCACACTGGAACAGTTCTTCCAGCAGGCTCTTGTAATCGGGGTCAGTGGGCTTCTTGGACGAGATTTTCAGGCACAGTTCATGGCTGCGTATCATCTCCGCCTCCACGTTGCGCATACGAGGGTCGCTCTTGCAGCCAGACCCGGTGGCATCTATCGTGTCAAACATCAGTGTTCAAAATTATTCCGGTTTATCGTTGTAAAGATAGCGGCATTAGTCCGTTTTTCCAAACCTTCCTCCAGACTGATTGGGCGCCGCAGTGCTGCTGACGGCCGGTTTTGTTTAGTAGACTACGGTGAAAAAATATCGAACCTTCGCTTTTTGGAAGGGCTGCTGGAGATCCAGCGATTCATTGATACCTTATATCGATAAATTCGAATTTACCAGCTACTCCTCATCCGGCTGCTGGCCGTCGTGGGCCTTCCAGGCGCACTCCGTAATCTTCATATCCGTAAACACGGCCGTAAAAGAGGATTCCTCCGGGGAGCAGGCGTAGATGCCGAAGCTGATCTCGTCGGTGGCAGCGTACATATGGCAGACGCGCATCTGGCTAAAGTTGATTCCATTGGTGGAGCACTCGATGCAAAAGTCGTCCTCCCTGCGGGAGAGACGGTACCACATGGTCTTTATCTCGGCCGAGATTGCAGTGGTGGCCCAATCAGAATAGCCTTTGTTGGTGGCCACACTTCCAAGGTGCTGGAACTCCTCATTCTCGAACTCGACGGAGCCCTTGAGCCAGTTGTCGCTGTCCAGGTACATCACGATGCCGCACTGGTCGAAGCGCTGATGGCTCTGTGTGAAGTCCGTCTTCACCACGAAGCTGAAGAACTTCTCCCTGGTCTTCATCTGAAGCACCGGGGCATTATCGTTCCTGAAATGGTAGTATGTCCGCTGCCAAAGGTCCGTGTGAGGGGCCGTAGTAATGGAGATGACACCGTCATTCATTTCACAGGCAGCAGGCTCTCTGGTCCACTGGAGCTGGTCCAGATCGATTTGTCCACCACATGCGAGAGCCTCGGCTACGCTGTCGGTAAATTCAGTGTCAGACGCTTTCTGTGACGGGTTTACGCAGGCAACTGCACAGAGGCAGAGGCTTAAGCAAAGGAGTTTGGTGATGTTGGTCATATGGTTGATGTAAATTCCGATTAATCGAAGACAAAGATAAGTCTTTTATAAGAATAGTAGCTATTCGGAGGCCGACAGGTCGACAGGGCCTGCAGGCCAGCACCGCCAGTCCCGTCATTCGTTAGAGACCTGTAGAGTTTTTCGGCCATTATTTCTACAGGTAGGCCTAAAAATGGCCGACCCGTCGAGGTTTTGCCGGGTTTTCTATACGGGTAGGGGGTAAAAAGGGGGTACCTGTATAGATAATGCGGTTTTTCTCTACAGGTCCCTAAAGATTCCCCAGAAACTGAAATGAGCGCCTCAGCGCGAACGGCGGAGGCTGGTCCGAAGGACTAAGGCCGGGAGCCGCGGGGAACGTTGAATCGAAGGACGTTCGGAGGCCTTCAGGCCGACAAAGCCCCTCCCCGAGGGAGGGGTTTGGGGAGGGGTAGAAGGATGGCAAAGCCCCGCTACTAAACAAAACCGGCAGCCGAAAAAGGCTGCCGAAAGTTTTGTTTAGTAGCGGAGGCAGGACTCGAACCTGCGACCTCCGGGTTATGAGCCCGACGAGCTACCGACTGCTCTACCCCGCGATATTGGACTGCAAAGGTAGGAATATTTTTCCAAAATCCAAATTTTAATCCGTATCTTTGACAGATATGAAACTTCAGAGCAGAATCCTAATCATTGTCCTGGCCTGTCTGGAGGCCATTTCCTGCACACAAACGCCCAAAAGCGGAAAGCGCATCGTCTTCATCGGCGACAGCATCACCGACGGCAACTGGGGCTGCATCTACAACTACAAAAGAACCTCGGCCGAACGCAGCCACACCGACATGAACCACATCTACGGCCACAGCTACGTCTATATCATTG
>R22__coassemble_70_pt1 | contig 83584 bp, 62 predicted proteins | sample R22__metabat2_low_PE_056 | metagenome-assembled genome bin R22 | reverse complement strand
TCGCCCAGCCGGAGGTCGGCACCGTGCTCGTAACCCCCGAAGGCGTGGAACTCCCACTCCGCGCACAGGGCTGGAAAGACGATGAATAATCACTAAAACGCAAGAATATGAAAAAGATCCTCGCAACCCTCAGCGCGCTGGTGCTCCTCGCATCGGTTGCCAACGCACAGAGCGGCCTCGGCGGCCTGCTCGGCAGCATTTTCGGCGGAAACAAGACCGAAAACACCACCACCCAGGATGGCTCCTCAACCATCGCTTCAGCGGCGGAGAGCGTCCTCGGATCCCTCCTCGGCACCGTAATCTCCAAGACCGTTCCCGTGTCCCTTCCCGGCACCTGGACCTATAACGGCATCGCCTCTGCAATCGAGACGGAGAACGCCCTCACAACCCTCGCCGCATCCACTTATAAGGAGAAGCTCGAGGCAAAACTCGACGGATATCTCCAGAAGGTAGGCATTGTGCCCGGCGTAGCCACCATTACTTACAACGCGGACAACACCTTCACCATCGCCAGCTCCACCAAAACCATTGCCTCCGGCACCTACACCTACGACACCCAGACCAAGGAAATCGTGATGAAGCTCGGCAAGGTCTACAGCTACATGACCATGGAAGGCACTGTCACGGCCACCACGAACGGCGCCCAGGTGCTCTTTGACGCCAACAAGTTCCTGGCATTCGCCAAGAAGGCCATCAAGGTAGTCGGTGCGGGCAAGGACAACTCAACCCTCAACACCATCGCCAACCTCGCCGAACAGGTCACCGGCCTGAAGCTCGGCTTCGACATGAAGAAGTAAGCCCCGCTCATGGCAAGTTTCGTACCCCTTCACGTCCATACGGAGTATTCCATCCTCGATGGGATGTCCAACATAAAGAAGCTCTTCGCCCGTGCGGACGAGCTCAAGATGCCGGGTCTGGCAATCACGGACCACGGCAACATGTATGGTGTGAAGGAGTTCTTCGACGTCAGCCAGAAATACCCCAACATCAAGCCCATATTGGGCTGTGAGGCCTACGTAACCCAGCACTACGACCATCACCTCAAGGATAACGAGCACAGCAAATACTATCACCTCATCTTGCTGGCCAAGAACTATCAGGGCTACAAGAACCTGATGAAGATAGTCTCCACCGGCCACATCGAGGGAATGTACTACGGCAAGCCGCGCGTCAGCCACGAGGTAATCGAGAAATACCACGAAGGGCTCATCTGCTCCTCCGCCTGCATCGCCGGCGAGATTCCCCGCTGCATCATGGCGGGAGATATGGACGGTGCCGACAAGGCGATCGAGTGGCACAAGCGCGTCTTCGGCGAGGATTACTACCTCGAGGTGATGCTCCATAAGACCGAGGTTCCCGGCCTCAGCTTGGACCTCTATCACAACCAGCAGAAGGTAAACGAAGCCATTTTCGAGCTATCCAAAAAGCACGGGGTCAAGGTGGTGGCCACGAACGACACGCACTTTGTCCGCCGGGACGACGGCCCCGCGCACGACCGCCTCATCTGCCTCACCACCAACGCGATGGTCAGCGACCCCAAGCGACTCCGCTACACCCAGCAGGAATATCTGAAGAGCGAAGACGAGATGCTGGCCCTGTTCCCGGAGCACCCCGAGGCCATCTTCAACACCCGCGAGGTGATGGAGAAGGTGGAGCGCTACAATATCAACAGCGCCCACGTCCTACCCAAGTTCACCATCGACCCGGCCTTCCTGAAAGAGATAGACAAGTACCTCGAGCTCTATAAAGAGGTGATCGACCGCGGCCGCAATGACGAAAAAGGCAACTACCGCGGGGATGAATTCTGCCGCTCGGTCGCCTACCTCTGCCATCTTACCTGGGAAGGCGCACGCCAGCGCTATGGCGAAAAGATCGATACCGACGCCGACCTGCGGGACCGCATCGACTTCGAGCTGAAGACCATATCCTACATGGGCTTCCCGGACTACTTCCTCATCGTTCAGGACTTCATCAACTGGGCCAAGCGCAACGGCATCTCGGTAGGCCCCGGGCGAGGCAGCGCCGCCGGCAGCGTGGTATCCTACTGCCTCCGCATCACCAACCTGGATCCTGTCAAGTACGACCTCCTCTTCGAGCGCTTCCTCAACCCCGAGCGCATCTCCATGCCGGATATCGACGTGGACTTCGACGATGAGGGCCGCTACCGCGTGATTCAGTACGTGCAGGACCTCTACGGTGCCGACCACATCTCCCACGTCATCACCTTCGGCACGATGGCGGCCAAGCTCGCCGTCAAGGACGTGGCCCGCGTGAGCGACCTGGCCCTCAGTGAGAGCAACCGCCTCACCAAACTCATCCCCGACAGGCCTTTCGTGGTGAAGGAAAACGGGGTGGAGGTGGAGAAGAAGCCCACGCTGGAGAACTGTTTCAAGTATGTGCCGGAGCTCAAGAAGGAGTACGAGGAGGGTGAGCCGCTTGTGCGCGAGGTGCTGGAATACGCCAAGCGCCTGGAGGGATGCGTGCGCCAGGTGGGCATCCACGCCTGCGCCATGATCATCGGCCGCGGCAACCTCACCGACTACATCCCCATCACCATGGGCGAAGACAAGGCCACCGGCCAGAAGGTGTGGGTGAGCCAGTACGAAGGTTCCCAGATCGAGGACGTGGGCATGCTGAAGATGGATTTCCTTGGCCTCAAGACCCTCAGCATCATCTCCCGCTGCCTCGAGCTCATACGCCACCGCAATCCCAAGGCCCTGCCGGCGGACTTCGACATAGAGAACATCCCCATCGACGACCCGGCGACCTTCGACCTCTACTCCCGCGGCGACACCAAGTCCGTGTTCCAGTTCGAATCCGGAGGCATGCGCGAGTGGCTGATGAAGCTGCACCCCGAGCGCTTCGAGGACCTCATCGCTATGAACGCCCTCTACCGCCCGGGCCCGATGGATTACATCCCCGACTTCGTGGCGGGCAAGAACGACCCTTCCAAGGTCCACTACGACCTCCCGGAGATGGAAGACCTGCTGAAAGAGACCTACGGTGTCACCGTTTACCAGGAGCAGGTCATGCGCCTGTCGCAATCGCTCGCCGGCTTCTCCAAGGGCAAGGCGGACAAGCTCCGCAAGGCCATGGGTAAGAAGAAGAAGGATATCCTCGACGGCCTGAAGGTAGACTTCATGGAAGGCGCCCAGGCGAAGGGCCTGCCCCAGGACAAGCTCGAGAAGATCTGGAGCGACTGGGAGGCATTCGCAAAGTACGCATTCAACAAGAGCCACGCCACCTGCTACGCCTGGGTAAGCTACCAGACCGCCTGGCTCAAGGCCCACTATCCCAGCGAGTTCCAGGCCTCCAACCTCACGCAGCAGAGCTCCAACATGGACGAGATGAAGGAGATCATGGCCGACTGCAAGAAGGGCGGAATCAAGGTCCTGAACCCCGATATCAACGAATCCGACAAAGACTTCAGCGTCAACGCCGGCGGCGACATCCGCTTCGGCCTCGGCGGCCTGAAAGGCTTCGGCGAGAATATAGTGAACGCCATCATCGACGAACGCACCGCCGGTGGCCCCTACGCCGACATCTTCGAGTTCCTCGAGAGGATGGCCCTCTACAGCCAGAAGATGGACAAGCCCGTGGGCATCAACCGCAAGGCCCTGGAAATCCTCGTGAACGCCGGCGCGTTCGACTCCTTCGGCTACAAGCGCGGCATGTTCTACAACGTCGGCAAGAGCGGAGAACCCTTCATCGACGAACTCGTCCGCTACGCCGATCTCTACCGCAACGACCAGGTGGACAGCGCCAGCTCCCTCTTCGGCGAGGTGGAGGAGATGAAGCCCCAGCGCCCCGAGATGCCCATGTTCACGGGCGAGGAAGACGTGCTGGACCTCCTGCAGAAAGAGAAGGAGGTCGTGGGGATGTACCTCTCGTCCCATCCCCTGGACGCGCACGCGTTCGAGATAGAGAACTTCACCAACTGCAAGCTGGCCGACCTGCCGCAGAAGATAGACGAGCAGGAGAAGGCCAAGAAGGCCCTCAAGACCAACGTTGCGGGCATCATAACAGATGTAAAGCAGATTACCACCCGTGCCGGCCAGCCTGGCGGCAGGATAGTTCTGGAGGATTACAGCGGCACCTACGAACTCGCCCTCTTCGGCAAGGACTACGAGTCCTACATGCCCTACATGAAACTCCACGAGCAGCTCTTCATCGAGGGAGAAATTGCCGAACGCTATTTCGTAAAGGCCGAAGACCGCGCCAAGGGCAAGACCTCTCCCTATGCCTTCAAGATCCGCAAGATATCCCTTCTTGGCAACATCTCCGAAGATTTCGTCAAGGCCTTCTCCATCAACCTGGACTCCGCCCAGCTGAACCCCAAGTTCCGCGGCGAACTGGTTAAACTCCTGAAGGCCTATCCCGGAAAAACCGCCCTCAGCGTCTTCCTGTTCGACGCCAAGAGCGGTTACCGTGTCGAGCTTGCCTCAAAGAAATTCAACGTGCTCGTCTGCGCCGACTTCCTCGCCGGTCTCGAGCATCTGGGGATAAGCTACTCGATTAACAACCGTTAGCGAACATGATACTGTTCCCGCCCCGTGCCGCCGAGGACTATCTGTTCGGCGATGGCGCGGAGTTTGGCCGCGTCGGCTGCGGGGATGTCGCAGTCGGAGGGGTTGGAGCCGAAGGGCTCTCCGAAGAGTATCAGGTAGTTGATGCAGGCCTTAAGGTACGAACCGTAACGGCTGGGATGGTAGTTATCGGTGTATAGCAGATAGTTGTATGCCGGGCCGAAGTCTCCGCTGCGGGCCAGAGCGAATCCCTTCCCGATAGGTGACAGCCAGTTGATGTTCGGATCCGCCTGCCCGAGGTCCTGGGAGCCTTTCCACATATAGTTGTCGAAGTTCTCGAAACTGCCGAAGCCGAGATAGTCTCCCACCGTCTTGTATGAGTAGGACCACACGCTCTCCAGCACCACGTCGGCTGAGGGAGATTTCGCTTTTATGGCAGCGCTCATGCGCTTCGTGAGGGCCAGTATCTGCTCCGGGGTATATTTGACTTCTACGGTCTTGATGGCAGACGCGTCGCCTATGCCGTACTCCGCGTGGAAGTAGGATCCGTCCTGGATGATGGCCTTGTCGTATCCTCCTTCGGCCACCAGGCGCTGCGAGAAAGGCAGCACGTCGAGATGGTGCTCGAACTCCTGGGAACCCTTCACGTTGATGCGGACATCGGTTGCATGGCCCTCCTGGCGGCATATCTGCTTCAGCTTGAACGCAGAGCCGTGGTAGTAGGTGAAGCTGTTGCCGAGCTGGAGGAGTTTGACGGGCTTGGATTCCTTGGCGGAAACGCCCGGGTAGGCCACGATCTCGCAGGCGCGGTATGTCATGCAGGGGAAGTTGATGAATGCGGTAGGGGCCGCCGTAAGGGCCGTGCCGTTGCAGTTGACGCTGCCGACCGCGCGCAGCCGCATCTTGATGAAGTCGCTGCTGACCGCCTGCTTGAGGGTGAAGGTGGTGATGTAGGTGCGATGGTTCTTGCTGTCGTAGTCGTATACGTCCAGCGAGTAGTCCGTGCCGTCCTCGGATGCCTTGTAGCGCGGCTGGGCGTTCCACTTGCCCTCGTCCCAGTACTCGAAGAGGAAGTACTTGGGAGTCTTATTGTTATTGGTGTTGATGGTCACCATGAAGTCCACGTCGGTGCCGGCTGGCAGGGAGGTCACAGGCACGCTGAACTGGATGTAGTCGCCTGCGATCATGTTGCCTATGCTGATGTTCTGGGTGCCGCCGGGGGCCACCGAGAAATTCAGTTTGTTGCCGGTGGTGGAGCCTGCGGAGATGTAGCCCGTGCCGGGAGCCTTGGAGACGGCGTCATCCGCCGCAACGGTGGCCGCTACGCCCTCGTTGATCCATCTGCGGCCGGCCGCGTTGCTCTCGGTGTAGGTGACCCCCTTGGTGATCTCCCAGCGCGCCGGATAGCCGTCCACAGGAGTGTAGAGGTTGCCCTGGCTGATGCTGACGGTCTTGGTGGATCCGCCCTGCTCTGCGATCCTCAGGGTTCCCTGGCGCACTTCGCACACGTTGCCGGTGGCGGGCAGGACGGAGAAGACGACGGACCGCATCGCGGGGATCTCCGTGGGGATGGAACCGTCCTTGAGCCACTCCAGGCCTTCGGAAGAGACGGTCACGGCCTTCTCGCCGGTGGTAACGTTCAGGAGCGTCTGGGAGAAGCCGGTGCCGGGGAATTCTATGTTGGTTTCGCTGACGCTGAAGCTGCCGGCGGGGTTGGGGTCGACGCCGGAATTCGTGGGAGGATTGCCTCCGCCCACAACATTGGCCTCGCTGGCCTCCGCGCCGTTCACGGTGCCGCCGAACACGCACTTGACGATGGTCCCCTCGTTATAACCCGCAACGGACCCGGCATACTGCTTGCCGCCGCTGTCCGCGGTCTGGGTGGAGACGGTTCCTTTGCCGCTGCCGCTGATGAGGGTGGATATGCTCTGCCGGCCGATAATGCCTCCCGCATAAACCTGTGAAGGGACGGAAGTTGCGGTCGTGGTCTTTGCGCTGACGCTGCCGGTGAACTCGTTGTCCGAGAAGCTGCCGATGGCATCCAGGTCGTATCCCACGATTCCGCCCGCATGCAGGGTGGCCGGATAGCTGGCGTTCGAGGCCGAGAATGCGTTCTCCGCCGACAGCGTGCCTTCGTTACGGTTGCGCTCCAGTGCCGTCAGTTTGGCCGCCATGCCCACTATTCCTCCGGCGTTCACTCCGTAGAAGACAGAAGAGGAGGATGGAGTCTTGTTGTGGCCGGAAGAGGAGACCTTCATGGAAATCTCGCCCTTGTTCACATTGTCGGAGAGGGAATTGTCCCCATAGCTGGAAGTGGCTCCGCCGAGTATGCCGCCGAGGCACTGGAACCTGGTGGTAGGATGGGCCGTGTGGTCGATCTCCACCTTGCCGTTGTTGGTGCAGCCGCTTATCTTCAGGCCGTCGCCGCATCCGGCTATGCCGCCCACGTAATGCTGGTGTACCGCCTCGCTGTAGACATCTCCGTTGTTGATGCAGTTCTGCATCACTATTTCCTTTCCGGGGTCGCCGGAGAGCTTTCCGCCGATGCCGCCAATGGAGAAATTGTCGTTCTGGGTGGCGGAATACAGGAGCCGGATCTTGCCCTCGTTGGAGCAGTTGCTAACCGACAGGCTGGTGGCGGTATGGTAGACCACTGCCACGATGCCGCCCATGCCGAGTTCGCTGTGATTGCTGCTGACCACGTCCGCATGGTTGTGGCAGTCCGAGATGGCCACCTCCGCCGCAGCGGTGTTCAGGCCTCCGAGGATGCCAGCGGCCGCGAGATACTTGTATGAAGATCCGGAGGTAATCTCATGCTCCTCCACCGTCACGGCGCCGTAGTTGTGGCAGCCGGAGATGTTGATCTTGCCGATTGCCCAGGCGGCGATTCCGCCGACGCGGCTGCTGCGGTTTGAGCCCGCCTTCACCGTCACCGGGATGAAGTTGGTCAGGTTGTCTATGTCCGCTGCAGGAAGCGCCACGGGCGCGGTGTAGCTCCAGTATGAACTGGTGGATGTCGTATTGTAACTGCTTATGATGCAGGAGGTTCCGTCGTAGCTCTTGCCATCTTCCGACCCCAGTGTCAGGTCGTGGATCTCCTTGGAGTAGTTCTTTCCGAAGAAACCTACGGATGCCAGCGCGGCCGACTGTATGTTGACGTGGCTGATGCAGTGGCCGTTGCCGCGGATTTCTCCGGGATAGCTGTCGTCCAGCGGCGTCCAGGGTTCATCCTTCATGTTGATGTCTCCCGTGATGACTACGGTCTCTCCTTCCTTGTCCCAATTGGCTTTGTCGTTCCGCCAGGCAAGCAGGTCTTCGTAGTTGGCGATGATGTATCCCCATTCCAGTCCGGTTAAGCTGAAGGATGTGAAAGGATGGGCCTTGGCTCTTTCCGGAGTAAGCTCCATGGGGCTCGGGCGTGTGCCCTTGCGGGCATCTGTGGAGCGGGACAGCATGACGCTGACCTCTATCTTCTTGCCGGGAACCACAGCCACGTAATAGGTGCCGGGAGCGAAGCTGGTGCCGGCGGGCTTGAGGACTATCATATCCTTTCCGTCCTCGACACCCGAGACTGCTCCGGTGGAAGAATCCACCTTTATTGTTCCGGCCAGAGGACTTCCGTCCTTGGTTTGCAGGGTGGCTCCGGTAATACCTTCGCTGCCGATCTCGATCTTGAGCAGGGAACAGACATTCTTGAACGCAAAAGTGGTGTCTGTGGATTTGGCTACCGCCACCAGGGCTCCGGGTGCGACCGCCCAGCTAAGCGTCTGCTCTGCCGGAATGGTGGTCGTAAACGCATCGTCCGCGAAGGATGCGGCCGCCGCTGCGGGCCAGATGGCGTGGAAGGGCCCCTTCATCTTGGCCGTTCCGGAAAAGACTGCCTTGCCGCCTGTCTGCGAGGCCAGGGTCAGTTCCGCCGTCGCGCTTTCCGTTCCGAAAAGCCTCACCTTGTCCCCCTCGACAAAAGCGGGCACGCCGTCCACAATCGTCTCCGCAAAACTTGCGTAAATGCTGCACGCTCCGTCGAAAATCACCTCTGTGGGCCCTGCGGGCTCCTCCGGTTTTTCGACCGGGGTATCGGGCTTGTCGTCGGGATTAACGGGCTCTTTGTGGCAGGCTGTTACAGCGGCCAGAACGGCAATGAAAATCAGGCTCTTTCGCATCATCATGGTTTGGAAGTTTTGCGTTACCATGCAAACATAATAATAATATATAAGAACACAAAAAAGGCGGCCGCCGGAGCGGTCGCCTCTTCAATGCATCGATGGCATCTTACTTCTTGATGGCCTTCTTGGTGCTGTCGAACATCACGGGGGTACCGATCATGATGGAAGCGTATGTTCCGATGAGGATACCGAGGATGAGTGCTACCGAAAGACCGCGGATGCTCTCGCCGCCCCAGATTGCGATGGCAACCATAGGAAGGAGGGTGGATACCGAGGTGTTCACCGTACGTGTCAGGGTAGCGTTGAGGCTCTTGTTCACCGTGTCGGCGAAATCGTCGTTCGGATGCAGGAACTTGTTCTCACGGATACGGTCGAAGATAACCACGTTATCGTTGATGGCGTAACCGATGATGGTAAGTATTGCAGCAATGAAGGTCTGGTCCACATCGAGGTTGAACGGCAGGATTCCCGTGAAGAGGGAGAAGAAGCCGATGACGATGATGGCCGTATGGGCGAGGGATACCACGCCGCCGAGACCCCAGTTCCAGCCCTTGAAGCGGATTGCTATGTAGCCGAAGATGATGATCAGGGCGAGGATGACCGCGATGATAGCATCGCGACGGATGTCGCTTGCGATGGATGCGCCCACCTTGTCGGAGGATACGATACCGTTCGGGTTATCCAGAGTCTGGGTGAAGTCCTGGAGGGTCATATCCTGCACGAACATTCCCTTCAACGCACTGTAGAGCATGCCTTCGATCTCGGCGTCCACGGATGCGCTTTCGTCGTCGATCTTGTAGGAAGTGGTGATCTTCATCTGGCTGTCTCCACCGAACTGCTTGACCTCAACCGAAGAGTTCTTTATGTTCTCGTCGGCTGCCGCAGCGGCGTCGAACACCTCGTTCACGGCGTGACGCACATCCTCAGCGAGGACGGGCTTATCGAAGCGCACCACATAAGTGCGGCCGCCGGTGAAGTCGACACCATAGGTGAAGCCCTTGGTGAAGATGCTCACGAGGGCGATCACGATCACGATGCCGGAGATGGTGTAGGACCACTTGCGTCCACCCAGGAAGTTGACATGGGTGTTCTTGAGGAAGTTGCGGGTGACGCTGTTGTCGAAGGTGATGTTCTTGCCCCTTGCAACGCGGGACTCGAAGATGAGGCGGGTGATGAAGATGGCGGTGAGCATCGAGGTGATGATACCGATGATGAGGGTGGTTGCGAAGCCCTTGACGGGGCCGGAACCGAAGAAGAACAGCACGAGACCGGTGAGCAGGGTGGTCAGCTGGCCGTCGATAATTGCGGAATATGCATTACTGTAACCATCGGCGATAGCCTTGCTGAGGCCCTTGCCTGCCTTGAGCTCTTCCTTGATGCGCTCATAGATGATAACGTTGGCGTCCACTGCCATACCCAGGGTCAGCACGAGACCGGCGATACCGGGCAGGGTCAACACCGCACCGAAGGATGCAAGGGTACCGAAGAGGAGCACCACGTTGGCCAGCAGGGCGCAGTCGGCTGCGAGACCGGCTCCCTGATAGAACAGGATCATGTAGATGAGCACAAGGATGAAGGCGATGATGAACGAGATCATACCGTCCCTGATGGACTTGGCACCCAGTGAAGGGCCTACCACCTGCTCCTGAACGATGGTTGCAGGGGCGGGGAGCTTACCGGACTTGAGAACGTTCACAAGGTCGGTAGCCTCCTCCACGGTGAAGTGGCCGGAAATCTCGGAGTTGCCTCCGCTGATCTCGCTGTTCACCACAGGGTAGGAATACACGGTGCCGTCGAGCACGATGGCTATCTGCTTGCCGATGTTGTCCTTGGTGAGGTGTGCCCACACGTTCGCGCCCTCGGCGTTCATGCTCATAGAGACCTTGGGCTCACCGTTGGTCTGCTGTGAGTAGGTAACGTTGGCGTTGGTGATCACGCTGCCGTCCAGGGGAGCCTGTCCGTCGCGGGAAGAAGCCTTGATGGCAACGAGCTCGTAGATGTTCTCGCTGTTGCCGACGGGCTTGACACCCCACATGGGACGGAACTCTGCCGGGAAGAGAGCTGCCACCTGAGGCATTGCCAGGTAGCGGTTCACCTTCGCGGTATCGGCGGAAGTGGCATAACCGATGCATGCGCCGCTGTTTTGCTGAACGGGGCTGAGCACTGCATAGAGGGGATTGGCGGCCTTGTAGGCTTCCATGTTGGCATCCTCTTTCTCGGTGCTGCCAAGCTCTTCTGCCACGATATCCTTTTCGGCTGCAGGAGCGGCCTCCGCTGCGGGAGCGTTCTCTTCGGCGAGGATGCCTGCGAGAAGCTGGTTGGCTTCAGCGAGATAAGGGGCGATCTCTGCGTTCTCGAACGTTGTCCAGAACTCGAGGGATGCGGTGCCCTGGAGGAGCTTACGCACACGCTCAGGCTCTTTCACGCCCGGGAGCTCGACGAGGATTCGGCCGGAGTTGCCAAGCTTCTGGATAGAAGGCTGGGTGACGCCGAAACGGTCGATACGGTTGCGGAGAACGTTGAACGAGTTGGCCACTGCGCTCTCGGCTTCCTTCTTGATGACGGTAAGCACTTCTGCGTTGGTGGACTCGGGCTTGATGCTCTCGCGCATCTCGTAAGTTCCGAATATCTGGCTGAGCCTTGCGCCGCCGGTCACTTCTTCCCAAGCCTCACCGAAGAGGGTGATGAAGTCGGACTGGGAATTGACGCTGCGGGTCTTTGCAAGGTCGAGGGCCTTCAGGAACTGAGGCTCGGTGCTGTTGCCGGAGAGGGCCTTCACAAGGTCTTCGAGCTGCACCTGCAGCATCACGTTCATACCGCCCTTGAGGTCGAGGCCGAGGTTGATCTCCTTGGACCTTACGTCCTTGAACTTGTAACCGAAATAAACTTTTTCATTGGAAATGGAGTCGGTATACCATTTCTGCTGGTCTTTCTTGATGGAGTCAAGATAATAAGCCTGGTCTTCCGCGGCCACTTTGGCGAAGGCGGGAGTGCTCTGCACTGCTACAGCAGCGGCTTCGGCATACTTTTTGGCCTTGTTGTTCTGGATCGCTGTCACCAGAGTGAAGGAAAGCTGCCAGAGGCATGCGACGAGAAGCAGTATGGCTACCAGTCTGATTGCACCTTTGCTTTGCATAACGAAAATTATAGTTTTAAATAAAATTTAATTCCTCAAATTAGCCCGCAAAGTTACGATTTTTTTCCAATAAAGAAATTATCTGCTGGTTATTTCTTACTTTTGTAGTCTGTTTGTGCATTTTTTAGTGAGATTATTCATTAAAAATCTGGCCCTTGCGGCGGTTGTCTTCCTGGCACCTGCAGGCTTTGTAGTTGCCCAGAATGCACTTTTCCCTCTCCCCGAATACGAGGTGTTGATGATGGACGGAGAAGCCTATCATTCGGACTACGATTTCGCCGCCGCAGTGCAGGCCTACAGCGAGGCCCTGCGCAAATGCCGGGACACCTCCCGCCGCGCGGAAATCGAAAAGCGTCTCTCCCAGAGCCGCAACGGACAGGCTATGGCAGGGTTCTGCCAAAGGCCCAAGGTGGTGGCGCGCAAGAACTTCTCCCGCAAGGACTTCTTCCTCTACTATCCCCTCGCGGACCGCTCCTGGAGGCCTGCTCCGAACCGCCTGGATTCCCTGGGGTCGAAGGATTCGCCGGTGGTGTGGTTCCCGCGCGGCAGCAGGGAGGCCTATTGGTCGAAGGCGGACCGGCGCGGCGTGCACAACATCTATTATGCTCGGGACCTGGGCAACATGTGGTCTTCCCCCTACAAGATGCCCTTCTCGTCGAACGAGGATGAAATCTTCCCCATGGTCTCCGGCGGCAAGCTATACTTCGCCTCCAAGGGCCTTTTCGGCGTCGGCGGATACGACATCTACGTCTGCGAACGCAGGCCGGACGGCCGCTGGGGCGAGCCCAAGAACATGGGCTTCCCGTACTCGTCCCCCCACGACGACTTCCTCTTCATCAACTCCCCGGACGGCAAATACAGTATCTTCGCCAGCAACCGCAACTGCCATGTAGACAGCGTGAGCGTCTATGTGCTTGAATATGAGCCTGTTCCGGTCAGTTCCGCCGTCCGCAGCGCGGAGGATCTCCAGAAACTCTGCCGCCTGGATCCCCCGAGGGACCTGAAGAAGGTGGACAACAAGAGTGCGATGTCCGCCGGCAAGACGGCCGATGCCAACACCGAGCTATATGCCCGCAAGGCCGCCGAAGTCCGCCGCCTGCGCGAAGAGATTTCCCGGGTGAACCGCGAACTCAAGACCCTGCGCTCATTCTACGCGAACGCCAGCCCCTCGGAAAAAGAGGAGATGGCGGAGAAGATCGTAAAGAAGGAGGCGCGCCTGCCCGGCCTCCAGAGCCAGCTCGTGGCGGCGAACAAGGATCTTCAGAAGACCGAGATGGAGTTCCTGATGCACGGCGTGCTCATCGACCGCAGCCGTGTGGAGGCTGAAAGCGACAACGAGGTCGTAGGAGCGGAATCGTCCTACACTTTCACCAGGCGCAGTCTCGGCAGCCCGGATTTCTAGCGATTGCTATCCTTTATCAGAGTGGCCACGGCCGTGCAGAATGCTGAATTTTCCAGCAGCTGCGTGGTGGTCAGGTGCATGCGCCAGCGCCACTTGTTGTCCGGATCCGCGGGATCGTTGATCTGCTCCACCTTGGGGTCGGGCCGGCGCAGGGTGCCGTCCATCGACAGCCAGTCCTGCAGGGGGAATATGGCCAGCATGCTGAGGGAATCCAGATGCTCCTTCAGGATGCGGCGGCAGTCTTCCGGTGTCCTGTCCTCGGTGTCCCAGAGGCGGATGGAAGACATGTCGTGCGAGGATGTGGCAACCACGCTCAGATAAGGCCAGGGACGTCCCTTGTCCATGCGCTGCATCTCCAGGGAGAGGATCTTCTCGTGATCCATCACACCCGGCACGCAGTCCGGTACCATGCCCAGGTCTTCGCCGCAGGCCAGCATTCCCGTGCAGCTCAGCAGTTTAGGGAGCTTGCGCATGGCGTTGTGCGCCCAGAAACCGTTGTGGCGATGATAGAAGAAATCTGTGTAGAGAGCGTCGAAACGGTCCTTCTGCCAAGGCTCGAGCCCGGAGGTGTCAGGGGAGATGAGAGGGTGGAACCAGCCGGGCTTGCGGGGATCTTCTATGAACAGGTTGAGGATAGGCAGGCCGAGATTGTTTATCTCCTCGCGACTGTAAGGCATTGCCGGATTGAAGTGTCCGAGCAGCCCGCTTTTCTGCGGAAGAGGAATCTCCCAGATGCGGAAGAATCCCAGGATATGGTCGATGCGGTATGCGTCAAAATACTTTGCCATGACGCGGAGGCGGGCCCTCCACCAGGCATAGTCGTCTTTCGCCATCTCTTCCCAGTTGTAGGTGGGGAAACCCCAGTTCTGACCGTCCGCGCTGAAGAAATCCGGCGGTGCGCCCGCGCTGGAGTCGAGGTTGAAGAGTTTCGGATTGGTGGCTGCATCCACACTGTCGCGTCCCACTCCGATGGGGAGGTCTCCTTTCAGGAAAACACCCTTTTCGTGGGCGTATTTTACGGCACGGGAAAGCTGCTTGTCCAGATGGAACTGCACCCAGCGGTAGAAGTCAGGGGAAACGCCGTCGCGTTTCGCACAGAATTCGGCATAGGGTTCAAGCCAGAAAGCGTTGTCCTTTACGAACTTCTTGCATGCGGGGGTTTTGAGTTCTTTCTCTCCACGGGCTTCGAATGCAAGCTTCAGATATTTGATCTTTAGCTTCATCACCCTCGGATAATCCACAGCCTGCAGGGCATTCAACTCTGCCTGCTCTTTCTTGAATGCCGCGTCCTGTTTGACTCCGACTTCCTGAAGATTGATGTAGATCGGATGCAGGGCGAAGGACGAAACCGGGCTGTAGGGATAGGAATCGGACCAGGCCCCGTGGCGGGTGGTGTCGTTTATGGGAAGAAGTTGCAGAACACTCTGTCCTGTGCGCTCCATCCAGTCTACAAAACGCGGAATATCGTTGAATTCGCCCACTCCGAAACCCTCCTCGCTACGTAGGGAGAAAACGGGGATTGCTGTGCCTACGCCACGATATCCGGGTTGGTCGAAAATCTTTGCGGAGTGCTCCCTGGGGAAGGGGCATCCGGCAATCGGACAGTCTATCCACGCATCGCATATTTCGTGCTTGGCATCCTCCTTCGAACGATGATGGTGCGCCCACTCGGTGCGCATCCACAGGCCGTCCTCGATCACCACATAAAAGTAGTCTTTGAGAAGGTCGGATTTTGCAGATGGAACGCTCAGGGTCCAGATGCCGTTGGCGGCATAGCTCATAGGCCAGACCTTGTCGTCCGCGCCCACCAGCGCCAGGGATTCTCCCCAGCGGGTATGATACTCAATCTTGAAATTCAGCATAACTACTTCTCTATGATTCTGTATCCCCATGCAGGAAGGGCCTCGCCCTTGATGGGCTCGGAGGGTTCTGCGCTAAGGTTGGCGTACACCGTCACCTTGTTTCCGCAGACTTTGCGCGAGAAGGCCAGCACGTCAGGGTCTCCGGTTTCTATCCACTTAACCTTGCCTCCGCGCTCTCCTGCTGCAAGGGCGGGATTAGAGTGCTTGAGCTCGACCAGAGACTTGTAGAAATCCGTGTATTCGTTTGCTGTCCAGTCGCTTATGGGATCCTTTTCGAAGAATTCGAGCCTGCGGTCCAGGCCGATCTCCTGCCCGGTGTAGATGAGGGGCTGGGTCTTGGGAAGAGTGAAGTTCAGCACCTCCATCACCTTCCAGGCATCTCCCAGGCGCTCGAACTCGGTGCCGTTCCAGGAGTTCTCGTCGTGGTTCGAAGTGAATGCCAGGCGGAATGCGGATGCCGGGGTGTTCACCGCATCCTTTGCAAGATACTCGCGGAGTTCGGCCGCGGTCTTCACACCGTCCTTGTTGGCGGGGCCGTTACCGATTGCGTTCTCGATGTGATGCATCTCCCAGGCATAGGTGGCGTCGAACATCGTATCTGCCGTAAACTCAGGCTTTTCCGCCTCTGCCAGCAGATAGATTTCGGGATAGGCGCGGCGAAGCGTGGGCACCAGATACTGCCAGGTCTCGGAAGGCATCTCGCCGGCGGCATCGCAGCGGAATCCGTCCACTCCCTTGTCGAGCCAGAAGCGCATCGCATCCTCCTGGGCATACCAGACTTCCTTGTTCTCGTAGTTGAGGCTGCGGGTGTCGGTCCAGTCATACTCCCAGATGGCGTTTCCGAGGGAATCGCGCTCATAGAAATCGGCGGGTTTCTCCGTCATCCACACATTGTCGGGTGCGGTCTGGTTGGCCACCCAGTCGAGGATCACGCGGAAGCCCTGCTCATGGGCGGCGGCAAGCAGGTCTTCAAAATCCTGCATCGTGCCGAATTCGGGGTTCACGGCCTTGTAGTCGGAGATGGCATAGTAGCTGCCGAGAGTGCCCTTGCGGCCTTCGGTGCCGATTTCGTTGATGGGCATGAGCCAGAGGATGTCCACGCCGAGGTCCTTCAGGCGGGGCAGCTGGGCCTCGACGCCCTTGAACGTGCCCTCGGGGCTGAACTGGCGGACATTCACCTCATAAACCACTGTGTTGTAGGTCCATTCGGGATGGACGTTTTTCACGGGAGCACCGCAGCAGGCGCTCAGCGCTACGGCCGCAATCGCGGCGAAAAGGACAGGTTTAGATTTCATATGCTATTCGTTTTATTATCATTGGACAAATACGGCCGAAGAGTTCGCTCCGAGCTCCACGGTACTTCCGGAAACCTTTACTTCCCCAAGCGAAACCGCGATGTCGGAGAGTTTGTCGTCCGGCAGCGACAGCGTCGCGGCCGAAGCCCCGACGTTATGCAGCACCAGGGCCTTGGAGCCGTCGGAAGCAGTCATATACCAGGCAGCGACGGCCTTGTCCTGGGTGTTGTTATTGTTGTACTTGGGATGGGCGGACATCTTTCCACCGGCAAGCGCAGCGCAGCTGTTGCGGGCGTGGGTCCACTCGTAATAAACCCTCAGGAGCGAGTTCTCGTCGGCCTCCTGTGCAGCCACGGAGATTTCGTCGTTGAGCATGGTCATGTCGAAATGGCCGTCGAGTTTCTTTGTGGCCGCGGAGTAGATCTTGTCCCAGACTATGGGTGCGCGCACGAATTCATCCCTGCCGCCATCGTCGCTATCCTTGCCCCAATAACCAAGTTCTTCTCCCTGATAAATGTAGGGTTCGCCCTCTGCGCTCATAAGGAAAGCCGCGGCCTGCTTGAGCTTCTGGATGTCCTTGTTCAGGATGGTGGCTGCGCGGGTCTCATCGTGATTGGTCAGCTTGGTAGCTGGGATGGCATTGCTCCGAACGGCTGCGTAGGTCTTGCGGTAACCAATCAGGTCGTTTGCAAAATAGCAACCAGTGCGTTGTTGCAGCACCCACTTCAGCCTCTCCCAGAAATCGAACTCGAAGCAGGCGGGCAGGCCCTCGTAATATGGAGCCACGTCCGATGCGTCCATCCAGACCTCGCCAACCATGTATATATCACTGTTGTGGTTTTTGTGGTATAGGGTATTGCACGTGTCGTACCACTGCTTGAGGAAGGAGGGATTTTCGCGTCCATTTTCACTTGAGTATATGTGCTTGACGGCATCCAGGCGGAAACCGTCAACGCCCATATCAATCCATTTGCCAGCCGACACTGTCAGCGCCTTGAATGGCTCCGATGTGCATGCATTTTCCACGGCGCCATAGTTGATATCAGGCATCCAGCTGCCGAAAGCCCCTTGGAATTTCATGGCCTGGGCCGCGCCGAACAGGATGTCCTGGGCGTCATCCGTGCTGAGCGTCAGAGGCTCTCCGAAGGTCAGCACGTTCTTGCCTTTGGGTGCACCCCATTTTGTGCCTCCGTCCCAACTGGTGTCGGAAGTGCGCACGAGAACCCCCCAGGGAGAATCCACGTCCATAGTTATCTCATAGATGGAATCCCCCGTCTTGTACATCCTTACCGCCTTGCCGGGCTCCCCGATCCAGAGAAACATCTTCACGGAACTGTCGGTGTTGGGAGCCTGTGCCGCATCGGAGGATTCGGTCACCGTCAGCGTGCGGACGCTGCCGGAGAAGTTGACCTTGAAGTGCAGGCGTCCGACATAACCAATCTCACCGACCGTCACATCGTGCCACTCGTTCGAATAATAGCCCGTCAGCATGGGGAACTTGCGGGTTGCGATATCCGTGGCGGGATCCGAGGAAATATGATACCATTTGAACTTCGGGTTCTCAACACTTTTCTTCGCCTCGGCGAACCAGGGATGGCCTTTGCCCGTATGATTCAGCACATAATCCATATAGACTTTGATGCCCTTTGCGTGTGCGGCATCGAGCAAAGACCGGAAATCGGCTTCAGAGCCGAAGTCGGGATTCAGAGCCGAGTAATCGGTGACATCGTAGCCGTGATAGGAATCCGACGGATGGGCGGGGGACAACCAGATTGCAGACACTCCCAGGCCGTCGAGATAATCCAGCTTGGATTCTATCCCCTTGAAATCTCCGATTCCGTCGCTGTTACTGTCGGCGAAAGTGTAAATCAGAAGCTGATATGTGATATGCCCCTGCTTTTCGCCGGACGCATACGAAGGAATCGCGAAATCGTCGGTTCCGGAGGGTTGAGGAGTCTTGCCACAGGCGCCAACGACCAGAGCGGCAAATATCAACGCATGGAAAAAGGCTTTCTTCATGGAAAGGATTCTTTATTAAATAGGACCTGCAAGTCCGTATCAGGGGCTTGCAGGCAATAATTACAGGTCTGTCTGATTACTTGATGACACCGGTGCCGGCGTTGAAGTCGTAAGTCAGGGTCTGGCCTGCTGCAATTGCGATTGCCTCAGGGTCGCCACCGGCTTCGCGGTAAACGATCTTGCCATCCTTGGGAACGAATTCTGCGTGCCACCAGTCGCCGTTGAGTTCGCAGGAAACGAAGGTGCGGATGTTACCGGCTGCTACAGCGGTCTTGGAAGCAAGCTTGCCGTCGATGGTGAACTTGGCAGCCTCGAGGGTCTTGTCCCAATTGTCGTTGCCGAAAGGCTTGTCCATACCGATGATAACGGCGGGTTCTACGATAACCTTGCTGTTTTCGTAGTCGACCTGGAGGGTATAAAGACCGCTGGTTGCAACGGAGCAGTTACCTCCGCTCACGGTGAATCCCTTGCCATTGCCAAGGTCGGTGAAGTCGGAACCCCAACCGGTGTTGACGGGGCTGAACTTGAAGCCCTTGCCGGCCTCGATGTAGCGGATTGCCCAGAATGCGCCGGGCTGGCTGTGGAACGGATGCATTGCAACGGCGTGGTTCTCCTGGGGATTGCCGTTACCATCCTTATCGCCAAGGTTCCATCCCTTGATGCCTTCGCCGATCATGTACATCTCCTCAGGAAGGTTGGATTCCTGGGTGCACACTGCGGTGTAGCTGAAGTTCTTGTCGAAAGAGCCCTGTGCGAGCTTGAAGGTGAGGGTGATGTCGTAGAGACCTGCCTTTTCGACCTTCAGGTTGGCTCCGTTGAGGGTCATGCCTTCTGCGAGGGAGACCTCAGCCTTAACCTTACCTGCGTCGTCGAGGGTAACCTTCCAATAGTTGCCGGTAGCGAACTTGAACTCTCCGTTCTTGGCCATCTTCTGATCCTTGAAAGTGAAGGTCATGCCTTCGTTGGAGAACTCGGTCTTCTCGGTTGCGGAAGAGAATCCCCATCCGTTCATTGCACCGCGTACGCCGAAATCGCTGGCGTCGAGGAGCACGATCTGGGCGTCCTTGAGGTCACCTGCCTTGTTGATATCGAGCACGATGTGATAGAGACCGGTCTTTTCAACCTTCATGGCGGGAGCCTTAGTGCCGGTGACGAGGTTGCCCTTCAGCACAGAAGCAGGGTTGTCGGAATAAGCCTCCTCTTCGGGAGTTGCGAATTCGGTGAGAGTTGCGCTGTAGCGCTCCTTTTTGCCACCGTCATTGTAGAGAAGATAGAACTCCTTGCCCCCTTCGAGGACGATGTACTTCTCGTACATGCCTTCGCGGACGGCCTTGTCCACCTCGTTGAAACCAGCTGCCATCACGCAGTCGGCCTTGATTTCGTCGGAACCGGTAGCAGGACCTGCTACATAGAAACCGTTAACAGTAACTGCGCCCCAATCGATGTTGTCGTTGCTGTTCTTGTCGCAGGAAACTGCGAGAAGAGAAAGGGCGGCAATGCTGAGTAAAAATACTTTTTTCATTGTTGTTTGTTTTTAAAAATTGGTAAATAATTAGTTGTATATATGTTCGATCAAATGTTCGTAGGATAACCGGGATTCTGGGTCCAGACCGGGTTGCCGTTCTCGTCGCGCACAGACTTCTCCAGAATCTTGTAGGGAATGGGGAACCACTTGCGGTAGCTGTCGGTGGCGGTGATGAACTGCACATAGCTTGCCTGGTTGAATTTGCCGAAACGGATCAGGTCCCTGCGGCGCATGTTCTCCCATGAGAACTCGCGTCCGCGCTCGTCGAGGATGCCGTCCAGGGTAAGGGCGGAAGGATATGCCGCGGCATAGGCGGCGGCAGGATCCGAATCGTACGCGAAGGCCCTCTTGCGGAGAGTCTGGAAATCGGCGGATGCCCATCCGGAGGTGCCGGAGCCACCGCGGAGGATGGCTTCTTCCTTCATCCAGAGCACATCGGCATAGCGGAAGAGCACGAAGTCGTTCTCACTGTATTTGTACTTTCCGGATTTGTCGATTTCGTATTTGATGTTGCGTGCGCCTTCAAGGTCGGTCGCCTCCGTGAGGGAGGTTACGTCCTTGACTATGATGGCAGGGCTCTTGGCGTCATCCTTGTCTTCGCAAAGCTTGCCTGCGGCATCGTAGATTGGTCCGAGGAACCATCCCCACTGCTTGGTGTCGTTGGTGCCCTTGCCTTCGTTGCCCGGGCCGCGCACATCGCTGGCGGCAAAGCGGTCGATGAAGGAAGGACGGGCGCAGAAGCCGTTCCAGGGGGTCTCCAGCAGATTGTATGTCTTCTGATGGTTGTAGTTCAGGGTCAGCAGGTTGATGCGGAGTTTGTTGAGCATCATGCCGTCGCCGCCGGAGCGCTCGTCGATGTTGGCCTCGCCGTTCTCCACGATCACGAAGATGTTCTCCTTGGAAGAGGAGTTGTCGATCTTGAAGTTGGTGAAGTAGTCGGGCTCGATGGAGTAGGATCCGGCATCGATGATGGCGTTGCAGCAGCGGACGCAGTTGGTGTAGAAGTCGGCAGAACTCTTTATGGGAGTAGTCTTGTCGTTGGTAAGCTTGATGTTGGCGGGCGTGCAGTCGAACGACTCGGCGTTCAGGTACAGGCGTGCCAGAAGGGAATATGCGAGACCCTGGGTGGCGCGGCCGTAATTCAGGGCACGGCTTGCGTCATCGGTAACTGCCGGCAGGTTGGGGGCGTTCTTCTCCAGGCAGTCCACCAGGTGGGACCACACATCGGCGGGCTCCATCAGCGGGTCGCTGGCCTTGTCGACGAACTCCTCGAGATACGGGATGCGTCCGAAGCAGTCGAACAGCATATAGTAGTAATAGGAACGCATCACTTCGAGTTCACCGGTATACTGTGCATACACCTTGTCGGACATCGAAGACTTGTAATCGTCCAGGGTCTTGAGCAGCTTGTTGCAAAGCACTGCGCCTGCGATGGTGGTGTTCCAGATGTTGCGGAAGGCTCCGCCCATCTCGTTCCAGTTATGGGTGTTCAGGTTGCGCCAGTAGCCGCCGTCCGCCCAGTCCTTGTCGGGCATACGGGTGGGGCAGAGGCCTTCGTCGGCGGTAAGGGTAACCACGCCCCAGTAGCCCCAGTGGTCGTGCAGCCACTTCACTTCGGCATAGCACTGACCCACGAGAAGAGCCACGTTGGATTCATCTGTCATCAGGTCCGCGGTGGTGGGGTTGCCATAGTTCACTTCTTCCAGCATGCTGTCGCAGGAATTGAAAAGCGAGCATGCCATCACGGCGGTCAAAAGGGTAATGACTATCTTTTTCATGATTTCTCCGTTTTAAAATTAGTACAAGCTGAGGTTGAGGCCGATCAGGAAAGTAGCCACAGGCGGATAGAACGAGCAGTAGTCGATGCCGCCGTTCCACACCGAGGTGGTGTTGACCTCGGGATCCTGGCCGCTGTACTTCGTGAGAGTGAGGAGATTCTGCCCGGTGGCATAAACCCTGGCAGACTGGATGTACTTGTTCTCCTTGACGGGGAAGGTGTAGCCGATGGTGAGGTTGTCGAGCTTCATGTAGGTGCCGCTCTCCAGATAATAATCGGAGAACTGCGCTTTCTGTGTAAGGGTGGTTTTGGCGCCGTTGACGTCCTTCATGAAGACGTTCTTGTTGTTGGCGCTCATGGGGCCGTATGCCCAACGGGTGACGTTGAGGATCTTGTTGCCCACGACGCCGCGGAGGAACATGGTGAAGTCCCAGTTCTTCCAGCGCACGAAGTTGTTCCAACCGAAGGTGAACATAGGCTGGGCGCTGCCGAGCACCTGACGGTCTCCCTCGACCGCGGTGCTCTCGTCGCAGTAGCGCACCTGTCCGTCACCCTGATCCGGCATCAGATAGGTCCAGAGACCGGAATTGGGGTTCACTCCGAAGAACTTGTAGCCATAGAAGCTACCCACAGGCTGACCTTCGACAAGGATCTGGGTGTCGGTGTTCATGATACCGTTCTCGCCCACGCCGCCGGAAGTGGTTTCGGTGTAGTTGAATCCCTTGCTGGGGTCGGAGAGCGAGGTGATCTTGTTGCGGTTGAAGGAGATGGTGGGAGTGGTGGTCCAGGTCAGGTCTTCCTTCTGGATGGCCACGTAGCTGACCGAGAGTTCCGCACCGAAGCTGTCCATCTTGCCCGCGTTTGCAAGCAGGGTGGTGTACTGATAGGGAGGAGTAGGAACCTCATAGTCCCAGAGCAGGTCGGTGGTGTGGCGGAAGTAGATATCCAGGCTGCCGTAGAGGCGGTCCTTCAGCAGGGCGTAGTCCACGCCGAGGTTGTACTCGTACTTCTTCTCCCAGCGGATGTCCGGGTTGACGTTCTGGCTGACGGTGTAGGTGTAGACGTATGCTCCGTTATACCAGAAGGTTCCCCCGTTGGAAAGGAGTTCGACGCTGCGGAGGTCGCTGCCGAGATCGTTACCGGTGACACCGAAACCGAGGCGGAGCTTGAGGTCGTCCACCCAGCTGATATCCTTCATGAAAGGCTCGCCGCTCACACGCCAGCCGGCGCTGAGTGCGGGGAAGAGACCCCACTTGTTGTTCGCACCGAAGCGGGAGGAACCCTCGCGGCGCAGCGAAGCGGAAACCAGATACTTTTCGTTATAGTTATAGTTCACACGGGCGAACTGGGCGATCAGGGTGTGCGAATTGCGGTCGGACCCCATCTCCATATATTTCTTGGAAGCATCGCCGTCACCCATCTTATAGTACTTCATCACGTCCGGAGCGGCAAAGCCCTTGTTGGCCATGCTGAAGGAATCGTAGAAGAAGTTCTGGTAAGACACGCCGGAGACCACTGCCACGCTGTGGCCGTTGAAATTGCGGTTCCAGTCGGCGGTGACTTCGAAGAGCTTGTTGAAGGAGTTGTTTCCACCGCGGCCTGCCTTCTGGGAACCGGACGCATCGGTGTTGACGACACCGTTATAATAGTAATTGTTGTTGTCCCCTTCCTCGACTGCAGCGAAGCCGCTCACCTTCAGGCCCTCGACGGGCTTGACGTTGACGGTGGCCTTGACGCTGCCGCGGAAGAAGTTGCCCACGCCGTAGGATTCCTTCTGGTTCATGTTCTCCACCGGGTTCACGAATCCGGTTTCCTCGGAACGCCAGAAATAGCCGTTGGGGGAGGTTTCATCGTAGACGGGATAGGTAGGATTCAGCAGGGCCGCATTCTTGAAGTCGCCGCAGAAATAGTCGTTGCGGTAGCGCATGTAGCTGAGGTCGTACTGGAGGTCGACCCATCCGTCAAGAGCCTTCTGGCCGGCGGCCAGCTTTGCCATCAGTTCGCTGCGGTTGGTAGTCTTGGCGATACCCTCGGCATTCTTGAAGTTGATGGATGCGCGGTAGTTGAACTTCCTGGAGGAGCCTACGATGGCCACGTTGTGGTTGTGGGCGATCGCGGCGGGGCGGCAGACTTCCGCCATCCAGTCGGTGTTGTAGCTCTCGCCGTTGGGGCCTGTGTAGATGTTGGCCGTGGCCAAGCCGCCGGAAAGGGTTGCGAGATCCCTGAATTCCTGAGCGGTAGCCATGCCGGTGCTCGCGTTGCGGACGGAGGCGGAGGCGTATCCCGAATACTCCACCCTGGTGTTGGCAACGTCGGAGAACGCATCTCCGCGCTTGGTGGTGATGATGATGACGCCATTGGTACCGCGGGTGCCGTAGATAGCGGCGGCGGAGCCGTCCTTCAGAACGTCCATGGATGCGATTTCATCCGGCGAGATGTTGTCGATATTGCTGACAGGAACGCCGTCCACGATGAACAGGGGGCTGGTGCCGGTTCCCTTGTCGAGGGTGGAGAAGCCGCGGATCTGGATGTTGTAACCGGTGCTGGTAGGGTCGGAAGTGGTCTTGATGATGTTGAGACCCGCGACCTTGCCCTGGAGCAGTCCCATGGGGTTGGTCTTGACGCCGGCATTGAAATCCTCGCTCTTGATGGAAGCGACGGATCCGGTAACCTCTTTCTTTTTCTGGGAACCATAACCGATGACCACGACCTCGTCGAGGAAGGTGGTGTCGTCGGTAAGGTTGATGGTCTCGGGCACCTCGGTGGCCTTGAAGGTCTGGGTTGCATATCCGATGCAGCTCACCTCCACCGTGGCGTCGGGGCTGGAGACGGTGAACACGAAATCACCGTCAAAGCCGGTGGATACTCCGTTGGACGTGCCCTTTTCGAGCACGGTGGCTCCGTAGACGGGCCCCAGGGGATCCACGACGACGCCCTTGACCTGGTATCCCTGTGCGGATACCTTGGTGCAAATCAGGCTCATGGCCAGAATTGCGGTAAGGGTTAGGATTTTTTTCATATCAGTCATTATGTTTGATCTCGATGAATTTTACGCAGAATGCTCCGATCACCAGGAAGATTCCGGCTACGAGAAGCATGGCAGGCTGGCTGCCCGCCAGCTTGAGCACAAGGCCTCCGGTTGCAGCCGCGATTATCTGCGGCAGGCAGATGGTGCAGTTGAACAGGCCCAGGTAGCTGCCCATGTAGGGATTGCCTTCGAGGGCGTTGGTCAGCAGGGTGAAGGGCAGGGCCAGCATCGCCGCCCAGGCGGCACCGATGAGGAAGTATGCCCCGCAGGCGAGGAACTTGTCGTGGATGAAGAGCAGGGATGCGAACCCCACCGCCCCGATGAGAAGGCTCACCACATAAGCGGTCTTGAGGTTCCTGAATTTCGGGAGGATGGTTGCCCAAAGGATGGATCCGACGGCCTGCACCGCGAACACCACGCCTACCCAGTTTCCGGCGGCCTGATATTCTGCGGAAGCAGTGTCGGCGACTCCACCCCAGCAGTTGAATGCGAGGGTGCCGTTGGAATAGGTCCACATGTAGAGGAACGCCGCCCAGCAGAAGAACTGTACGAGACCGACGGTCCAGAAGGTGCGAGGGGCCTTTGCGAGGAGGGTCAGAAGGCCCTCTTTCTTGCTGCTGTCATCGGCGGAAGCGTCAATTCCGTGGAATTCCGCGTATTCTGCCGGGGGCATCTCCTTCACCTTCATGAATGTGTAGAGCACGCAGATGATGAGGATTGCGGCGCCCACATAGAAGGATGTGATGACACTCGGGGGAACCTGCCCCTCGGGAGCCTCGTTCGCGATCCCTATCCAGGTGAAGAAAATGGGGAAGAGGTAGCCGAACAGGCTGCCGGCGTTGCAGAGGAAGCTCTGGATGGAGTATGCCTTGGCCTTCTGCTCCTCGTTCACCATATCTCCCACCATCATCTTGAAGGGCTGCATCGCTACGTTGATGCTGGTATCCAGGAAGATAAGACTGAACAGACCGAACCACATGGCGGCGTTGAGCCCAAGGAAGACATAGGCGGTGTTGAGATTCAGACTGCCGGCATTGGGCAGGAGAATCATCACCAGCACGGCCAAGATGGCGCCTACCAGGAGATAGGGTTTGCGGCGTCCCATGCGGCACCAGGTGCGGTCGGACCATTTGCCGATGAGCGGCTGGACCAGCATTCCCATGAGGGGAGGAAGTATCCAGAAGAAGCTCAGCTGGTGGGGATCCGCACCGAGCGTTGCGAAAATGCGGCTGATGTTGGCACTCTGCAGGGCGTATGCAATCTGCACCCCGAAGAATCCGAAGCTCAGATTCCACATTTGCCAGAATGATAAAGTCGTCTTTTTACCCATGTAATCGGTCCGTTTCAGTGTTAAAAACGGAGCGAATTTATATGTTTTTATTTTATAAATAAGGCATTTCCGACGAACAGATGTTTTTTGCGGATGAATAGTTGCTTTTTGGTGACGAATTTTTCGTATCTTGCAGGACTATGAAAAAAATGAAAGCCGGTTGGCTGATACATATCTTCGCCCTTCTTCACTTGCTTACGGCAATCGTATGCAAGGAGTCCGGGCTGAGCGACACATTGCTTCTTACAATGCTTACGATGACGCTCACGGTGCTCCTCTGCGCCCGCGAGCGTTTGTCGCTGGAATTCACAGCGTTGGCCATAGTGCTGGTGAACGTGGTGGGTTATTTCGCCGGGGTGGGGCTTGCGGCGCTGTTCGATTTCATATCGGCGGACGCGACCCTTCGTGCCGGGATCGCCACCTTCCTCACCACGGAGTTTATAGGATGGGCTTTGCTGCTAGCCGCCCGGTCCCGGGTTGCATCCTTCGGAAGGGGTACCGGCCTGATAGTGGAAGACAAGCAGATGACGGTGCTCATCATCGCCATCGCCATCATCTATGTGGCAAGGGTCCTGCTGGACCTCTACTCCAGCGGTGAGGGTTCCCGCGGGGAGATTATAGGCAACTCCATCGCCCTGCTGCTGTTCGTGGCAGACGTGATTTTTATCGCACGCAGCGTGCGCGACGCGCAGACGCATCCCATCTACAAAGAAAGATTCCTGGTGCGCGTGGGGGATAAGATAATTCCGAGGCAAACCAGCGAAATCGCCTGCGTAATCTCCGAAAACAAAGGAACTTACATCATCTGCAAGGATGGCTCCCGCTATGCCGTGAATCCTTCCCTGGACGAACTTTCCGGCAGCCTGGACCCGCTGATGTTTTTCCGCATCTCCCGCAGCGCCATCATCTCCAAGACCGAAGTCCTGGGAGCGGAAAAGCAGCCGAGCGGGAAACTTATTCTGGAAACGAAACTGTCCGCTCCGCTGGAGGTCAGCAGGGCACGGGTAGATGATTTTTTGACTTGGTTGGAAAACTGACATTATGAATACCGTACTCCTTTTTCTATTGACAGCTGGCACCCTGCTCAGCCCGAGCGGAAAGCTCCAGTTGGATTTCGACGTGAATAAAAAGGGCGTCCCCACCTATGAACTGCAATACGACGGGCGGGAGGTGGTGAAGCCCAGTAAACTCGGCTTCATTTTCCGGGGAGAAAAGATCCACATACCTGAAACCGCCAAAAATCAAGGCAAACGCTACCGCAAGCCTGTAGATATGCAGCGCGGTTTCGCCTTGAAGGATGTGCAGACGTCCAGTTTCGATGAGACCTGGCAGACTGTATGGGGAGAGGAATCCCGGATCCGCAACAACTACAACGAGATGGCCGTCACCCTCGAGAAGAACGGTATAACGATGATAGTGCGCTTCCGCCTCTACGACGACGGCCTGGGCTTCCGCTATGAGTTCCCCGAGCAGCCGAACCTGGTGGATTTCGTAATCAAGGACGAACTCACCGAGTTCGCTATGGCGGGAGACCATACCGCATTCTGGATCCCCGGGGATTATGACACCCAGGAATATAGCTACAACGTCACGCGTATGAGCGAAATCCGCCGGACGGCGAAGAAGATGAGGGTGGGGAATGCCTCCCAGCAGACCTTCAGCCCCTCCGGAGTGCAGACCGCCCTCCAGCTGAAGACGGACGACGGGCTGTATATCAACATCCACGAGGCCGCAGTAGTGAATTATCCCACTACCAACCTGGAGCTCAGGCGCAGGACCTTCCGCACCCATCTTACTCCCGACGCCGAAGGCTGGGGAGCCCTCCTGCAGGCCGGCAGCCACACTCCCTGGCGAACTGTCATGGTGGTTGACGATGCTCGCAAAGTGCTGGCATCCAGGCTGATACTTAATCTCAACGAGCCTTGTGCCCTGGAAGACGTGAGCTGGATCCACCCTACCAAATATATGGGTGTATGGTGGGAGATGATAGTCGGCCGCAGCAGCTGGTCCTACACCGACGAGCATAATGTAATCATAGTCGGAGAGACCGATTATGCCAACTCCAAGCCTCACGGCCGGCATGGAGCCACCAACGAGAACGTCCGCCGCTACATCGATTTTGCCGCCGCCAGCGGAATGGACGGCCTGCTGATAGAAGGCTGGAACATAGGTTGGGAGAACTGGTTCGGGCACCAGAAAGACAGGGTGTTCGACTTCGTCACTCCCTATCCGGACTTCGACCTTCCCGCCCTCAACGCCTATGCCCATTCGAAAGGCATACGCCTGATAATGCACCACGAAACCTCCTCATCCACAGCCAATTACGAGCGCTGGATCCCCGAGGCTTTCGGCCTTATGAACAAGTACGGCTACGATGCGGTCAAGACCGGTTACGTGGGGGACATCCTCCCCATAGGCGAGCATCACTACAGTCAGAGCATAATCAACCACTATAATTATGTGATCCACCGCGCGGCTGAGCACCATATCATGGTCAACGCCCACGAGGCGGTGCGCCCGACCGGCCTCTGCCGCACCTGGCCGAACATGGTGGGCAACGAGGCGGCCAAGGGAGGAGAATTCTGCGACAGCGTAGAGCCCAAGCACCTCACCATACTGCCTTTCACCCGCCTGCAGGGCGGCCCGATGGACTATACCCCGGGCGCGCTGGAGATGAACCTGAAACTCATCACCCCCAAGCGCAAGGATGTGCTCAAGTTCACCGTCTGCAAGCAGCTGGGCCTGTACCTGACCATGCCTTCCCCCCTCCAGATGGCCTGCGACCTGCCGGAGAACTACGAGAGGTATGCCGACGCCTTCCAGTTCATCAAGGACGTGGCTGTCGACTGGGAGCAGAGCAAGTATCTCTATGCTGAGCCGGGAGATTATATAGTGGTCGCCCGCCAGCCCCGCAAATCCACGATGGAGCTCGCTTCAAAGGGAGTCGCCGCCCTCGCCGACGGAAAGAAGGATTATGTGAACGGCGCCAGCCGCTTCTGCCTCACAGACGTTAACGGCAAGCCGGATACAACGAAGGATGTCTGGTTCGTGGGCGGCATCACCGACGAGGAAAGCCGGACCTTCGACGTGGCCCTGGACTTCCTCAAGCCCGGTGCGCAGTATGAAGCGACCATCTATGCCGACGGCCCCGATGCCGACGGCGTGAACGTATCCCAGGCCACCGGCTCCGCCCCCTGCGCCCGATACACCATCACCAAACAGACCGTGGACGCCTCCACCGTCCTCAACCTCCGCATGGCCCCCTCCGGCGGCTTTGCGATATCCCTGAAAGAGATTTGATTATGAAGAAGTTACTGCTCATTCCGGCATTCCTCCTAATCGCCACCCTCGCCCCCGCACAGGATTGGGAAACCGACGGGCTGGACTGCACCAGCATAGCCGTAGGTCGGCTGGCCAGCGACGACGGCAGCGTCATCACCTCGCACACTTGCGACGGTAAATCCCGTACATGGATGACCATGGAACCGGCCGCCAGGCACGCCAAGGGCACAATGCACCCCGTTTACCGTGGTAGCCGCCACGTGGCTTTCCCGGGCGATACCACAGGCCTTCGCAAGACGGGAGAGATCCCCGAAGCGCGCAAGACTTTCGCGTATTTGAACACAGCATACCCTTCGCTCAACGAGCGGCAGGTAGCCATCGGTGAAACCACTTTCAGCGGCCCTGACACCCTGCGCAGCGGCAACGGTATCTTCCTTGTCGAGGAACTCTGCCGCCTGGCCATGCAGCGATGCGACAACGCCCGTGATGCGGTGAAGCTGATGGGAGAACTGTCCGAAAAATACGGCTATATCGACGGCGGCGAGTGCCTCACCGTGGCCGACAAGAAAGAGGTCTGGTTCTTTGAGGTGCTCGGCTGCGGAAGGGGGGAGAAAGGTGCCGTCTGGGCCGCTCAGCGCGTACCTGATGATGAGGTGGCAGTGTCTGCCAACATCCCCCGCATCGGGCGCATCGACCGCAAGGACAGCAAGAACTTCATGGCCTCCGACAACGTGGAGGAGGTAGCCCTCAAATACGGCCTCTGGGACGGTGAAGGCGATTTTTATTTCTACAAGGCCTACCATGCCGCCTATGGCGCAGGCAAGAATTTCCGCGAGCGGGAATGGTGGATTCTGAGCACCCTCGCACCCTCGCTCGGCCTCAAGTTTGAGGACGACGAGATGCCTTTCAGCATCAAGCCCGAGAAGCCCGTGAGCGTGCGGGACGTGATGCAGCTGCTGCGTTCCACCTACGAGGGCGTGGAAGGCTTCGACATGTGCGCCAACATCAAGATAGACGACAAGATCAGTCCGCTGGCAAACCCCTGGCCCACCACCAACTACCAGAAAACAATCAACACCATCGCTCCCGGCACCATCACATTCCGCCGCACTGTGGCTGTGGCCTGGTGCGCCTACTCCACCGTCATCCAGCTCCGCGACTGGCTCCCGGACGCGGTGGGCGGTATCTGCTGGCTTGCGGTAGATAACCCCGCGCAGAGCCCCCACATCCCCATTTTCGCCGGAGGCACGTCCTTGCCCGGGCCCATGTCGGCCTGCGGCCAGAAGCGCTACGATCCGGGTCTCTTCGTCTGGCAGTTCCGAAAGGCCAACAAACTTGCCACCCTCAGCTGGCAGACTACCAAGGAAGGCTTCAACAAGGTGCTGAAAGAGGTTGAGGATGCCGCATTTGCAAATCTTCCCGGCGCGGACGCCACTCCGGAAGAACTCGACGCCTATACCCGCAAGGTTTATAATAACGCAGCCGCCCGCTGGGCCGAACTCGAGGCCAAATACTGGGTGGAATTCGGCAGAGGATTCTGATATATTATGGAAAACTACAGACAAATCGATCTGGCTGCCTGGACAAAGTTCGGGGAAGGGGGCAATGGTGTCACTTACGTCTCCCTGGAAGAGCCGGACGTCATCCTGAAGGTCAACAAGCCAGCGCTCAGCACATTGGAATTCGTAAAACACGAATTCGACGTGTCCAATGCGGTCGAGGCCCTGGGTATCCCCATCCCCAAAGTGTACGAAATAGTCCGTGTGGGAGATGCCTACGCCACGATTTCCGAGCGCGTCAAGAGCAAGAAATCCCTCTCCCGCATCTGCTGCGACGAGCCCGCCCTTACCGAAGCCATGGCCAGCGTCCTCTGCGAACACGGAAAGAAGCTTTTCGGCACCCAGTGCAATACGGATATGTTCCCCAACAGAAGGGAGCAGCTGATGCGCGCCCTGGATAAGGTGCAGTTCATCGGCAAAAAGAACCGCAGCATCCTCTCGGATTTCGCCCGGACCATAGAAGACAAGACCACCTGCGTCCATGGGGACTTCCAGACCGGCAACCTGATCCGTTCCTGCGAGGACTATTTCTGGATCGACCTGGACCGTTTCGGCTATGGGGATCCGATGTTCGACATAGGGCATTTGTTCCTGGTCTGCAATGTTTATTCTAAAATGAAACAGGTGCAGGACATCTTCCACATGGGTGAGGCGCAGCTGCGTTCCTTCTGGGAGGCCTTTGCCTGCGCCTACACCGGCCAGGACGACCATTCAGCCTTCGACCATCTTGCCGGGAAGTTCTCCTGCCTAGACATAGTCCTTCGCTATGAGTTCCAGAAGCCCAGCCTGGCAGAAAAGCTGTTCTTCGCCTTCAACATCAGCCACCTCATCAAAAAGTATTACTTCTGATGAAAGGAATAATGAACGTCCGGGACCTGGGCGGGTACAGGATGAGGGATGGACGGCTTCTCCGCAAAGGAGTACTGATCCGCTCCGCGCATCTGGCGGACGCCTCCGATGCAGACCTGGCGTATTTTTCCACCCTTCCCGTAACCAGGGTCGTGGACTTCAGGAAAGAAGAGGAACTGCAGGGGAAAGTGGACCGGCCCGTGCCCGGCGCGGAGTTCGTGCGTATCCCGGTGGATGCCAGCGGGAACGTGGCCGCGCAGGCCTCCGAAGAGGAAAAAAAGAAGTTCACCGGCCGCAAGAAGTTCGACGTCAAGAAGATAATCGTGATGGCCGCGTTCAACGAGAAGGCGAAGAAAGTGGCCCGCGACATGTATCCCACTCTCGTGTTCAACCCCGAATGCCAGCAGCAGTTCGCCCGCTTTTTCCGGGAGGTTCTCGCCGCAGAAAAGGGTGCGGTGCTCTATCACTGCACGCAGGGTAAAGACCGCACCGGCATCGCCTCGGCCCTCCTTCTGGCCGCCCTTGGCGCAGATAGGGAGACGATAGTGGCGGATTTCGATGCCACCAACCTGGTTTATGAGGCCGATGTTCGAAAGTATTCCCGCCGCGTGCGTTTCTGGGGCGGAAAAGAAGAGGAGATTGAGGTTGTAAAGGCCTTCCTCGGTGCCAATACCGGGAATTTCGTCAAGACTCTGGACGAAATAGACCGCCGCTACGGCTCGATGGAGGCATACCTTAAAGGTCCCATCGGCCTGACCGATGCCGATATCAGGACACTCCGGGAACGCTATCTTGCCGCCCCTATGCCGTAGATGCGATTTTATTGTTATTTTTGCAGCCTGAAACCGATAACCGAAATGAAAGCATCCAAACGTTCGACCGTTGAGGCGATTATATTTCTGGCAGTCCTGATAGCCGTTTTCTGGGCCCTTGGCTCCCGTATGGGAGGAGGCAATATGCTCAAGACCATGATGAATACGGCGCACGACCTTCTCCTGAACACGGTATTCTACCTGATGGGTATCACCGTACTGACCGGGGCCCTGTCCAAGCTCATGGCAGAGTTCGGCGTGGTCACGCTGCTCGAAAAGATATTGCGTCCGCTGATGAAGCCCCTCTTCAACCTGCCGGGCGTGGCAGCCCTGGGCGCCGTGATGACCTTCCTGTCAGACAACCCGGCCATCATCGCCCTCAGCAAGGACCGCTCGTTCTCATCCTATTTTAAGAAATACCAGCTCATATCCCTCACCAACTTCGGCACTGCCTTCGGAATGGGCTTCGTAGTGATGATCACGATGTTCGGTTACGGCAATGTGTCGGCCGCATTCGTGGGCCTGTTCGGGGCCGTGTGCGGATCCATCATCTCCACCCGCCTGATGCAGCGCTCCTGCCGCAAGGCATGGCCTGCCGAGATGGAGGAGAGGGTGCTGGAGGCCAGCCAGGAGGACCTGGCGGAAGAGAGGATCGAGACCGGCAAGAAAGACGGCATCTTCATGCGTTTCCTGAATGCGCTGCTGGACGGTGGCAAGAACGGCGTGGAGCTCGGCCTGCAGATAATCCCCGGCGTACTCATCATCACCACTGCGGTCATAATGATCACCTTCGGCCCCGGAGCTGAAGGCTACACCGGCGCGGCCTCGCAGGGTGTTCCCATCCTGCCCTGGCTTGCCGGAAAGATACACTGGGTATTTGAGTGGCTGTTCGGCTTCAAGGCCATGGAACTCATCGCGTTCCCCATGACCGCCCTCGGCTCGGTGGGTGCCTCCCTCGGCCTTCTTCCCAGTTTTCAGAACGCCGGATTCCTGGACGGCAACGCCATCGCGGTTTGCACCGCCATCGGCATGTGCTGGAGCGGCTATCTCTCCACCCACACCGCCATGCTCGACTCCCTCGGCTGGCGCAAAGCCATCCCCAAGGCCCTTGGCGCCCACACCATCGCCGGCCTTTGCGCGGGCATCATCGCCCACTTCAGCTACCTGCTGGTCAGCCTGCTATAGTTTCGAATTCTTTAAGATATTCCACGACCTGCTTCCGCAACGGTGGCAGGTCGTTTTGGATTACGTTCATCAGTTCGTCAGGAAGAATTTGGTAGTATTCATGGACAAAGACATGTCTCAAACCAACAATTTTTTTCCAAGGTGTTTTGGGGTGATTCGCTTTAAAATCCAGGGAAATCATATAGGAGGCTTCTCCGATAATTTCCACATTTTTCACCGTTGCAAAAAACAACAAAGGGTCCTTTTGTAAATCTTCCACTGACTTCCCTTCGGTGAACGAGGTAGCATTATCAATAGCTAAAATAATATGTTTTAGCCGTTCAGGGTCTCTAGGCAATTCTCTCATATATTATATATTTATCAATGTTTGCTGTTTTATCTGCAAAAGGTAATAATGTACCATTAGTTACCATGTCAACTGATTTCCCGGAGATTTCTTCAAGATCCTGCTGATAACCAATATGGTCTAATAAGCTGACACGTGCCTTCTTCTCAAAATCCACCAATAAGTCTATATCGCTATCGGGCCGCTCTTCCAAGCGCGACCACGAACCAAATAACCATGCTCTTAAGACAGGTTGTTTTGCCAGCGTCTTTTGTATTTTGCCTATTGTCTCTACACGGAACTGATTTACCCCGGCAAGTTGCTCCTTAACCTCATCGGTTACCCCGCGCCGGCCAGCATAGCGAAGCAGTCGGTTTTTGTTAATTGGATACACCTCAAGGGCCCGTTGGTACTCTTTTTTTAGGGCATCGTCGCTCATTCGGAAAAACTCCTTGTCTGCCACAATATCTACAAGAATTTTTTCCAGGGACGAAGCCGACATCCCGTCGGAAACCACTAAAGGGGCATCTGAAACCAGGGCTTTCACAACAATCGCATCTTTAAGCGACTCTTTATGCAGAACTGCTTCACGAAGAGAATAGACGGCTGGATACCTGGTGCGTAGAAAATCCAGCATGCGTAAGGTTTCTTTCCGGTCGGTTTCCACAATTATATTGCTCTCGTCCAGAGTTGAAATGCACAGCGACGCTCCCACAAACTCGCCCACAAGCAACTTATTGAGCTCCAGCATTCTGGGACTCACCTTCACTTTGTAAACGGGCTTCGCGCCAAGGGAATAATGTCCGCGTCCGGACTCATAAATCAGCCCCTTGCGCTCAAGCGAGCGGATGCGGGAGAACACGGTTTGCTCCGGCTTCCCTGGCATCATGGCTTTGAACTCCGCCGCGGAAACTTCCCCCTGCTTCTCCAGCAGCTCAAGCATCTCCTTAGAAATATCAGACATCTTTTTCATACCGCAAAGATATAAATAAATCGTCAATTATAAAAAAGAGTTGACGATTTATTACCATCCTTTGATTGTCAGCACATTATGCAAAAACGTCTGGTACATTTGCACCAGACGCTTTTACGTAAGTCGTTAATTTTCAATGTTTTACTAAAAACGGTAGCAGCGTTTGCGAAGGTCCTTAGGGTCGGAACTTGTGCCGACCTGCAGCACATAACGGCCGTGGGTGGGGACCATGTCCTGATCCTTCTCGCTCCACCAGAGGAAGGTCTCCTCGGTGAGGGGAATCTCCACCTGAACCGTCTTGCCGGCAGGCACGTAAACGCGCTTGTAGGCCCTCAGGGTGCGGATCGGCCCCTGCTTATCCCTCTTTCTGGAAACGTAGAGCTGCACGACCTCTTCGCCGTCGCGGCTGCCGGTGTTGGTCACCTTCACGATGGCCTTTCCGCCCTTTACACGCACGCGCCCGACTTTGAATGTGGTATAGCTCTGGCCGTATCCGAAGGCCCACTGCGGCTTGCCGGTGAAGAAGCGGTAGGTGCGGTTTTTCATGCTATAGTCCGAGAAATCCGGCAGCTGCTCGGTGGATGCATAGAAGGTCAGCGGCAACTTTCCGGAAGGATTGTAGTCCCCGAAGAGGATGTCGGTGATGGCGAGGCCGCCCATCTGTCCGGGATACCAGGCCTGGAGGATGGCGTCGCAGTACTCCGCCTCCTTCTCGAGTGCCATCGCGGAGCCGCTGAAGTTCACAAGGATTATCTTCTTGCCGGCCTCATGCAGAGCGGCTATCAGGTCTCTCTGCACCTGCGGCAGCTCTATGACGGTACGGTCGCCCCCCTCGAATCCGGGGAATCCGCCCGCATCGCCCTGCTCTCCCTCAAGGAAGGGGGTGATGCCGGAGGCGAAGATGACGGTGTTGAAGCACTGAAGCCTCTCCAGCACGTCCTTGATGGGCTCGGCTCCGTCGATGTGGCCGCAGCCTTTCACGTAATTCACCCCGTCCAGGCGCTCCCTGAGCGCGTTCAGCAGGGTGATGGTTTCCTTGGGGATAGGGCTGTAGTTGCCCCACTGCATGGTGGTATCGTCCGCATTCGGGCCCACGACCGCGATGTCGATATCGGTGCTGAGAGGCAGGATGCCGCCTTTGTTCTGCAGGAGGACCATGCTTTCGCGCGCCATCTTCAGCGCAAGCGACTTATGTGCGGAGCCCTCCACTATGCTTTCCGGCAGTTCGGCCCACGGATCCACGCCGTCCATCTCGCCCAGACGGATGCGGGCGATGATGACGCGCTTGAGGTTCCGGTCAAGTTCCTCCTCGGTCAGCAATCCGGCCTTGATGGCCTCAGGAATAGCCTGATAGGCGTGCCCGCATTCTAAGTCCACGCCGTATTTCACTGCCAGCGCCGCAGCTTCTGCCTTGGTTTCCACGTACTCGTGGCGGCCCTTGATGTAGAAGTCGGCAACCGCCCAGCAGTCGGAAACTATCACGCCCTTGTAGCCCCACTTGCCGCGCAGGACGGTGTCGATGAGGTAGTCGTTGGCGCTGCAGGGCTGGCCCTCGAAGCGGTTGTAGGCGGTCATCACCTGCTCCACCCCGGCCTTGGTCACGAGGTCCTTGAATGCGGGGAGATAGGTTTCATAGAGGTCGCGCCGGGTGGGCCTGGCATCGAAACGATGACGGTCCGGCTCAGGCCCAGAGTGCACGGCGAAGTGCTTGGCGCAGGCGAAGAGCTTGCGTACAGGGCTGTCGTCCGGCCCCTGCAGGCCGCGCACCACGGCCATTCCCATCTGCCCCATCAGGTACGGGTCCTCGCCGTAGGTCTCCATCCCGCGACCCCAGCGGGGATCGCGGAAGATATTGATGTTCGGTGTCCAGAATGTAAGCCCCTGATAGCGTGCGATGGGCCCCGCCTGGTCGGCGATGCGGTGCTTCACACGGGCCTCGTCGCTCACCGCGGTAAACACGTCGTAAACCATTGCATCATCGAAGGATGCCGCCATTGCTATAGGCATGGGGAAGGTGGTGGCGGAGCCGTTGCGCCCCACTCCGTGCAGGGCCTCGTTCCACCAGTCATAAGCCTTTATGCCAAGGCGGGGGATGGCTTCGGAGGCGTTGAGGGTGAGGGCGGTTTTCTCTTCTATGGTGAGGCGGGAGATGAGGTCGTCCGCACGCTCCTCGGGGCTCAGTGCCTGATTCTGAAAGGGATAAGGCTGGGCGAGCGCCGAAGCCGAAATACAGAGAACTGCAAGGGAAAGAAGGATTCTGGACATGATTTTAGTGTTCGTTTGCTACAAAATTAACAAATAATTGCTACATTGCTGCAAAGTGTAAAACTGTTAACCAATGAAAAGATTCAGAGATCTTAAAAGAGAAGCGCGTGCTGCCCTGAAAGGAAAATGGGGAGAAGCCGCATTGACTATGTTCGCCTTCCTTGCTATTGTAATGGTGGTGGGATGGACTTTGGGGATATTTATGGGATTTGACTCGGAATTTATCCACCGCTATCAGGCATACATCCTTCAGGGAAATCCTCATGCAGCATTATCTTTCATGTCGCTTTATTTCTCAAGATATGCCGGAGTCAACGCTGTTATTGCATACTTCCTTATAGGGCCTCTTGTTATCGGATTGTTCTGCACTTTCCTTTATCTGCTCAGAGGGGATAAGAATCTGGTAGACAATATGTTCAAGCTTGGTTTCCGCCCCTATTGGCGAAGCGTTATGGGCTATTTCCTTATGGCCATCAAGGTTCTCCTTTGGACCTTGTTGTTGATTATTCCGGGCGCCATCAAGATTCTTGCATACAGCCTTACCCCGTACATTCTGAAGGACAATCCCGAACTCAGCTGCCTGCAGGCCATAGAGCGGAGTCGCCTCATGATGAAGGGCAACAAGTGGCGCCTGTTCGTGCTGTACCTCAGTTTTATCGGCTGGTTCCTGCTGGGAATCATTACTCTCGGAATAGGATTCTTCTGGATTGCCCCTTACGTGTATACGACCATGGGCGCCTTCTACGAAGACGTCAAGGCCCAGTATGTCCCTGAGCAGGCATGATAGCAATCTACACCATAACTTCCGGCCTGCACGACGAGGCGGCCGTGAAGGCCGTTTCGGACGAATTCCTGCAATCCATCTTTCCGGATGGCGGATATGAGTTGAAAGGAGCCGACTTTTCCTCCTTCGGTTTGGAGGCGAACCTTAACATAATATATATACGTACAGGCGGAGCGGAATGCATCTTCAAGGAACTCCTTCCGGGTATGCTGGAAGCCGGAGTCGGCTTTTTCACCCTGCTGGCTTCGGGGAAGAGCAACTCCCTGGCCGCATCGCTGGAGATTCTCTCCTACCTGCGCCAGAACGGCCTCAAGGGTGAAGTTCTGCACGGCTCGCCGGAATACATCTCCAGCCGCATCGCCCTCCTGGAAAAAGTCGCAACCGCCCGCGCCGCCCTCTCCGGCACCACCATCGGCATAATCGGCAAACCCTCCGACTGGCTCATCTCCAGCACCTGGGATGCCGACATCCTCCTCGACAAACTCGGCCTCTCGCTGGTGGATATTCCGATGGAAGATCTGGTTTCCGCGATCGGAAGACCGCTGGACGGTCTTCGGGGAGCGGAACAGATATACAATGCTATAAAACAAATTGTCGATAAAAGAGCTCTGAAAGCCCTTACCATCCGCTGCTTCGACCTGCTGACCACCATTCGCAACACCGGCTGTTACGCCCTTGCTCAGCTGAACACCGAAGGCATCCCCTCCAGCTGCGAAGGCGACGTGCCCGCCCTGCTGAGCATGATGGTCTCCCGCGCCCTCACCGGTCGCACAGGCTTCCAGGCCAACCCCGCCAGCATCGATGTCGAAACCGGCGAGATACTCTTCGCGCACTGCACCATCCCGTTCGACCTGGTGGACGAGTTCTGCTATGACACCCACTTCGAATCCGGCATAGGCGTCGGCATCCACGGGCACTATCCAGAAGGCCCGGTAACTGTGTTCAAGATATCCGGCTCTCTGGACCGCGTCTTCATTGCCGAGGGCGAGCTCTTCCGCAATCAATACGAGGCCAACCTCTGCCGCACTCAGGTCTGGCTGCGCCTGAACCCGGCCGACGCCCGCTACTTCCTCACCGATCCCATCGGCAACCATCACATTATCATCCCCGGGCACCACGGTGCCCTGCTCCACGAATTCGTGGAAGGCGCCTAAATGCTTGATTATTAATAAAATACTACAAACTCTCCCCCAAGAAAACGGAGGGGAAGATAATAGATAAAGCCATGAATATCAGACAGTTATCCGCCACAGCCCTAGCCCTCCTCCTTCTGGCCGCCACCGCCACCGCCGGCGATTATGCCAAATACTATAACGATCTGCCCGGCCGCACGGGCATCAGCCTCATCGAACCCCTGGCCCCGCAGATCCCGGACAACACGGTCAGTATTACGGATTTCGGCGCAATACCGGACGGCGTAACCCTCAACACCGAAGCCTTCGCGGAAGCCGTCAAGGCTATCGGCAAGCTCGGCGGCGGCCACATCGTCATCCCCGCAGGCGTCTGGCTCACCGGCCCCATCAACCTCAAGGACAACACCGACCTGCACGTCGAACGCAACGCCATCCTTCTTTTCACCCCCGACAAAACTGCATACCTGCAGGACGGCAGCGTCAGACCCTGCATCAGCGCCAGCAAACGCCACGACATCTCCATCACCGGAGAGGGCATAATCGACGGCAACGGCGAATGGTGGCGCGCGGTCAAGCGAGGCAAGGTCAGCGACACGGAGTGGAACGACTTCAAGCGCATGGGCGGCACGGAGGCGGACGGCGGCAAGCTGTGGTATCCCTTCGGCCTCAAAACGCAGAAAGACATCGCCCCGGACCCCAAAACCCAGGAGAAGATGCGCACGCACATGATCCGCCTGACCGACTGCGAGCGCGTGCTCATCAAGGGCGTTACCGTGCAGAACTCCCCCAAATTCCACATCGTCCCTACCCGCTGCAGACAGGTGATCATCGACGGCACCACCGTCCGCTGCCCCTGGAATGCCCAGAACGGTGATGGCATCGACCTCATGTACTGCCAGGACGTGCTCATAGTGAACAATACCGTGGATGTGGGGGATGACGGCATCTGCCTGAAGGCCGGAGGTGGGGAGAAAGCCTTGCAGTATCCCCCGGTCGCCCGGGTGCTCATCACCGGCAACACCGTCTTCCACGCCCACGGAGGATTCGTGATAGGTTCGGAGTTTTCCGCCGGCATCGAGGATATAGTGGTGCGTGGCAACAGCTTCTCCGGCACCGACATCGGCCTGCGCTTCAAGAGCGCTCCCGGCCGCGGAGGGAAGACCTCCAGAATCCGCATCTCAGACATCTATATGAGCGATATCAGGGACCAGGCGATAGTATTCGAGACCTCCTACGTGAACGTGCCGGTGGGCGAGAACGGCTCCGCCGAGAAGACTCAGGCCTTCCTGCCGGAATTTACCGACATTGCCATTTCCAACGTCGTCTGCCGCGACGCCCGCATAGGCATAGCCGCCAAGGGGAACACGCAGATGATACACGATATCAGCATCAGCGACTGCACCATCTCGTGCACCGAGAAGATAGCCGACCTGAACGGCATCGAGGCCTTCGGCGAAGGCACAATCAAACTGACAAACGTCAACTTGCAGAAAAACTAAATAATGAAAAGACGCTGTATTTTCAGCCTGCTGCAACAACGACCCTTCGGCAACCCTCCTGCTCGGACCCCGTGATGAACCACGCGAAGTGGTGGGCGGGAAGCATCGTTTCGAGGTTAAAACCACCCTTTAGGGTAGTATACCGAAGTGAAATATACTTTACCTTTGCGAAAATTCAATTTTTAACACAATGAAAAAATTTGTTTATGCTCTGATGGCCTCCTGTGCCATGCTTTTCAGCTTCTCTTCCTGCGAGGGGCTTGTCAATGGTGGTGAAGAAAACGGCGAAGACGCCGAATATGGCTACACCGATATCAAGGTTGCCGAAACCGACAATTCAATCACGCTTTCTTACAAGCTCACTACTTCAGTATTCAGTTATGACTATAAGATTGTCTGGTCCTTCCGTGACAATAAGTGCACCTCCTGCATCGTGACCTACGACTGCCCCAGCGCAACAATTGCCGCTCTGGTCAAGGAATCTTTGGACGAAGAAGACAAGGCAAGGGTTACTGTAAACGGGAAGACACTTACTATCGATTGTTCCGAGGAGAACAAGGATATGACCAAGCAGGAGATTTCCCAGGCGGTCAATATCCTGAAAGCTCAGCTCGAATCTGCCAACAAACAGATATACGGCAAGGACTGATAAATCCTGAAAATAACACTATATTTGCAGAGCTGCGGAACAGATCCGTGGCTCTGTTTTTATGAATCTCTTCCAGCTGTTCCGCAACATCCGCCCGTTCGTGAGGCCCTACCGCCTGCTGGTGGCCCTCACACTCGTCCTCACGCTGGTGGGATCCGCCATGCAGCAGGTGAACGCCATCGTGCTGGACCGGACGGTGGATGCCATCAACGCCCTCATCGGAACGAACTTCAGCTGGAGCCAGGCAGCCCGCATCCTCACAATAATCTCGGCCGTCCTGCTCGGAAAGGAGGTCCTGTCCGCCCTCATCACCTTCGCCCAGAACTACTATGGAGAGAGGATGAGGATATTCGTGTCCAGGGACCTTTCCCAGGCCGTCATCGAGAAGGTTCTCACCTTCCGCATGGCCTATTTCAACACCGACGAGAACGCCACCGGCAAGGTGCAGGCGAGGATAGACCAGGGCGTGAGCAGCCTGTCCCGCACGGTGCAGAACTTCTTCATCGACCTCCTGCCCCTCTTCACCAGCGCCGCGCTCGCCCTCATACTGATGTTCGCGGCCAACGTTTATGTGGGACTGGTAGCCCTGGGCATAGTGCCGATTTACTTCTGGATAACCTACCGCCAGGCCAAGCGCTTGAAGGGATGGAGGCGGGAAATGCGTTCGCACCTGGAAACCAAGAGCCAGGGCATCAAGAACATAATCGACTCCATCAACGTCATCAAATCCTTCAACCGCGAGGGGATAGAAAGCCGCAAGCAGCTGGACATCCAGAACCAGGTGACCGCCAACCAGATGAACACCCGCCGGGTGAGCTTCTATTACAGCGGCATCAAGAGTTTCGTCAAGCAGGTCGGCACCGTGCTGGTGATTATCCTCACGGCCTACCTGGTGCTCATCGAATACCCCGGCATGAGCATAGGTAAGATAATGTACCACGTGATGCTATTCTCCAACGTCATCGCCCCCATCACCCAGCTCCAGCGCATATTCGATGACGTGAACGACGCCCTGATCTACGCAGAAGGATTCTTCAGCATACTGAACTCCGACGAAGAGGTGGAATCCACCGGAAGCTACCGCCCGGCGGAGATAAAGGGTAAGTTCGAGCTGAAGGGCGTGGACTTCACCTATCCCAACGGCAATCAGGCCCTGTTCGGCATCGACATGACCATAGAACCGGGGATGATAACCGCGCTGGTGGGCCTGTCGGGTGCCGGAAAGAGCACCATAGTCAACCTTCTGGACAAGTTTTACGAGCCGCAGGCCGGCACCATAACCCTGGACGGGGTGGACCTGAAGGAATACGACACTCATTTCCTGCGGGACAACATCGGCCTGGTGCTCCAGAAGAACCACATCTTCGATGGCACCATAGAGGAAAACATACGCTATGGCCGGCCGGATGCCACCTTCGAGGAGGTGGTGGATGCTGCGAAGAAATCCTACATCTACGACCAGATAATGGCTCTGCCCAAGCAGTTCCAGAACCGGGCGTCAGACCTCTCCGGAGGCCAGCAGCAACGCATAGCCATCGCACGCATGTTCCTCAAGAACCCGCCCGTGATCTTCCTGGACGAACCCACCGCTTCGCTTGATGCCATCGCCACCGAGCAGATCAAGAACAGCATAGATGCCATCAAGAAAGACAGGACCGTTATCATAATCTCCCACAGCATCTCGCAGATAATCGACAGCGATATGATTTACGCTCTGCGCGAGGGCCGCGTGGAGGAGTCCGGCGACCCCGACGAAATATACAAGAAGGGTGGCATCTACAAAGACATAATCGACGCTTCGGCCAGGAGTCTCAACATAGAAAAGATTGCAAAGACACTGAATTAATTGTAACTTTGTAAGACTATGTGGATTATTCTCGCAGCTGCCATCGTTCCCGGAATCCTTCTGCTGTATTACGTGTACAGCAAGGACTTCAACCCCGAACCCAAACGCATGGTTTACAAGGGCTTCTTCTATGGATGCCTTTCCGTGCTGGCATCGTTCGTGATTTCCGGTCCGCTGATGTCCCTGGGGCTCTTTTCGAACGAGCCTTCCACCTTGCTCGAGGCCGTCAAGACATCCTTCTTCGGCGCAGCCATCCCCGAGGAAAGCGCCAAGTTGCTGATGCTGTGGCTGTTGCTGCGGAACAGTCCGGAGTTCGACGAGCGCTACGACGGTATGGTGTACGCCGCCGCCGTCGGTCTTGGCTTCGCCTGCCTGGAGAACCTGATGTATGTGATATCCGCCGGTGCAGGCTGGTTCTACGTGAGCGTCACCCGCGCAATCTTCGCCGTGCCCGGGCATTTCGCCTTCGCCATCATGATGGGATATTACTATTCCCGCAATCACTTCGACTGGCGCGAGACTACCGATCTGGACCGCATCAAGGTCTGGCTCTTCCCGGTGCTCCTGCACGGTATCTACGACACCCTGGCATTCTCTTCCGGAATCGCTCCGGAATTCTCGGGACTGATCACTATCCTGCTCATCTACTTCTGCATCAAGATGTTCAAGTTCACGCGCAAGCGCATCCTCACGGAAGCCTCCCGCAATCAATACGAAGCCACACATATCATAGACGACCAATGAAAAGAATCCTGACCCTGGTGCTGGTGCTGCTGTGCGCCCTGCCGGCATCCGCCGAAAAATACAAACAGGACCGCGGAATAGTCTACCGCGACGGCGACGCCCATCCCCGCTGCAAGCTCGACGTGAGCTACGTAAAGAAGGCGTCGGACCGCCCGGTGATTGTCTGGTTCCACGGAGGCGGCCTCACCGGTGGCCAGAAGCATACTCCCAAGGAGCTGCTGACCAAGGATTACGTGGTGGTGGCGGCCGGATATCGCCTCTATCCCGAGGCGCAGGTCGCCGAGATCATAGATGATGCCGCCGCAGCGGTCGCCTGGGTGGTGAAGAACATATCCGCATACGGCGGTTCGCCGGACAAGATATACCTTGCCGGACATTCCGCGGGAGGATATCTCTCTGCCATGCTGGGCCTGGACAAGCACTGGCTCGCCAAATACGGGGTGGACGCCGACAAGATGGCGGCCATCGTGCCCTACAGCGGGCAGATGATAACCCACTTCACCGAGCGCGCCGCGAGGGGAATGTCCGCCACACAGCCGCTTATCGACGAGATGGCTCCCCTCTACCACATCCGTCCCGACGCTCCGCCCTTCCTGGTAATAACCGGAGGGCGCGACATGGAGCTCTACCGCCGCTACGAGGAGAACGCCTATTTCGTGGAGATGATGAAGCTCGTGGGCCACAAGAACATCATTCTTTACGAGGAGGATGGCTTCGACCACGGCGGGATGGCGGCGCCCGCACACCTTCTTCTTATGAAATACATCAAACCGTGATATGAGAAAGCTTTTAGTTCTGATGGCTGCCGCCCTGCTGCTGGCGGTGACATGCGGCGAGAACAAGGTGAATCCCGTCACTCCGCCCGAACCGGAGCCCGAGCAGACGGAGCCCGCCGACCTCAAGCTGGGATCCTTCAACATCCGCCTGGATACTTCTTCGGACACCGACTACAAGGACTGGCAGGCCCGCAAGGAGAACTGCATGACGGTGGTCCGGACCCACTATTTCGACGTCTTCGGCCTTCAGGAAGTGCTCGCCAACCAGCAAAGCAACTTTAAAGAGATGCTGCCGGAATACGGCTTCTACTTTGTGGGAAGGGACACCGGCACCGGTGGAGAAGCTGTGGGTGTAGGATACAAGAAAGAGACTATCGAGCTTCTGGAATGGGACCGTTTCTGGCTTTCGGATACTCCGGACAAGCCTTCCGGCTCCCTGAACTGGGGTGGGATGTCCCGCCATCGCGTGGCCGCCTGGGCCAAGCTCCGCCACAAGGCATCCGGAAAGGTTTTCTACTTCCTCGCCACCCATCTGGAGGTGAACAACAACGGCAACAGCTACGCCGAAGTGCGCAAGAAATCCGCAGACCTGATAATCAGCCGCATGGCGTCGGAAAATCCGGACAAGCTGCCCCTTTTCGTGGTAGGCGACATGAATCCGGAATCGGATGAAGAGGCCGCCCTCCAGGCCTTCCGGGCCGCATACAAGGATTCTTTCCGCGTTGCGGACGAAAAGGGCGTCCGCCAGGGCCCCAAGGCCACCTATCAGGCCTTCGATCCTTCCCGGGACCTCGACAAGGCGAGCTCGCATCCCTCCGATTTCATCTTCTACACAGAGGGTGAACTTTCCGCGTTCATTGCCATCATCGACAAGTTCGAAGGATATTACCCTTCCGACCATCTCCCCGTTCAGGCAAATATAACACTAAAGTAATATGAAACTCTACCGTTATCTTCTTTTCGCACTGGCCGCCCTGGTGGCTGCCGGCTGTGGCCCCAAGTACGCCAACAAGGCTGAAAAAGTGGTTGCCGAACTCCACAACCCCAATTCCAAGTATGTGGTGGTGGTCGCTCATCGCGGCGACTGGCGCAACTATCCCGAGAACTCCATCCCCGCCATCGAATCCGCTATACGCATGGGCGTGGATATTGTGGAAATCGACCTTAAGATGACAAGCGACAGTGTGCTGGTGCTCAGCCACGACGGCACCGCCAACCGCACCACCACCGGCAAAGGCCCCATCTCCACGATGACCCTCGACTCCCTCAAAGGATTCAACCTTCGCTATGCGCACGGGGTTAAATCTCCCCACAAGATGCCCACTTTGAAAGAGGCGCTCGAGGTTTGCAAAGACCGCATATGCGTCAACATCGACCAGGGCTACCAGTACTACGACCAGGTGCTGGCCATCACCGAGGAACTCGGTGTGACCGACCAGATCCTCATCAAGGGCAAGAAGACCCTGGCAGAGGTAAGCGCTAAAACGGCTGAATATGAGCATAATATGATGTATATGCCCATCATCGACATCCTCTTCCCTAAGGGCGCAGACCTATTCAATCAGTATATGGAGGCCGGTGAGGTTCCGCTTGCCTACGAGGTTTGCTTCGCCGAGCTGAACGACACCGTCCGCGACTGCTGCAAGAAGGTGATCGGTACCGGATCCAAGCTCTGGGTCAACACCCTCTGGCCTTCGCTCAACGGCGGATACGACGATAACACCGCTTTCGAAGCCGCCGATCCGGGCGAGGTCTACGATGTGATCCTGGACCTCGGTACTTCCATCATCCAGACCGACCGTCCCGAGATGCTCATCAAGTACCTCGAGAAGAAGGGCCGCAGGAAGTAGCGCGCTACTTCAGGAAAGCGAAGAATACCGCCAGCACCAGGCAGGCGAAGGCGGCCACATGGTTCCAGTGCAGGTGCTGCCCCTGGAACAGGAAGGAGATGATGACGGTGAAGACCGTCAGCGAGATAACCTCCTGAATGACTTTAAGTTGAACAAGGGTGAAAGGCCCTCCGTTGCCGGCGAATCCTATGCGGTTCGCCGGTACTGTAAGGCAGTATTCAAAAAATGCGATTCCCCAGGAAAACAGGATGATGAGGATCAGGGGCCATCCCGTCGAGATCTTCATTTCCTGCAGTTTGAGATGTCCGTACCAAGCGAACGTCATGAACACGTTCGACAGTATGAGCATCAGTATAGTCCAGATTCCTTGCATAATTCTCTTATAAAAAGCGCTGCAAAATTAAAAAAAAACTATCTTTGCGCCCCCAAATAATGAGAATTATGAAAAGAATTGTAATGATTATAGCTGCGTTGGCCTTGTCCACGAGCCTTTTTGCACAAAACAAAGATTGGGGTTGGCCGGAGGCCTCGTCATCTACGGAAATAAATGAAGACCAGACAGAAAACAGTTTTGCCATACGCCCTCTAGATAGAGACCTCGGATTGGTATTGTATGGAAGCCGTTATCGCAAAGCGAGGGCAAATCTGGGTTGGGGCAAGGCAATCTCTTTTCTTGGGGTCCCTGCCGCGGGATTGTGGACAGTTGCCGGGATTAATAATATCGATTGGGACAAGACCGCTGCGGCAGTGATGATTCCAACAGGGGTTGTGGCCGTTGCCGCCAGTCTCTGGGGCGGTATTTCCCTTTGGTCTAAAGGTCGGAAGGAGATGGACTTGATGTTGGATGATTATGCGGAACACTGCGCTCCCAGACCTTATGCTTCAAGTTTGGATTTCGGTCCTACCCGTAATGGTGTCGGTTTCGCGCTAAACTTCTGATGTAATGAAAAAGTTGATAATTGCATTTTTATGCATGGTTGCCGGAGCTTTTTCTGCTTCGGCGCAGTGGTATGCCGGAGGTTCTGTAGCAGGGGCGTATGTTAAAACCAATGGCGCAGAAATCCAGGCCTTCAATTTGAGCCCGGAAACCGGATACATCTTCCGGAACAGGCTTGCGGTCGGAGGCCGTATCTCCTGGGGGAAGTCCAATGCAGCCATCTCCAGTCCTGGTCTGGAGTATTCCAATGCAGAAACGCGTGCATTTACATTAAATCCATATGTCGGTTGGGGACTTGTACGTTTTGGATGTTTCGCTGCGTGGGTAGAAGGTGGTTTCCAGCTTATTCCTGAGCAGGAAGGAGTTGGCAAGACGACCGTTACCATATATGCAATTCCTGTCTTGACATATAGCCTGAGCCATCACTTTCTTTTGAAAACCGGACTTGGTTTTGCGGGATTGCTGGCCTCGACCGATTTTGACGGCAACTATATTTTGGCTGGCGCTTTCGGTGGAGATAATGCCCTGAAGATAGGAGACGATCTTTCGATAGGGTTTGTATATCGGTTCTAGGTACCCCCCCCCACCGAGATATAACGTACGGTATCCTTGATTCCTGCAACATTTTCATTTGAAAAACCGTCGGCCGGGAGGCAGGTGCTGGCTTTTAGTTGAAGACCTGTAGAGTTTTTCGGCCTATTTCTGTACAGGTAGGCCGAAAAAAGGCCTACTTGTATAAGTTTGGGTGGGTTTTCTCTACAGGTATGGGGTAAAAAGGGGGTACCTATATAGAAAAAAGCGGTATTTCTCTACAGGTCCTGAAAGATTCCGCTCCCTGCGGTCGCGCTATCTCGGAGCCACCGCCGGCAATCAGGATGCAGGTGCGTTCGGAGGAACGCCTTTGTATCATTGGCCTTCGCACATTCCCCACCGAGATTTCGTCGCTTCGCTCCGACATCTCTGCCGCCTGCGGCGGGCAGTTCAAAAGAGAAGCAGACCGGCACTCAAGCTAGCTTGGTGTCGGTCTGCTTCTCTTTTGCGGTGGGGACGAGATTCGAACTCGTGGTACGGTTACCCGTACGGCAGTTTAGCAAACTGCTGGTTTCAGCCACTCACCCACCCCACCGGAAGGTCTTTTGCTGAACCATTCCCAACCCCTTTCGGCAGTTGGGACTGCAAATATAAGAATTATTATCTAACTTCCAACACTTTCCCATGTTCGGATTCGGCCACGGCCTTGCGCCAGGCCTCCACGTAAGGGATGTTCTTGATGCCCTTGGGCGTGCCGGAGTGGTACTCGCTGCACACGAAGGAGCCGTCTTCGTTCTGGGCTTTCACGTTGCCGTCCAGGTACTTGACAAGCAGCAGCTCCTCGAGCTCAACCCAGGATGCGAACTGCTTCTGGGCGGTCTCCACGGTGTATTTCGTCATCAGTTTGCGGGCCTTGCGGAGGCGTCCGCGGGAGACCAGCTTCGCCACCTTCTCGTCGAACGAAGGCACGGCCGAGAACATCTGTTCCTGCTCGAAGGAATCCACCGCGCAGCGCACGGTCGGAGCCATAACGTTGTACATCTTATAGCAGGCCTGGGCGATGCGGTTGCAGATCCAGAACTGCGAGGTCGGGGAGTAATGCAGCATGTCGCCGTTGCCCACACGGAGGCACTCGGGCACACTCTTGGTGCTCACATAAATCGGTGTCAGATAAGAAGTTGCGGCATCGTCGGTGCCAAACCACACGATGGCGCCCACCTCTTCCGGCAGCCAGCAGCGGGCCTGCGCCACGAACCAGAAACCGGTCTGCTGGGTGGCAATCGCACGTTCGTTCGCGTACTCCTTCCCGTTCCAGCTGAAGTGCATGGGACGCCAGCGGTAAGGCAGGGCGTTGCCGCCCGCACCTATATCCTGTGTCATATCAAGAGGCGTTCCTTCGAAATGGTCCCGCATCACATCGGCCACATCCTTCGCGGTAATCTTGCGGGAAGGCTTCACGAACAGGGGCATCTCCCCGTTGAGGTCGTGCCCGAGGGCATACTCAGTCCAGTCGGATGCCGGGCGGGAGACCTCCACACCGTTCTCCTCATACACGAAGACCCCGTCGCAGAGGATGTTGAAGGCACTCCAGGCGCGGGCGTCACAGGCACGTGCTCCGCCAAAATCGAGGGGATTGTAGGCATCGCGGAAAGAAAAATCCTCATCGGCACCGCTGAACCAGCCCTGCTCGCGGGCGAAGGAGATTACGTCCGGCGCATACAGGCAGTTCTCCGGGTCGTTCAGGGGGAAGCGCGTGATGCGGGCCTGGTTGGCGTGTGCGCAGATGTACCCGTCCGGGATGCGGCGGGCCACCCACACTATCCCTTTGTTGTCCGGGCCCTTGCCCACGAGGTCCATCACCCAGGCCTCGTTCGCGTCCGCGATGGAGAAGGATTCTCCTTCGGAAGGATAGCCGTAGCGGTTCGCGAGCGACACTATGGTGTCGATGGCCGCACGTGCGGTCGCGGCCCTCTGGAGTGTTACGTAAATCAGTGAACCATAGTCCATTATGCCGGTCGAGTCGGCCTGCTCCTCGCGTCCGCCCCAGGTGGTCTCGCCTATGATTACCTGCTTCTCGTTCATGTTGCCCACAGTCTTGAAAGTGCGGGGAATCTGGTGGATCTCTCCGAGAGGCTTATAGGTATCCCATTCAATAATGTTAAGGCGCGAACCGTTGCGGAACTTGCCGGCAGGAGTGAAATACAGTTCGCCGAATAGCACGTGCGAATCGGCCGCATAAGATACCATGCAGCTTCCGTCGGCGCTGGCACCTTTGGTGATAATTACATTGGAACAGGCTTCTCCGCGGACACCCGCAAGGAGGAGGGCGGCGAGTGCCGCGAGGCATAATGATTGTACTTTCATGATTCGAATTTTACTCGATTACAAATATATTGATTATTTTTGCAAGTTATGAAAACAAAGCACATACTCTTGACCGCGGTCGGCCTGCTTATGTTCCTTGTCGCATCCGCACAGGAACAGCCCCTCACGCCGGAGCAGCGTGCAAAGAAAATGCGCGAGGCTATCGACAAGATGGTCGAAAACTATGAAGAATCCCTCCAGCTCGAAGACTGGCAGGCCTTCTATGCCGATTCCATCCTCACCCACAACATGGAGGAGCGCAACAAGGAAATGGAGGCCCTGATGGCCAATAAGGTAGAGAACTACGACCTCTATACCATGATAGGAGACAAGTGGGACGAACAAACATACATTGCATTCCAGAAGATCCTGACGGAAGAGCAGTGGAAGAAATTTCTCAAGACCGGCGCAGCCAGGGCCAAGAAGGCCAGGGATCAGCGTGCGGCCAAGCGGGAAGGAAAGAAATAGACTATGACAATTGAAATTATAGAGAAGGTGTTCGGCGAGTTGAACGCCCTCAAATGCAAGACAGAGAAAGAAGTGGAAGAAGCGCGCGTGCGCTTCCTGGGCAAAAAAGGTGAGATCACGGCGCTCTTCGAGGAGTTCCGCAGTGTCAGCGGAGACGAAAAGCGCGCCTTCGGCCGTCCGCTCAACGAGCTAAAGCAGGCCGCTCTCGCCAAGATAGAAGAGTTGCGCGGCGGCGTCCAGGCCGGCGGTAGCGACGAGGGTTCCAAAGAGGACACCTCCCTTCCCGGCGAGCAGTACGAGCTCGGCAGCCGCCATCCTGTGAGCATCGTCCGCCAGCAGATTGTGGACATCTTCCGCAAGTTCGGATACGATGTGGCAGAAGGTCCCGAGATCGAGGACGACTACCACGTGTTCGAGGCTCTCAACTTCCCTCCGAACCACCCCGCACGCGACATGCAGGACACTTTCTTCGTCTCCGCTGGGCATCTCAACCCGCTGCTCCTCCGCACCCACACCTCATCCGTGCAGGTGCGTACGATGGAGAAATACCCCCTTCCGATCCGCGTCATCTGCCCCGGCCGCGTCTTCCGCAACGAGGCGATCTCCGCCCGCGCACACTGCATCTTCCATCAGGTGGAAGGTCTCTATATCGATGAGAACGTCACCTTCGCAGACCTCAAGCAGGCCATCCTGCTCTTCGCCCGCGAGATGTTCGGCGCCGATGCTCAAATCCGCATGCGCCCGTCCTTCTTCCCCTTCACCGAGCCTTCGGCCGAGGTGGACGTGAGCTGCAATATCTGCCACGGAAAGGGCTGCAACATCTGCAAAGGCACCGGCTGGCTTGAGATCCTGGGCTGCGGCATGGTGGATCCCAACGTGCTCGAGGCCTCCGGCATCGACAGCAAAAAGTACAGCGGTTTCGCCTTCGGAATGGGCATAGAGCGCATAGCAATGCTAAAGTGGCAGGTCAACGACCTTCGCCACTATTTCGAAAACGACCTCCGCTTCCTTCGGGAGTTCGAAGGGGCGACGGAGGTCTAAGTATCAGAGTTTCCGAAGAACTACTTCTCCGGCCGGGTGAATCCTTCCCCGGCCGCTTTTTTGTTCACGCGGTCGATGCGGGACTGGGTGTCAGGGTGGGAAGAGAAGAGGTTGGCGATGGAACTTATCTGGGTGGGAGTTCCGGATTCGGACTTGCTCATCAGTTTCTCAAACGCCATGGCCATGTAGTAGGGATTCTTGTTCGCTCCCTTCAGGAATTCATAGCCGAAATCATCCGCCTCGGTCTCCTGCTTGCGGGAGTATTTGGCGTTTATCATCTGCTCTCCCAGCTGGCCGAGCACGCTGTCGGTGAGGGCGGCCGCCATGTTGCCGGTGGAGGCGATCACGTCCATCGCTGCGGAGGCGTAGAGGCTCATCTTGTAGGCGTTGAGGGTGTGCTTGAGGGCTACGTGGCCGACTTCGTGGCCTATCACTCCGAGGGCTTCGTTATCCGTCATCACGTCCAGAAGGCCGGTGTAGACACGCACGTTGCCGTCAGCGCAGGCGAAGGCGTTCACCTCGTCGTTCTTGTAGACCTTGAAGGTCAGGGGCGTGCCGTCCACGTCGGTGAGGCCCTTGGTTATGCGGTTGAGGCGGGTCACATAGTTGCCGCTGGTGACGATCTGGCTCTCGGCGTCAAGCTGTGCCACGGACTGGGACACATAGCCGAGGATGTCGTTGTCGGTGATGGCCATGGCCTGCAGGATCTTGGCGCCGCTCTGGCTCAGGCGGGCCTGGTTGAGGGATGCGCAGGAGGTCATGCCGAGCGCAACCGCGAGGATGAAGAGGAGACGTTTCATGTTTTAGCGAATTAACTGATAGCAAATATAATAAAAAATGACATAATGGCACTGGAATGCTATTTGTCTTTCCTATCGGCGAAAAGGAGACAAGTACTATGGAAAACAAATACGAATTCCTCAGCAAATATGCCATAGACCTCAACGAGGCCGCGGCAAAAGGCAAGCTAGACCCTGTGATCGGGCGCGACGACGAAATCCGTCGCGTGCTGCAGATACTGAGCCGGCGAACCAAGAACAACCCCATCCTGGTCGGTGAACCCGGCGTGGGAAAGACCGCCATATCCGAAGGCATTGCCACCAAGATAATCAACGGCCAGGTGCCGGAAAACCTTAAGTCCAAGAAGGTCTATTCCCTTGATATGGGCGCACTTATCGCAGGCGCCAAGTACCAGGGCGAGTTCGAGGAACGCCTCAAGGGTGTGGTGAAGGAAGTGGTGGAGAGCGAGGGCGAGATCATCCTCTTCATCGACGAGATCCACACTCTGGTCGGGGCCGGAAGGTCCTCCGGTGCGATGGACGCATCCAACATCCTTAAGCCTGCGCTTGCGCGAGGCGAACTCCGCACCATCGGCTCCACCACCCTCGACGAGTACCAGAAGTACTTCGAGCAGGACAAGGCCCTGGAGCGCCGTTTCCAGAAGGTGATGGTGGATGAGCCCTCGCCCGCCGAGAGCATCGCCATCCTCCGCGGCCTGAAGGAGAAGTACGAGAATCATCACAAGGTGCGTATCGAGGATGACGCCCTCATCGCGGCCGTGAATCTGAGCCACCGCTACATCAACAACCGTTTCCTGCCGGACAAGGCCATCGACCTGGTGGACGAGGCGGCCTCCAAGCTGCGTCTCGAGATGAATTCGGTGCCGGAGCCCATCGACGACCTGAACTCCCGCATCCGCCAGCTGGAGATAGAGAAGGAGGCGGTGAAGCGCGAGAGCACCTCGCTGAAGGCGGAGAAGATTGACAGCGAGCTGACCGAGCTGAAGGCGAAGCGCGAGGAGCTGATGGCCCGCTGGGCTTCCGAGAAGTCCATCGTTGCCGACCTGCAGAAGGCCCGGCAGGAGATCGAGGACTGCGAGAATGAGGCCCGCATCGCCGAGCGCCAGGGCAACTACGGCAAGGTGGCGGAACTGCGCTACGGCAGGATCGCCCAGGCCCGCGCCCGCATCGAGGAGCTGTCCGCCAAGCAGGCCGCCATCAAGAATCCTATTATAAATGAGGCGGTTACGCCGGAAGATATCGCCGAGGTCGTGGCCCGATGGACGGGCATCCCCGTGAACCGTATGCTGGAGAGCGAAAAGGAGAAGCTGCTGCGCATGGAGCAGGAGCTGCACAAGCGTGTGGTCGGTCAGGACAAAGCCATCGCCGCCGTCTCCGATGCTGTCCGCCGCAGCCGCGCAGGCCTCTCGAACGAGCATCGGCCTATAGGATCCTTCCTCTTCCTGGGCACCACCGGCGTGGGTAAGACCGAGCTGGCGAAGGCCCTGGCCGAGTTCCTCTTCAACGACGAGACGATGATGACCCGTATCGATATGAGCGAGTACCAGGAGTCCCACACGGTGAGCCGCCTGATCGGCGCGCCTCCCGGATACGTGGGTTACGATGAGGGGGGCCAGCTGACCGAGGCCGTACGCCGCAAGCCCTATTCCGTGATCCTGCTGGACGAGATCGAGAAGGCCCACCCGGACGTGTTCAACATCCTGCTTCAGGTGCTGGACGACGGCCGTCTGACCGACAACAAGGGCCGCACGGTGGATTTCAAGAACACCATCCTCATCATGACCTCCAACCTTAAGGAGGAGGAACTGCGCCTGCGCATGAGGCCGGAATTCCTGAACAGGATAGACGAGATCGTGGTGTTCGACGCCCTCACGCATGATAATATCAGGGAAATCGTCCACATCCAGATGGGCATCCTACAGAAAAAGCTGGAAGAGGATAATGTGCGCCTGACCTACACCAAGGCCTTCGAAGACGATATGGTTGAGAATGGCTACGATCCCGTCTTCGGCGCCCGTCCTGTGAAGCGTTTGATTCAGCGTGAGCTCGTGAACCGGCTGGCCCGCGAAATCCTCGAAGGCCACATCCGGAAGGATTCCGCAATCGAGGTGGATTGCGTGGATGGACAGACCGTGCTTAGAAATAGTTGATAATTGAAAAAAAATAATTACATTTGTGAGTACTGCAACTACAACCAATTTATAATTATAACTATGGGTAAATTCATTATCACAGTCAGGAAGAACGGAGAATTCCAGTTCAACCTCAAGGCCAGCAACGGCCAGGTCATCCTCACCAGCGAGGGCTACACCACCAAAACCGCTTGCCTCAATGGCGTAGAGTCCGTTCGTAAGAACAGCCAGGATCCTGCCAAGTTCGAGGTGAAGGTCGCCAAGAACGGCAAGCCTTTCTTCAACCTCAAGGCCAGCAACGGCCAGGTTATCGGCGCCAGCCAGATGTATGCATCCGAAGACACCCTCAAGAAGGGCATCGCTTCTGTAGCAAAGAACGCTCCTGAGGCACCTGTGGTGGAGGAAATCTAATTTCCGCAGTAATATAAAAAAGAGGGTGACCTGCTTGGCCACCCTCTTTTTTTAGAATAGATTACCGCATTACTGGGCAAGCTTCAACATAGGAACTTCACCTGAGAGATCCCATACCGTGGCCGAGAAGCCGAGGTCGGTTGCGACCTGTGCGGCGGTCTTGCCGGCCGCGGCAGCCTTGCCGTGATAAGGTGCCTGGCAAGTGGCGGGCGCCTCTGCCGCTCCGTCGTAGTATACGAGCGGTTTGTCCTTGGTGGAATTCTCCTGGTCGTAGACAAGAGGCCACTCTTTATTGGCGCAGTTGTAGGAGACGGTCATCGCAGGGTTGCGGAAGTTATCGGTGAGGGTGCTTCCGCCTGCAACGGAGCCGATAAAGGCGCCGGTTCCCCACTGGTTGGTTTCTCCTGCCTCAGCAACTACGCTGGCACCCCAAGCGATGCAATACTCCACCGTCAGGCCGATGTCGGCGTGCGTTCCTGCTACATTATTTGCCGCCTGGCCCTGGCCGATGAAACCGCCGGCACCAAGTGAGGTAGTCTTGACAGAGGCCCCGGTATAGCAATGGCGTACTGTTATATTGCCTGCGGCCGCATTACCTATGAATCCGCCGGTACGCTGGCCTTTTCCATCAATGGTGCCGTAGAAGGCACAATCTTCCACCTCGGCATGACGGAGGTAACCGAAGAGACCACCCGTCCAGTCGCCTCCGGTGACATCTCCGGTGGCATAGCTGCGGGCGAAATGCTTTTTCCCACCGTTGTCGTTGTTGGCACTGTTTCCAAGGATACCGCCCACTTTGGCCTTTCCGGTCACCTTCATAGTACTGTAGCAGTCGGTGATTGACGTACCCTCGGTGTCGGCTGTGTTCGGGTTGAGGTCACCGATGAGGCCACCCACACGTTCGCCCTCGGAGGAAAGCTCACCAGAAGTATGGCATTTTGAAAGTTGGACCCAATGGGTCAAGTACGGAATGAGGCCACCCACATAGGCACTTCCGGTAACGCCGGCATTGGTGATGGTGCCTTCGTAGGAGCAGTTTGTATAGATGCCGCCGCCGGTATAACCTTGTATACCGCCTGTTACGGTACCTGCGGTGGTAATAGTCATAGTCGAGCTGCAATCCTCCATCTTGATATAGGCTCCGGCATTGGTGCCGCCAAGGATTCCGGCGGTAGAGTTGCCGCTCTTGGACGTCAGGGTTCCGGATGTGCTGCAGTTCTTGAAGGTGGTGAGGTATTCGCCTGCCCATTCATCGGCTCCAACCAGACCTCCGATGTACTTGTAGCCGCTGGCATTGGTCGCGGTGCGTTCCACCGTTCCGTCGAACGAGCAGTTTATGAATGTTGCGTTATGGGCGCGACCTACAAGGCCTCCGACCGTATTGGAGGGGCTTTCGCTAGTTACCGTGCAGTTCTTTGCATGGACATTCTCGATAGTTGCGTCGAAGGATGCATTGCTGATGCCGGCCCAGCCTGCCAGAATGCCAAGCGGTCCGCCTCCGGTGCCGGTATAGGTTATAGAACAATTCTCGAAATTCAGATTCTTGACCGTACCGTTGATGGCGCCGAAGATGGAGGGATATCCGGAGTCGAAGGAGGCCGTCAGATCCTTTATCGTGTGGTCCTGTCCGTCAAACACAAAGCGCTTGGTGTCTGCATCCGGATGGAGTCGTTCCCATGAGGTCTCGGCTCCGAGATCGATATCCGCGCCAAGCTTGAAATAAAGGGTTTCGCCCTCAACGAGCTTGTTGCCGAAGTCCTTGAACTGGTCCACCGTGCGGATGACGTAAGGATCCGCTTCCGTTCCGGCTCCCTGCTCGGCGGCTGTCCAATTGGAAGCATCGAGCTTGACGGTATTGACCATTCCGCTCTTGAAGGAGCCCGCATTATCATACGTGATGACATTGGTCCATACGCCACCGTCCGAAGCGTTCAGGGTAACAGTAACCTGCCCACCGGCCGGAATGTCCAGGTCCACCCAGGGGAAGCCGGCATAAGCAGTAAGGACTTTGTCGTCTCCAAGTTCCACATTCTCAAGGTCCAGCCCAACGCTGATGATTTCGCCCGAGTCGGCCAATTGTACGCGGGACACGCCGGGAACGGCAGCCGGGAGAGTCAGCTCAAACTTGACGATACCGCTCTGCTTGAACGCGCCTCCGTGGGCCGTGGCCCAATCGTTTGCAAACGCAACCTCTGTGTAAGCATCGACATCCTTGAGCGCGGCAACATACTTAAGGTGTGCCTGCGAATTGTTGCCCACCTGCTTTTGCTTCGTCCAGTCGATGGCTTCAGCATCGGATAGCGTGGCGCAGGTGCCGGGATACAAGATGGTGAAGGCGGTTCCTTCCACTTTGTTTCCCTTGAACTCGGCCGACGCGGTAGAGGCGCCGGAGGTGAGATCAAAGGTTTCGGTCGTAGTTCCGATGACGGTCAGTTTGTCACCTTCCTGCCATTTCCAGCCCATTTCGCTGGCGGGAATAGAGGCTTTGATGGCGACTGTTCCATCGTCCGGTTCGGTTCCGGGCTCATCCGCCTTTTTACAGGCGAAAGTCATTGCAGCGATTGCTGCTACCGCAAAAGCGGCTTTCAAGATGTTCTTTTTCATTAGACCTAAGTTGATTTATATTGGAAATAATTATACTCTTTACTTCACCTAATTGCCGAAATATGCCTTTTCCGCTGCGGCGCGAAGGACCGCGGTCTTTGCCGGGTCGAGCCCGCAGTCGGCAGGATGGGCGCCGAAGCGCGTCTTGTACAGCACCAGGTAGTTAACACAGGCCTTCAGGTAGGCACCGTAAGGGCCTTGATGATAATCATCGGTATGATATAGATTGATGCCGGAAGAACCATTGCGTACATCCTTGAAGGCCGTCCCGATTGGCGAAACGATGTCACCAGCGGCTTCCGCCAGAGAGATGGTTCCCGCTGCAAGCAGGTTGGCGTAGTTCTCGAAGTTGCCGAATCCCTCGTAGTTGTCGTGGGTGGATGCCCAGGTCGCCTCCAGGACTACCTTGCAGGAAGGGGATGCTGCCCGGATCTGGTCCGAAAGCGCACGGACGGCCGTGAGGATGGAGGTATTCCCGGAGGGATTCTCTGCATAGCGAGCCTCTTCGTAGCTCTCTCCTTGAATAAATGCATAATCGAAAGGACCGCGGGCGATGGCATCCTTGGCGAGCGACAGGTTGCAGAGGGAGGCGAAGGTCTGCGACCCCTTGAAATTGGCCACCACATCTACCTGGTGCCCTTCTGCAAAGGCGATTTCCTTCAGCATCCCAACAGGGTTGTTGTAATAGGAGAAGGAATTGCCGAGACAGAGGACGCGCTTGGTGTCAGTCGGTGTCTGCGTGCCGAAATTCTGCACGTACGCTCCGGTAAAACCGAACGGAGCGAAGCGGCTGTATCCGCCACTGGAGGTGGCCGAAAGCGTGCTGCCGTCGCAGGCTTCGCTGCCTTCCACACGGCAGCGGACCTGAAGCTCCCCGGAGATGGACTTCGTCAGCTTGAACGTGTGCATCACAGTCGAATGCTGGTAATCATCCCCGGTCGGGACTCCGGAACAAATGTAGCTGACACCGCTCTTCCAGCTGTCTCCGTCCAGAATTTCCACCACCCAGTTCTTTGCCGACGTGGCATAACTGACCATAGTTGCGTTAAAGTCAATGTATGATCCTGCGGGGATGGCCGACTCCAGCGGCATGCACCATACCCAGGCATCGCCTTCCGCGAGCGTGGCTATCTGCGGAACGCCGTTGGAGGCTACGCCGATATTCCATGAGGCGGAAGCGTTTGCCGCCGCCCGCGTCACGGTAATATATGCGCTGGCATTATTGGTCGCGGGGATCTTCCGCTCCGTGGTCCAGGACGAGTAGTAAATGGACTGGTTGGATGTGTTGAACACCCATTTCGCCGGCATCGAAGGGCCCTTGGCCGGTTCATCTCCGCCTTCCAGGGAGAATAGGATGTTTTCCCTTGTCACGTTGACGCCGGAGGCATTGTGGGTTCCAACATAGTCAAAGTAATTCTCGGCGGTGATGCCGACCATTTGGTATGAGCCGTTGTTATACCTGCCGAAGTCCCCCGCAGCGACGCACTTCGTGAAACTTGCGCCCTTGTTGCACTGGCCGAAGAGTGTTCCGAAATAGTTGTCGGTCTTGTCGGTAATCACCCGGCCGTAATTCTGCATCCGGACAAACATATTGCCGTCGTGATTGACGAGGCAGACGCAGCCGCCGGCGGGCTGTCCGGTCTTGGAAATTATGTCGCCGTAATTGATGCTGTCTTCGATGATGCTGCCGGCTCCGGTGATGCAGGTCAGATTGGCCAGGCGGGCATCAGGCGAGTCGTTGACGTTGTTGCCCCGGTTGATGCAGCCCTTGAGTACGGTGTAGCGGTTGCATGCCGCAACGATACCCGACATACGGGCATTGTTGCCGTTCATATTGCCTTCATTGACGCAGTCTTTGAAAAGGACGGTCTTGGTTGAATTGCCGTCATTGGACGAGAAGCCACAGATGCCCGCCGTCTGCACGGAAGTCGCGCCGTTCTTGGTGTTGTTGCATTTGTCCGTCGTCAGGGTGCCGTAATTCTTCAGGCCGATAATCGTCGCTTCAGTATCGGTGGCAAAGGCCATTCCTATGAGGCCCATCGTCATCCGGAGGTTGTCTGCGACTGTGGCGTTGCCGTAGGTCATCGAGGCGTGGCTCTCGATGTTGCTGACGGTCGCCCCGTGAACGAGACCTGCGATAAGGCCGCAGTCGGTCTGGGCGGAGGGAGAAACCGTCAGCGTGCAGCTGCTGTCGAAGACCAGGTTCTCCACTACTGCCCCGTCGGCCAGCGTGCCGAAAAAGCCCCAGGACTGGCCGGCAGTAGCATTCCGGCAAACGGCCTTCCAGTTCTTGATGGTGTGTCCGCAGCCGTTGAAATGGCCCTTGAAGGGATTCCCTGCGCCCCATGCGATGGTATTGCTGTTGAGCGAGGTGACAGCGAGACCGATGGGCGTCCAGTCTGTGACGGACGACATATCGATATCGCTTGTGACGGTCACGTTCGCAATGACAGCCTTGGCTTCGCCGCTGTTGACTCGGGCTGCAAATGCCACCAGGTCGGCAGCTGAAGCGATTGTAACGTTGTCCGGCTCGACCTCGGGACCTGGGGGAACGCCGCCTTCGCCTTCCATATCGGTCACATCATAGGGCTTTGCTATTGCGTAGCGGGCGGCCTTGAGTGCGATAGGAGCACGCTCGTTGGTAATGGCTGTGGTGTAGCTGCCGTCAGTTGTCGAGTTAGACGATGTCCGGTAGCTGTTGTTGTCAAGTTTGACATCGCCGTTGAACGGACCGATTACCGTCTCGAACACCGTGCAGGAAGCGCCGTAACGGGAGATACCGTAGTCCATATGATAGCCGTCACGGGTGAGGCCCATGGTGTTGTTGAGGCCGGAGGTACGGAGGTTCTGCAGCATCGCGCCGGTGGAAATCACGCCGTCGAAACCGCAGGTTTCCACGGCTGTCTTGCCCTGGGCGGCGATAATTGTCCACATCTCACTCGTGTTGGAGAACGGCTTGGCACCGCTCTGCGCCTTGCTCAGGTTGTGATAGGCCTGCGAGAGGATGTAGTAGAGTTTCGGTGTGCCTCCGTTCGTCGCCTGTGCGGCCTTCACCTTGTCTACAAGCCCCTGAACTGCGGCCTTTTCGGTCTCTGTCCATCCCCAGGCAAGCTGGCGTCCGGTGTGCTCCTGAATGGTGACGATGTCCCATTTACCGGTTGCGGCAACTGTAGCCAGGCTCTTTCCGGTTATGTCGGTCCAGCTGGTCTGGCCGGGATTGCAAACGTAGCAGTGATAATCCGTCGCGGTGCTCCAGCCGTCGTTATATTCGGGGATAGTGCGCCCTCCATAGTACATATGCACCATCTGGATCTTGTCGAGCCCGGCTGCGGCGAGAATGCCGGGCAGGTGCTCCACAGCGTCTTTGGTGAAACTGTTTCCGATGAAGAAGATGCGGAAGTCCGCCGCGACGTCGAGTTGGGGATCGGCGCTGGCCGTGATGTCGATAGTGACATCAGAGACCGTGCACTTGCCGTCAGAACCATCCTTGCCGAGATATTTAACCTTGCTGGTTTCGGGATAGACGTCATTCTGGAAGTTGCCGTTGTTGTATTTCCCGACTTTCCCGGAGGCCTTTCCTCCTTCCCAGGCAGCTGCAGCGGTCACATATCCCCAGAAAAGGCCGCGGTAGACGCTGTCGGAAATGATCTTTCCGTAGTTCTCGTTATTGGTGTAGGAAGCGGCGCCCGGCAGAGACACGATGCCGCCGACCCTGCCGGAGGTCGTTGAGACCAGGTTGCCGTAGTTCTTGCAGTTTGAAATGGTGGAACCATTATTGGTGAGGCAGCAGATGTTGCCAAGACGGCTGCCGTCACTTTGAGGCATTGAGTTGAGCTGGTTGCCGCGGTTCTCGCATCCGATGATGTCCGTGCAGGCGTTGGCGGCGCCCAGGATGCCGGCGGTGCGGCCCGCCTGGGAAGTCATCTCGCCCTGGTTGCTGCAGTCGGAGATCACCACGCGTTTTTCGTTGCCGGTCGGGGCGTTGGTGAAACCGACGACACCGGCTGCGTGGATGCCTGTCGCTGCTCCGGAGAGATTGACGGAATTGGTGACTGTAATATCCCCGAAGTTATGGACGCTGTCCACCGTACAGCCTGTATCTTTGGCGTAGATGCCGCCGATAAGGGCCATATGCAGATATCCTTTGCAACTGCCTTCATAGGTCATCGGGGCATAACTCGTCACGTCGCGGACAGTGGCGTCGTAAAGCACGCCGGCAATCATGCCTACGCTGTGGGAAACGGAAGATGTGACTGTCAGCGAGCAGCTTTCATCGATTACAAAATTCTGAACTATGGCTCCGGGACCTAGATAGCCGAAGATGCCGAAGTGGCGGCCGTCTTTGGTTTCCGCATCTGTTAACTTCAGGTTTTTAATCCTGTGGGCATTGCCGTCGAATTTCCCGGTGAAGGCCTTTCCGTCGGCAATAACGGGGTTCCAGTTCGTCCATGGGGCGGTCACGTGCCCAACGGGAGTCCACTCTGTGACACCGTTGAAGTCGATGTCGTCAAGCAGGTTGACCCAGCCTTCTTCATTCTGCCACCTCTCGGTGGATTCGCCCGCGTTGACCGCGGCGGCGAAGGCTATGAAATCTTCTGCCGACGCGATGCCAGGATTGTCTGAGACGACAGGTTCAACGGGTTCCTCGGAAGCTTTCTTGCAGCAGACAAGCATGAGTGCTGCAATAGTCAGGAAAAGGAATGAAAATTTTTTCATTTTAATTTTAGTGTTAACTGATATGGAACGAATTAAGAGACTATACTACGTAATTGGTTTACCCTCTTTTTTTGTGTGTTAGCGAAAAAATTTTGCAGATTAAAAAAATCGCCTTATATTTGCAGTCCCGACGCGGAAATAGCTCAGTTGGTAGAGCGCGACCTTGCCAAGGTCGAGGTCGCGGGTCCGAATCCCGTTTTCCGCTCAAGAATCAGCAGCTCGGCACTCGTGCCGGGCTGTTTTGGTATTGGCCGCCGCGAAAGCTCGCTTTCAGCGCGGCCAATACCAAAACAGCCCAAGGAGCCTCCGGCTCCGCAGCTGCTGATTCTTGATGGCCTCCCCTCCCCGGGATAGCGCAAGCAGCCGCAGGCTGCGCAGCGGAATCCCGTTCAGGCACAAAACTCCCCTTTAAATGTGTCTGCAATGGCCAAAACAGCCCTTTCATCCACAAATTGCCCCCATAAATGTGCCTGCGCCCGCCAAATAGTGACAAAATGTCAGAAATTCAGTATCTTTGCACCACGAGGCGCAATATGGACACTCAGGAACTTCAGAAACTTAAGAATAAATACGACATCATAGGAAATGATGCCGCACTCAACCACGCCCTGGAGACAGCCGTCGCCGTCGCCCCTACCGACCTCACCGTCCTGGTTAGCGGCGAGAGCGGCGTGGGCAAGGAAACCATCCCCCAGATAATACATCAGTTCAGCCGCCGCAAGAACGGTAAATACCTGGCAGTCAACTGCGGAGCCATCCCCGAAGGCACCATCAACGCGGAGCTCTTCGGCCACGAAAAGGGCGCCTTTACCGGCGCCATCGGCGAGCGCAAGGGCTACTTCGAGGAGGCCAACGGCGGTACCCTCTTCCTCGACGAGATCGGCGAACTTCCCAAGGAGACGCAGGCCATGCTGCTTCGCGTGCTACAGAGCGGAGAATACATCAAGGTGGGATCCTCCAAGGTGGAAAAGACAGACGTCCGCATAGTCGCGGCCACCAACGTAAACCTCTACACCGCCGTGCAGCAGGGCCGCTTCCGCGAAGACCTCTACTACCGCCTGAACGCCGCCCGCATCACCATGCCGTCGCTTCGCGAGCGCAAGGAGGATATCTACCTGCTCTTCCGCAAGTTCACCTCCGACTTCGCCCAGCGTTTCGGCCTCCGCAAGATAGCCCTCAGCATAGACGCCATCTCCCTGCTCAAGAACTACCGCTGGCCCGGGAACATCCGCCAGCTGAAGAACGTAGCGGAGACGGTTACCGCCCTCGAATCGAAGCCTGCGACCTCCGAGTCGGAACGCATCGAACTCGGCGCCACGGAGATAGCGCGCTACATCCCGGACGAGAAGGATACCCTCCTTCCGCAGATCGCATCTCCCTCCGGCGGCAGCATGAACGAGGAAGATAAGCGGGTGCTGGTGAAGGCCATCCTGGACCTCAAAGGTGAGGTTGACGCTCTTTCCGCCCGCATCGGCGAGCTGGAAAGCGGATCGCATCCCGCCAAGCTGGACCGTCCTGCTGACGACGATGCCGAATGGCAGGAGCAGAGCGAAGACCTCAGTATCAAAAAGACCACCGGAGACCTCATCGAGCGCGCCCTCGAAAAGCACGCCGGCAACGTGAAGGCCGCTGCGGCGGAACTCGGCATTTCCGAACGCACCATCTACCGGAAACTCGCAAAGGAGAAAGCAAAATGAGAAAAGTGCTCATCATAATGGCGGCAGTCCTCTGCCTTGCCGGATGCAGGGTCACGTACTCCTTCTCCGGCACCTCGATCGACCCGGACGTGCACACCATCTGCCTGCCCACCTTCGAGTATAAGGCCATGCGGGTGAATCCATCCCTGTCCAACGAACTCTCGGAGGCTCTTCGCACTCGTTTCCGCAGGATGACCTCGCTGGAGCAGGTGGAGATGGACGGAGACCTGGAGATTATCGGGGAGATAACCGGATATGATGTTCAGGCATCTGCAGTTACCGCCGAGGAAGTGGCCGCGCAGAACCGCCTTACCGTGGTGGTGAAGGTCGATTTCAACAATGTGAAGCACCCGGAGGAGAGTTTTTCCGGAAAGAGTTTTTCGGCCTACGCCGACTACGATTCATCCAACTCCCTGGATGCCGTGGAGAGCACCCTCTGCTCGGAAATCATCGACAAGATCATAGAAGACATTTTCAACGCAACCGTGGCACAATGGTAGAAAACGACTACATAGATCTCAAAAAACTCAACCTCGATGAACTGAACGGGGTTGTGAACCTGTATCCATGGTTCGGCGGCGCACGCAAGGAGCTGTGCCGGAGGATGTCCGAACTCGGCGAAGGTGCATGGAGCGATGAGCGCTACGCCGATGCCGCCCTCTATGTGGGTTCCCGGCGCATTCTTGCCGCACTGGCCCACAAAGGCCACAAGTCGGATTACTCCGACCATCAGGTAAAAGAGCTCCTGCGCGCATATATTGATGAAGGAGTGGGAGAAGTCCACGACGAGGGCCAGCCGCGCCGCGTGATCGTGGTGGGAGGAGATTACTTCTCCGCCCAGCAGTATGCCGGAGTCCGTCGGGAAGGTGACGGCGATTTCGCCGCCATGGCGAAGGAAAGCACCGTGGAACTTCCGGCAATCTCGCTGAAAGAGGATGATTTTACCGACTATTGCACCGAAACTCTGGCGCAAATCTATGCAGATCAAGGCTATCCGGAGCAGGCAAAGCAAATTTATTCGCGCTTAAGTTTGCGATTCCCAGAAAAAAGTGCTTACTTTGCAGCCCTTATCGAAAAATTAAAGAATTAGTATATGAACGCAGTATTTACAATCCTTACAGTGCTCATCATCCTGGCGAGCCTCCTGCTTATCGGTGCAGTCCTTCTCCAGAATGGAAAGGGCGAGGGTCTGGCCAGCAATTTCGTGGCCGGTAACCAGACTTTCGGCGTGCGTCAGACCGCCGACATCCTCGAGAAGATCACCTGGGGTCTGGTAGTTTTCATCCTTGTGGTCTCCATCATCGCTTCGTTCTCTGCACGCAGCAAGAGCGCAAGCATCGATATCACAGACCAGATCGAAAATAACGAAGGCGCCGCAGCGCAGCCCGAGTTCCCCACTGCTCCTATTCAGCAGGCAGCCCCCACCGAGGAGTAAGATCTGTATTCTGAGTAAACATAGAGAAGTTGTCGGGTTTCCGGCAACTTCTCTTTGCATAAAATTTAATATATTTGTAGTTCAAACAAACTATGATTATGAAGATCTATAAGATTATGGCAGTCGCCGCGCTCCTGGCGCTCGCAGCCTGCAACAAGAACTCCGTACAGCAGATGGCAGACGCATCCTCCAAGGTCGGCGTCAGTTGTGTGCCTGAAGTGCTTACGGTCATCAATAACGAAATCCCCATCAGCATCACGGTCGATTATCCTGCCGGATATTTCGCTCCCGAATCCAAGCTGGCGGTAACACCCGTCATAGTATATGAAGGCGGCGAAGCTGCCGGCCCCGTTTTCTGCTATCAGGGATCCGCGGTCCGCGAAAACAATAAGGAGATCTCCTCCGACGGCGGTTCCGTCGTGGAATCCTTCACCATCCCCTATGTGGATGGCATGAAGAAATGCTACCTCGAGCTCCGCAGCAAGGCCACCTATAAAGACAAGAGCATCGTCCTGCCCGGCCGCAAGGTCGCCGACGGCGTCATCCTCACCGGTAACGGCTTCAGCACCAAGGGCTACTTCGACTATAAGGAAGATGGCTACCAGCACACCACCGTCAAGACCAGCGAGGCCCAGATCCACTACGATGTGAATTCCTCCACGGTTAAGAACAGCGAGCTTGCCGCCGATTCCTTCAAGAACTACAAGGCCGAACTTGCCGAGCTTGCAGAGAACGACCGCGCCAAGATAAAGGACGTCAAGATAATCTCCTACGCATCCCCCGAGGGCGGCGAGGAGCGCAACAACAAGCTCTCCAATGAGCGTTCGAGCGCTGCCAAGAAGGCCTGGGATGCCGTTTCCAAGGATCTTGATGCCACCCCCGATGTGAAGAGTGTCGGTCAGGACTGGGAAGGCTTCCAGGAGGCCGTTGCCAAGTCCGACATCGAAGACAAAGACCTCATCCTGCGCGTGCTGAGCATGTACAACGACCCTGAAGTCCGCGAGAGCGAGATCCGCAATATGAGTCAGATCTTCACCGAGCTCAAGAAGGAGGTTCTCCCCGAACTCCGCCGCTCCCGCTTCGTCACCGAGGTGGAATATGAGAATTATACCGATGCCGAACTCCAGCATCTTGCCGACCGCAAACTCCTCTATCTGGTAGATGAGTCCGCGGTCCTCCGCATCGCCGCCACTTCCGAAGATCCCGAGCGTAAGGAGCTCTTCTACAGGGCTGCAGCCGAGCGCTTCAACTCCCAGGTTGGCAAGTACGACCTCGCCATCCTCAAGCTGGATCAGGACAAGCATGCAGTTACGGAGATGTATCTGGAGCAGCTCAAAGACCAGAACGATCCCGACGTGCTCAATGCTCTCGGCGTGGTGGAACTCCGTCGCGGCAACTACGACAAGGCCGCTGAATTCTTCGAGAAGTCCGGCAATCCCAGTTCTGTCAAGAACCTTGGTATCGTTGCTTTGGCAAAGGGCGATTACACCGCCGCCGCCGACAAGCTGAAGGGCGCTGGCGACGTCAACGAAGCCATCGCCAACATCATGTGCGGAGAGCTGGAAGCCGCTGAAAAGGCCCTGAAAAACGACGAAAGCGCCCAGGCCGACTACTACCGAGCCATAGTCGCAGCCCGCAAGGGAAAGCTGAAAGATGCGAAGAAATTGCTCGACCAGGCCTGCGAAAAAGACCCGTCCTTACGGGAAAAAGCGCTGAAGGACATAGAATTCGTTGCACTTTAAAATATTTTCCTTATATTTGCACCCCCTTTTTAAAGGGGGGTGTTTTTTTATTTATATTATTTTATGCCAACAATTCAACAATTGGTTCGCAAAGGACGTGAGACGCTCGTAGTAAAGAGCAAGTCTCGCGCATTGGATGCGTGCCCTCAGAAGCGTGGCGTATGCGTCAGGGTGTACACTACTACCCCTAAGAAACCTAACTCCGCAATGCGTAAGGTTGCCCGTGTACGTCTCAGCAACGCTAAAGAGGTTAACGCCTACATCCCGGGCGAGGGCCACAACCTCCAGGAACACAGCATCGTGCTGGTTCGCGGCGGTCGTGTGAAAGACCTCCCCGGCGTACGTTACCACATCCTTCGCGGCGCTTTGGACACGGCTGGCGTAGAAGGCAGGACCCAGTCCCGCTCCCTCTACGGCGCCAAGAGGCCGAAGAAGTAGCCGTCGGGTGTTTAATCATTAATTTTTTCAGTTATGAGAAAAGCAAAGCCTAAGAAGAGGATTCTACTTCCTGATCCCAAGTTCCACGACATCGAGGTAACCCGTTTCGTGAACAACCTTATGTTGCAGGGGAAGAAGAGTATCGCGTATTCTATTTTTTACGATGCCATTGATATGGTAGGCGAGAAGATGAAGGATTCTGACAAGGCTCCTCTCGATATTTGGAGGCAGGCTCTCGAGAACGTGACCCCTCAGATTGAGGTCAAGTCACGCCGTATCGGTGGTGCCAACTTCCAGGTGCCGACCGAGTTGCGTCCTGAGCGTAAAGTCTCTCTCGCGATGAAGAATATGATACAGTTCTCCCGCAAGCGCTCCGGCCACTCGATGGCAGAAAAGCTCGCCGCAGAAATCGTGGCAGCATTCAACAATGAAGGTGGTGCATTCAAGCGTAAAGAAGACATGCACCGTATGGCAGAAGCCAACAAGGCATTCGCACACTTCCGCTTCTAATTGATGGCAGGCAGGGATCTACATTTCACGCGTAACATCGGTATCATGGCGCACATCGATGCCGGCAAGACCACCACGTCCGAGCGCATCCTGTTCTACACGGGAAAGACGCATAAGATCGGGGAGGTTCATGACGGCGCCGCCACTATGGACTGGATGGTGCAGGAGCAGGAGAGGGGAATTACCATCACCTCTGCTGCAACCACTGCATTCTGGCACTATGCTGGCCAGGTCTTTCAGATCAACCTGATCGACACTCCCGGTCACGTGGACTTCACCGTTGAGGTGGAGCGCTCGCTGCGTGTGCTGGACGGCACCATCGCGACATTCGACGCGGTGGGCAAGGTTCAGCCCCAGAGCGAGACGGTATGGCGCCAGGCCGATAAGTACGGCGTGCCGAAGATCGCCTATGTGAACAAGATGGACCGCGTGGGTGCGGACTTCCTCGGATGCGTCGACGACATCAAGATCAAACTGGGGGCCACGGCCGTGCCGGTTTGTCTTCCCATCGGCGCAGAAGAAACGTTCGCCGGTATTGTTGACCTCATCTCCCGCAAAGCGTACATCTACAATACCGGCGAAGAACTGGTAAACTACGATGTGCGCGAGATACCTGCAGACATGCAGGAAGAGGTCGAGATCTGGAGAGACCGTCTCGTGGAAGCCGCCGTGGACTGCGACGAATCCCTGATGGAGAAGTATTTCGAGGATCCTGCTTCCCTTAGCGAGGAAGAGATCATCGCGGCGCTCCGCAAGGGCACGATCGAAATGAAGATCGTCCCTGCGACCTGCGGATCTTCCTACAAGAACAAGGGAATCCAGTTCCTCCTCGACTGTGTAGTCCGCTACCTTCCTTCTCCGATGGACATCGGCACCACGCCCGCAACCAACACGCACACCGGAGCCCCCGTGGAGCTTCAGCCTGTGCCTCAGGGACCGTTCTGCGCCCTCGTGTTCAAGATTGCGACCGATCCTTTCGTGGGTCGCCTCGCCTACCTCAGAGTTTACTCCGGCCATCTGGACGCCGGGTCCTACGTGCTGAATTCCCGCACGGGCAAGAAGGACCGCGTTTCCAGGCTGTTCCAGATGCACTCCAACCACCAGAACCCCATCGAGTTCGTGGAGGCGGGAGACATCTGCGCAGCGGTCGGATTCAAGGACCTCCGCACGGGTGATACCGTGTGCGACGAAAGCCACAAGCTGGCCCTTGAGAGCATGGAATTCCCTGAGCCCGTGATCAGCATAGCGATCGAGCCCAAGACCCAGCAGGACCTCGACAAACTCGGGGTCGCCCTCGGAAAACTGCAGGAGGAGGATCCTACCTTCACCGTGCGTTCCGACACCGAGACCGGGCAGACGATCATCAGCGGCATGGGTGAGCTTCACCTCGACATCATCGTGGACCGTTTACGCCGCGAGTTCGGGGTGGACATCAACCAGGGTGCCCCCATGGTCAACTACAAAGAAGCGATTACCCGTTCCACCCAGATCCGCGAAGTATTCAAGAAGCAGACGGGCGGACGCGGGAAGTATGCAGACATTTTTGTCGAGGTCGGTCCTGCCGACGATGGCGTTGTCGGACTCCAGTTCGAGAGCGTTGTCAAGGGCGGAAACGTGCCGAAGGAATTCATTCCTGCGGTGCAGAAGGGCTTCGAGGCCGCGATGGTCAACGGCGTGCTCGCCGGCAACCAGATGCAGAGCCTCAAGGTCACCCTGCTCGATGGTTCCTACCATCCGGTGGACTCCGACCAGCTTTCATTCGAACTTGCAGCGCGCGAGGCGTTCCGCAATGCCTGCCGCAAGTGCGCTCCGGTTCTCCTCGAACCCATCATGAGCCTCGAAGTCGTTACTCCAGAGGAATATATGGGCGAGATTACGGGAGACCTGAACCGCCGCCGCGGACAGATTGCAAGCATGGACAGCACAAGCTACGGTGCAAGGATCATCAAGGCGTTCGTGCCGCTCGCGGAGCAGTTCGGATATGTGACGGTGCTGCGCACCCTCTCGTCCGGACGTGCTTCCAGCACGATGTCTTTCGACCACTACGAGCCGGTTCCGGCGCCCATGGCGAAGGATATTGTAGAAAAAAGTGGGTACAGAATGCCTTCGTTTGACGAATAATTATTTAAATTTGCAATATGAGCCAAAAAATCAGAATTAAACTCAAGTCTTTCGACCATATGCTCGTGGATAAGTCCGCGTCCAAGATCGTTGAGACCGTGAAGGCTACTGGTGCAAGGGTTATCGGTCCTATTCCGCTCCCTACCAACAAGAAGATCTTCACAGTGAACCGCTCGACCTTCGTCAACAAGAAGAGCCGCGAGCAGTTCGAGCTCGATTCATACCGCAGGCTGCTCGACATCGAAGACAGCAACGGCAAGACCGTTGATGCCCTCATGAAGCTCGAGCTCCCTTCCGGTGTTGAGGTCGAAATCAAGGTCTGACGTCGCCTTTGACGTCTCTTGGTCCCTTAGCTCAGTTGGTTAGAGCATCTGACTCATAATCAGGGGGTCGCAGGATCATGCCCTGCAGGGACCACGCGAAGGAGGTTGCCATTCGGCGACCTCCTTTTCGCGTGGCCCCAAGGGGTTGTCCTTTAATGAGGGGGCGTTCCCCCTCAAACTTCCCCCGGTCGCTTCGCTCCGAAATGGCAGCCATCTGGCTGCCTTTTTGTGGTCCCCCGGAGGCCTCTCAACCCCCTGCACCCCCTTTCAGGGGGATTTTTCGCTGCGCGGCGGGCAGAAGCCCGCTTTTTGCGTCCCCTGCAGGGCTCTGTTAGGGGCTCCGCCCCTAAAGTACCCTGCGGCCTTTTCGCCTTTCCGTATTTTCTCGCTTCGCTCCAAAATACCCGGCCCGGCCGGGCGGCTGGTGCCGCCTTCGCTGCTGCGCAGCTCTATTTGTTCAGGGGCTCCGCCCCTAATGTACCCCGCGGCTCCCGAGCTACATCTGCGGAATCTTCCTATACATTCCCTACGGGCAGGAAACCCGGCAAATACCTGCCCGTGCAGTGGAAAACAGGCTCTACGGGCAGGAAAACTGACCAAATCCTGCCTGCGGCATTCCGCCAATGCAAATAATGATTAAATTTGCCAAGAATGGATATGCAAGTAATACTGATCACGGGGGCGAGCAGCGGCATCGGGTACGAAACGGCCGAGGCTCTGGCCAAAAAGGGACATAAGGTCTACGGTGCGGCAAGGCGGACGGAAAAGATAAAACCGCTGGAAGCGCTGGGGGTCACACCTGTCAGAATGGACGTGACTGACGAGGCATCGCTGCAGGAGGGCGTGCAGGCCATCCTTGAAAAGGAAGGCCGCATCGACATCCTCATAAACAATGCCGGATACGGCAGTCTGGGGGCCATAGAAACCGTGCCGATAGAAGAGGCCCGGCGACAGATGGAGGTCAACGTCTTCGCCATGGCCCGCCTCACCCAGCTGGCCCTCCCCGGAATGCGCGAACGGAAACACGGCCGCATCATCAACATATCTTCGCTGGCAGGCAAGATGACCATCCCCTTCGGAGGATGGTACAACATCTCCAAGTACTCCGTTGAGGCCTTCAGCGATGCCCTGCGCATGGAAACCAGGCCCTTTGGCATAAAGGTGTCCATCATCGAACCCGGCGGCATCAAGACCGACTGGGGCACCATTGCCGCCGATCATCTGACCGAAAACACGGAGGGAACGGCCTACGAACGGGCGGCCGGAAGAGAGGCCGCCATCCTGCGCAAAGGCTATACCTCGAATCTGCTGTCTTCCCCCTCCAAGGTCGCCCGGAAGATAGTCCGCGCGGCCACTTCCCGCCGCCCGAAACTGCGCTACCGCGTCGGCACTGCCTCCCACTCCGGCATCATCTTCCACGCAATCCTCCCCGCACGCTGGTGGGACGCGCTGCTGACCTTCTTCTTCACCAAAACCTCAAAATCTACTTATCAGAGGATATGAAACGAGAAATAGTATTATTGACTGTCTTCGCAACAGTGTTATTTGCTTCCTGCTCACCCAAAGTGACCAACAGCCTTGCATTTTCCAAACCCCCTCTTGAATCGGTTGATGAAGTGGTAGTGATCGAGCAAGACATGGCCGCACCAGCAAATGCTCAAATGCTGGGGTCGATCAAAGTAGGAGACAGCGGATTTACTTCGGCTGCAAACGGCACATACGACAAGGTTATTGCCATACTAAAGTCGCAGGCCCGCCTCTATGGGGGCAATGTGATAAAGATCACATCCCATCAAGCCCCGGATCTTATCAGTAACATCCACCGTGTTTCGGCCGATGTCTACTACGTGGAAGACTTCTCTCCGTCTCCGTCCGTCACACCTGCTTATGAACCTGCTCCTCTGCTTGCACCTGCCGGCCCTAAGACCGTAGAAGGGCCAAAGGTCCGCTTTGCAGTACAGGGAGGATATACTTATCGTCTCGGGAAGGTGGATGAGAGTCTTGGCCAGGATCTTGTCGAGTACCAGAAGAAGGGCAAACATGGGCTCAACAAAGCCGCCGAAGTCACGATATTCCTTTCCAAAGGGTATTCACTGGGCCTCAAGTATAGTAAAGCGAATACATATGTGAGCGCGCAGGGTACTTTTTCCTATGAAGACGGCACAACAAAAAGCGGAACCCTGTCAGATGACATAGACATCACTTTCATAGGCCCTTACTGGGGCGCAAGCACGGTCGGGGATGGACGCAAGAGTGTATTTGCCTTCAATATCGGCATGGGATACGTCGGTTTCAAGGACGATGCGCGTGCCGTAGATCCTTTCAGTTATTCCGGTTGGACTCTCGGGTATTACCTGGCTCTCCAGTACGACTATATGATTACCAAAACCCTTTCAATAGGAGTGGAGGCATCGGCGGTTACCGGCAGCATCGACAGGCTCAATTATACCGAAAACGGAAAAACCACCACGATCAAGCTGGACAAGGACAATTTACAGGGCATCGGCCATGTAAACGCCAGCGTGGGCTTGCGTCTGTTCCTTTAGAATCTCACTCCCACACCAACCGAGAAGGTGCCACCGAGGATGTCGGAGGCGAAGAGGTAGGCCGCGTCCAGGGTGAATTCCTGGATCTTCAGGCCCAGGCCGGCGGAGGCGAAGGAGGGGACGATGCTGTCGCCACCATAATGATATCCCGCGCGCGCGAAGGCAAGACCATCATACCCATATTCGAAACCGAACCCGGCTGCGATAGGGCCGGAGAAGTAACGGTCCGCCTTGATGCGGGCGGTGATTGCATGCACCTCCGCGAATTTGGCGGTGTATCCGCCGCCGATGGTGATGGCTGCAGGCAGGGAGAAATCTCCGGTAGATTCACTCTGAACCTTGCCGCCAAGGGCGGATGCCCCGGCTGCGAACTCGAACCCCGAGAATTTGCCGGAGGCAAAAACGTCGAATGCCACCGCGCTGTTCGCATAGTTTGCCAGCAGTTGCTCCTTACCATACTTGACGTTCGCCCCTATGGCCAGGAAATCGGTAATCGCATAGCTCACGCCAGCATTGACCAAAATCTCTGAAGGCACGAACTTTTCTCCCGTAACAGGTTCTCCGGAGCCCCTCGAAAAAGCAATGGAAAGCCCGAGTTTATCCAACTTGCCGGCGGCACCGGCGCTGATGTAGTTTGTGGGGCTGAGGCCGGGCATGTAACTTTCGTATGCCACGCCCCCAGCCAGTTTGACGTCACTCAGAGGCAGGACGGCCGAACTGGGGATCAATGTGCTACCCGTTGCAAGCGAAACAGGATTGTAGTCCATCTGGATGAAGGGAAGCGCCTCGGAAGTCTGGGCTGCCGCCTCCAGCGTCATCAGGCCTGCGGCCAGGATCATATATAACTTTCTCATACTTTCACGATTGTTTTTTGGTAGGTTTTGCCGCCGTAGCTGATGGTAACGTAATAACGTCCGGGGGCCAGCCCGGTGAAATTGACCACGAGCGGATCGAATCCGCTGAAGACCTTAGTTTCTTCGTACACAACCCTGCCGCTGGCGCTGACGATGCGCACATAGGTTTCTGCGGCTTCTTCGGTGCGGATCACCAGGTCGGTGGTTACAGGAGTGGGATATGTTTCCGCAGGATCGGAAACATCTGCTTTTACCAGCACCGGAATAATATATGAGGCAGACTTCTCTCCGTCGGAAGCCGTTACTGTAATGTCTGCAGTGCCTCCGGCAATCGCTTTGATCCGGACCATGTTGTTATCGTACGAGATGTTGATAATCTGCCCGTCACTGTTCCTGCAGGAATATGTGAGCGGGTCTCCGTCCGGATCGGAGAACAGGGCGCTGATGGTGATGTTCTTACCGGTACCCGAGCCATATAGCAGGACCCCATCAATAGGATCTTTTACAACCGGGGCGTGATTGTCGGGGGTGGTGATGCTCTTGACCTCCGAAGCCTCAGACCAGTTCTTGGACAGGTCGCTGGCGTAGAGCTTTACATAATAGGTGGTGGAATATCGCTGCTCCCCGAGGGTGCCGTTGAATACCGCTCCTGCGGTCAGGTCTCCTACGTTGAAAGTCTCGCTCGAAACGCCGGAGGAGATGGCTGTGGGCGTGCTGTTTTCCACGGCGGATTTTTTTGTCCCGTAAAGGCAGAGCACGTTCCGGGCCTTCCCGTCATCCTCGTCGGCAGGAACCTTGAAACTTATGTTGACGGTCTTGCGGACGGCTTCCAGACTGAATTCAGAAACTTTTTCGGGGGGGATGGTAGATGCCGGCACGCCAAGCTTGAACGATCCTGCCAGATCCACCCAGGGACCAATATATTTGGTATTATTGATATGGCTTTGATCTGCCCCGTTCAGCAGTAGTTCTTTGCATCTTTCGTTTGTGAATCCGGGCCCTCCGAAGTATGATGCTATAAGGGCCAGTGCGCCGCTGATGTGCGGGCAGGCCATGGAGGTGCCGGACATGTAGCCGTAACTTGTGTAGTCGTAATTGTCCAGATCATATTGCGTCAGCTTCTGGGTAGCGTATAGATTGTAAATCTGCCCGCGGCTGTATCTGTATGAACCTTCGTCGTCGTAGAAAACCTGGGTGTCGCAGTCATTCACGGATCCATTGTAGAGCCCGTCCCCTCCGGGAGCGCAGATATCTACCCATGAACCGTAGTTGGAGTAGTATGCTTTTGTGTATCCCGCCGTGCCGGCGCCCACCGCAACGATCTGATCGTAAGCACAGTAGGGGTCATAGTCGATGTTCTCGTTGCCTGCGGCAAAAACGACGATACCGCCCTTCATCGGAGAATCTGAACGCTGGTTGTAGGGGGCGGTCTTTTCGCAGCCTGCTCTCTGGATGAAATAGTCGACAGCGGCTTTAAGGAAGTCGGGGATGGTCCTCTTCTTATAAGCAGAAAGCTCGGAAGAAGACACCGTCCCATCCTCATTGGAGTCAGCACTTTCGCCCCAACTGTTCTGGCTGATGACTGCTCCGTGGTCGGCACCCCATTTTATCGCATTTGCAGTGTTTGCATCACTGGCGCCGTCATCGCCGTCGAAAATCTGGCTGCTGAGGATCCGGACGCCGGGGATCCCTTTGGCGTAATCGCCACCGGCGATGCCTGCAACGCCTATTCCGTTATTGCGTACGGCCGCTATGGTGCCGGCAACGTGCGTGCCATGGGAATCCGGATTGATGACGTACGAGTCGTGGACGAAATCCTTGCTACCATTAAAACTGGCTGCGATTGCTGCGCCAGCAAGATCCGGGTGGTTTAAATCCACGCCTCCGTCCACCACGTTGACTATCACGTTGCTGTTTCCGGTGGTATAATTCTCCCAAACCGACAGAAGGTTCATGTCCGCGCCGTTGTTGCTGAACTTTTCTATGCCGTATTCCGGGTAGCTCTTCGTACACCCGATGGCCAGGGATTTGTCGTTATACATATCCCACTGCCATTTGAAATATGGGTCATCAGGGACTGCGCTGCGGCGGTACACCTTATGGGGAGCCTCTACCTTGGTCACGCCCTCGACGCTTCCCAGCACATCTCCGGCCTTGGTGGACGGGATGCTTTCATCGTATTCTATAAGGTAGAACCTGTGAAGCCCAAAATCCCGTGTGCGCTGTTCGTATTCGCCCGCATAGGGGAACAAGCGTGAGAAACTCTTGATCCCTATCGCTCGCAGCGCCTCATTCACATCTTCAGATTTGGTCTTAGCGGCCCCGTCTCCGGCAGCCTCCAACAATTCGAGCAGGGCGTCATCCACCTGCACGACAACAGAGCCCGCAACAGCATTGGCGGAGATCTCTGGGTTCGTTTCAACTGTGGGCTCCGGGGTCAACCTGGATTCATCCCGCGTGCATGCGGCAATCGCTGCAGCAGCCAGCGCGGCAAGCAATAACTTTCTCATTTTCATTTAACCTCCCAATATCCTCCCTTGTCCGGCCCGACGCGCAGGAGCCTGCCAGCTTTCTTGAGGTTGGCGAGATGCTTCTCCACCCCCTTGTCGGAGATGTGAAGGATGCCTGCAAGTTCGGCCGTTGTGCAACGCGGATGCTTCGCCAGAATATCCAGGATGCGGGCCGCGTTGTCGCTCGTGCCCCTGGAAGGGCGGGATCCGGAAGGCTCCAGCCCAAACTCGAATTCCAGCATATTGCCAAGCAGCCTTCCCATTATCACATTCCCTTCCTGCCAGAGGCCGGCCTTTGAGACTTTGTCGCGGATGCTGACGGCCGCCTTGCGCAGGCCTTCCTCTCCCAAGGTACGGGCGTGCATGCGGGCTTCGTTCGCCTCGTGGCAGATGGCCTGAAGTGTGGCCTCGTTAGATACCTTGTTACAGTCGAAACCCCTGCACTTCAAGGCTCTGGCAGCGAGCGACTTGAGCCTGTATCCGCTCCAAACCTGATGCCCTTCGGCATCTTTCAGGGCCATCTGGTAGGCCTTGAAAAGGTCGATGCTTTTCAACTGTTCGGAAATGGTTTTCCCTTCGCTGCTGACACCGTCTTCGAGCAGGCGGATATTCTGCGCCAGGTTGAGGGTGGAGCCTTCCAGAATTGTGGAATTGGTCACCAGGATATAAAGTGTCTGCTTGTCCATAGATTACAAATATAATGATTATCTTTGTTTTTATGAAAAGGATGCTGCTGGCTTTGGTTCTGACCGTGCTCCCGTTGATTGCGGGGGCGCAGGAGGCTCCTGCCGCCGATGCCGGCGCATGGACTTCGCTGGCGCTGAGGCACGATTTCTCCGACCGTTACAACCTCACCATCCGTGCCGAGCACCGATCGAAGGACAACTGCCGCACGACCGATGTCTGGTTCCTGCGCGCTTTCAACCGCTACAAGTTCCTGTCCTGGCTCACGGGTGAGGCGAATCTGGAATTCAATAACGCCAATCTGGGCGACGCCTGGCGGCGCTCCTTCCGCATCCATCTCGGAGGCATCGCCTCCTGCAAGCTGGGAGATTTCAAGCTGAGCACTATGCAGAGGGAATACTTCTTTATCGTCACTAATGTGGAGCCCGCCAGCATGCACTTCCTGCTCAGTAACTTCCGCGTGGGCTACGCCCCGGAAGGATGGTCTGTCGCCCCCTATGTTTCCGGCTTCTGGTTCTTCCGCCCGGAGCTTTTCCAGCGGCGACTCATCGCCGGCGCCGACATCCGCCTGAACGAGGCCCTTACTGCCAACCTATATTATATGTACAAGACCGTCTACCCTTCAGAGAAGAATACCAACATCTTGGGAGTCGGGCTTACCGTCAAAATTTAATTGTTATCTTTGCAACACTATGTTCAGTAAAGAAACCTATACCTTACGCAGGGCGCAGCTCAAAGCCCTCCTCAAGGGAGAAAAGGGCATAGCCGTATTTATCGGCAACGTCGAAGCCCCCGCGCAATACAAAGACAATTGCTACAAGTTCCGTCAGGACAGCACCTGGCTATACTATTTCGGGCTGGACGAGCCCCGCTTTGCCGCGGTGATCGACCTGGAGGACGGCAGCGAAACCATCTATGCCGACGACTTCAGCATCGACGATATTATCTGGACCGGCCCTCAGCCCTCCGTGGCCGAGCAGGCCGCACGCGTGGGCGTATCCCACAGTGAACCGTATGCCAAGCTGGACTGGGCGGTGAGTCAGGCCATCATCAAGGGCCGCCCCATCCACACCATCCCTCCGTCCCGCTGGTACAACACCCTCAAGCTCCAGAGCCTCGGCATCGACAAACCCTCCGAGGCCCTCATCCGCGCCATCATCAGCATGCGCCTGGTGAAGACTCCTGAGGAAATAGCGGAGCTGGATGCGGCCGGAATCCTTGGCCAGAAGATGCACACCGTGGCCCGCAAAGGCATACGCCTTGGTAGGGTGGAACAGGAGATTGTGGGTGAGATGGAGGGGGTTACCCTGGCAGAAGGGTGGGGAGTAAGTTTCGCTACCATCCTGACACAGCACGGGGAGGTTTTCCACAATCACGGGCACGCTTTCCCCATCGAAGCGGGCAAGCTGATGGTGATAGATGCGGGCGCGGAGAGCAACTCCCACTACGCATCCGACTTTACCCGCACCTACCCGACCGGCGGCAAGTATACCCCCAAGCAGAGGGATATCTACAGCATAGTCTACGACTGCCACGAGCTGGCGTTCTCCCTGACGCGGCCCGGCACTGCCTATCGCGACGTGCATCTGGCTGTGGCCCGCCTGATGCTAGACCGCCTCAGCCAGCTGGGCCTGGTGAAGGGCGACCTGGACGAGATGGTGGCTGCCGGAGTCGCCGGTCTTTTCATGCCTCACGGCCTCGGCCACAACATGGGCCTGGACGTGCACGACATGGAGGATCTTGGCGAGGACCTGGTGGGATACGATCCCGACCAGAAGCGTTCTTCCCAACTGGGCCTGAGGTCCCTGAGGATGGCGCGCAGGCTGGTCCCCGGCAACGTGATAACCGACGAGCCCGGCATCTATTTCATCCCGGACCTGATAAAGCTCTGGAAGAAGGAAGGCCGCCCGTTCGTAAACTATGCGGCCCTGGAGGAGGGCTACTTCGACTTCGGCGGCATACGCATCGAAGACGACGTGCTGGTGACGGCCGACGGTGCCCGCCGTCTCGGCGGCCAGCGCCTGCCCGCCTCGCCGGATGATGTAGAGGCTGCGATGGCGGCCGACCGCGCTTAACATGTCATTCCGAACAAAGTGAAGGAATCTAAAACACAATAAATAACTATGGGACTTTTAGATGGAAAAGTCGCCCTCATCACGGGCGCATCCAGGGGAATCGGTAAAGCGATCGCCCTCAAATATGCGGCAGAAGGAGCCGACATAGCATTCACCGACCTGGTCGTAAACCAGGATACGGTTGCCGAGATCGCCGCCTTAGGGCACAAGGTAAAGGCCTACGAAAGCAATGCGGCCGATTTCGAGCAGACCCAGCAGATCGTGGAGCAGATCCTTGCCGATTTCGGCAAGATCGATATTCTGGTCAATAACGCCGGCATAACCAAGGATGGCCTCGTCATGCGCATGACCGAGCAGCAGTGGGATGCGGTGATTGCGGTGAACATGAAATCCGCATTCAACTTCATGCACGCCGTGGTGCCCGCGATGGCCCGCAACCGCAGCGGCAGCATCATCAACATGGCATCCATCGCCGGCCAGATGGGTAACCCCGGCCAGGTGAACTACGCCGCCACCAAGGCAGGTCTCATCGCCATGGCGAAATCCGTCGCCAAGGAGATGGGTTCCCGCGGCATCCGCGCCAACGCCATCGCCCCCGGCTTCATAGTTTCCGACATGACCAACGCTCTCCCCGAGGAGGTTCGCGCCGAGTACATCAAGGCCATCCCCCTAAAGCGCGGCGGCACCCCCGAGGACATCGCCAACGCCGCCCTGTTCCTCGCCAGCGACCTCTCCTCCTACATCACCGGACAGGTCATCCCCGTCAACGGCGGGTTGTACTGCTAATTTTTCGTCCGACCTGTAGAGATTTCCCTGCCGAACCTCTACAGGTCAGCCATTTTTCGCCCCACCCGTAGAGCCTTCCCTGCCGAACCTCTACGGGTCGGCCATTTTTTGCCCTACCTGTATAGAAAGAGACCGAAAAGCTCTACAGGTCAGCGTGTTACACATAATAATTTAAGTTTAGGCAAACCACATAATAAATCTTATGGCCTTTTAAAAACACGCAATCGTCAGCAGAAACATATATTAAAGCAATTGTTTGCCGCAATAATTTGGAAGTCTCCGAAAACCCCGCCAACTTGCAAACAAAAAATGCGAATCTATTTGAATTGTTGCAGTAAAGGGCTTGAAACGGACATCCTATTCAAATCTCCTATTGAATTCATTGCCGGAATCAACCGGATTGCGGTCTGTATTCTATTGTGTCTGGCAAAAGGCATGACAGTCAGCGTCATCTCCTTCTGCCTGATGGACAATCATTTCCATATTTTGCTATACGGCGAGGAAGAACATTGCATACACTTCCTCAACCTCTATAAAAAGCTGACCCTGATGTGGATAGCCACCCATCGCGGAGCTCCTCTGAATGGCGAAATAGTTTTGGGCCATTGGCCCGTCGCCCGGGATAAAGTCCATGAAAAGGTGGTATATTATCACCGGAATCCGTATGCGGCTGGATTCAGAACTCTGCCATATTACTACAAATGGTCATCGGCCGGGCTGCTCTTCGCCGACAGGAAAGAACAGATGAAGGGCCTGACCAAAGCCTCGGACCTATCCGCCGAATGTAAAAGAAGATATATGTATAGCCGCGTTGAAGTCCCTGATAATTGGTATTTTACAGAGGACGACATGGTCTGGCCGGGCGGTTTTATCGACGTCAACTTCCTGGAAAGGCTGTTTCAAGGCCCAGGCTCTTATATGTTCGAAATGAACAACAGTAACATCGACAAAGATTGCGAAAGGGAGATGCTGATGGACAGCATGATGCTGCCGGACGGGGACATTTTGAAGATGGCCAAGGAACACGCATCCCGATTGTTCGACAAAAACGATATCGGCCAATGCAGCAAGGGAGAACGGGTAAGCATAGGTGTCATGCTGCGTAAAGACCTGGGATGTAATCATAAGCAGTTGGCCCGGGTGCTGAGTTTACCAGTCTCGGATCTGAATCTGATAATATGATCTGGAAGGCGATAGCCGACCTGCTGATGCCGAGGGTCTGCGTGGTTTGCGGTAAGGTTCTGGAGAGGGATGAGGAGCATCTGTGCGAAGCCTGCTGGAAGGATCTTCCCCGGACAAGATATTGGAAGTTGAGGGAGAATCCTATGGCCGAGAGTTTCAACGCACTGATACATAGGAACATGGGCGAGGATGTGCAGTACCAGCCCTACAGCTACGCGGCGGCCCTTTATTTCTACAAGGGAGGATACCGGGAGATCAGCAAGGCCCTGAAATACCGGCGGAACTTTGCAGCGGGCAGGTGTTTCGGGCGGCTGTTGGGGCAGACGTTGGCGGAGACGGAATTTTTCCGGGATGTAGATCTGGTGGTGCCGATTCCTCTGCACTGGTCGCGCCACTGGCGGAGGGGTTATAACCAGGCGGAGGTGATAGCGTGGGAGACGGCTCGGGAGTTGGGGGCGAGATGCGAACCGCGTCTTTTGCGGCGCGCCCGCCGGACTAAGACTCAGACCCACCTGAATGCCGAGGGCCGTGCCTCCAATGTGGCCGGTGCTTTCCAGGTGAATCTGCGTGGGTGGAGCAAGTTGAGCGGTAAGATGGCAAAGAATGGTGAAGGTGATGGGGTGTCCGAAGGCCTGAGATTCCGCCACTGTTTATTAATAGACGATGTTTTCACTACCGGCGCGACCGCTGCCTCCTGCGAACGGGCAATCAGGGCGGCCCTGCGGACTGCAACCCCCGGCCGGAATTCCAATAATGCCCGCCGAGTCAGGATTTCGGTCGCCACGTTGGCCTGCGTGGAACGCTGACGTTTGCCTTAGAATGATTTTCCGAAAGAGAATCCTATCTGATGGCCTTTGTAGGGAACTGTCACTCCTCCATCCAGGTTGCCGGCGCCACCAAGGAACCAGTAATTGACCTTGAAGAAGTATTTGTGGATGTTGACACCTACTGACGGATTAATGAAATAGCAAATGTCATTATGATCCGAAATGGTAAGCTCCAAGCCGGTGCGCGCAGAGACGAACGGGCTGAGATCACTCTTGAAGAAAACATATTTTGCTTCGAGGAAAAGAGGGAAGGATACACCTTCGCTATGAAGTAACTTCTCAAGGCCGGTGCCGATTCCGATGAATGATCCATCTCCGTAAGAAATACCGTGGACCGTCAGAATATCAAACTCTCCACCACCGGCACTTTGCTTTCCAATATTGGCACGCCCTCCTACCTCGAGCCCACCTGAATATCCTTGTTTAAAACCCGACTGTGCTGAAGCCAAAACTGAAATCAGAAAAAATACAATAGTCAGATACTTTTTCATAGTATTAACCGTTATTTGAAATGGGCGGCAAAAGTACTCAATTTTCAAAACAAAAGCAAAAACCTTATATTTGCAGAACTATGACTTCACTTGAAATATTTGCAATCATCTGCGGGGTGCTGGGCATCATCGGCAGTATAGTTCCCGGTCTGCCCGGGCCTCCACTCAGTTGGGTGGGTCTCCTGTTGGTTTTCTTCGCCGGCAACCGCGGGGATTGCGACCCCATCTCCACCAACTTCCTGCTGATCTGGTTGGCCATCACCACCATAGTCACGATCCTCGATTATGTGATTCCCGGGTGGTTCGCCAAGACTACCGGCGGCCACAAGGAGGCATCGTGGGGAGCTATCATCGGCCTGTTCGCAGGCATCTTCCTTACGCCGATTGGCATGCTGGCGGGTGCTCTGCTGGGTGCCTTTATCGGGGAATTCTATTTCGCGCAGCAGGATGCTATGCATTCTGTCAAGGCGTCGCTCGGGGCATTCCTCGGTTTTATCTTCAGCACCGGTCTCAAACTGATTGCAGCCGGCATAATGGCATTCTACATTTTCAAGGCGATAATCTAACCTTTTCTTCTCAGACCCGTAGAGGTTTCGCGGGTTTTTCTTGACGGGTGGGGCAAAAAACGGGCGACCCGTAGAGGTTTGGCAGGAAAAGCTCGACGGGTAGGGCAAAAAATGGGCTACTTGTAGAGGTTTGGCGGGAAAAGTTCGACGGGTGGAACGGAATTCAAGCGGAGAGCTGCGGGTGGGGCGGTAAGGC
>R22__coassemble_63_pt1 | contig 89764 bp, 65 predicted proteins | sample R22__metabat2_low_PE_056 | metagenome-assembled genome bin R22 | reverse complement strand
TATCGTCCCATTGAAGGCGGGTTCTCTCGTGGTATTCGTTCGCAAGCATCTTGAAGCTGTGCTTGGAGATATTCTCTTTGGAAGGAAGGGCGTCCCAGCTGCGGTTCGTTCCTTTGAGCACCAGGTTTAGAAGCTGGCGTGACGTGGCTTGTTTGCTTTCGTTTCCAGATCGGACAAAAGCTTGGCGGGAACCGTCCAGAAATAGATAATAAGGTGTGAACTGACCAGGCTTTACCACCAGTTCCAGAATCTTGTGGCCTTTCTCATCTTCTGCAGGAGTGAGTGTCCAATCCGGAATTGGATCCAGATGAGCGTTGATCTTCTCGCTTATGAAGTCGGAATCGGCTTGGATGTCTTTGAGACCTGTGATGGTTCCATTATTAAACACACCGAAGTATAAGGCCCCATCTTCCGTGTTGGCAAAAGCGCTGACGCTCTTGAGCCAATGACGGATCTTCTTGCGCTCCAATTCATCCTTGAAGTCGTATGCCGTGCATTCGGCAATGAGTATGTTGTTTTCTATCCTCATATCTTACCATGTAAAGTTAATGGTTTTGCACTGAATAGGCAAATCTTCCTCCAGATACTCTAATCCCTATAACAAATTGTTGAACTTGGTCATGGATTCTGCCTTGGGGGTTGGCTGTCGTTTACAATTCTCCTTATCTCCACATCAAAAAGGCCCAAGGCTAACGCCAAGGGCCTTTTTCCGTTTGCGCGGGTGCGCTCAGTAATTCTCCGAATGTTCGTCCTGCCACTCGTTGATACCGTCGCGGATGCGGTTGCGGAAGGTGAGGGTGTCGCGCACGTCGTCGTAGCCGCCGTCGGAGCGGGTGACTTTATAGCGGAGGAAGATCTGACGGTCCTGGAGGCGGGTTTCGCCGTTGAAGGTGCCGCTGCCGGTGATCTTGCCGTCGTCGGAGCTCACGGTCACGCTCGCGCCGTTGAAAGTAAGAGTCATCTGGCCGGTGGAGCCGGCGACCTTGTTGCAGCTCACGCTGTTGGCGCCCGTGGTGGTGAATTCGTACTGGCGGGAGTCGGCCAGGCTGAGGCTTTCGTGGTTTTCGCCGGTCTTGGTGCCGGTCCAGTCGTAGGTCTTGGCCGTGCCGCTGCGGCTCCAGAAGCCGAAGAAGCGGTTCTCGCACTTCACCGCAATCACGGCATAGTTCTTATTCTCCAGAACTTCATCCGCATCGGCGGAATCTATCTTGAACCCAATGGCATAAACAGGCTTATATGCATCTGCGTCCAAAGCAAAAGCATCCGTCGCCGTAATCTTCACCGCTGCGGTGTGCTTACCCTTCTTGATTACAAGATTGTCCATCCCCTCGATCGTACGGTATGCTGCAGGGAGCGGCTTGAACGCGGTGATGCCGGCATCGGTGATGGCGTTGCCCACGTAGTCGCCGGAGGCCAGGTTCTTGTTCTTCATCCCGGCCACGGCCCCGGAGAGCAGGGCATCGTCCAGGCTGACGGTCACATTCCTGTCCTTGTCGTTCTGCATCACGCCGCCAAGAGCCACCTGCCACTCGAAGGAGGCATCTTCGCCCAGCACGAACGAACGGAGGTCGTACTGGTAGGCGGCGAACACGGCGGTCTTGTCGAAGTCGCCCACATAATCGTCGTAGCAGGATGTCAGCAGCAAAAGGCTGGCTGCAAAGTATAGCGTTTTCTTCATAATCATCATTTTTTATTTCCAGTTCTCCCAACCTTCGTTCTGCTCGATTCCCGGGCCTTTGCGCACCTCCATGTAGGGGATGGGCATCCACAGGGACGGATATCTGCGCTGTTCGAGCAGTTCGGAACTGTAGTTCAGAACGGGCCCGTTGCGCGTGATCTTTATGCGGTGGATGGGCACGTTTATCTCGTCCACGCTCTTGGCCCAGCGGCGCACGTTATGGAAACGGTGGCCTTCGAAGCAGGTCTCCAATCTCCATTCATTCTTCACGAGCTTGTCGAACTGCTTGAATCCTGCGACGGCGCATTCATCCAGATAAGGATCCGCAACGGCACCCACACCCTTGCTGCCGTCCTCGAGGGGGCGCTTGCGGATGTAGGCGATCGCCTGCTTTGCGCTCATGCCGTAGGTGGTCTCGTCCAGAGGCCCCACCACCTGGTTGGCGGCTTCGGCGAATGCCAGCAACATATGCGTCCAGCGGAAGAAGAAGATGCAGTTCTGCGCAGTCTGGACGGTGTTGTCGTTCTTGTTCCAGCCTGTGAAGACGAACTTCTTTATATAATATCCGGTGGGAGAAGTCTTGGTCAGCCCCGGAGCATCGTAGCCGCCCTCGGTGGTGTCGAAGGTGTACATGATGTCGGAGGCATTGGTGTTTCGCACCACTTGGCAGCCGTTGTAGAACACGTCGGCGTAGAAGCGCGGATCGCGGTTAGCGTAGGGATTGGCGGGGTTATAAGTCGACAGCGGATGGTCTATCGGATAGCCGTTGGCCATGGGGAAGGCATCCACCAGTTCCTGTGTTACCCCGTAATCTCCGGCCCCGTTGAATCCCTGGGGATAGAAGGCACTCTCGTAGGTGGAATTCTGGGATATCTGCGAGATGAAATAGGCCTCGGGAGAGTTGGGGTCATGCCAGAGGAAGGACTTCGTGGGGTCGAAGCCTCCGGGAACGTTGTCTACGGTCAGCTTGAAGTCTATCGCGGCCTTGGCAGCCTTGGCGGCGGCATCCCAGCGCTTGAGGTCTCCGCCCGTGTTGAAGGCGGGAGACGCCCAGGTGAGAAGCACCATGGCCTTGAGGGCCAGAATGGTAGCACCGTCCAGCCTCCTCCAGCGCACTGCCCCCAGCACCGGAATCATCTCCGGATCCTTCAGGAAGTCGCGGTTCGCGAGGGGCAGATATTTATAGGCGGAGTCGCAGTCGGCGAGAATCTGCTGCACGCAGTCGGCATAGCTCGCGCGGGTGACCTTGGACAGGTCGGATTTCGACAGGTCCACAGGTTCCGTGAAGATGGGCACTCCCAGCATCTCTCCGGAAACGGAGCGCCCGCCGAAGAACTTGAGCAGATCCCAGTAGTAGAAGGCCCTGAGACCGAAGGCATCTCCCTGCAGGGCTCTCTGCAACTTGGCGTTGGCATTCGCGTCCAGCATGTAGCGGGTGTTCTTGCCCAGATTGTCTTTGAGGAAGAGATTGCAGTAGTAGATGGCCTTGTAGTCCCTGTCGTAGAGGGCGGAGAAGTTGTAGCTGTTCATCTGGGGCGAGCCCGTGGCCATCATGTAGATGGACGAGGTCTTGGAACGCCAGGTTATGTTGTCGGCCAGGCCGTCGCCTCCCAGCAGGTCGCTGGAGATGTAGTTCCCGGGCAGCTGGTCGTATGCCTTCTCGACGTAGCCGCGGATGAGGGAGGGATAGTCCTCGTAGTTCGTCTCGTTGTAGCTGCCGTCGGGCAGGGGATCGAGGAAACCGGCGCAGGAGGCCATCAGGAAGGTCGCCGCGCATATCATTATTATATGGAGTCTTTTCATCGCAGTCATTGTTTAGAAGGTCAGTTTAACTCCTGCAAGCACGGTGCGGAAGAAGGGATAGACGCTCACACCGGCGGCGGGGGCCTCCGGGTCGACGTATTCCAATCCGGTGATAGTCACGAGGTTTCCACCTCCGGTGAGAGTGAAGCGCACGGTGTCGATCCACTTGAGGGAAGGATGCCAGTCGTACCAGAGCTGAGCGCTCTTAATCTTGAACCATCCCCCGTTACGCATCCAGAAAGCGGAAGTCACGAAGTTGGTGGATGACTTTTCGTAGCTCAGACGGGGATAAGCTCCGCCGATGTTGTCGGCCACGAACTTGGAGTAGTTGCCGTCGCCCCAGCCGTTCCAGAAGTAGTCGGTGTTCAGCACCCGGTCGAAGAAGGCGTGGCCTTTGCCCGTCATGGTGAAGCCGAAGTCCTTATAAGTAAGGGTTAGGTTGAGGCAGTAACGCAGCCAGGGATTGGAGTTTCCGATCACTTGGACGTCGTTATTGTTGATGAATCCGTCGCCATCGAGGTCCTTGTAGCGAAGATCGCCCACCTGGGTGCCGTTCTCGTCGAGCTTGGGATAGGTAGCGATGTCGGCTGCGCTCTCGAACTTACCTTCCCAGACATAACCCGTGATGGCGTTCTCGTCGCGTCCGGTGGCCTTCTGCCAGTCAAATGCGTAGAAGTCGTTGGCAACCTTGGTATTTGCCGTCCTCCATGAGGTGGCCCATCCGCCAGCCTCCACGCAGAGGTCGCCGAAGCGGCGCTTCCAGTTGAGGCCGATCTCGGCGCCGATGGTGCGCTTGGCATTGTAGTTCTCGTAGTATGCGATGCCCGTCATGCCATAGGCATTGATGTACTCCGACATGGTGTTGGTGAACAGCCCTGTCCTGTAAATCAGATAGCCCTTGACGGTCAGGTAGAAGCCTCCCGGCAGGGAGAAATCGCCCCCGAGGTCGAATTCAGTGATCCTAGGCCAGGTGAGGTCGGGATTGGCGAGCCTCTCGATGGTGGTAACCTTTGCGGACTGCTTGTCGGAACCGAACCACTGGTAGGCGGTGGCGGGGCCGAAGGTCAGCGAACTCGAGTTCGAATACTGTGCCTGATAGTAGTAGTTGTAGATGAAGATGTCCGGGTAGCCGATGTTGCCGGCCTGCGCCCATAGCCTGGTGCGGTCGGATGCCAGCCAGCTGACTCCTCCGGAGGGGAAGAGGGAATAACGTCCCTTGGGAGCGAACGGAGTGGCTCCGGCATATTGCAGGTTGAAGTTGGCAGCGAATCTCTTGCCGTGGGTGTAGTCCAGAAGGAGACTTCCCATCTGCAGCCTCTCGTAAGTGGAACTTCCGGAACGGGCCGCATCGGAGATGTAGTAGCGAAGGGTGGCGTCCAGGGCATTTAGGCCGAACTTTTTCTTCCACGTGAGGTCCTGCTGCCAGTTGAGTGTCTGGTAGGAGGCGTTGGCCGCGGTGGACTTTCCGGACTGCTTGGCACCCATGTGGGTGGAAAGGTCCACTATTCCGTCCTTCTGGTCCCAGAGGTAGGCGATGTAGTCGTTGCTCTTGGTGCCGTTGAGGTAGTAGAACGAGCCGAAGTTTACCAAGCCCTTGGTACTGAGGCCTTTCAGCAGCCATCCGAGGTCTACGTCAAGTTCTGCGTTGAACATTCCGCTACGGTAGAGGATGTCGCAGTAGCCTGCTTCGGCCGCAACCGCATAAGGGTTGGAACCGAAGTTGCGGGATACGGCGTAGATCATCGTGCCTTCCTTGTCGTTGTCGAGGTCGGTCTGCCCGAGGCTCTTGCCCAGAGCTACAGGGAAAGCGATGGCGGGGGTGTTGCGCCAGTCGTAGAGGCCTGCGCGGTTGCCGTGCCTGTCTCCCACCATGCCTATGAAGGATGCGCGGGCTTCGATATATTCGCCTATCCTGGTGGTCACGGAGGTGGTCAGGTTGATCTTGTTGTAGTCGCACCTTGGCCCTACCTTGAATATCTCGTTGTCGTTGATGCCGTTGAGCGAGATGTTGTACTTCATGTTGTTGCTGCCGCCGAAGGCGTTGAAGCCGACGCGTGTGGTGGACTTTCCGTTCTTTATCAGCAGGGACTTGTAGTCCACGTTCGGGGTCGTGAGGCTGTAGGGATCCTTCTTGGCATAGCCCTCGATGGCTTCCTCGCTGTAGAGTGGCGTATAGCCGGACGAGCCGCGGGCCAGGTTGTTCAGGCGGGCGTAGGTTACGCCGTCTACCCACTCGGGCATGTCGTCGATGAAGCTGTAGCCGCTCTCGATGCTGGCGCGTATCTGCATCGGGGTGTTATATGCTCCTTTCTTTGTGGTAATGTAGATGGCACCGCTGTTCGCAAGCGGAGTCAGCGCCCCCTTGTCGGCAACGTCGGTAACGAATTCCACGCTTTCGATTTGGTTGGGATCCAGCAGGATTTCCTGGAACGGGGTGGGGATGCCATCCACGAAGCAGGAGATGCTGCTCCAGCCCTTGCTGATGAACGAGGTGGAACCGCTGGCGAACCATGGCGAGGCGAGGTTAGTGGTGGAGTAGAGAGGCTGTCCGTTGCCCTCTATCATATCCAGGCCGACGAACTGCCCGAATAGTCTCTGACGGAGGTCGAAGCCGTGCATGCGCTCCAGTTCCTCTTCACCTATCTTCTTGCGGTTCGAGGCGCTGGACAGGCTGTCGGCGCTTTGGGCGAAAGACGAAACGCCTGTCGCCAGAAGGGTCGCGAGAATGCAGGCCGTCAAATGGAGATAACTGTGTTTCATCTTTATTGCCATCTTTCGTTGTTTTTGAATACGGTAAGTTTGTCTGCCTGTTCATCCGGGAACGGCCACCAGTACATCACGTCTTTCCATACGCACTGACGGTTGTCCGGAATGCGGCGCCTCTCGTAGCGGCGTCCTACCGGATGCTCGGCATCCACGGGGCAGGACTCTATGTACATGCCCATCAGGGGCCTGGACATCACTATGGGCGCCGTCTTCCAGCGGCGGATATCGTAGTAGTAGTGTGCGCCTTCGAAGGCGAGTTCCACGTCGCGTTCGTTGCGGATGCGGTCGCGAAGCAGGGCCTGGTCGCCGGCGAAGCGGTCCTGCACGGGCGGCATGCCCACTCGGGCGCGCACCGTGTTCACGGCATCCAGAGCGGTGAGGGAGCAGTTGCCTGCGGTGCCGGACGGGCCGTATGCCTCATTCACGCACTCGGCATAGTTCAGATACACTTCGGCAAGCCTCACCAGGGGATCCACCAGCGGGTAGGAATTGTCTTTATCGCCGCGGGAGCCTCTCCAGAACTTGCGCTGGTAGTAACCGGTGTTGGAGTAGCCCTTGGAGCCGTCCATGGTGCCCCAGGCGATGCCGAACTGTCCGGTGACGGAAGAAATGTCCGTGGCCGGGTAAGTGCCGGTCTTGGGGTCGTAGTAGATGTTCACATATCCGTCCACGTAAGGGGTGGTGGAACGGTCGTGAAGGATGGTGGTCTCGAAGCGGGGATCCAGCCCGGCGTAGGGGTTCTGCTCGTTGTAATGGCCTGCGGCCACTGCGGCAGCCCTGTCTTCGGGAGTGTTGAGCGGATCACCGTAGATGGTCTCGTACTTGTCCACGAAGTTCTGGGTGGGGCAGGTGCCGGAGGCGTTACTGTACCACGACTGCGGATAGCAGAGCAGGGCCGAACGGGTGTTCTGGTTGCCCTTTGCCTTATGGAAGTAGTTCCAGAGCAGTTCGTTGGTGGTTTCCTTGCCGAAGAAGTTGTCGGTGTAGTTGCTCTTGGGAAGGAGGGCGTACTGCCACTCGAGGGCCGTGTTGAGGGCAAGTGCGCAGGCCTCTGCGGCATCTTCCCAGTCCTTGGCTCCGTTCAGGTTGTTGAGCGGCGAGGCGGCATACATCAGGGCGCGGGCGCGGATGGCCAGGGCGGCGCATCCTCCCGGACGGTCGATATCTGCGGCGGACAGGTGTCCGGCGGCTCCGGGCACTGCGTCGCGGCGCATCTTTCCGGCCTCCTTGAAGAGTTCGTACGACCTGTAGAGATCGTCCGCGGCGAGCCTGTAGGTCTCGTTTGCGCTGAGTCTCTCCAGATCCCAGTTATCTTTCTGGGATTCGTCGATGTAGGGCATGCCTCCGTAGAAGCGACAGAGCACGAAGTGGGCGAAGCCCCTGGTGAAGTAGGCCTGGCCGAGCAGGTCTGCCTTTTCGGCGGGACGCGCGTTCGTGAGCCTGTCTATGTTCTCGATGGTGCGGTTGGCAATCCTTATGATCTTGAACATCGCGCGTGCGATGGGCCTGTAGGCGCTGCCGCCCGTGCCCGCATTCGAGAAGGAGAAGTAATTGCAGGTCTGCTGCCCGAGGTTGCATATCTTGAGTTCCTGCTGCGCGCGGAGAAGCCTTCCCGCATCGGCCGCGTCCGTGGTGGAATAGAGGCTGAAACGCAGGGAGTTGAAGTCCACGTAGAGAGGGAAGCCCTCATGGATGTTATAGACGTTGATATCGGCTTCGTTCTTGAACACGTAGTCGAAATACAGCTTGAAGTTCTTGTAGGTGGAGAAAACTTCATTTTCCGTAATACCCAGTTCGGGGTCTATGTCCAGGTAGGAGCAGGTGGGCGTCACGAGTGCCGCCAGCATCAATATAATTATATATAGTTTCTTTTTCATCTCTTTCCTGTTTAGAATTCCGATTTGACGCCGAGTTTTACGGTTCTCATGATAGGATAGTAGCTCTTGACGAGTTCGGTCCTCTGGGGATTGCCTTCGATCAGGCTCGTGAAGGTGAGCAGATTGTTGGCCGTGAGAGTGATGGTGAGCCCGCGTATGCCCGTCCTCCGGAGGAGCTTCTGCGAGTCGAACTTGTAGGCGAAGTAGAGCTCCTTCAGGGTGAGGTAGTCGGACTTGCGCCAGCTCTGCCCGTCAATCCTCATGTCGAAACCTTCGGTATTGGCGGAGCCGCCGAGTATTGAGTACATCTTGTCGTCGAAACTGACGGCAGGATGGCTGGCGTTCGGGTTGGACGGGCTCCAGTAGTCCAGCTGGGCCGCATGCACGGTCCAGTCAGACTTGATGAACTCCTTCCAGAACGAGCGGTTGAACTCGATGTACTTGCCGTGGGTGACGTACCAGAGCATGTTGAAGGAGAAGCCCTTGTAGCCGAATGCGAAGTTCACGCTGCCCACCACCGGAGGATATGCCACGCCTGTGATGGCGTGCAGGTCGCGGGTGTTGATAACTCCGTCGGCAGAGTAGTCCAGCATCTTGTATGAGCCGGGCATGATCTGACTGGAGATGCCTCCCAGGGGGTTGGGATAGCCGTGAAGGTCATCCACAGAAGTGTAGTATCCGCCGTCGATGAGGTCCATTCCCTTGCGAGCGGCCATGTAGGCGGAACCTGCCCACTTCTGGTATGACGGGGTGTTCACTGGCTCCTCGTAGGAGAGTATCCTGTTCTCGTTGAAGCCGAGCATGAATCCAGCCTCGTAGTAGTACTTCTTCTTGGTTGTGACGCGGTACTTTCCTTCGATGTCGATACCGTGTTTCTTGATGCTTCCGGAGTTTACGTCCTTGGAGGAAATACCGATGAGCGGCGACTCAGTGGGCGTCACGAGCATGTCGTAGCGGAGCTCGTCGAAAAGGTCTATGTTAAGGGTGAACTTATCCTTGAGGAAGCCGAATTCCGCACCGAAATCCCTCTTGTGGGCGGTCTCCCAGCGGGCGGTGAGGTTGGCGGCCTTGTCTTCCACTATCAGGCCGTGGCTGTCCTTCGAGAAGGAGGAGTAGTACAGCCAGTTGGAGGATGCCTTGTCGCTTCCCACGTAGCCGTCGGAGAAGCGGAACTTCATCTTGCTCCACCAGGGCAGGGCCTTCTTCCAGAACTTCTCCTTGGAGAGCACGTAGCCCACTGCGGCTGAAGGGAAGAATCCGTACCTGTTAGTGGTGGAGAACTGCTCGGAGCCGGTGTAGCCCATGTTGGCCTCGAAGAGATATTTCCCCTTGTAATCGTAGGTCACGCGGGATACGAAGGCCTGGTTGCGGTGAGGGAAGGACACTCCAGAAACGGCCTCCCTCTGGTTCATGAGCGCGAGGGCCGTCACATTGTGCTTCTTGTTGAATGTGCGGTTGTAGTTGACGGCGGCCTCCCAGTAGAAGATTACCGAGCTGCTGCGCACCGTGCCGTCGTGCACCACCTGATAGGGAGGAAGCACGTAGACGTCGTTGCCGCTTTCGGTCGAGGTCCAGGGGTTCAGCACGCCGGCATCGTACACATCCCAGTCGATGCGGTAGACCGGCAGGGACTGCGTCCCCTTCTGCGAGTAGCGGGAGAAGACGGATGTCAGGGATATCAGCGTCTTGACGGACAGGCCCTTGGTGATGAAGTCCAGCTTCTGGTTGAGGATAAGGTCCGTGTTCAGGCGGTTGGTCGTCGTCTGCAGGAAGTTGCCCCTCGCCAGGGTGGTGTAGGGGTTGTCGGTGTAGGCGGTGCCCACCTGCGCGAGCCTGTCTTCCACCACTCCCGGGTAGTCCAGGTCGGGGATGGTCTCCATGACGGAAGCGGGATAGTAGGCCGGGAACATGGCCGGGGAGGCCATGTACATCTGGGTGAACAGGGTGGACACCGTGGTGTTGGAGTCCGGATCGCCAGGGCGCTGGGTTATCTCGGTGCTGCCGCCCACCTTAGCCGAGAGCGTGGTGGTGGGGGTGAGGTCCACGTCGATGTTGGAGCGGTAGTTTATCTTGTGATACTTGAACTGGGTGTTGTCCCAGTTGTTTATCTGCTTCACAAGCGACCCTTCGTTCTCGTAGCCTACGGAGATGTAGTATCGCACGCGGTCGGAACCGCCGCTGATGTTGTAATTGGCGTTGAAGGTCTGGGAGAACTTCTTCAGGAGCATCCCGTACCAGTTGTTGTCCGGGTAGCGGTAGATGTTGCTGTGGCTCTTATAGGCGGCTACCACGTCATCCGGGAGCACAGAACCGAAGGCGTTGTCGTTGCGGTAGGCCTGGTTCATGATGTCCACTATCTCGCCGGAAGAGACGAAGTGAGGAAGCTCCTGCGGGGTGTTGAGGCCGTACTGCACGGTCATGCCCATCTTCGGGCGGCCCTTGAAGCCGGATTTGGTGGTTACCAGAATGACGCCGTTGGCGCCCTTGGCTCCGAACACCGCGGTGGCAGAGGCATCCTTCAGGACCGAAATGGTCTTTACTTCGTTGGGATCGAGCTCGCTGAAGGAGCGTTCGATGCCGTCCACCATCACCAGAGGGGCCGAACCGTTCCAGCTGGACACGCCTCGCACGAGGATCTCGGCGTCGTTGTTGCCCGGCTGGCCGCTGCTCTGGAAGGTGAGCACGCCGGCGAGCTTGCCCGCGATGGCGTTGGTGATGTTGGTGGTGCCGGAATTGATGAGAGCGTCGGAACCCACCTGGGAGATGGATCCCACGACGGATTCCTTCTTCTGGGTGCCGTAGCCGACCACGACAACATCTTCCAGCATGAGGGTGTCTTCGGCGAGGGTGACATACCATTCGCCGCTCTTGGTGAACGTCTTCTCCTGCTCCGCATAGCCTATGCAGGATACTATGAGCACGGACCCGGCGGGAACCGTGATTGAGAAGGACCCGTCGGCATTGGTGACTGCGCCCGCCGTCGGGTTGTCCTTCACCAGGATGGTCGCTCCCGGCACGGGAAGGTTGGCCTCGTCCAGCACGTTGCCGCTGACCTTTATGGAACCTTTCTGCGCAAGGGCGGGGGTTCCGGGTGCGAGAAGCAGCGCCAGGACAAGGATTACCGAAAGAAACTTGATTGCTTTCATAGGTTTAATTGCTTATCGTGGGTGCTTCTGCGCTGAAGGAAGGGATGCCGCCGCGTACCGAGGCCCATCCGTCTTTCCATTCGATGCGGTCCATCATGAGAGTGCGGCCCTTGCTGATTGCAGAAAGGTCGTATGCGTTGTAAATCAGCCAGTTGGAGCCGTCGGCGAGGCTGATGAGGGAGGCGTTCCCGGGGCCGGCGAACTTGACGCTGGTTTCCATCAGCACCTCGCCGCCATTGTCCAGGAGGTCCTTGAGGGAACGGTCGAGATAGGGGCCGGCTGCCCTGTCGGCGCGGCCGTAGCGTATGCGGGAAGTGCTGGAAGCGCCTCCTGCCGTGTTGCCCGAGGAGAGGAAGAGATGGTATTTACCGTCCTTGACCAGGATGGCGGGGGCGGTGAATTCATCCGACGCTATCTGTATGGTAGCCCCCGTGGCGGAAAGCCCGTCGGCGGAGAGCTTCTGCAGGTATATGCCCTTGAAATTGCCGAATACCAGCCAGTTGTCGGTGCCGTCCGTGAAGAAGAACGGCGAGGCGACGCCCTGGATTCCCAACCCGGCGGAAGTGATTATCGCACCCTTGTCGGTGAAGGGGCCGGAAGCGAAGTCGGCCACGGCGACTCCTATCCCCGACGCGGTGTTGGTGGACAGGCTGTAGTAGAGCAGGTACTTGCCCCCGACCTTGGCGATGTCGGGGCAGGTGATCTTGCTTCCTGCGATGAACTTGGGCTTGGTGATGTCGTCGAATACGCTCGTGCCCGTGGTCCAGTAGGTAAGGTTGGGGGAGGTCATCGTGGGGATGAATTCCTCCACCAGGTCTGCGCCGGATCCGCTGGACAGCTCGGAAGAGAAGAGGTAGAACACTCCGTCTTCTTCGATGACGCAAGGATCCTGCACGTCGGACTGCTCCACGGGATTGCGGTAGGCATTCCAGACACCTGGGTCTATTCCCCCGCCCCGTTCGCAGGAAATCAGGGCTGCGGTAAGCAGGAGAATGGCTGGCAGTGGTTTCTTGTACATATGTCGTTTCATTAATATTCAGTTTCGGGCGCCGCCCATTCGGAACTCATGTCGTAGGGCATGCGGAATACCTTTCCTTCCTTGTTGCAGAAGTAGAGGTGGGAGGGGGTGAACTGGTCGGGGTTGCCATCCGCCCAGAACGCGTAGAAGCCGTCTGCCGCACGTTGCGGCCGACGCATGTAGGTGTGGTTAAGGGTGCTATCGTGGGTGAGGGTGGCGTCGAGGGCCCAGCTCCGGCCGTGGTCGGAGGATGTCCATCGCTGCACTTCTCCACCGGCGCCCCAGTACTGCGGACCGGCCTTGGTGGGGGCCAGCACGGTCCATTTGTCGCCGTCGGTCCAGATGCTGCCGCTGTCGTAGCAGTGGGTGGACTCGGTTATCTTGGCCTGTATCCACTCGGTACCGCTCCAGCTGAGGGTGAACCATTCGCGGGCGCCGCCCTCCGGACCGGTGAGGTGGTTGTCGGAAATCAGATAGAGGATGATGGGGTTGCCCGTCTCGTCGAAGTTGACGTCCTTGATGTAGCAGTTCTTCCCCATGCTCTGGTAATCGCGCACGAGCGCATCGTTCTTGAGTGTGGTGACCGGGATGTCCACGGGCTTGCCGTCGACGGTGGTCCAGGTCTCTCCCCAGTCCGTGCTCTGGAGAAAGTAGATATTGGTACGGGTGTCCACGTTCCCGTTCTTGTGGCGGTTGAAGGCCGTGCAGAGCTTGGTGCCGTACATGTTGGATATCTGGTAGTGGCCGGATTTGGTCTCCGAGCCGTCCTTGATGGAGGCCAGCTGGCGGTACTGGGTCCATTCCACGCCGTCGGCGCTGGTCTGGAAAAACAGCTGGCGCACCCCGTCGTAGCGGGTGAAGAACAGGAAGAATCCCTTCTGCTTGTCGTAGAACACCTGGGGGTAGGCCATGAAACTTTCGTTGATGAACTCGAAGGCGGTAATGTCGTAGGGGTTGATGCTGCGGTAGCGGCGCCCCTCGCGCTTGGTGCTGCGCCCGGCGACGAACACCCAGACGTAGCCGTCTCGGTCTATCTGCACGGTAGGGTCGTCGTGGGGATCCTTCACTCCGTCCTTGCCCTTGTCCATCACCACGCGGGGTTTCTGAAGCAGGCCGGTGGCGTGGTCGTAGCATCCGATCATGCACTGCAGGTACTGCTTGTCGGCGGAGGGGGTGCCCCCGTAGACGAAGAAGGTCTTGTTCACCTCCGGGGCATAGACGGCCATGGGGATATGCTTCATGGTGTAGGTGCCGAGGCCGCCGGAGTATTTGTCGCCGTATTCGGTGTTTACCTGCCCGAGCTCGAACCAGATTCCGCGGTAGCCGTCCACCGTTTCGCATATCTGATCCTGGGTGGGCACGTTGGGTGCGCTGGGGCTTATGACGGCCCATGGGGTGTAGAACTTGTCCCCGCTGCGGGGCTCGGGCACGTGGACCGTGCGGTGGCGGACGTCTCCGGAGATATTGTCGAGGCGGACGGACCTGTCGTCGGCATCGGTTGTCAGGGTGAACTCCTGCGAGGCGCCGCCCGTGTCGGTGTAGGAGAACTCTTCGGCCACGGTGCTGCCTGTGACCACCTGTGAGAGGGCTCCTTTGAAGACTCCTGCGCGCAGGCTTCCGCTTTCCAGTTTCCAGGGTGTCAGCCCGGCCTCGTAGCGCTCTCCGTAGACGAAGGTGCTGAGTTCCGGCCCTTCAGCCGTGCCGGACGATGTCTGCCAGGTGGTCTTCAGGCGCAGGTCGCCTTCCGGCACGCCGGCAAAACTGCATTCGCCGCTCTCGAAGGGGAGGGCGGTGGAGTAGGTTTTTCCTGAGGAGGATACAAGGCTGACGCTTTCGACTCCGGCCGGAAGACCGCTCCATTTGAAAACGAAGCGCTCCCGCCCGCCGAAAACTTCCGTATCGGCGTCAATCTTCCCGGCAGCCTCCTGCCCGCCTTGCTCCTTGGGGGAGCAGGCGAACAGGAGAACCGTCAGGAGAATTAGCGTATGTGCCTTGCCCAGAGGCATTTACTTGACGTAGATGGTCGGGCCGTGGCCTTCTTTGATATTTCTGCCTTCCTTATCCCAGTTGATAAGACGGACAGTATTTGAAGTTGTTGCCGATGTCCTGGCTTTGCCGTCAATGGAACGCGTGGCATCTACTACGCGTAGCCTGATCTGTAGATCTCCTGCGGCAATGGCGGAAGAGACCTCATAGCTGCAGTCGTAGTGCGTAGGAGTTCTGGCGGGCTGGAGAAGGGTTACGTTTGTAGCAGCACCCTTATTGCCGTCGCCGTCGGATTCTGTAACAGTTTCAGCTGCAGGATCGACATTGTAGCTGAGGGCCTTCATCATAACCCAGTCGCTTCCAATCTTGATTTCGGCGGCCCACCATTTCGGGCACGCTGCCGTTCCGATGAAAGTAAAGTCGAAGCAGATCTTCTTTCCGGTTGAGATGGCCTGAGAGGGGATGGTGAAAAGCCAATAGTCCCCGGTCCAGGGCTGCCTGAAACCGATGTCTCCTCCCTTGGTGGGAATCTCTGAATCTGCTGCAGGGAACAGGAACTTGCCTTTGGTAATACCACTGTAATCCACATTGTCTCCCTTACCGTCGACGAAGGTAAGCAGGGCACCGGATTCAGTTTCCGTCATGGGTTTCACGACACCCGTACCATGCTTGTCGGCAGTGGCGACAAAACCGGTGGCTCCTTCTGCGGGACCGGGGAATTCGGGGTTGTTTGTCATGTTCCATTCCTGGCTGTCTGCGCACCAGATGACAGGGTTGGTTTCGAGGTTGATACCTGCCGCGGCCGAAGCTGCTTTCTCCTGACTGATGGCGATGGTCTTCACGAGAGTGCCTGCGGTGATGGTGACGGTGGCGTTGTGCGCCTTGCCATCATTGGCGGCTGTGGTCACGGCGAGGGTTGCATTGCCTTTACCGGAAGTTGCGCCCAGGGTTACTCAGGTTTCGGAAGCGGCTGCGGTCCAGTCGGTATTGGAGGTGATAGTGACGTTCTTGCTTTCACCTTCCTTCGCAAATTCGAGAGACTCGGGCGAAACTGTGAGGGAAGGGACGAAGGCCGCCTGTTTTACGGATACTACGAATGGCTGGGCTGCGCCATATGCAAATGAGATGGTGCCGGTGCGCTCTGCGCCGGTGTTGTTCACCTCAGTGGGAGTTACGGTGATGGTTGCCTGGCGGTTCTTGTCGCCGGATACGGGAGATACGGTCGCCCAGTCGAGATTGGCCTTGGTGGCGGTCCAGTCTTTGTTGGAATGCACCTGGAAGGTCTTGGCGGCGTTCTCTTCTCCTCCGAATGTGAGGGTGTTGGCTTCGATGCCGTTGACCACGAAGTTAGGCACAACCACAAGGGCTGCCTGTGTCACGGTCACCTTCTTGGTCGTGGAACCGGCAGTAAGGGTGAAACTGCCGCTGCGGGACTCTTCCTGCTGGTTGTTCTCTGCGACGAGTGCAATAGTCTGCACACCGTCCTTGGCGGTTCCCCTCATGGGGGAGATGGTCAGCCAGTCGAGGTTGGTCTTGGCTACCGACCAGTCCACGTTTGTCTCGATAGTGAAGGTGAAGTCGGCTTCGGGAGTCGCCGGGATGTCGACGGTCTCGCCTACGCCTTCAATCTTCACGGATTCTTTCTCTTCCTGAGGCTTTTCCTGGCAGGAGATTGCGATTGCTGCAAGCAGCGGAATCGCCAGCAAAATCTTTTTCATGTCCGTATAGTTTAATGATTGATTATCTGATTCTTTCGGGTTCGGCCCATTCTTCGGTCATCTCGGCCGGCATGCGAAATACCTTGCCGTCCTTGGTGCAGAAGTAGAGGCGGGAAGGCGAGGGCTGGTCGGGATTGCCGTCCGCCCAGAAGGCATAGAAACCAGGATTGGCGTTCTGAGGCCTGCGCACGTAGCCGTGGTTGTAGGTGCTGCCGGATGTGAGGTTGTAGTCCCGCTTCCAGGTCTTGCCCTTGTCCTTGCTCTTCCAGCGGACTATCTCTCCGCCGGTGCCCCAATGCTGTGGCCCCGGGTCGGAGGGGATGATGACGGTCCACTCCTTGCCATCTGTCCAGAGACTGCCGCTGTCGTAGTCGTGGGTGGAGGTGGTGAACTGGCTCTCAACCCATTCCTTTCCTGTCCAGTGGAGGGTATGCCACTGGCGTATGCCTCCCTCCGGGCCTGCGATGTGGTTGTCGGCGGTGAGGTAGAGGATGACAGGGTTGCCGTTGGAGTCGAAGTTGACGTCCTTGATATAGCAGTTGCGTCCCTGGCTCTGGTAGTCCCGCACGAGGGCGTCGTTGTAGCGCTGGGTGATGGGTAGTTCGACAGGCTTGCCGTCGACCGTAGTCCATGTCTTGCCCCAGTCCTCCGACTGCACGAAATAGATGTTGGTGCGTGTGTCCACATTGCCGTTTATGTGGCGGTTGAAGGCTGTGCAGAGCTTGGTGCCGTACATGTTCGAGATCTGGTAGTGGCCGGACTTGCGCTCGCCCCCGTCCTTTATCGATGCCAGCTGCCTGTACTCGGTCCATTTCTTACCGTCCTTGCTGGTCTGGAAGAAGAGCTGGCGCACTCCGTCGTAGCGGGTGAAGAAGAGGAAGAAGCCCTTCTCCTTGTCGTAAAATACCTGAGGATAGGCCATGAAGCTGGCGTTGACGTACTTGAAGGAGGTTATATCGTAGGGTTTTGTGCTCTTCAGGCGCAGCCCCTCACGCTTGGTGCTCCTTCCGGCCACGAAAATCCATATATATCCGTCCTTGTCTATCTGGATGGTGGGGTCGTCGTGCGGGTCGAGCACTCCGTCCTGCCCCTTGTCGTAAGCTATCCTCGGCTTCTGGAGCTTGCCGGTGGCGTGGTCGTAGCAGCCCACCATGCATTGGAGGTAGAACTCCCCGTCCCTGGGTGTGCCGCCGTAAACGAAGAATGTCTTGTTCACTTCCGGGGCGTATACGGCCATGGGGATGTGCTTCATGGTGTAGGTGCCGAGACCGCCGGAATACTTGTCTCCGTATTCATGCCCCTGCTTTATGGTGTACCAGATGCCCCTGTAGCCGTCCACGGTGGAGTTTTCGTGGGGGAGGGACTTGGGGTAAGGCTTTTTTTCGGCGCGGGCGGGGCCTGCGGCGGAAAGGAGCGTCAGTGCGACGCAAAGGGTGGTCAGCAGTCTCATCTGATTGTTTTTTTTTAGCTTTGCTAAAATAGTAAGTATTCTGTAAAAAATGCTCAAAAACATAAAAAATATTTATCTTTATTCCCGATAATGACTATTTAACGGAAATGAGGACACACGTATTCTTATACTTCTCGGCCATTTTTGGCATGTTGTTCCTGGCATCCTGCGGGCAGAAAGAACCGGAAGGCTCTGCCTTCGATGTCCGTCTCGACATTCCCTCCGAAATAGAGCTGGATGAGGGCGCCAAGTCGCTGAGCCTGGGCGTGCTGGATGGCAAAAAGCCTATGGCTACGGATGTCATCGTCCTTGCCGGAAGCGCCTCCCAGCACATATGCAACATCCTCGAAACAACAGGAGAATATGTGAAGTTCGAACTCCCCGATGGCTGGAAAGCCGGGGCCTACACCATTTCGGTGCAAAGAGGGGCCAGTCTGTTGAAACAGGGCAGTACCACCATCAAGGTGAAGGTCGTGGGCGATGGGGTGGAACCCGGAGAGGGAACCACTGTTTACGGCAAGGTGAGCTGCGCCGGGCAGGGAGTTCCCGGAGTGGTGGTATCCGACGGCTATGAAGTAGTGCAGACGGACTCCGAAGGTGTCTACCGCATGGTTTCCGAGAAGCGTCATAAATATGTTTTCATCTCTGTTCCTTCGGGGTATTCTGCAACGATGGACGGGGTGCTCCCGGTTATCCACAAGCAGTTGGAACTCCGTGCAGGCGTGGCTGAAAGGAAGGATTTCGAGCTCTCAAAAGTTTCCGGACAGGATAATCATACGATGCTGATTTTCGGCGACATACACCTCGCCAACAGGACTGACGACCGTGCCCAGTTCGGGTGCTTCACCACCGATGTCACCAACTTCATCGCCTCCCATTCCGGGGAGATGTTCTATGCCATGACCCTCGGGGACATGACCTGGGACCAGTTCTGGATCAAGCCCGAGTCTCCGGATAAGAACTACGGTTTCAAGGAGTATGTTTCCGATGCTGCCGCCATGCGCGGGCTTCCGTTGTTCAACACCATCGGCAACCACGACCACAGCATCTATTATTCGGGAGATTTCGACACAGTGGTGGAATATAAGGTTAACATTGCTCCCACATACTACTCGTTCAATGTCGGAAAGGTCCATTATGTGGTCATCGACGATATCGAATGCCAGAATAACGGAGACGGCACCACCGCCGGTCGCGACTATGCCAGCAACATCGTGAACGAGCAGCTTGAATGGCTGAAGAAGGATCTGGCCTTCGTGCCGAAAGACAGGCCTCTGGTCATCACCATGCATTCCCCCGTCTACAAAAATCCGGGAGCTTCCCGCGGCGGCTCGGGCTACAATATCAAGCAGAGTGCCGGATCCATCCTGGAACAGACCGTCAGCGGTTATCCGGAAATCCATTTCTTCTCCGCCCATACCCACAAGATGTACAACGTGGACAATCTCTCCACAGACCACGTCTATGAGCACAATGCCGGCGCCGTTTGCGCCACGTGGTGGTGGACCGGGCATCTGACGAAGGGCGTGCACCTCTGCCAGGATGGCACCCCCGGAGGCTATACAGTGCTGAAAGTCAACGGGACTGACATTAAATGGGAATACAAGGCCATAGGCTTCCCCCTGGACTACAAGTTCCGCAGCTACGACCGCAACGAGATTGCCCTCACGGCAGAAAACTGGACGCCCAAGGCCAATGAGGCGCATGTGGACATCCTGAACCAATACAATACCCAGTGGAAGGCGACGAGTACGGACAATTACGTCTACCTGAACATCTGGAACTACGACCCGAACTGGAAGATCGAAGTCATGGAAAAGGAGACCGGAAAGACTTTGCAGTGCTCCAGGATGAGTTGGATGAGGGATCCTCTCCATATCATTTCCTACATGGTGCCCAGGCTGAACGGCAACAACGGCACCACCTTCGAGACATGCGAAACCTATCACATGTTCCGCGTGCAGGCCTCGTCGCCCACAACTACACTTGAAATCAAAGTCACGGACCGTTTCGGAAACGTATCCACCGAAACCATGACCCGCCCGAAGGCGTTCACGACTGCTGCCTATAGCAGCGAGGCCCTCCTCTTCTAAAACCACATAAGAATGAAAAGACTTGCACTAATCACTGCCGTCCTGCTTGCCATGGTGGCATGCAGCACCAAAGATCATATCATCCGCACGAAGGTGCCCGCCCGTCCTGCGGGGCAGGAGGATGTGGTCGGCCTCAGGCTGCCTCCCATGGATACAGTGTGTATTGGATTCATCGGGGTAGGTGCAAGAGGTTCCCATGCCGTGAAACTTTGGTGCAACTTCCCCCAGGTGCGCATAGCCGCCATCTGCGACTTGCTCCCGGAAAATGTGGAAAAGTGCCAGGGCTATCTTCGCAAGGCCGGGCGCCCGGAAGCGGCTGGATACTCCGGAACAGAAGAGGCGTGGAAGGAGCTCTGCGAGAGGGATGACATAAATCTCGTATATATCTGCACCGATTGGAAAAACCATGCGCCCATGGCCCTTTACGCCATGGAACATGGTAAGAATGCAGCCATCGAGGTGCCCGGGGCGACCAATCTTGAGGAGATCTGGGCCCTAATCGACATGGCGGAGAAAAAGCGGTTGCACTGCATGATGCTCGAGAACTGCACCTACGATTTCTTCGAGCTCACGACCCTGAACATGGCGCAGCACGGCCTCTTCGGAGAGATAATCCATGGGGAGGGCTCATATCACCATACTCTGGACGGCTTCTGGGACGGTTACTGGAATTCCTGGCGCCTGGACTTCAACGCCACCCATAACGGAGACCTCTATCCCACTCACGGCCTCGGCCCGGTCTGTCAGGTGATGAACATACATCGCGGAGACCGCTTCAAGACCCTCGTGGCTATGGAGACCCGTTCGGTGGTTGGCAAAAGGGCCTGGGAGGAGCGCGGACACGACCCGGAGACCTTCAAGAGCGGAGACGAGACCATGACCATGATTTCCACCGAGAATGGGAACACCATCCTGATAGAGCATGATGTGATGACACCCCGCCCCTATGACCGCATGTATCAGATAGTCGGCTCGGAGGGATATGCCGCCAAATATCCCCAAAAGATATACAGCCTGCGTCCGGAGAGGCAGGAGGGGGTGACGGATTATGAAAACCTGGAGGATCACCGCCCGGTCACTCCGGAAGTGATGGCTGCGCTTATGGAAAAGTACCGCAGCCCCATCCTCACCGCCGATCTGGAAGAAACGGCAAAGAGGGTAGGCGGCCACGGAGGTATGGATTTCATCATGGTCTATCGCCTGGTGTACTGCCTCACCAACGGCCTGCCGCTCGACATGGACGTCTACGACCTGGCGGAGTGGTGCTGCCTGAGCGAGCTGGGGTCCATCTCCATCGCCCACGGCGGAGCTCCCGTCGAGGTACCGGACTTCACCCGCGGCGCCTGGAACAAAGTTTGCGGATACTCTTACGCGTTCGCGGAATAACCCGCGCCTGACATTATGACAATTAACTACGAAGAGAAACTGGTTCCGGTGCTCCTGGTAACCGGATACCTTGGAAGCGGCAAGACTACCCTCCTGAACCGCATCCTGACCAACAAGAAAGGAATAAAGTTCGCCGTAATCGTGAACGATATCGGCGAAGTCAACATAGACGCCGACCTCATCCAGAAGGGCGGCATAGTCGGTGGTGCCGACGACAGCCTTGTGGCCCTGCAGAACGGCTGCATCTGCTGCACTCTGAAGATGGACCTCGTGTCGCAGCTCTGCGACCTCTGCCGCATCGACAAGTTCGACTACATCGTGATCGAGGCCAGCGGCATCTGCGAACCCGGTCCTATCGCCCAGACGATCGTTTCCGTGCCCCAGATAGGCCCGAAGCAGCGCATCTATCCCAAACTGGACTGCGTGGTGACCGTAGTGGACGCCCTGCGCATGCAGAGCGAGTTTGCCTGCGGCGATGCGCTCCAGCGCCCGGACATCGACGACGAAGACCTTGAGCGCCTGGTCATCGAGCAGATAGAATTCTGCAACGTGGTGCTTCTGAACAAGGCTTCCGAGGTGAAGCCGGAGGAACTCGCCCGCGTGAAGCAGATAGTGCGCACGCTGAACCCCGGCGTGGAAATACTGGAGTGCGACTACGGCGACGTGGACCTGGACAAGCTGGTGAATACCGGCCGCTTCGATTTTGAGAAGGTGGCCACTTCCGCAGCCTGGATATCTGAAATCGAAGGCCATCACGACGATGACGATGATGATGACGAACATGAGCACCACCATCACCACCATGACCACGAAGGCGGAGAGGTGGAGGAATACAACATAGGCACCTATGTATACAATGTGCGTCCGGCCATGGACCTGAACAAGTTCGACTATGCCGTGGCGCGCCTCTGGCCGAACAACATCATCCGCGCGAAAGGCCTCTGCTATTTCACCACGGACATCGACAAATGCTATCTCTTCGAGCAGGCCGGAGTGCAGAAGACTCTCCGCGAGGCCGGCCTCTGGTATGCCGCTATGCCGAAGGGCCAGCTGGAGGAGATGCTGCGGAGGGATAAGGCTCTCCAGCGGGACTGGGACCCTGCCTACGGCGACCGCATGCAGAAGATAGTCTTCATCGGCCAGAACCTCGACAAGGACCTCATCAAGCAGGTGATGGACTCCTGCCTGGCGGAAGGGTAAACTATTGGGTAACAGTGCTTTATTATAACTGAAACATTTATTTCAGTTTTTACCCCCTATAGTACCTACGTTTTATTCATAAACAAACGATATATTGCATTTCCAATTGCTATTAGGGTTGGAAATGTTATATTTTTATATATCTTTGCATATGGATTATGAAGCGCTACAAGGTTAGGGAGGTTTTGGACATTTTAAAAGCAGATGGATGGTTTATAGTTGGCCAGAAAGGGAGTCACAGACAGTTTAAACATCCTGTTAAAAGTGGAAAAGTAACGGTAAACGGTAAGAAAAGCGTTACTTTGGACCAAGAACTTCTGAATAGTATTTGGAAACAAGCTGGTTTAAAATGAAAAAGGTAGTAGTAAATGTTGATTGGTTGCCGAACAATTATGCGGCAGCTCCCGCCAATGAGAATATCGCATGCGTGGTTGCGGCAAAGTCATTTCCAAAACTTCAGGAAGAAATGAATTATTCGCTTCGTGAACATATTGCTTGGATGCGGCGAGATGGCGATAGTATTCCTGAAGAATTTGAAGGGGATTGGGAAATAGAGTGGCATTTCTCTGCCAGGGCGCAACTTAAATACGCCGGGAATTATATTACAAGAAAATCTTTGGCAAGGGAAACTGGAATCGCCGAGCAGCAATTAAGCCATTATGCTAATGGCCAGCGCCATCCCAGGCCGGCTATGCAGCAACGGATTGTTGAGGGAATAAGGACAATTACAGAAAGGTTGTCCATTCTTTTATAGTTCTATTTTAAAGAATACACGCTGGCGCGGAGGAAGGACCTTAGGTCGTGAAGATCGGAGAAGTTGGCGATACGTGACGGTTCAATCACGGGTCCGGCCAGGATGCGTAGCGTCTTGCCGGACTTGTTCAGCATTTCGCTTGGAAGGCGAAGCAGCCGCAGGCGCCAGTCTATCAGCCCCAGGGAATAGTAGAAGCGGGAGTTTCCGTCCAGAAGGCGCAGCGGAAGCACCGGTACGCCGGCATTCCTTATGAATTTGATAATGGACATCTGCCACTCGCGGTCCCTTATGCGCGGTTCTTTCATACCTGGATGACCGCTCACATCGGGGCGTGGCCGGAAGAGTTTCAGGTCCGAAACGGCTCCGGAGGGGAACAGCCCCAGGCAGCCCCCCGATGAAAGAAGCTCTTTTGCGGCCCTGACTCCGGACAGGCTCCGGGCCGTAGGAGTGCCTATGCTGTTGCCGTTTGGAGTGACTGTGATGAGATTCTCCCGCAGCGGTTCGAAACGCCAGAGCAGTTCATTCACCATGTATTTGTAGTCCTGGCGGAGATGTCCGAAGAAATCTATCAGGGAAATGCCGTCCAGGGCCCCCTGGGTGTGATTGCATATCGTGATGAACGGGCCTTTAGGCAGCAGGCCCCGGAAATGTTCCAGAGCTTCTTCCCGTGGAAGACCGTTGACGGTATAGTTCACCCCGGCTTCGGCGTTGATAGCCTGCGCGAAATCTGGGCCCCTGAAGCGTTCGAAGCCATCTATCCGCCTCTCTATCTCGCTGACTCCCAGCATCCGCAGCAACCCGAGGGCAAAGGCCTTGCCGGCCCGTCCCCGGAACAACGGGGAAGCCTTCTCGAGCTCGTGGATGGAAATAAGCTCCATCAGCCGTTCCAGGGCTTGGGAGGATCCATCCTGGCGTACTCGTCCAGATCCTTCAGGAGGGTTACCACGTACACCAGCATCAGCATTGCCACGATCACGGCACCCACATAGTCGAAGATGCCGATTGTGAAGGGCTGCCCGAACAGCACGATATCCTGCGAGAACTCGCGCAGCGGCCTCACGAAGATGTACAGTGTGTTCACGATGATGAGGATCAGCCTCAGCTCGGTGGGCCCCAGCTTGGCGTAAGTGAGCTTGAATTCCTTCTTCAGGTGGGCGTTCATGCTCACGTTCAGCGTAAGGAGCAGATAGAGGATGAGTCCGGCCACCGCCAGCCAGATGTTGAGGAGGGCGGAGATGCCTATGCTCATGAACATCACCACCTCGTTGATGGCGTCCACGGTGTGGTCGAGATAATACCCGTAGATCGGCCTCTGGGTGCCGCGGTAGCGGGCCAGGTTGCCATCAAGGGAATCCCCGTACCAGTTCACCAGGAAGCCGAACGAGGCCAGCCAGAGCCAGTTGATGTTGTAGTTGGACAATATGTATCCGGCCGCGATAATGACCGAACCGATGATGCCTATCCATGTGAGGGTATTGGACGTGACCCAGCGCGGCTGACGTGCCGCGAGCCACACGAGGGCCTTATGCTCCGCAGCATTCAGGAAAGATGTCTGGATGCGCTTGGATGTTTTGATTTCTTCTGCCATACAATATAATATCGCTACAAAAAAAATACCAATTATTTGGGATTGACCGGCCTGCATCCCGGAAGTAACTTTGCAGCGTAAAATGCAACTATCAGAACTACATACCGGCGAGAAAGCCGTCATAGCAAAGGTCTCGGGCCATGGAAGTTTCCGCAAGCGCCTGATAGAAATGGGTTTCATCCGCGGCAAGTCTGTACGCGTAATCTTGAACGCCCCTCTCAAGGACCCTATCGAATATGAAATACTTGGCTATAAAGTGTCCCTCCGCCGCGAGGAGGCAGCCAAGATAGAAGTCATCAGCGAAGAAGAAGCAAAAGCGCACATCGCCACCGAACATGCCGGCGAGTCCCTCCCGGCTATCCTCGACCGCGAGATTTCCGAACTCGCGGAGGAGCGCGGTCGCAATATCCGGGTGGCCCTGGTGGGCAATCCCAACTGCGGCAAAACATCGCTTTTCAACATCGCATCCGGCGCCCACGAGCACGTGGGCAACTACAGCGGCGTGACGGTGGATGCCAAGGAAGGCCGGTTCGAGCACAAGGGCTACAAGATAACCCTGGTGGACCTGCCCGGCACCTACTCGCTGTCAGCCTACAGCCCTGAAGAGCTATATGTGCGCAAGAACCTGCTGGAGCACACTCCGGACGTAGTTCTGAACGTAGTGGACGCATCCAACATCGAACGCAATCTCTACCTCACCGCCCAGCTCATCGACATGAACCTCCCGGTCGTGATGGCCCTAAACATGTACGACGAGCTGAAGGCCAAGGGCGACAGCATCGACATCAAGCAGCTGGGATACCTTCTCGGCATGCCTGTCTGCCCCACCGTGTGCAGGGACGGGCAGGGAGTGAGCGAGCTTTTCGACACGGTCGTGGAGATGTACGAGAACCCGTCCCCGCGCCTCGCGCGTCACATCCATATCAATCATGGAAAGGACCTGGAGCAGAGCATCGACCGCATCAAGCTTATATTCCAGAGAGACAAGGATATTCGCGCGCGTTTCTCCACCCGTTATCTGGCCATCAAGGCCCTGGAGGAGGATTCGGACATAGAGAAAGTTATCGACGCCCTGCCTTTCGCCGGCGAGGTGAAGACGGCGCGCGACGAAGAGAACGCCCGCATCCAGTGCATCCTTGGCAGCAACGCCGAGTCTGCAATAGTGGATGCAAAATATGCTTTCATCCAGGGCGCCCTCACCGAGACATGGACTCACGCCGAGGGCGCTCCAAAACATACTTTGACAGACAGGATAGATGCCGTCGTCACCAACAAGTGGCTGGCCTTCCCCATCTTCATAGCCATATTGTATCTCATTTTCACCGCAACCTTCACCCTCGGCGAATATCCCATGAACTGGATAGACTGGCTGGTGGGCAAGTTCGGGGACCTGGTTGCAGCTCTGATGCCGGATGGCTGGCTGAAGGACCTTCTGGTAGACGGCATAATTGCGGGTGTGGGGAGTGTACTTGTGTTCCTCCCCAACATCCTCATCCTCTATTTCTTCATCTCCATAATGGAGGATTCCGGCTACATGGCCCGAACGGCCTTCATCGTGGACAAGTTGATGCACCACCTTGGCCTGCATGGCAAGAGTTTCATCCCCATGGTGATGGGATTCGGCTGCAACGTGCCGGCCATTATGGCCACCCGCACCATCGAAAGCCGGAAAAGCCGGCTGATAACAATTGCGCTGATTCCATTCATGTCCTGTGCCGGCCGGTTGCCGATATTCGTGCTGCTTGCGGGAGCATTCTTCCCTAAGCACGCTGCTCTGGCACTTTTGTGCATCTATGCCCTCGGGGTGGTGCTGGCAATCCTTTCGGCACTTGTGATGAAGCGTATCATCAAGGATGACGACCTCCCCTTCGTGATGGAGCTTCCTCCCTACCGCATCCCCACCGCCAAGGCCATAGGAAGGCATACTTGGGAGAAGGGGAGGCAGTACTTGCAGAAGATGGCGACCACCATTCTGATCGCGTCCGTGGTGATCTGGGCTCTGGGCTACTATCCCAAGAACGATGCCCTTCCGCGTTCGGAGCAGCAGGAGCAGAGCTGGCTCGGGCACATCGGCAAGGCCGTGGCTCCCGCCCTCGATCCTCTTGGATTCGACTGGAGGATGGATGTGGGACTGATTACCGGAGTAGCAGCCAAGGAGTTGGTGGTCAGTTCACTGGGAGTGATGTATGCGGGAGAAGAAGGTGATGAGGTGGATGAAAACGATACTGCCCTGCAGAGTGCGCTCAAGAGTACCGTGCCGCTCCCCGTGGCCGTTGCATTCATGATTTTTATCCTACTGTACTTCCCCTGCGTCGCCACCTTTGTGGCCATCAAGAACGAGACCGGGCGTTGGGCCTGGGCGTGGGGCATCTGTGCCTACACCATGGCAATAGCCTGGGTGTTCGCCTGGCTTGGGAAACTGGTCTGTGAAATGATTATTTAAGCCAGAGTTCGGGGTTCCGGGGCGTCTTCCCCTCCCATAGTTCGAAATGCAGCTGCGTCTCGCCCGCGATTGTATCCACGCGGCCGAGGACCTGGCCCGTCTTGACCTTGTCACCCGCCTTCACGTTCACGCTGGCGAGCTTGCAATAGAAAGTGAAATAGCCGCCGTGCTGCACCAGTATACACTGGTTGTAGCCGGGAATCATCGCCACGTTGGCCACCACCCCGTCGAAGACCGCCTTGATGGCGGTATCCTTCGCGAGGGCTATGTTCATGCCGTTATTGAAGGGGAGTTCGACGTTCTTGTACACGGGATGGTAGTGCTTGCCGAAGGAATCCACCACGGGCCCGTCGGCAGGCCAGGGAAGCTTGCCGTAATTGTCTGCAAATTCCTTGTCCAGTTTCTCGTCTATCGCGGTCTTGGGTTTCTTGGAAGACTTCTGCACCATACCCTTCACTTCCCTGCTCAAGGCCTCTACCTGGCGTTTCTTTGCGGCCAGTTCCTTCTGGTAGCGCGCCTTGTCCTGGTTGAGGTTGGCGATAAGCTGTTTCGAACTACTCTCATCTGCTTCCAGGTGCTTGAGTTCCACCACCCGGGTGTTGCGCAGCACCGATGCCTCCTCGCGGAGCTTCTGCAGCCCGGCCTTCTCTTCTTCTATCTTCGCGCGCGTGTCCTTGATTTCAAGCGCCTGCGCGTTTAGCCCTCGGGCCATCTCTTTCAGGTAACCGTAGCGGCGCAGGCCCTGCGAGAGGCCTTCGCTGGAGAGGAGGTACATGTACCATATGCGTGTGTCCCGGTTCTTGTATGCGCTGCGGACCAGTCTGTCGTAGTTGTCGGAAATGAGCGTGTAGCGCTTCTCCAGGCTGTCCAGCTTACGGTTTTTCTCGCGGATACGGCTGTCTATGGTTCTGATCTGGGCGTCGCTTTCGGCCACCAGTCCCTTGCGGGCGCTTATCTTCTTGCGGGTGAGCTTGAGGGCGGTGTTGGCACTTTTCACCTTACCTGCATTCTCTTTCAGCTGCTGGTCCAGGATGGCTATCTCCCGCTCCAGCTTCGCTTTCTTTTTCTGGGATGCATTCTGAGCCGGGCACCAGGCAGACGCCAGCGCCAGCAAGAGCATTATGAAGACCGCCTTCTTCATTCGTCATTCTTTTTCTCTGCCAGCATACGGAAGGATTTGGCCAGGTCGTTCTCCCCGAGGGCCTCCAGCACGGTGGCGTAGTGCTCTAGGATGACCTTGCTGTCCCGGCCGCCGTAGAGCATGGCATGCTTGAAATAGGGCTTCGCTTGCTGAGGCTTGCCCTGCAGGTAGAGTATCCACCCGTAGGTGTCCAGATAGGTGGCATTGTCGGGATCTTTCTCCACCGTTATCTTGCTCATCTGGGCTGCCTTCTTCAGCTTTTTCTTCTGCAGGCTGAGGTAGTAGGCGTAGTTGTTCAGCACCGGCAGGTACTCCGGATCTGCCTTGAGCGCTCGGTCATAGGCCTTGAAGGCGTTCTTTGTCTGGCCGAGCTTGTAGTATGTGTCCCCTATGGTGGCCAGTGCAGGCATCACCTTGGGATTCTTCTCGCCTCCCACTTTTATTATTGTCTCGCACTGGTCTATGATTTCCTTCGCCGTGGCGCCCTCGTCCATTATCACCTGCATCTTGAGGAACTGGGCATCGACGTCATCCGGATAGGCGTCCACGAAGCGGTTGAAGTACTCGCGGCCCTTTTCTTTCCGGTCGGTTCCGTAGAACCAGCTGCCTGCCAGGCGCAGGGCGCTGCTGTCGGTAGGGTGAACATTGGCGCATCCTGCAACCAGGCTGTCCAGCTGCGCGTTCCACATGCGGTAGAAGTTGTAGTCGATGTGCTGGAGCAGTTCGTTGATATAGTTGCACTTGGCCGACGGGTTCAAGTCCGGATTCTGCACCATCTGGTTGATGGAGGTGAAGTATCCGGGGATGTTCCCGCGCATGCGGTAGACCTCGCTCTGGCCGAGGATGGCCGGGGTGTAATCCGGCGAAAGCATCAGGGCCTTCTCGAAATTGGCCATCGCCAGGGAATCCTTGTATTCGCCGAGCGCCTTGTTGCCGAGGAGGGTCAGGGTGTAGGCGTTGGTGTACTTGGCCGGGTGCTTTTCCATCAGGTCGAGGTAGATTTCGGTGGATTTGTCCCCCTTGCCCTCGTTGAGATAGATACTGGCCAGGAAATCCTGATACCATACATTTGTGGAGTCGGCCTGGATAGCGGCCTGGAGGCACTTCTCGGCATCTCCCAGGCGGCCGGTCATGGCGTAGCACTGGCCGAGATAATAGTTGACGGCATCGTTGCCGGGAAAGTTCTTGTTGAGGTATTCGAGGTGGCCGATGGCAGTGGTGTAGTCCCCTGTCTGCATCTTTGCTACAGCGCCGATCAGCATGGTTTCAAGCACACTCTGCTGCTGGTTGGTCTTTGCTGCTTTCTGGCCGGAAGGCTGGGCCGTCAGCCCTCCCGGGAACAGGAGCAGCAGCGCGGCTATTATGTAGACCAGTTTCTTCATACCTCCGTCTATCTGTACAAAAATAGTGCTTTTTTGGAGTTTATTCGTTATTTTTGCATATACAATTGTTCGAAGATGCAACTTTTCGGAGGTAAAGCGCATCTTAAAAACCGAGAACGGGAAACCGGCAAGGCCGGCAATGCCATCGGGCCAGACGTCATCGAGCAATGCAAAAATGGCGACAGGCTTGCACAGAAGGCCGTTTACGATGCTCTGTCATCCAAGATGTTCGCAGTTTGCGTGCGTTATATGGGAGGGGACAGGGATTCGGCGGCAGACATCCTTCAGGATGGATTCGTGACATTGTTTACCAAGCTGGACAGCTATTCGGGAGAGGGTTCTTTCGAGGGCTGGGCCCGCAAGATCTTTGTCAATACGGCATTGATGAGTTTGCGTAAGAAAGACGTACTCAAACAGAGCGAGGATGTGGACGTTGCCTGGAATATCAGCAGTTCGGATCCCACGCCAATCCAGAATATCGGATATCAGGAGCTTTGCAAGATGATTGCCGCCCTGCCTCCGGGCTTCAGGACTGTTTTCAATATGTATGTTGTCGAGGGTTTCTCCCACAAAGAGATAGCGGAGGCCCTGGAGATTTCGGAAACCACTTCGCGCTCGCAGCTACAACGCGCGCGAACTTTGCTGCAGAACAAGATCAAAGAGAGATTTTAAGATGCTTAAGAGCTTTAACGAGGATTTTGACCTTCAGGTCAGGTCGATGATGGACCAAGCGCAGGAACCTGCTCCCGCAGGAGCCTGGGAGGCCATTTCGTCCAGGCTTGATGCGTTAGCCGCAGCCGGCTTGCAGCCCGCCGCCTCCGAGGCGCCAGCTGCCGCCCGCCCCGTCCGCCGTGTGTGGTACTGGGCCGGCGCTGCCCTTGCCATGGCTGCTGCCATCGCCCTCGGCATCTTCTTCTCCGGAACATCCGATAACAATTCCAACCTTATAAATAATACCAGCGGCGAAGGCCTTGTGGCTCAGGAAGTCGCTCCCGCGGCCGAAGTTGCCCCTCGTGGTCAAAATAGCCCTCTGGTGACCACGACCCCCGAAAAATCCGCCTCTCGTGGTCAAATCGAGGCCGATATGACCACGGCCCCCGTCGATCAGACGGTCCGTTCCGAAAAACAGCCTGTTTCGGGAACAAACAGTGAGAGTTCTGTAGCCGAAACCGTGCAGACCCCCAGCCAGCCGTCCGCCCCTTCTGCGACAAAGCCGGCCGTAGATCCGTTCGTGCAGATGGCGTTCGAGGATTCACGCAAAGCGCCGCGCCGCGCCCCTGTTTCACTGACAATCTCCGGAGGCTCCACCAGCAACAATTCAACTGCAGGAAACGTGCTGCAAGGCGCTCCCGGGCCTTATTTTCAGGATGGCATTTCCGAGAAGAGCCAGTCTTCCTTCGGTATTCCGGTAATCGTGGGTCTTGGCGTCAGGTATCCGATCGGGGACAAACTCTCGATTGGCACCGGGCTGGATTATTCGATCCTTACCCGCACGTTCGAGGGCAGATACATTGAAGGAAGTACCGTAAAGGACGGTGACTTCAATCATACGCTGCAGTACATTGGAATCCCTGTAGACCTGTCGCTCAAGCTTTTGACAAAAAACGACATCACAATCTATTCGACAGTCGGCGCCGAGGCGGAATATGCCATATACAATAAGTACCGTCTGCTCGGCACCGATACCGTGGTTGGCGAGAAAGTGAATGGACTGCAGTGGAGCGTTGGCGGAGGCCTTGGCCTTGAGTTCAACGTAAGCGACCATTTCGGAATCTTCGCCGAACCTTCGGTCAAGTACTATTTCGACTGCGGGCAGCCCAAGAGCATCCGCACCGACAAGCCTTTCCAGATGGTTTTGCGGCTGGGAGTCCGGTTTGAGCTTTAACGCTGATAATCAGCCTTTTACCCATAGGCAAACATATAATTTGGTTTTTACCCCCGGTTTTACCCCCGGGGGTATGTTTTTTTCGTATAGATTTGCGGGAAAAGAAATGGATTATGAAGGGTTTGCTTATCTCTTTGTGCGGGCTGCTGCTCTTGCAGTCTTGCGAGAAATACACTCTGACCCGTGTTTACAGGGCACAGGTAATGTATAATGAAGGTGGTGGCAGGGGAAATGCCCCGGACAGCACCGAGACTCCAAAATGGGATACGTCGGTATTCGTAACGGCAGTTTCTGTTCCGAAAGACTACGACTGGCGGCGGGATACCCTTTATGGAGCTGTGCCATGCGAGCTTCAATTGATGAAAGATGGCACGCTCATGTTCTCGATGCCAACAGGAGAAATCGCCTCGTCTTCTCCAGACACGCACCATCTCCTGGGGGGACACCTGTACACCGAATATGCCTCTGTGGATGGGACTGTCATCTGCCTGGATGGGAAAGAGCTGTTCCGCTACCCGCAGAGAGAGATGCTGAAGGGGCTGCTGGTGCACGGGGAGGATATTTATTCGCTTGGACAATCCGTGGATGGGGACGGTTTCTATTATCGCCGAAACGGGGAAGTGCTGCTGCGTCAGGAGGTGGGAGAGGTATTTGGAAGCTTTTCGAATCCGGCATATGGACGGAACGGCGCTCTTTATGAAAACGAAGGTAAGGTGTGCTTTTGCTTCAAGACCCCGTCCGCTTGCTACATAGTCAGCGATGGCACGATGTATAACGTGCGCACCAGCGTGAGTGCATACCGCATAAAGGATATGCGTTTGTATGGGCAGTCCACATATTATGTCGCCGATTATTCGACAACGGTGATGATATTCTCTTCTTCCCGCACGCGCACACTTCCATCTGGGACCAGTTGGCAGTCGGTCAGCCTGTTCCCCCGCAACGGCACAATGTGGTTCATGGCGGATTCGCCTGCCATGACCATCTGCAGCGAAGTCGCCACAGCCGAGAACGATAATTACGGTGTACGCTTTAGCGGGAACGACAATTACCTTTTCGAAGGGAGTTCCCGTTTCTATTCGGCCGCCTGCGATGGTGGCACCTTGAATATAAGGGATGATACGGGTGAAATACTCTACATAAGGGATTCTACCTATTTCTTCGGGGGTAACAGCATCTTCTGCGAGGGCGATGAGGTCTACGCCCTGGTCAATCCGCGCGAACGCGAAAGACCGCCCGGAGTATGGCATCGGGGAAAAGAGATGGAATACAGTATAAACGGATATCTGACTGCGGTGGAAGTATTGGTCAGTCCTCCCAGCTTATGACGCGGCTCTCGTCCGGCATCACCTCTATCCGCACGCGCAGGGCCTCTTCAGGGATTATCTCCTCTATGTTCTCCGGCCATTCCAGAATGCATGTGCAGCCACTGTCGATATAGTCGTAGAAGCCAATGTCAAGGGCCTCGGAAGGCTTGGTAATGCGGTAGAAATCAAAGTGATATATGGATTCTCCCGAGGCTGTGCGGTATTCGTTTACGATGGCGAAGGTGGGCGATGACACCGCATCCCCATCAACTCCGAGCACTCTGCATATGGCTGTTGTGAAGGTGGTCTTTCCGGCTCCCATCGGTGCATAGAAAGCGATGATGCGCCCGGGCCCGACCTCGCGGAGGAACTGCTCCGCGGCCTGGTCGATTTCCGAAAGATTATGAATAACGATTCGATGCTGCATTGGTGGCAAAGATACAAATTAAAGGATTATGTTGATAAACATTATTGGAGCGAAATGCATAGGTATAGATGCCGTGCCGGTTCTTGTCGAGGTTAAAATCGACCGCGGAGTCGGAATACATTTGGTCGGCCTGGCAGACGTGGCGGTAAAGGAAAGCCTGCTTCGCACTGTGACTGCGCTGCAGTCGATGAATTTCCATATCCCTGGCAAGAAGATAGTGATCAACCTGGCACCGGCCGATGTGCACAAGAACGGCAGCGGCTATGACCTTCCTATCGCGCTGGGCATCATTGCTGCATCCGGGCAAAGGGATTTGCGAGGGCTGGACAAGTATTTGATTATGGGGGAGTTGGGCTTGGACGGATCGATCCGTCCGGTGCCGGGCGCGCTGCCTTATGCTGAGGTGGCGGTGGGGCTCGGCCTGCAGGGATGCATCCTGCCTGCGCAGTCTGCTCTGGAGGCCGCAGAATACAGACAGGCCAGCATCTATGGAGTGGATAACCTGGAGCAGGTGCTTTCGATTCTGGAGGAGAAAGAGGATAGGGATGACCTTCTGGTTTGGAACAGGCCGGAATACACGCGGGCCTCGGCAGGACCGGACGCCGCCGGAGGATATATGGATTTCTCGGAGATAATCGGGCAGGAGGCGGCCAAACGGGCGGCGGAAGTAGCTGTAAGTGGGGGACATAACCTGATTCTCATCGGCCCTCCGGGCGGAGGGAAAAGCTCTCTGGCAAAGGCGATTACGGGCATCCTGCCGCCTATGACGATGGAGCAGTCTCTGGTGACGAGCAAGATATATTCGGTGTCCGGACTTCCTACCCGCGATGCCGGACTCATCCGCCGCAGGCCCTTCCGCGCCCCGCACTACAGCGCTTCGCTGGCGGCCATAGTCGGTGGTGGCAACGGAGGCAACATCGTGCCAGGGGAGATATCCCTTGCGCACAACGGCGTGCTATTCTGCGATGAGTTCGCACAAATGCCGAAATCGGTAGTAGAGGCTCTCCGGGGGCCGATGGAAGACAGGAAAGTAGTGGTGTCGCGCCTCCGGGGGAAGGTGGAGTATCCGGCATCTTTCATGCTGGTTGCCGCCACGAATCCCTGCCCCTGCGGATACTATGGCGACGGCGACCGCTGCACCTGCACCGTGGGACAGCGTGTGGGATACCTCAACCGCCTGTCGGGTCCTTTACTTGATAGAATCGACCTGCACGTTTGGATGAGTCCCGTTGATACACGCCGCCTGATCGACAGGCCGAAGGGAGAGAGCAGTGCAGACGTGGCGGCACGTGTGATGAAAGCACGCGAAGTGCAACTGAAGCGTTTCAAGGGTACTGGAATCAGTACGAATGCAGAGATGACCAACGCCCTGATGGAGCGTTTCTGCCCGCTTTCGGAGGGTTGCAAGTCGCTGCTGGAGAGCATAATAGACCGTCTCGGCCTGTCCGCCAGAGCCTACTCCCGTATAGTTCGCATCTCCCGTACCATAGCAGACCTTGCCGGTAGCGCTGACATCCTTCCTGCGCACATCAGCGAAGCCTCCGGCTACCGCTTTCTCGACCGCCGGAATTTTGGAGAACTGTAGGCGCTACTGAATCTCGAACAGGTTCAGGAAGCCGGTCATCATGAAGACGGCGCGGATCTCGTTGCTGATGGAGCGGACGATGACCTTGCCGCCCTTTTCGGCGGCGGCTTTGCGTATGGTCAGGAACAGGCGCAGGCCGGAACTGGAAATGTAGCTCAACTCGCTGCAGTCCAGCACGATAGTGCCGGCGGCATCGGCCTTGAGTTCTTCGAACTGGGGTGCTACCTCCTGGGATGCAGGGGTGTCGAGACGGCCAATCAGGGCGGCCGTTACGCATGTCGCGTCTCTTGTAATCTTAACTTCCATCTTATTGCAATTTTTTAATCATCGTAAGAATGTTCATATCCTCCTTGCGTTCGTAATTCACAGAGTCCATAATCTGACGGACCATGTGGATGCCGAGCCCGCCTATGGGGCGGTCTTCGACGCTTGCGGAGATATCTACCTCAGGTTTGGCGGTAGGATCGAAGGCCTTTCCGCTATCGGAAAGAACGAATATCAGATCATCCCCGTCGCGAGAGGCAGCTAGCTCCAGGGAACCATATTCTCCTTCGGGATAGGCATAATTGATCACATTGGTAACAGCTTCTTCCAAGGCCAGGTTGAGGCCGGGAATAAGGGTTTCATCAAAGCCAAGATTGGGAGACAGAGCCTCCAGCCAGTCCTGCAGGCGTGAAACCTGCTTGATATCATTGTGCAGCACCAGGTGGTTGCCGTAGATATCCTTATCCTTGCCCAGATAATGGATGAACAGCATGGTGAGGTCGTCGCTCTGGGGAGCCTCGCCCACAAACTCGCGTACCCGGGCTTCTACGGTCTTGAGGTGCTCGTAAGCACCCTTGCGACCGTGAAGCGCCTTCATCATCCTGTCCTCGCCGAATTGCTCGTGAGCAGAATTCTCCGCTTCGTTCAGGCCGTCGGTGTAGAGGAAGATGGCATCGTCGTATCGGAAATCCATCTCCTGCTCCTTGAATTCCATCCCCGACATGATGCCCAGCGGGAGGTTCGCCTCGACCGCCAGCATCTTCATCGAGTCCGTCAGCAGCATGGGCGGGTTATGGCCGGCATTGCAGTAGCGCAGATGGCCTTTCTGCAGGTCCAGAATGCCGCAGAAAAAGGTGACGAACATGTTGCTCTCGTTCATCGCCGACAGGCTGTCGTTCATGATACGGACAATGGCGCTTGGGCTGCATTCGCGGGCAGCCAGATTGCGGAAGGATGTGCGGGTGACGGCCATCACCAGCGAAGCCGGCACGCCCTTTCCGCTCACGTCCCCTATGCAGAAGAACAGTTTCTCGTCCCGGATGAAATAGTCGTACAAGTCGCCTCCGACCTCCTTGGCGGGCACTATGTCGGCAGCCATGTCCAGGTCGTGGCGCTCGGGGAAGGGAGGGAACACCTTTGGAACCATCGACATCTGTATGCCGCTGGCAATGTTGAGTTCTCCCTCCATGCGCTCACGCTTTTCGTTGAGTTTTTTGTTCTGCTCATAGTGCTTGTACATAGAGCGGAACATCAGGATGAGCAGCAGGATGCCAAGAATCTGGAAAATGGTAACCATCAGGCCGACATTTTTCAGATTGCGGAATATCTCGTCTTCCGGAATCACGATGGACATGGACCATCCGGTGCGTTCTACAGGAGTGAAGTAGATAAAATTATTCTTCCCGTTGTATTTGATATTCGTATGGCCGGATTCTCCGGACAGCATGGACCGGTTGATTTCACGGGTGGCGGAAGTATCATCCATGCGGGGAATCAAGTCATTGATGCTATTGTTCATCACCAGGGACTCCACAGGGCAGACCATTATCTGTCCGGCACGGCTGACAACCATGTTGAAGGCGTTGGGATAGACGGTCATGTTTCCCACCAGGTTGGTGAGCCAGTCCAGCGATATGTCTGCTGTAAGAACGGCGGCGGTCCGGCCTTCATAGTCCTTGACCGGCATGGAGAACGTGGTCATGAGGATATCGCCTCCGCCTGTATCTATATAGGGCTCAGACCAGTAACCGGTCTCGTTCTCGAGCGCCTTGTAGAACCATTCCTGAGAAGGATAATCATATTCCTCGGTAGCAAGTGAAGCAAACTTCAGTTCCCCGCCTGGAGCCTGGAATACATAGGGAGAGAACAGGGGCCTGCCGGGCAGATATCCTGGTACCATGGCCACGGTGGACCCAACCACCACGGGATTGTCCTGCACGATTCGCTGCGCCACACGCTGCAGGCTGTCGGGCACGTTCATGCACCACTCGGCTATCCACACGCTGTTCCGCACAGCGGCCTCGGCCTGGTTGATTATGTCCATTATCTTGTTCTGGGCGGCCTCCAGCTGGCTCTCGGCACGATTGTTCGCCTCTTCCTGCATTGCCTTGCGCGAAAATGAATACTGGAGCATGGAAGTCGCCTCCAGCGTGGCTACAACCACGATTATGATCATCAGTCCGGCGCGGGACCACTGGCGTACTACTTCTGTGACTTTCATAATACGCTGCGGAGTTGTTCGCGGAATTCAGGCATGGGGCGCTTGGTGTCCCGCTCGATGATTATGGTCTTGAGCCCTGCATAGGGCCCGATCTCTTCTTCTATGTCCTTGAGGCTGCGGTCCGTGCCGAAATAAGCGGGAGCGAACTCCTGCCAGAAGCGGATGGAAAGGGCCTTGGGCATGTGGAAGGTCTCCTGGATGAAGGGCTCGTCGCTCAGGCAGCAGCACACATAGACCATCCCGACATCGAACAGGTGGTTGCCCCAGCAGAAGTCCCCAAGGTCGATGAAGTAGCGCTTGTCGCCCACGAATATGGCGTTGCTGAACTGGAGGTCGCCGTGGATGGCCGTATCTTCGTCAGGAGTGTCAGCGATGAACTTGCCTAACTTGTCCTTCTCGGCGGTTGTGAAGAAGGGGTTCTCTGCCAGCAGGCGATAATAACGGTCCTTTACGTTCTCAAAGGCTTTGGTATCCACATGCGTTGAGTGCAGTTGCAGGCACATCTGTGCAAATTCTCCTGCGAATTGACCGACTTTCCCCGGCTCGTCGGCCGTGGCGCGGGAGTAGGATTTCTTGCCCACGATGCGCTTGAAGCGTATGCCGTAGCGGAGATCCTCCGTAACTACGTATTCTCCCGGTTCCGGGGTAGGGATGCCCAGTTCGTACACTTTGCGGGCGAGGTTCATCTCGTCCAGAGGCTGCTGTATCTTGCCGGGGAAATAGAGCTTCAGCATCACCGAAGGGTCGGTTTTGTGGTCGAAGCTCTCGCCGTTGGCGCCGCCGCCGGATAGGATGTAATCGTTCAGGGAAATCTTAATTGCGTCCATCGAATACCTGATTTATAAGTTGTTCAAATTCCTGAAAAGCAAAGGTGTCTGACAATTCCCTGAGGGAATCTGCAAGGCCGCGGTAGTGCCATTCGTGCTCGCTGCGGTCCGTAACGTGGAAGAGTTTCCAGAAGTCGTCGCCCTGCACCGCATAGTCGCGGGCGATGGCCCTCATGTTGGAGAGTTTGTCACCGAGGGCGACCATCTTTGCATCGTGTGAGGCCCGCGCGAGACGGTCGATGGCGGCCTGCTTGCGTGCGTGCCAGCTATCCTCCTCACTCACCCCGGCCTCGAACTCGTCGCTCTCATCCGCCACCAGCGCTGCGATGCGGTTCCCGAACTCCTTGCGGAGATCCTCCACCGTCACGTCCGTATCTTCCACCGTATCGTGAAGGGCGGCAGCGGCCAGGAGTTCCTGGTCGGATGTCATCGTAGACACAATGGCAACGGCCTCCATAGGATGGACTATGTAGGGGAAGCCCTTGCCGCGGCGTTCGGTGCCTGCATGGGCGCGGACCGCGAACACTATCGCGCGGTCCAGCAGATCTGTATTCAGGGGTTTATTTGCCATAAGCTACTGATTCATGAAAGGCAGGTCCTTGCTCTGCTCCACCAGGAACTCCGCCATATACTCGTTGCTCTCGGAGGGGCCGTTCAGCTCGTCCAGCATCAGTTTCAGGCCCATCTTGCCGCCGCCGTTCTTGAGGATGTAGGCCGTGCAGAGGTTCTGCGGAGCTACGCTGGAAGAAAGGATGTCCAGGTCCGTCAGGCCTATCTGGAAGCAGGCGATCTGATAAGCGGCCTCGGAGAAGTCTTTTATCATATTCTGGATGTCCCCGAGAGAGGTGAAGCGCATGGCCTGGAACAGGGGCAGGAAGTTGGACAGGTCCACATCCTGGACCTCCGCCTGATTGATGGAGGCGATGCGGCGGTTGAGCCGGTCGAAAGGCTTGATGGTGAGATAACTGCGGAAAGAATCACCATTCAGTTCTACCTCGGAAAGGTTACCGGAAGCTACCAGCTGCTGCACCTTGCGACGGTAGTCGGCGAGTTCCCGGCGGATGCGGCTGAATTCATCATCTACCAGTTCCAGCATGCCGGCAAGGCGGCTGAGGTTGCGCAGATACACCTTCGGAATCTCTACCCCGCTCTTGTAGCCCGTGTCGTGGTTCATGTTGGCCCATGCGTGCTGGAGAACTGTGCGCATCTGCACCTCGAAGCGTATTTTATTGATCTCAGGGTGTTCAGGGTCGGTATATGCACTTTCCGGGATGCGGCAGATGTAGTGAAGGGACAGGTAACCGAAACTGTCTGTCTCGTGCGCCTTGCGCTTGTCTACGGAATTCTCCCAGTCGATTTCGAAAAGGCGCTCCAGCACGGATGCAACCTTGTCCACGTCATCTATATAGAAGGTGATGACGCGAATCCCGATTATGTCGGTGATGTCGTAGATGCTGGAGTACTTGCCCCCTTTGAGCTGCAGCTTGCCGGTAAGGGATCCTTCCGTCTTGACGCGATGTTCCACGGCAGCTACGATGAGCCCCGCCTCATCGAAAAAGCCCTTCAGCTTTTCGGGGATGATCTCCGCCATCTTTGAATATATCGGCAGCAGGCTGCGATACTGCTCCAGCAGTTCCTGTGAATGAGTATCCATCAGAGTTGAGTTACAGGGTGATTGAAATATGTGTCTTTATAAGGCTCATCGGCCAGGGTGAAATGCCACCATTCGCTTTCCAGGGGCTTGAAGCCGTGGCGGAGCATGGCGTCGCGAAGAAGCATCCTGTTGGCGAACTGCTGTTCGGTAATGGCGGTATAATCAGGATGGCTTTCTACGCCGAACCAGTCGAAGGTGCCGCCCATGTCCACTTCTTTTTCCGTCGTCATGTCAAACAGGGTCAGATCCACGGTGGAGCCGCGCGTATGGCCGCTTTTTGCCATGATGTAGTCTTGTTCGAACAGGACGCTTTTGTCCAGATCCGGATAGAAGTAGCGCTTCATCAGCGTGTCGGGCACGTCGGCTGCCCAGCGCACGAAGTGATCCACCGCACATTGGGGGCGGTATGCATCATAAATCTTGAGGCGGTAACCCTTGGCGATCATCTCGTCGCTGACCTCCTTCAGGGCAGCTGCGGCTTCCCTGGTGAGCAGGGCGGTGGGCTGAAGATACCCGTCGATGCGGGTTCCCACGAAGTTGTAGGTTCCGAAGTAGCGTATCTCCAGGATGACGTCCGGCACCACGTCGGTGATGTTGACGAATGCCTTCTCGAAAGCGCGGTCTTCCCTGCTTTGGCAGCAGCCGGACAGCAGGAGGGCAAGCAGCAGTATTTTGATGCAATTATTCATGTGCGAAAGAGGTGAAGCAGATCCCTATCCCTCCCTGAATGGAATAGCGGGTATATATCAGATTGATACTGAACCACTTGAGCGGCTGCACGGAAATGCCTCCGCCAAAGTTGAAATAGTGGGTCCTGGATCCGGGAGTCACTTTATAAGGGTGATAAAGTGTGATTGATGATTCGTCTGCTTCGGAATTCAGTTTGGAAGCATCCGTGATGCCTTCGTTCGTCTGCATATATCCGACCAGCGGCATTACTCTGAACCATTTGAGAATCGGCACCTGATATCCCGCATTGATAAGGACCGCTTTGTCGTCGTTCCATTTGGTGTCGCTGACGGTGTTGTCGTATCTGTGCTGCGGCAAAGCCGTGGTGACGTCCAGATAGACGCCCCATGCCATCACGCTCCCGCCCAGAGTGAGCCTTGAATACTTGGTGTTTGTGGCAACCTGGCTCAGGTTGATGCCGACTTCGTAGCGGTCCCTGTTGAGGGAAAAGTCGATCGTCTGGGCGTTCGCGGCAACCACTGAAGCGACGGTCAGGATAATGGTTAACAGAGTGCGTTTCATCGTTATATGTAGTTGAATTCTACAAATATAATCTTTTTTCAGTCCATATTCACTATATTTGTACGTATGAGACGCACAATTATAGGCATAGGCGAGACGGTCCTGGACATCGTCTTCCGGGGCGGGCAGCCGCAGGCGGCGGTGCCTGGGGGCTCTGTTTTCAATTCCATGATTTCACTGGGGCGTACGGTTGGGAGGAAGTTCCCGGAAGTGCAGCTGTTGATGGAATCGCAGGTGGGAGACGACTATGTTGCAGATATGGTTGCGGATTTCATGGCCGCGAACGGAGTTAGCACGGAGGGCATAAAGCGGGCTAAAGGGCAGAGCGTGGTGTCGCTCGCCATGCTGGACGAGAACAACAACGCCCACTACGAGTTCTACAGGGACAAGGACCTGTCTCCCTTCCGCACGCCCGACACCCGCATACATCCCGAAGACATTGCTCTGTTCGGGTCTTTCTTCGCAGTCAGCCCGGTCACCGGGCGCCAGGCCGGGGAATTCATCTCCCGCGCAAAAGAAGCGGGCGCAATTGTCTACTACGATATCAATTTCCGTAGGAATCATCCGGCAGAGCCCGCGAAATTCGAGGCTAATATTGCCCTGGCAGACATCGTTCGCGGCTCATCGGAGGACATAGAGTATCTGTACGGCAGCAGCGATGCGTCGAAGGTGTACAGGGAACACATCGCCCCACTCTGCCGGAACTTCATCTGCACCCGGGGAGGGGAGGATGCCGAGGTCTTCTCGCCAGGCGTGCACGGGGTTTTCCCCACCGCTCCGGTGGAAAAGATAGTCTCCACCATCGGCGCCGGGGACAATTTCAACGCCGGAATAATCTACGCGCTGGTGAAGAACGGGTTCGGCAAGGCGCGGCTGGGGTGCCTCACGGCAGATGACTGGGCCCTTCTGGTGCCCACGGCAATGAAATTCTCTGCCAACGTCTGCGGCAGCCTCTACAACTACGTTGATCCGGGCTTCGCCGATTCTATTTAGCAAGGGAGATCGCCCCGAAAACACCGAGGGAAGCAATCAACATAATCACGCCAGCTAGCAGCACTCCCAGAAGAACGTAAAGCACGCTCTTCTTGAAATCCATGTTCAGGAAACTGGCCGCCAGGGTGCCTGTCCAGGCGCCCGTACCGGGGAGCGGGATGCCCACGAAAAGCAGCAGTGCGATGTAGAGGCCGCGCCCGGCCTTCGATTCCAGCTTGACCCTGGCCTTGTCCCCTTTTTCCAGGCACCAGCGGAAGAATCCGCCAATCACTTTCTTATCCTTGCCCCATTCGAGTATCCTCCTGGCAAACAGGAAGATGAAGGGCACAGGCAGCATGTTGCCGAGCACCGCAACCAGACAGGAAGGCCATACCGGAAGTTCGAACCCCACCGCATAGGGTATGGCTCCGCGTAGTTCGATAAGCGGCACCATGGAAATCAGGAAGACTATGATGTATTTTTTAAGCATCGTACTGAATGATTATTTGAATGATTCCACCAGATCCATCATTCGGTCGAATACTTCGGTCTGGGGGAAGTGCGTACCTTCGGGGTCGGAGACCACGAGGTCGAGAGGGTTGTCATGCAGTTGGGTGCGGCCTATCTTGAAGACCGCGCGGCTGCGGCGGATTACATATTCGAGATGCCAGTTGTCGCCGGAAACGAGTGAAAGCAGCACCTGTGTGTTGCGGTAGGCGCGGATCAGCTTTTTCTGGCGAACGGGGAAGATGACCAGCTGAATGCCTTTCCCCGCGAAATACTTCTTCACCTTCTCCTCCGCGGCGGCGGCATCATCCGCATCCGCATCAAGGAGTACCGTCACCTGGGAGATGTCGGCAAGGCGCATGAGCGAGGTGGGGACCTTGCTCCGGAAAGCGCTTATCAGGATATTTGCAACAAGGCTAGCCATTCAATTTTGCTATGAGGTCCCGGATTTCGTTCTTGGCATCGCGCCAGCGGGGGATATCTATTTTGGTGCCGACTACCTCCACCACCTTGGCGGCGATTATGGATCCTATCTCGCCGCAGGCTTTGAGAGGCATGCCTAGTGCGTGTGCATAGAGGAAGCCTGCTGCGTAGGTGTCTCCCGCTCCGGTGCCATCGATTGCCTTCGCCGGCCATGCGGGAATAAAGTGCTCTTCGGCGCCATCCTTTACCCAACTGCCATCCTTACCCACCTTCACCACGGCTATCTCGCAGTGTTTCGCAAGTTCGCGGAGGCCTTCAACAGCATCGTCCAGCTTGGTGAACGCCCTGCTTTCCGTCTCGTTGGCGAAGACGATGTCCACGTATTTGTCTACCAGATTATGGAGGAAGGCGTTGTTGCTCTCCACTACGTTGTAGGAAGCCATGTCGATGGAGATGATGCATCCGGCATCTTTCGCCATCTGCACCGCCCTGGCTATAAGTTCCTGGTTCTGAACCAGATAGCCTTCGATATGGAAGTAGTCGTAGCCCTCGAAGAACTCGGGCTTGAGGTCGTCGGGACCCATCTCCAGCGCGGCGCCCATGTAGTCGGCGAAGGTGCGCTCCGCGTTGGCTCCGGTGATGAACACCATGCAGCGGCCGGAAGATTTTTCGCTGTGGAGCATGGTGGTCTTCACCCCGAACTGCTCCATCGTGCTCTTGAAAAGCTGGCCGAGTTCGTCGTCACCAATCTTTCCGATGTAGCCGGATGGCATGCCGAAGATGGATGTGCAGGTGATGGTGTTGGCGGCCGATCCTCCGGGAACGTACTTCACGCCTACCTCTTTGAGGGCGGACCAGATGCGGTCGCCGGTTTCCATGTCTACGTGCTGCATGCTGCCGAGGGGCAGATGGAACTCTTTAAGGAGGGTATCATCCGGCAAAATAGCCAGGATGTCGGTAAGGGCGTTGCCTATTCCTAAGATCGACTTCATAATTCTTTCTATTGGATAACAAAAATAATATAAAATATCGGGATATTCACTAACTTTGCGTGCCGTGAGTAAAAAGCTGCTCAATATCCTGAAATATGTGCTGTCCTTCGGGCTGGCGGGATTACTGGTTTGGCTGGCTTTCCGTGGCATCAACTGGCATGAGTTCTGGGTAGGCCTTAAGGCCACCCGATGGGGTTGGATAGCCCTTTATTTAGTTGTTGGATATCTTGCCCTGGTGTTCAGGGCTCTCCGCTGGACCCAGCTCATACATCCCCTCGACAACGATATCCACTATGGCAAGGTCTGGGATGCCAACAACATCGGTGGCATGGCGAGCATCGCTCTCCCTGGCTCAGGAGACCTGCTCCGCACCGCACTTCTCACCACTTCCAAACTGCCCTATCAGACCGTGTTCGGCACGGTGATGATGGAGCGCGCGTGGGACATCCTGGCAATCCTGCTGATGTTCGTATTCTCACTGGTGTTTGCATGGGGACGCTTCGGAGGCTTTTTCGTAGACAACATCTGGCATCCCCTTAAGTCTCACGCCATCATCATCTGGGGACTCGTGTTCATCGTAGTAGCCATCGCGGTGTTCCTGATACTTGTGCGCAAGCTTCGTGGCCGCAGCAAGTTTTTCGAAAGAATGAACGGCATTCTGGAGGGCTTCCTGGTAGGATTCAAGACCTTCTCGCAGGTGAAGAACAAGGTGTTGTTCCTTTTGTATTCCGTGATGATCTGGGTGATGTATATGCTGATGAGCTACTTTGTGCTCAAGGCTATCCCCCAACTGTCCCAGGCGCTGATGGCCGACGGCCTATTCGTGGCATCGCTCGGAAACATCGCCTCGCTGGTGCCGGTGCCGGGCGGCATCGGGGCATACCACTACCTGCTTAAAGTATCGCTGATGGGGCTCTATGGTACAACCGACGAAATCGGCCTGCTGTTCGCAACCCTCTGCCACGAGCTCCACGCAGTGCTGGTTATCGTGCTCGGCGTCTGGTCCTACATCTTCCGCATCGTCATTCTCAAGAATGGCAATGCCCCGAAGGTCGGCAACGCTTCCAGAAAAAATTAGTATATTTGCGCACTTTTTTGCGGCCGGATTTCCGGCCCAGTCTGGTCCCTTAACTCAGTTGGATAGAGTAACGGTCTTCTAAACCGTAAGTCGTGAGTTCGAATCTCACAGGGACTACGAGAAATCGGCTTCCTGGCACGTAGGGGGCCGGTTGTCTTTATTCTTGTGTCCCTTTTTGTGACCCCAAAGCAGGGTTTGTAAAGAGGAAAAAGTTTATCTATCTTTGCATTACCGGCACAATAGCGCCGGGATATCCAAATCGATGTTTCTTGAAAACTTGGTCTTGAGGGAAACCTCCCGCGGCAGTACCTCGGACCAAGCCGGAACCAGAAGTACGTCGTCAAAGGTAAGACCTTCCTGTTGAATTCTTTTCTCGGTAAAAGACATTTTGCTAACTTCCATAGACAATGGTAAGCAAAAAAGCGCTGCCCTGTTCGTGGCCCTACCGCATTTTTTAACATTTTATCAACATTTGCTATCTTTGCAACCGAATGTCGCTCCGGTACACCATAGACAGCCTTTTCCGTGCGGAATACCGTCCGCTCTGCCTCTATGCCATGCATTACGTTGACTCGATGGATATTGCTGAGGATATGGTGTCATCGTGTTTTGAGTCCCTTTGGGAGAGGCTTTCCGGGGGTGCATCCGTACTGAATATGCGGGCTTATCTTTACACCTCGGTGCGCAATGCATCGATCGATTACCTGCGCAGGAATAACTCCGCGGAGCCCCTGCCGAGGGATCTTGACGGTATTATCAGCGACGAACAGGCCATGGAGCGCAGCGCCGTCGAGGCCCGGCTCTGGACAGCTATCGACAAAATGCCCGCCCGTCGAAGGGAGGTGCTCCTGATGGCAAAACGGGACGGAATGAGTTATGCGCAGATAGCATCCGCCCTCGGTATTTCCGAAAACACGGTGCGGAACACCCTTGAAGCCGCGCTTAAGAGCCTCCGTACCAAGCGGAAGGAGATTCTGGATTTTATCGTTTTGTTCTGATAAAAAAATCGGTATTTCCGATAGTACTTTTTCGTAATAACCCGTCTTGTAACTGAAATCGTTTTAATACAAGACCATGGAATCTACAATAAAGTACGTCCTGAAAAAATATCAGGAAGGCAGGCTGGACCCCGGAAAGGCCGTTTCCGAATTCCGTCGCCGGCATCACTCGTCCCCAGCCGGCCGTGCGGCCGTATGGTCTCTTTCACTTGCCGCTTCGCTTCTGCTGGGCCTGTTTTTCTTCAATAACTGGAGAAACGCCTGGACGGAATACGGCACTCCGGACGGTAAAAGCATGGCGGTTCTTGCCGACGGCACCCGCGTGACGCTCTCGCCCGGAGCCGTGCTGAAGATGCAGAGGCACCGCAATCCCAGGCTGGTTTCGCTAGAGGGTCTTGCCTATTTTGAGGTTGCGCGCGACGAGGCTCATCCCTTTGAAATCGTGACGGACGGGGCTTATGTAAAGGTGCTTGGTACTAAGTTCAGCCTGGACGCCGATAGAAAGCAGGTGCGCGTCGAAAGCGGAAAGGTGCTTTTTGCGGCGGCACCGGATGCCCCGGCTCTGGTTCTGACCGGCAGGATGCAGGCTCGCGTGGAGGACGGGACGGCGGTGCTGTCCGGGGAAGAGTGCCTGAACCCTGCAGCTTGGGCGACCGGCCGGTTCGTCTATGAAAATGCTCCGCTTGCCGGCGTACTGGCCGAACTCGGAGAATACTACGGCGTCGTCCTTGGCGCGGGAGATACTTCCGTCGAAGGCCTGAGGCTGAACGGTGTATTCTCCACGGATGATCTCAAAACCATACTTTCCGTTATCGGGGACGCGCTGGAAGTGCATATCGAGGTGACAGAATGAAAAAACTGCTTCTTATAATAATATGCGTGTTTGCTGCGTGCGGTTTGTCGGCGCAGAATGCAAGGGAACGGATGGATGCCGTTTCACGGCAGTTCGGCGTCAGTTTTATCTACGAATCGGGCCTGGACCTGGACTTTCCCTGTAATGCGGAGTGGACGCTGAAGCCGACCCTGGAGGAGAACCTGCACTCCATCTTTGACGGTACTGCCGTCAGGTGGACGGTCCGCGGGGAATACGTGACCCTGAAGAATGCTCCCGTAAAGCGTTATACGGTGCGGGGGCACGTGACTGACGCCAGGTCTTCCGAAACACTGATTTCAGCCGGCGTACTGACCCCGGCGGCCGGAACCGTCACCAACGAGTTCGGCTTCTATTCGATTACACTTCCGGAGGGAGAATATGACATCAGCTACAGTTACCTCGGCTATGAAAGCGCCGTGCGCCATATACGGCTGAACGCTGACATCGTGCTGAACGTGGCGCTTGAGGGCAATGCGGAGCTGGAGGCGGCGACCGTAATCAGCCGCGTGGAAAGCGGTATCTATGCCACCAGGGCGGGTTCGATCGACCTTCCAGCGAATGTCATCGCCAGCGCCCCGGCCCTTCTCGGCGAAGCGGACGTGCTCAAAACCATACAGTTGCTTCCGGGCGTGCAGGGCGGAATGGACGGTTTTTCCGGTATATTCGTCCGTGGCGGGGGAGACGACGAGAACCTGTTAATGCTGGACGACGTTCCCATCTACAACCCGGCTCACATGCTCGGTATATTCTCCGTTTTCACACCTGAAGCCGTCAAGAAGGTAACGCTCTACAAAGGGGATTTTCCGGCTCGTTACGGCGGACGCGTTTCTTCGGTGGTTGATGTGCGTACCAGCGACGGTGACATGCACGAGTTCCATGGAATACTTTCCACCGGGTTGCTTTCAGACAAATTACATCTGGAAGGACCTATTTTCAAAGGAACAACATCCTACAGCGTAAGTGCCAGGATGCTGCACACATTCCTGTTTACGCCGATAATGAAAGTGTTCAATGTGCCGTCTAATTATTATTTCTACGACTTTAACGGCAAAATTAACCATCGCTTTTCTGATCGTGACCGTATCTATGCCGGCCTCTACCATGGTAGGGATTATTTTCAGAATGATGCTGTACAACCGTGGACAAGCGATGATTATTATGCCAGGTCGTACGAAGACATCCAACATTACCGGTGGGGAAACAGCTTCGGCACGGTCAGATGGAACCATGTATTCGGAGAACAGTTTTTTAGCAATACTACGCTTTACATCAATTCCTACAAGGCAAGCTTGACTGAAAACAGCGAGTACCACTATAAAAACTTATCCGACGGCATTGTTTCTTCCAATTACGATGATTACAACCTAAGTACTGGGATCTTGGACTATGGGGCCAAGATAGATTTCAGTTGGGATCCGCTTCCGACTCATTCCGTGCGCTTTGGCGCTTCGGCAACCTTGCACAGTTATCATCCGAGCAGCAGAATTACAAGTATCGAGGTAACGGATTCTTCCAGCCCCGAACGCGATACTACGGCAAGATCTTCCGACAGTTTCCGCATGCTGGGGCAGGAATATTCCATGTACGCAGAAGATGATTTTGTGATAGGAAAGCACCTCCGTGTTAATGCCGGAGTGCACCTCGCCCTGTTTGCATGCCAGGGAAAGGTTTATTTCGATCCGCAGCCGAGAGTGTCCGCCCGATACGATGTGAGCAGCGAAGTGGCTCTCAAGGCGGGATACTCCCGGATGGCGCAGTACATACACCGTCTGTCTTCTGGCAGCATAGGACTGCCGACTGATATGTGGGTACCCGTTACACGCAATATCCGTCCCGTAACTTCAGATCAGGTCAATTCGGGCGTGGTATGGACCGGATTACCTTCATGGGAGTTCTCTGTTGATGCCTACTGGAAAGAGATGGAGTCCGTGCTTGATTACAAAGATGCTGCGGTTGCCTCCATGGGATCTGCGACCTGGGACAGGGGAGTGGCGATGGGGCATGGACGCGCTTACGGTCTGGAATTACTCATGCGTAAGACAGAGGGAGCAACAACTGGATGGATCTCTTATTCCCTTGGGAAGTCGGATCGTATTTACAGGGATGGTAGCGTTAACGAAGGCCGCTGGTTTCCAAGTCATTACGACCGTCGACATGTGCTGGTCATCTGTGCAAACCACAAGTTCGGCGAGCGTATTGACCTTGGGGCTACGTGGTTTTTTGCAAGCGGGGTTGCAATGAGCATCCCGACAAGGACTACGGCTGTTGTAAACTACAATGGATACGAACGTTATACTTCTTACGTGCCTCAAAAAGGGAATTACCGCCTCCCGCCAAACCATCATCTCGATTTGAGCATAAATCTGCGAAAGCAAAAAAAACATGGCGAACGTATTTGGAACTTTGGGGTATACAATGTGTATGCGCGAAGGAACCCCAACGTATTGGAGTATGATGTGAATGGGAGTGCTTTCGGAAATGCGGAAAAGGATTATTTCGCCCGCGTCAAGGTGCGCCAGACATCCTTCCTGATTTTTGTACCGTCTTTCAATTATATATACAGGTTCTAATGAAAAAGATAATACTGTTTTTACCTTTTGTGGCGTTATCGTGCACTTCGGAACTTGTTCTTCCTACAGAGGGTGCCGACACGGTGCTGGTGGTTAACGGGTCCTTGTGTTCATCTGACACTCTACATACAATCACCATAGTATCTTCTTCTGCAGCCAGGGGGATAGTGTCGCCGCCCGAAACGGTCAAGCTGACTCTATATGTGAACGGTATCCGGGAAGCCGTATGCTCCGAGCCGGAAAAAGCGAAATCATATATGAAATCCCGAGATTATATTCTCAGGGGCAAATTCGCCCCTGGTGATGATTTATACCTCACTGTAGAAAGTGAGCTCGGTGTTTGTGAAGTCAGCGGTACGGCGCCTGCTCTTCCGGATGTGCTAAGCGTGAGTTACGGCGATAAGGTAAACCTTACTTACGACGATTATGGCAGCAGGGAGACCAAGACCTTTTTAAAAACCTTCCTGACCTTAGCTGATCCCGGAGGAGAGAGGAATGCCTACAGGGTGAATATACAAACTCGGGCGCAATATGTGTTGGTAAAGGAAATCAGATCAGATTTCGGCTTTAAACCCGGATACACAATAGAACTCGGCCCCAAATCTCTGTATGTGTTTAACCTGCTTGAGCCGGCGATGCGTCTGCCCTGGAATGAGCTGAATTCCGTAAACGACTTTAATATGTGCTCCGACGATTCTTTCGATGGGCAACGGTACACTCTGACTTTGTGCCTTAAGATGGGGACATGGGGGGCAAATCCTTATTCACTGGGTTTCAATCCTCCAACCATATCGGCGTATTACGATCCCGAAAATGATATTCAGTATTCCGAGTTGTGGTGCATGCATCAATGGCTGGACATCAAATTTGAGTCAATCCCGTACGACACCTGGCGTTATTTCATGGCGGTGGAATACGATAGCAACGGCCCTGCCCTTCCGATAGTGTATGAGCCAACCCTTTTCCCTTCAAACGTGAAAGGCGGGCTCGGATACGTGAACATTTCTTCGGCCACAATTTCCACCATCCAGCTCCCGGATGTCTATTTCGATGTGGATCACTATCCGGGCGGATATATCAAATAAATAGTCCGTGCACAAAAACCAGCGTTTTTGTGCACGGACCTCCAGTTAACAGTCAGTCTTTAAAGTATCGCCGAAAAAATAATCGCCAAAAATATCTGTAAGCGCTTCATTGTGCATCAGTTTTAAGTATCGCTATTAAGATGCACACAGAGGCGCCAGCGTTGCATCAATCGGAAAAAACTGCGTAAGCCGGGGTGCGCATATTGTAGCCGGAACTCATTACGCTGCCGTAGGCACCGGCGCTTCGGATCGCAATCAGGTCGCCGCGGCGGGTTTCGGGCAGCACGCAGTCTTCGGCCAGCACGTCCGCGCTCTCGCAGACCGGCCCTGCCACATCGTACAGACGCAGCTCGCGTCTTTCGCCGTCAAGATTCTCTATCTTGTGATACGCTCCGTACAGGGCCGGACGATACCGGAATATAACGACGGATGGAACACTTCCACCGACTATCACTGCTATATCTGCAATCCTGGAAAGACCAGCTGGACGGATGTGAGCGGAAAGAGTCTCGCCACCGTTGCTGCATCAGCCAAATGGGATATAGTAACTATCCAGGAGCATACCGGAAGGCAACTGGCCTGGGGCTGGACCACGACGGAAAAGAATGCGGTACAGGGGCTTGTAAGTAAAGTCAAAACAGCCCAGAAGGCTGCCGGAGGCACCCCGAAGCTTTATTACATACTCTCGCAGGCCTACTTCAACTTGAGCAAGGCCCAGAATGTGACCAAACCATTCTCTAACACGGACGAGATGTGGGCCATAATCGCCGCTCAGGGCAAGAAAGCGGTAGAAGAGGGCGGCTTCGACGGAATCATTTCGACGGGCGCGATGCTCCAAAATCTCCGCACATCCTCGCTCAATAACAGCAATGGCCTGACCCGTGACGGATATCACAGGGACTACTGATTGTGGTGGACCATTCTATGGCAATTTGCACATAGCAACTTGCACTTGGACAATTCCTCTTGAATCCGAGAATCTGATAATAACCTGAGTTTCGTCCACACAAATTCCTTTTCTTGTGGATCTAAATGGTGAAAGTCAAACACACAGTAATTGCTGTCGTTTAATTCCAGACCGCATGATTGGCATTTGCCTCCCAGCATTCTGATATACTTTATCTTTCTATTCTTCCACCTTTCCATACAGAACCTGTTGAAACATTCCTTACACATGCTCATCACCCCGTGCTTGTGACCGCGTTGAGGGTAAAAGTTTGAGATGGGTTTCTCCTGATGGCAAGATGAACATTTCTTTGTTTCCATAGATTGATTCTACTTATAAACAAGTATACGGAAATGTTTACAATATATCAACACGACAGATCAATCTTATTCAAATAAAGACTATCCTTTTTTACACCATCATTATCGGTTGTATTGTTTGTTCCTGTTTTTGGCCGTTTTTGGGAACAAATGCCTTTGTTTCATGGGTTTGTTCCCGTTTTAGCGGGTTTTTCGGAACAAAATCATTGGATGTCCGCAATTCTAACTGTAGCAGACACCCACAAGGCCTTCCCGGTGTCTACAAGCCGGATTTCGGCGTAGTAGACACCAAAACGGCCGCTGCGGTGGATTCAATCGCCAATGGCGAAATGGGCACCTACAGTTTCCTTCCCTGTGTTTCGGCGCGATACGCCAGAGGGGTCTGGCCGGTGAGGCGGCGGAAGACAGTGAAAAAGTAGTCGGTGTTCTCGAATCCGAGGTTGAAGGCGATTTCCTTTATTTCGGAAGGAGAATTGGTGAGGAGTTCCTTCGCTTGGTTGATCTTCACGTTCAGAATGTACTTTGCCGGGGAGAATCCGGTGTATTCCTTGAAGGTCCGGCGGAAAGATGAGTAACTCACGAACAGCTGGTCGGCCAGCGATTTGGGATCAATGGAGAACAACTGCTCGGCGACGATCATTTTGGCGCGGGCTATCATGCGGTCGGTGTTCGACTCCATGAAGGTCTCGTTCTTGTTGTAGTAATAAACCATACCCAGCAGCGAACATACAATCCCCGACAGGGCCTGCTGGAAGCCTGATTTCTGGCTTTCAGCGATATTGATGGCCTTGGTATAGCAGTCGGCGATGTCGTCGTGGAAAGATACCTTCATCACCGGCCTGTTCTTGCTGAAAAAACCCTTCTCCACCATAGTGTCTGCCTGGGTGCCCTTGAAACCTATCCAGTATTCCGTCCATCCTGTCTCAGGATCCGGCCTGTAATTGTGCCATTCGCCGGGGAACAGCATGATGACCGTTCCGGCAGAGACGCTAATCTTGCGCTCCCGCCCCAGAGTGTCACAGGAGAAGCTTCCGCGTCCGGATGTGATGTAAAGCAGCTGGTATTCGTTCAGCACGCGGCCCCTCTCCGGGGAGAAGAGATAGCGTGTAGGATGGTTGGCAGGGGGATATGAACTGTGTTCGGCGATTTCCTGCCTTCCGACGGAATTAACTGCAAGACCCCATTCCAGATCGAAAGGATTAACGGCGAGATATTTCAAATGAATAGAGGTCATTTCTCAAAGTTTTGTGGTCGCACTGCAAAGTTATAAAACAATTTGGAATAGATAACTTTGAAAACTGCATAATTAACCAACTATGAACACAGATCACAAATTTCTCGCTTTCGACCTTGGCGCCACCAGCGGACGCGCCATCGTGGGCGGTTTCGAGGACGGTAAATTCTCGATGGAAGAGATCCATCGCTTCCCCAACGGGGCCCAGGAAAAGTGCGGGCGTTTCCATTGGAACACAGACGAACTCTTCGGCCATCTGAAGGCCGGCCTCAAGCGTGCTGCAGAACTTGGCTACAAGATAGAATCCATAGGTATAGATACCTGGGGGGTTGATTTTGGAGCCATAGGAGCCGACGGAAAGCTTCTGGAGTGGCCCAGGGCCTATAGGGATCCTTATACCGAGGGCATCCCAGAAGAGGTGTTCGGAATCATCCCGCGCGACGAGCTCTACGGCGTCACCGGCATACAAATCATGAATTTCAATACCATCTTCCAGCTCTATGCGCAGAAGAAGGCCGGTTACGAACCCCTGCTCAAGGCGTACAAGATCCTGTTTATGCCGGACCTGCTGTCCTACCTGCTCACGGGCAAGATGGTATGTGAGTATACCGACGCCTCAACCTCCGGCATGATGAACCAGAACACCCGTCAGTTCGAGAAGCCCTTCCTTCAAAGATTGGGCATCAACCCGAATATCCTGCCAGAGATAGTGCAGCCGGGAACAAAAGTTGGAGTTTTGAAGAAGGAGATAGCGGACGAGACCGGCATCGGACAGGTGCCCGTGATTGCCGTAGCAGGTCACGACACCGCCTCTGCAATCGCGGCCGTGCCTGCCTCAAATCCCCACTTTGCATACCTTAGCAGCGGCACCTGGAGCCTGATGGGAATAGAATCGCCCCGTCCCCTCATCTCGGATGAAACCTGCCGCCTGAACTTTACCAACGAAGGTGGAATCGAGGGCACTACGCGATTCCTAAAGAACATCACCGGCATGTGGCTGCTCGAGCAGAGCCGCAAGGCCTGGGCAAAGGAAGGCCGCACCTACACCTATCCCGAAATCGAGGCCATGGCGAACGCTGCGGCTGGCTTCAAGGGCATAATCGATCCGGACGATCCTTCCCTCGCGAACCCCTCCGACATGCCCAAGGCCATCAACGCCCTGCTGCAGAAGGCCGGAGAGCCCGTGCCGGAGAACGATGCCGAAATGATACGCTGCATCTACTGCAGCCTCGCCGCCAAGTACCACGAGGTGCTGGAAATCTTGCGTGCGCAGGCATCCTTCACCATCGATACATTGCACGTAATCGGAGGTGGATCGGCCAACGACACTATGAGCCGACTCACCGCTCAAGCCACCGGCGTAAAGGTCGTGGCAGGCCCCACAGAGGCAACCGCGATCGGTAACCTGATGATGCAGGCCAAGGCCGCAGGCATAGTCCGGGACCGCTGGGCCATGCGTGAGATAATATCCAGAGAATTCAAAGTCAAAACATTTTAATATATGAAAGAAGCAAACATCCTGAGCGCCTACGCTTATGCGAAAGAGCGCTATGCCGCCCTCGGTGTAGATACCGACAAGGCTGTCGCCGAACTAGAGAAACAGCAGATCTCCCTGCATTGCTGGCAGACCGATGATGTCATGGGTTTCGAAAGCAATGCCGGCCTCTCCGGAGGCATCCAGACCACCGGTAACTATCCCGGCCGCGCCCGCAACATCGATGAGGTGCGTGCAGACCTCGAGTTCGTGAAGACCCTTCTCGCCGGCAACCACCGCGTGAACCTCCACGAGATTTACGGAGACTTCGGCGGCAAATTCGTGGACCGTAACGAAGTCGGCGTAGAGCACTTCCAAAGCTGGATCGACTGGGCAAAGGCCAACAACTTCAAGCTGGACTTCAACTCCACTTCCTTCGGCCATCCCAAGAGCGGAGACCTTTCGCTTGCCAACCCCGACAAGGCAATCCGCGATTTCTGGATCGACCATACCATACGCTGCCGCAAGATCGCGGACGCTATGGGCAAGGCCCAGAACGACCCCTGCATCATGAACATCTGGGTGCATGACGGGCAGAAGGATTACACCGTGAACCGCAAGAAGTACCGCGAGATACTTGCTGATTCCCTCGATACCATCCTGAAGGAGGATATGCCCGGCATGAAGAGCTGCGTTGAGGCGAAACTCTTCGGCATCGGCCTGGAGAGCTACACCGTCGGTTCGATGGACTTCTTCGAAGGCTACTGCGCATCCCGCAAGGTCATCTATACCCTCGATACCGGCCACTACGAGCCTACCGAGAACGTGGCGGACAAGGTTAGCTCCCTGCTGCTCTATGTTCCTGAACTGATGCTCCACGTAAGCCGTCCCGTCCGCTGGGATTCCGACCACGTGACCATCATGAATGACATGACCCTGGACTTCTTCAAGGAGCTCGTCCGTGCTGACGGCCTGCACCGCGCACATGTCGGCCTCGACTACTTCGACGCTTCCATCAACCGCATCGGTGCCTACATCATCGGCACCCGTGCCACGCAGAAGTGCATCCTGAGCGCCCTGCTCGAGCCCCTCGCAAAACTTCGCGAATACGAGGCCGAGGGAAAGGGATTCCAGAAGCTCGCCCTCCTCGAGGAGGCCAAGACCCTGCCTTTCGGCGCAGTGTTCGATTACTTCAACTTCAAGAACGGAGTTCCCGTCGGCGAGGAATTCATTCCTGCCATCGAGAAATACGAGCGAGAAGTTACCTCGAAGCGCTAAACAAAAAGAAGGCTGCCGGACGGGCAGCCTTCTTTTTTATATAGGAAGAAGAATTACTTCACATCTTCCCACTTGTATCCAACAAATTCGTGCTTTTCGTTGTAGACCTTGTCAACCTTGGTTACAAAGCCTTCAGCGTCCTTCTCATAAGCCTGGGTTGCAGACTTGTCGGAGTTCTCCCACTGGGCTTCGTCCAAAAGATTAACAGAAGCCTTGCCAAAGAGTCCGACCTCAAACATCCAGCGGTCAATACCTGCCTTGTCGTCGCAATCGGGGAAAACGTTACCAAGGTTCTTATCTTCCTTGAAGGACTGAATCTTATACTCTTCGGCACCATTCTCAAAACGTGAGAACTTCACAAGGTTACCGTTCTCCCAAACAAGATTGGACTTAACTTCTCCAGCCTTGTCGACCTGAGTAAGGTGACCATCCTTGTCATATTTGCAGTTGCGAACATCTCCCCAAGTGTCGGTATAGGTGGAAACGTAACCGTTGTCGCCAAGTGTGAACACATAGGGATCCTTTGCTTCACCTTCCTTTACATAAGCTGCGGTAATCTTCTTGCCTTCATAGGTGAAGGTCCAGCTACGGTCCGGACGGGTAACGGCTGCGATCTTGCCATCAGCATTGTAAGTGATGGTGAAATCGTCGCATTTGGTATCATCGGCGACACCATCCCAATAGACAATGAAGTGAGTCATGCGCTTGACAACTTTGTCTTCTTTGTTGTCATCGTCCTTCTTGCATCCAGTGAATGCAGTTGCTACAACTGCGAGGAGTGCGAAAGCATAAAAAACTTTTTTCATAATGATTTGTTGATTAAAAAGGTTAATAAATTATAAATTGTGTAAAATAGATTTCATGTATTCAATACCAATGAGCAGGTCTGTGCGGGAGTCATCAATATGGTTACGGCAGCGGTATTCGAATGTGGCTTTTCCTAGTTTGCAGGCTTTATAGAGTGCATTTGCCGACGTATAATTGCTTCCTTCATCAGTTTGGCCGATGTACCAGAACCTTTCGGTATCTACGGTAATATTTTCATTGATTTCCGCATTTTCGAAATATAGGGCGGAAAAGAGGGTTTTTGCCTTGAAAACTGCTGTACCTGCCTTGCCGATGGCAAGAGCCTGCATCGCGGTGGAAGGGTAGATGTCCTTATAAAAGGATATCCACTCGTTCAGGTTTTTCTTTTCAAGGTCACAGGGAAGAAGGACGAACTTTTTCGTGGAGATTCCGCGTTGAAGTATGGAAAAGATGTCCTTTATGGTTCCGGCGTCCAAGCCATGATGAACGACATAAAGGGCTGTTCCTTCCGCCTTTCCAACACTGATATATCCAGTTGAAGTGAATACTCCATCTTCATTCAGAGTAATACTGTTCGATAGGTCTGGGGTTTTGTATGTCTTCTGCCAGGAGGTTTCGCCGGCCATAAGAGCCGAAAAATAAGGAAGGATCTCATCCAGAGCGGCTTTCCAATAGGAAGTGGAATGTCCACCGTCGCCTACCCTGTATTCGTGTTCGTAGCCATTGTCTCTCATCATCACGTGGAGATCATCATTGGCTATGAGAAGCTGCTCTTCATTGTCACCGCAGGTAAGAAACCAGTGAACTGATGAGTATTTGTCTTTGTTTTCTGCGGTAAACTGGTGCAAGGGACAATGCTCTTTGTAATAATCGGTTAGTCTTCCTTCTCCGCTTTGACCGACACCACCGAAAACACCACCCCACTGATTATCCCATCCGCTCTGCGACTCGGCCATATACTGCTCGTCCGTGCGGAAAGACATACTCAATGGCGCGCTCATGGAAAACAGTTCGGGATGCTTCATAGCTATCACCATGGCACCGAAGCCACCCATCGAATAACCAATGGTGCCTCTGTGCTCCCTGTCGGCAATCGTGCGGTATGTCTTATCGATGAATGGAATAAATTCCTGAACCAGCATGGACATATAGGGGTATTTACCATTGAACCTATCTACCCAGTAGGTGTTCCATCCATTAGGGAAAACATAGATTATTGGTTCCAGCCCTTGTTTTTCCAGATTCTTAATCTTTGGCTCGCAAGCCATGTATTTGCCGTTCCATGATGTGTTGTTATCACCATATCCGTGAAAACAGTACATCACCGGGTAACGTTTATCCGTGTCCGTATCATACCCTTCAGGAAGGAGAATATCATATTTGACCTCCCTGTTGAGAAGAGTGCTGGAAATACTGAGGCCTGAATTATAGCGGGTGAATGGCACAGGGTCTACGGGAGGAAGATCGTGCTCCTTGTTGCCGCATGCGCAAGTGCTGAGCAGTACGGCGAGAAAAAACAGGCCTAATCTACTTTTCATCATATATCACCATTTCTTGAGCGTTAATCTCATAATTCTTGTGAGGGTTCAATAGCTTCAGCGTCAACGTGTGGCGGCCGCTTCCGAAGCAGTACTTCGAGAAGACCTCGTACTTGCGCGTGATGTAGTCGTACGGCATCACAAACTCTTCCACCAGCTCTCCGTCCAGGAAGGCCTGGAGGCGGGCACGGTAGTCGCTGTCATCGTGACCCGTCTTCACCACGCTGCCTTCCACCACGATCGAGTTACCTTCGAATTCAAGCGTCAGCGTGTCGGAGAAGCGTTTCTTGAGCACGACTTTTCCGACCGGTTCGATGCCTTCGAACGACTGCTCATAGCGCACTGCCACCGGTTTTTCAGTTGTAAAGATGAAATCTTTATCCTCTACGTTGCACCCGGCGGTCTCTTTCATCAGCCGCAGGTTTTCCTCGCAGGCCGTGTTGAGGCTGAGGGTGGTGTAGGGGAAGGGCAGGTCCGCGATGGCATCCGCCCCCCTGCGGTATTTCTCCGGGATGGCCTTGTAGCCCTGCATGACGCCCAGAATGCCTGCGGCGGATGCGGGGTTGCAGTCGGAGTCCTGTCCGCAGCGGGTGGAGATCTCCATCGTCTTCTCGAAATCCCCCTCGCCGTAGAGCAGGCCTATCACCACGTAGGCGGAGTTGATGACCGCGTCGATGTTGAAGCCGTTCCAGACGCCCTCGGGGCAGCCCACATCAAAGCTGTGGCGCTTGTCCACTTCGAACCAGCAGGCCTTCCAGTCGTTCGGATATTTGGCGTGGAATTTTATCACATCCTCAATGGCATTGCGGAACTTGGTGCCCTCGGGAATAGTCTTGAGGGCCTCGCGCACCAGGGTGGGGATATCGTCGCAGACATAGGCCAGAGAGTACAGGGCGCTCACGTACACGCCTCCGTACCAGCCGTCGCCGTAGTTCATTATGTGGCCGATGCGGTCCGCAATCGCGGCTGCGTCGTTCGGGCGTCCGGGGGTGAGCATGCCTATAAAGTCGGCCTCGATCTGGAAGTCGATGTCGTCGGCGTGCGGGTTGTATTTCCAGTAGCCGGATTCAGGCGCGCCGCGGCCGTTCAGGATGTTGTAGCGGGCGGCCTGGTTGGCATGCCAGAGCTTGTAGGGAGCGTTCGCAAAACGGTCGGCGAACTCGGAGGCCGGAGCCTCGATACCCAGTTCTGCCATCACCTCCAGGAAGGTCAGGTCCATATACACGTCGTCGTACAGGCCGGGATCCTCCACGAAGGTCTCGCTGATGTAGCTGTCGCTCCAGAAGATGGGTTCTTCATCCTGGATGAGCCCGCCCTTGAACTTGAATTCGGTGGGGCCTCCGTAGGTGCAGCCTATGGTCTGTGCGAACCATCCTCCGCGGATGCGGTCCATCATCTCGTCTTCGCCCATGCGGACGGTCTGCCCGTACTTGAAGGAATGGCCGGCGCAGGAGGCCAGAAGTAGGAGGAAAAGTGGTATAATTGTTTTCTTCATAAGATTCCTTCGTTTCACTCGGAATGACAGGTTAATTATGATAGTAAGAGTCCGGCGCGGGGTGCTCGGAGTAATACTGTATTGCGTTGATTCTCAGCAGGTACTGGGCGGGGTCAGGATTGCGCCAGACCATCTTCACGTGGTGGCGGCCTTCGGGAAGCAGGTACTTCCACGCCGGCTCAAGCTTTCGGGAAGTCCCCTTCATTGGAAGGATGGATACCTGGTCGAGTTCGCCGTCTATCCAGACCTCTATCTCCGCCACATAAGGGTCGGCCTCCTCCGCCAGGGCGAAGACCTCGGATCCCACGTGCTTCTTGGATACGCGGTCGGCGTAGCCCTTGCTTATGCCGCGCAGGCACACCAGGTTGCCCCAGATGCAGAATCCGTTGCCGCTGAAGTCGAATTCATACTTATCTTCCATCCAGGCATCTTTCTGGTCGCGGAAGATGGGATAGGTATTGGTGAAGTTCTGCTCGAGAGGCAGAACCTTTACGGGCGTGGTGGGGATGGTGACCTCGGTGTCGCCGATCTTGCCGCCGTTTTTCTCTATGAGCTGCAGGGCCTGGTTGTATGAATAAAGGGAACCCTTGGCCAGAGAGACGTCGGTGCCCTCGAAATCGAGGTCCCAGATCTCGTCCAGGGGCTCGCGCCAGAAGGCGGGTATGCCGCTTTTGCCGAGCATCACTCCGAGCACGCCGCCCACGGTGGCGGGGTTGCAGTCGGAATCCTGCCCGCAGCGGGTGGCAATCTCCATGGATTTACCGAAATCGCCATCGCCATACAGCAGGCCCATCGCAACATACGCGGAGTTTATCTTGGCATCGATGTCGAAACTCAGGAAAACTCCCTTGGGGCAGCCGGTGTCCGAGCCCCACTTCTTGAGGATCTCGAACCAGCACTGCTTCCAGTCGCGCGGATACTTCTTATGGAGCTTGCGCACGTCGTCGATGCACTGGTAGAATGTGCTTTCGGCGGGGATGCCTTCCAGCGCCATGTCCAGTATCTTCGCGGGATCGTTCTCGATGAACGCGGCGGAATAGAGGCCGCCTACGAACGCGCCGCCGTAGAATCCGTCGCCGCTGTTCATGATGTGGCCGACTTTATCCGCTATCTCCAGCGCCTGCTGAACCATGCCCGGGGCCATCAAGCCCACGAAATCGGCCTCGATCTGGAAGTCCAGGTCGTCGGCGTGCGGGTTGTTCAGCCAGTTGCCGGATTCGGGGGGCATGATGCCCTGCCGCACGTTGTAGCGGCCGGCCTGGTTGGCATGCGCCAGATGGTAGGGCGCGTAGGCAAAACGCTTCGCGAGATCCTCGGCGCTACAGTCCAGGCCGAGCTGCTCGAACGCCTCGGCGAAGGTCAGGTCGTTGTAGACATCGTCGAAGAGTCCGGGCTTACGTATCCACCAGTGCTTCACGTAGCCCTCCCCCCACGAAATCGGTTGATTGTCGGGAATGAGGGTGCCCTGATGCTTGAATTCCGTGGGAGCGCCGTAGACCACGCCAATGGTCTGTCCGGCCCATCCGCCCATTATCTTGTCCATCAGCGCATCCTTCGTGAGGGTGGTCTCGGTGGATTTGGGTGCGGAGCAGGCGGCAAGCGCCAGCGCGGCGGCGAGTATGATCCTATTTAGCTTCATATACCTCGAGCTCGGTTATGGAAATGAAGGCGGAAACAGCCTTTGTGTACTTGTGCCAGTGAATCAGGATGGCATCGTCCCCTATCACGCGTACCGCGGTGGTGGTGACTTTGGGGAAGGTGAAGATGAACTCACCATTGTGAGGCTGGAAGAAGACTTCGTCGGTGGAAGGCCAATCGGGAGTGACCTTGGCATCCAGTGCCACCCAGTTGCCGTTTTCGTCGAGATACTCGGGATGGAGGTTGCTGTACCATCCGCCGAATTCCTCGAGAGGGCCGTAGTGGAAGGAGATCATGTCGGTGGTGACGGGCTCATTCCAGCGGTAGCCGAAGTAATCCTGTTTGGGAGCGTTCGACTTGCTGCCAAGGGAGTAGAAGGCTGCGCCGGGGCCGCCGACCACGCCGTCGTTGATCACGTCCACGGTGTAGGCACGGTAGCTAACGGGTATGGTGAGCCAGCAGGAATCCAGCGTGGCCCTGTCGGTCTCGCGGGTGAGGGCTAGTATCTCGGCCGCCTCGGGTGCTAGGTTGCGTCCGACCTTCTCGGGAAGGGTGAACGTGGCGCTCGCCTCCACGGGTGCCTTGAAGCGTGCCCTGGCGTTGATGGTGTATATCTTCTCGCCGTTCTCCTCACGCACCTTGCCGCCGCGGGCGAGGATGTTCTTCTCTGCCAGCACCACGGTGCGCTCGATGATGTCCTCGATGGAGGCATCCGGCATGTCGTAGCGGGTCACGTTGATGTAGCGGTCGTTGAAGGGCTTGGTCCAGTGGGGGAATTCAGCCGGCATGGCGCGGTCCAGCGGCACGCTGCCCACACCGTTGATGACGCCCAGCAGGCCGCAGATGGTGGCCGTCTGGTTGTCGCAGTCGAATCCAAGGGCGCAGCCGATGAGCAGGGTCTGCTCGATGTCGCCGCCACCGTAGAGGAGGGCCAGGATGCCCAGGGCGCCGTTCAGGTCGGCGTTCCAGATGCTGCGGGTGATGTCCGGCTCGTTCACGTAAAGCTCGTCGGCAATCACCTTGCGGGCAGCCTTCCAATCATCGGGATACTGCTTCCACAGGGTCAGGCACTCGTCGATCACATGGCGGAAGCGGTCGCCTTTCGGCAGATACGCCTTCGCGTGCTTCACCAGAGTGGGGATATCTTTTTCGAAGAAGGCCTCGGAGTACATTGCACCGTAGACCACGGTGGGAGATGCCGCCCAGTCGTCGGAGGTGATGCGTGCCGCCCAGTCGGAAATGCCTGCGGCGTATGCCGGCATGCCGGGAGCGGTGTATGCCCAGATCTCGTTGATGAGCTGGGGGTCGATCTGGAACCAGTGGGGGTTGTAGCGCTTGTCGCCGGTGAGTGGCGGGGTGAAGCCATAGTGCATCAGGCCCAGGGCTGCGCGGTTGGCAAGCCAGACGCGGTCCCGGATGTGGTACATCCAGCCTTCCTTCACCTGTGCATACGTGATGTCGACGCCGTACTTCTCCATCATGAGAAGGTAGAGGTACTCCACGTCGGTGTCGTCGTCGGAGAAAGCTCCGTCCACGGCGGTCATCTTGCGGATGGCCTTGTTGAACACGAAGGGGCCTTCGCCGGGCTCGTCCACGAACTTGTTCTCGTATTCGAGACCGTAGATGTTGCCCACCATCTGCCCTATCCACGCTCCGGCAATCTTGTCCTTAAGCTCGGTGCGGGTGATTTCCTTCTGCTGGCAGCAGGATGCCGCGAGCAGGATAATCGCGAGTATGCAAAGGATTCTTTTCATCGTTACTTAAGGTTGGGATTGTCTGCAACTGCGCTCTTAGGAATAGGAAGATTGTAGTCTTTTTCTTCTTTGACATCTTTGTTCCACCATTTGGCCAGATACTTGCCGAAGCGTATCATGTCCTGACGGTGCCAGCCTTCGACGGCCAGCTCGTGGGAACGCTCCTGGTAGAGGTTATCGAGGGTGAGGGTAGCTGCGGTGAAGGGAGCAAGGCCGGCGCGGGTGCGGATTTTCTGCAGGTCTGCATTGGCCACGACTTCGCCGCCCTTGTTCTGGCGGACCATCGCCTCGGCGTACATCAGAACCACATCGGCGTAACGCATGATGTAGAACTCATTCTCCATGCCCACCTGGCCTCCGGTGAGGGTGCCGTCGGACTGATACTCCCACTTGCCTATGCGCGCGCCCTGTAGGTCGGTGCGGTGTGTGGTGTAGGCTTCTTCCGGCATGTCGGGATCGATTATATATGGCACGCTGACCTTCTTCTCGGGATCGGACGGATCCGGCACATCGATGGTAAGGTTGTTGCCGGCGAGGTCTTTCATCTGCCCGAACATCCAGGTCCAAGCCTTGCGCTTGTCTCCGGACTCATAGCTTGCCATGAAGTCCGGCTGCGCCACTATTCCGTCCCATGCGTTAGCGGGGATGCCGAGGGGTGCACAGAGAGCCACCGGAAGGGTGGACATGTGGATTAGGAAGGCGTAGTGGTCGGATACGGTGTAGACGGTGCTGTAGGGGATGGCCAGTATGCCTTCCTCGTTGAACTCGTTCTTCACCTTGAAAATGCTCTTGTAGTCGTCCACGATCTTGTACCAGCTGCCACCGTTGTTGTTGGTCATAATGTCCTTGCACGCCGCTGCGGCCTCCGCCCACTTGGGCGTGCCGATCAGGAACTGGGCGTTAAGGTAAAGTTTAGCGAGCACGAAGTTGGCGACGCCCCTGGTCACGCGTCCGTAGTATTCGGTAGTGGGTTCCACGGTAAGGTTGTCGATGTTTTCCTTGATTTCCGTTTCCACGAAATTGAAGATAAACGCGCGGTCCTTCTTCTCGGGATAGCCTTCCATCTTCTTGCTGACTGCATAAGGAACATATTCCCAATAGCAGATGGCCATGAAATAGTAGTATGCACGAAGTACCTTAACTTCGGAGATAACCTTGTCTTTGCCATCGAATTCCTTATTCACACTATTGAAGGTGTCCAGAACGTCGTTGCAGGCCGTTATGCCGTTAAAGCAGTACTCCCATGCGCATTCGAGCAGACGATTGCTGGAGGGGATGCTGTGCTGTTGCACCTCACGGTATCGGCCTTCGTCGTCCCATCCGCCGTTGGGGTTGATGGGAGTGCAGGCCTCGTCGGTTATCTGCATGTCGAAGGTCCAGTAGCTCTTCTCCGTTCCCCAGTGCTGGAGGGAGGTGTAGGCGCGGGCCGAATATTTGGCGAACTGCTCTTCGGATGTGAAGAAGCTCTCCTTGGCAATCTTGGAGTAGATTTCCTCGTCCAGATTGGTGCAGGCCACTGCTGCGGCCAGGCACATTACCATGTATAATATCTTTTTCATACCGCGTTCAGATTAGAAGGTTAAAGAAGCTCCGAGGGTGAAGGTGCTGGTGCGGGGATAGTAACTCATGCTTTCCTTGCCGGGGGTGAGGCCGCTGAGGCTTACCTCGGGATCCACGCCCTTGTAGCCGGTGATGCAGAGAAGGTTCTGTCCGGAGACGAATACCTTCGCCGCGTGCACAAACTTGTTCTTGAGAGGTACGTCGTAGGTAACCGAGACGTTGTCCAGCTTGAGGTAGCTGGCATCCTCGATATACTTGGACGAGTAGCGGATAGGACCGCGGAAGTCGGTGTCGTCAAGCCAGGAGCTCATAATGTTCTTCAGTCCTATGCTGCCCAGGTTCTCGTACTGAGCCCTGTAGCCGTTGAATACGAGGCCGCCGATGGAGCCGCGCAGGGTGGCGCTGAAGGTCCAGTTCTTATATTTCACGGTGTTGCTCCATCCGAGGGTGACATCCGGGTAGGCGGAGCCTATCCTCTGCCATTTTGTCTCGTTGGTCTTACCCATGAATTCGTCTTCAAAGTGATCGTTACCGTCATCTCCTACTCCTGTCCAGCGCGCCGCGTAGAAAGACCCCAAGCTCTCGCCTTCGATTAGGCGCTGCAGATAAGCTCCCACAGGGGTGGCTACCCAGCCGATATGGTAATCTTCATTCTTAAACTCGTCGTTGGTGAAGGAGATGAGTTTGTTCTCGTTGTGCGCCGCCACCAGGCTGGTGTTCCACATTATGTCCTTGGTCTTCACGGGGATGGCATAAATGGAGAGCTCTATACCTGTGTTGCTAATGGAACCCACGTTGGTAAACAGCGTGCCGTAGTCGTACGGAGGCACGGGCACGTTGTAGTCGTACAGCAGGTCGGTGGTGAGGCGGTAGTAGTAGTCGAGCGTGCCGCCGATGCGGCCGTCCTTAATGGAGAAGTCCACACCAACGTTGAACTCGCTCTTGCGTTCCCATGCGAGGTCGGGGTTGGAGTTCGATGCCGGAGCATAGGACTTGACCCACTTGCCGTCGTAGAAGAAGTTGGTGCCGGAGCTCATGAGCATCAGGGACTTGTAGTTGCCGAAGTCCTGGTTGCCGGTGACGCCGTATCCGGCGCGGAGTTTGAGTTCGCTCAGCCATTTGATGCCCTGCATCCAGGGTTCCTTGCTGATGCGCCAGCCTGTGCTGATGGCGGGGAACCATCCCCACTTGTGGTCGGCACCGAAGCGGCTGGAGCCGTCGCGGCGGAGCGAAACGGATGCGAGGTACTTCTCGTTCCAGTTGTAGATAACGCGGCCGAAGAAGGCGATGTAGCGGCTGGAAGAGCGGCTGGTGTACATCTCAGCCATGCCTTCCTGCAGGGCCTTGCCGGCGCTCATGTTATTCCACTTATAGAAGTCGGTGTCGAAGCCGTAGTTCTGCATCTCCGTCTCCCAGTTCATCTGCTGCTGCCAGGTGTATCCGAGTATGCCCTGGATGGAGTGCCCCTCATAAGTCTTGGAGTACTGCAGGGTGCTCTCCCACTGGAAGTTGGTGTACTGGTCGGCGCTGGACTTGGCTATACCCTGCTTTCCGGTGTTACCGGGGTAGAAGGATGTCTTGTAGTCCTGGCTGAAGTATTTCTCGTCGGACCAGTTGAAGAAGTTGTCCCACTTGAGTCCCTCGATGGGAAGGATGTTGAGGGTGGCGCGTGCGTTGGCGCTCAGGTAGCCTGTCTCCTTGTTGGCATAGTGCTCCTTGATGAGGGCCACGGGGTTGGTGTAGTCCACCTCCGGCACCGTGAAGTATCCGCCGTATTCCTTGGCAGTCTCGTCGTAGATGGGCTCGGTGGGGTTGTGGATGAAGGCCTGGTAGAAGGCGCTGTAGTTTGCCGGGCAGGACTTGCGGCGGGTGTAGCTGAGGTTGTAGTCCAGATCCAGCCAGCCCTGGAGTGCGGTCTGGCGGATGTTGGTCTTGAACAGCCACTTGCTGGCCTCATTGCCTATCTGCAGACCCTGGTTCTGCTCCACGTTCAGCACCGTGCGGTGCGAGAACTGTTCCGTGCCTCCGGAAACCGCCAGGTTGTGCTTGTGGCTGAACGGAGTGCGGGTGATGGCATCGAACCAGTCTGTATCGGCCCCGTAAAGGTTGATGGTCTTCGCAGGAGCGTAGTTCTTGATGGTATATTCGAACTCCTTGGCGGTCATCGGCCTTGCGCGGGCGGCCACGGTCTGCACGGACACCTGGCCGTCATACTGGACGGAGGTGTTGCCGCTGCGGGCGCGCTTGGTGGTGATGATGACCACGCCGTTGGTTCCGCGGGTACCGTAGATAGCTGCCGCCGAACCGTCCTTCAACACGTCGACGGATTCCACTTCCTGGAAGTTGATGCTGCGGATATCCGCGTCGATAACGCCGTCGATGATGATGAGCGGGCCCTGCCCTGCCGCGAGGGTGTTGGTGCCTCGGAGCAGGAACTGGAAGGATGCCTCAGGGTCGCCGCCGTCCGGGTTGACGACGGAAAGACCTGCCACCTTGCCCTGCAGCATGCCGCCGGCGTTGGTGAATGCGCCCACGTCGAGGTCTTCCGCCTTCAGGCTGGCCACGGAACCGGTGATTTCCTTCTTGGTGGTCTTGCCGTAGCCGATGACCACGGTCTCTTCCAGCATCATGGACGCCGCTGCGGGCAGCACTGCATCCAGCACGCTGGCCGTGCCCACCGTGAGGGTGAGGTCGTCGTAGCCGAAGAATGCGAAGGTGAGGGTGTTGCCGCTGGCTGCCGCGATGGTGTAGCGGCCGTTGCCGTCGGCAACCGCCCAGGCGCCGCTGGCGTTGTTCAGCACCGTCGCTCCGGCGAGAATCTCGCCGTCGTTGCCGGTGATGCGGCCGCTGACGTCCTTCGTCTGCGCTGCGGCCGTAGCCCCTGCAAGCAGCAGGCACAGCGCAGCAAAGATGTTGATCAGTCTTTTCATATCGTCAGGTTTACTTTATCTCGTCTCTGGTAGGGATGGAATTCTGGGCTCCGGGCCTGGTTACGGTGATGGCCGAGGCCTTGGTGGCGAACTTGGCCGCCTCGGTGAGGCTGAGGCCTTCGGAGAGGCCCACGCAAAGGGCGCCGCAGAAGGTGTCACCTGCCGCTGTGGCATCCACCGCCTTTACCTTGAGCGAAGGGATCATCTCGGCCTTGCCGCCCTTGAACACCAGCGAACCCTTGCTTCCAAGGGTGACCACGAAGTCCTGCACGCCGTAGCCGCGGAGCACCTCCACCGCCTGGGCGAGGCTGTCCTCGTCGATTATCTCCTGCCCGCTCATCGAGGCAGTCTCGGTGCGGTTGGGTGTCATCAGGGAGATGTATTTGAAGAGTTCCTTGGGTAGTTTGCATGCCGGTGCCGGGTTCAGGATCACGTAGACGCCGGCCTCGTGGGCTATCTTCGCCGCGCGGAGCACGGATTCCACGGGAATCTCGAGCTGGAGGATGAGGAAGCCCGCGCTGCGGATGACGTCGGCCACGCTGTCGATGTCGGCAGGGGTGATGTCGCCGTTGGCGCCGGAGGCCACCGAGATGCAGTTCTCGCCGCTCTCGTCCACGAGGATGAGGGCCGTGCCGGATGCCTTTTCGGAACGCATCACGTGCGAGATGTCTATACCTTCTTTCTCATAGCCTGCAAGGGCGTTGTCGCCGAAGATGTCGCGTCCGACCTTGCAGATGAACTCCACATCGCCGCCGAGGCGCTTTGCCGCCACTGCCTGGTTTGCGCCCTTTCCGCCGGGGCCCATGTAGAAGGTTCCTCCGGTGATGGTTTCTCCCGGAACGGGGAGGCGGTCTCCCTTGATTGTCATATCGGTATTGCTGCTGCCGATAACGAGGATTTTCTTGTTCATATTGATAATTGTTTGATTATATGCTTACTAACGCCAACGAATTTATGAATTTGCCCGGTAAGAGTTTACCGGGCTGATTTAAAAAGATGTGCGTGCTTATTGTAGTTTTGCGCAAAATTTGCGCTATTTGGGCCTTGCGACGGAGTTTCCGAGGATTACCGTGGGCATCAGCCGTATCTGGGAATTGGCCGTCCTCTCGTCCGGCATGGCAAGCATGTCGCACAGGATTTTTACCGCCAGCTTGGCCATGTTCTCCACCGGCTGGCTTACCCGCGCTATGGGCGGAGTCAGGTAATCCATATACATATTGTCGTCGAACGACACCAGAGATACGTCTTCCGGAACGGAGAACGGAGACTCCCTCAGGGCGCGCAGCGCGCCCAGCAATATGGTGTTGCTCAGGGCGAAGATGGCCGTCGGCCGGTTGCTGCCGTTCAGTAGCACCTTGGTCTCGAGATATCCGTTCTGCACCGAGAATTCGTTGCCCACCACGCGGATGTTGTCTTTCAGGCCGGCGTCTTTCATCGCCTGCATGTATCCGTTCACACGCTCCTTGTTGGGCATGGAATCCCGCTCGCCCTGGATGCAGGCGATGCGTTTGTGCCCGGCTTCTATCAGCAGTCGCGCCGCATCGTTTCCGCCCTTGAAGTTGTTTGTAGATACGTAGGATAGGGGAGAATGCTCGTAATAGCGGTCCACCAGCACCACCGGAATCTCCCTGCTGATCTGCTCCAAGGTTTCGGGTTTGTCGCCGCAGGGCACGGCGATGATGCCCTCCACGCGACGCAGCAGCAGGTCCCGCGCCGCCTCGTCCAGGCGGGTCTCATCCTCCATCGTGTCCATGAGGATGGCGGTGTAGCCGTTCTTATAGAGTTCGGGAACGATGGAGCCCGCCATGTCGGCGAAGTAGGGGTTGGCGATGGACGGGAGCAGCAGCCCCACCATTCCGGACCCTCCCCGCCGCAGGCTCTGCGCCGTGAACGGCGGGATGTATCCGGATGCCGTCACCTCCGTCATCACCCGCTCGGCCGTTCGGGCGCCGATGCGGTATTTTTTTGCCTGTCCGTTGATTACCCGGGACACGGTCGTGATCGAGCATCCGCAACTCGCGGCAATATCCTGCAGTTTGATTTCCTTCATGCTGACAAATATAATAAAATTTGCGCAAAGTTTGTGCAAATAAATAACCAGAATAATGCTTATATTTGCATCCATTATGCGAACACTTTTCCTCACCAATACTCTTACACGCAGCAAGGAAGTCTTCAAGCCTGTGAATCCGGGGCATGTGGGCATGTATGTCTGCGGACCTACCGTTTACGGCGACGCCCATCTAGGCCATGCCCGCCCGGGTGTGACCTACGATGTGCTTTTCAAGCTCCTCCGCCACCTCGGCTACAAGGTGCGCTATGTGCGCAACATTACCGACGTGGGCCATCTGGAGCATGATGCCGATGAGGGTGAGGACAAGATCGCGAAGAAGGCGCGCCTGGAGCAGCTGGAGCCGATGGAGGTGGTGCAGGCCTATACCCTGCGCTATCACGAGGCTATGCGCCAGCTGAACGTCGCGCCTCCGTCAATCGAGCCCCGCGCATCCGGGCATATAGTGGAGCAGATAGAGGCAATCAAGAAGATTCTGGAGGCTGGATATGCCTATGAATCCAACGGCAGTATCTACTTCGACGTGCAGAAGTACAACCAGGACCATCACTATGGCATCCTCTCCGGCCGCAATCTGGACGATACCCTTGAAGGCACCCGCAGCCTCGACGGCCAGAGCGACAAGCGAGCGCCGTTCGATTTCGCCCTCTGGAAAAAGGCTGAGCCCGAGCACATAATGCACTGGCCGTCCCCCTGGAGCGAAGGCTTCCCCGGCTGGCACCTCGAGTGCTCGGTGATGGGAGAGAAGTACCTCGGCGAGGAGTTCGACATCCACGGCGGCGGCATGGACCTGATGTTCCCGCACCACGAGTGCGAAATCGCCCAGAACGTGGCCTCCCGCGGCACCCAGGGCGTTCATTATTGGGTGCACAACAACATGATTACCATCAACGGGCAGAAGATGGGCAAGAGCCTCGGCAACTTCATCACCCTGCCGCAGCTCTTCGCCGGCGACCATCCCAAGCTGGACCGCGCCTACAGCCCGATGACCATACGTTTCTTCATCCTCCAGGCCCACTACCGCGGCACGCTGGACTTCAGCAACGAGGCCCTGCAGGCCTCTGAGAAGGCATATAAGAAGGTGATGCAGGCGGCGAAGGACCTTTACGCAATGGCGGGCAAGCACGCGCCTAGCCTCCCTTACGGAGAGCTTTCGGATGCCGTCGCGCCTGACACCTGCCCCGCAGAGAATGCAGAGGTGAAGGCCGTTTTCGAAGGAGTTTATGACGCTCTTTGCGATGACATGAACACCCCTATCGCAATCAGCCATATTTTCGAGGCCGTGCGCATAATCAACTCCGCCAAGGCCGGGCAGATAAAGCTCGCCACCGGCGATGTAGATACGCTGGTGCAGATCTTCGACGACATAGTGTTCGGTGTTCTCGGCCTTCGCGACGAAGAAGCAGCCGAAGCCGGTTCCGGCAAGGTGGTGAGCGGTCTTATGGATATGGTGCTCGCCGAGCGAGCAAAGGCCAAAGCCAACAAGGACTGGGCTACTTCGGATGCCATCCGCGATGCGCTGAAGGCTCTCGGTATCACGGTGAAGGATACGAAGGACGGCGTAGAATGGACTATTGAGTAGCCTATGAAGTTTATAAGTTGGAACGTGAACGGCCTGCGGGCCGTGGCCGGCAAGGGCTTTGCGGACATTTTCGTGGAGTTGGACGCCGACTTCTTCTGCGTGCAGGAAACCAAACTCCAGGCCGGGCAGATCGATATGGAATTTCTGGGTTATACCTCCTATTGGGATTATGCCGACAAGAAAGGCTACTCCGGCACCGCAATCTGGACCAAGCACGTTCCGCTTTCCGTATCCTATGGCCTAGGCGAGGACGAGCACGACCACGAGGGCCGTGCCGTAACGCTGGAAATGCCCGATTTCTACCTGGTCAATACTTACGTTCCCAATTCCCAGGACGGCCTTCGCCGTTTGGATTACCGTATGCGTTGGGAGGATGATTTCCGCGCCTATGTCTCGAAGCTGGCCGCCAAGAAGGGCGTTATAATCTGCGGTGACATGAACGTCGCTCACGAAGAGATCGACCTCAAGAATCCGGACACCAATCACATGAACGCCGGTTTCTCGGATGAAGAGCGTGCAAAGATGACCGACCTCCTCGGCGCGGGTTTTATCGATACCTGGCGCAGCCAGCATCCGGAAGAAGCCAAATACTCCTGGTGGAGTTACCGCATGGCCGCCCGCGAAAGGAACGTCGGCTGGCGCATCGACTATTTCCTCGTGTCGCAGAACATCGCATCGCGAATCGTTTCGACCGACATCCACAACGAAATCTTCGGCTCAGACCACTGCCCTGTCGAACTTGTTCTCCGGTAAGATAATGGCATAAAAGAAGTTCCCGTATGCAAATAATGGGTTTTTGCATACGGGAACTATTGTTTTCGGGTTATTGTATGCAAAACAGTCCGTTTTGCATACAATACCCGGATCTACAGATCCATCAGCTGGTCCTGGACAGCTTCGTCCTTGCGGCCGACCACGATGTCCTGGTAGTCGGCGAGGCCGGTACCGGCGGGGATCAGATGTCCGCAGCAACGGAATAATCAAGCGCGACACTATCATTCAAAAACCTTTGAATATATTCTGCGGGCTGTGGAAACTGCGGGGCCGAGAGGCGTGCAAGGGTAAGGGTCCGTACGGTGCGACCATGGCTCTTCTACAGCATACCAGTCTATGGGTTCCACCGCCTTGCCGTCGAAGGCTGCGTCCAGATTTTTGAAGAAGAGTTCCCAGCGGGGCAGATAGAAATCCTTCAGGATGCCGTTCCACTCTTTGTGGGCATATTCATGAAGTTTGCCGTCGTTGGCACAGTCGCGATTGCCCCAGGTAGTGATCTGCACCCTGGCGTTCCATTCGTAGAGAGTTCTTTCGTCCGGGTTGGAGGCGGCGGCGTGCGCCTGACGCAGCCATTCTCCGAGCATGAATTCCTTGCGGCTGCCAAGGAGTTCGTCCTGGCAAAGAAGAAGGTTCAGGAAAGAGTCGCGCCACTTTTGGTAATCGCTTCTGCAGAATGATTTGTATCCTGCCATGCAGCGTTGGTAAACCACGCGGGCGTGATCTGCAAGTGCCTGTCGCACTATGTCCACGAGGTCATATTCGTAATTGTCGTTTCCTTCCAGGCGCGAAGCCGCACGCAGCATGAGCTCTGCAGCTTTGCGGGTAGACTGCGGGTCGTAGTAATTGCTCAGTTTCGAGCGCTCGTACACCCAGAAGACATCGGTCCCTGGCCGGGCGCAGAAAATGGATTCGTGGCATCCCTGCTGATTGTTGCCGCGCGGGCAGTTGTAGATGCCCTGTGCCAGAATGGCCCAGGCAGCTTCGATGTCTGCGTCCAGCACCCCATAACGCGCAAAGCAGTACTCCTTTATCCAATCTTCTTTGCTGAATATTTCCTTTCTCCAGGGGAGTTCGCTCATAAGTTCGAACATTACAGGATTGTTCTGCCCTCCTTCCATGGAAAATCCGGTTCCCCGGATATCCTTTGCCATGGGGTGGCTTTTTGTGAGGTAGAAATTCTCTATCAGCTGATCCATTCTTCCGTGCAGACCCACCCGGCCGCCGAAGTTTTCCAACATGCAGAAAAGCCACTCATGCCCGCGGTAGCCCTGCTCCTTGCGCCAAATAGACTCCATCCCCCACATGGGCCTGCACTCGCTAAAGAGGTCAAGTATCAGCAGGTCACCCTTTCCCAGGGCTTCTATCATCTCGTCGCGGGGATTCTGGCTCCACGCCTGCAGCACCCACACCGCCTTCGGATTTACCCTCTTCATGGCGGCCATCACGGCCTGCCCGGCAGCAGCGAGATCCACACCGGCACCCGTCGAGGACTCATGGAAGGGGTCCATAGAATAGTAGTCCGCCTTTCCGAAGAGTCTCTGCTGTTCTTCATAGTAAATTGCTGCAATCTCTGCGAAATGTGGGTCGGTGGGCATCAGAAAAGCCGGGCGTTGGAGGGCGTTCCACGGGCCCACCTCAGCGAGGTCAAGCCCCAGGCAACCGGCCGCATCGTGCGGCACCATGCCGGAATATCCGGGGAGCACCGGCTCCATCCCCCATTCCTTCATCCGGGCGAGAATCTTCTTCTGGAGAGATTCGGCGCGGGCATACCAGCTGTCCGGCAGCGGGCCTCCCCATCCCTCGATATTGTTCATCTCGAACCATGCCAGAAAAGCCGGGCCGGCGATAATGCGTCCGATTTCATCCTGTGAGTAGCCCAGACGCTCCAGAACAGCCTTCCATACGCATTCGGCACCCACGGCCGCAAGCGGCAGGTTTACTCCGTGCAGGGCCATCCAGTCGATTTCGGCTTCCCACCTGTCCCAATCCCAGAAGGGCATTGAGTAGGAGAAAGTGCAATAATTGAAATCGTAGCGTAGCTGCAAAGGAGTTTCGTGGCGTTCCTTGGTCTTCACCGGAGGTAGGTTTTCGGGAAGATCCGCGTGCATGCAGTTCCAGCTCAGGTGTATGCCTGCATAATATTTCAGATACCAGTTGACACCGGTGGCGATGTTTACATAGCTGTTGCCCCGTACCACTATCTTCTTCCCTTTTTGGTCGAGTTCGAAGAAATCTTTGTCGCTTCTGCTCAGTTTAAGAACGAACTTTGACGAGGCTCCCTCATCGATGCGTTCCAGCATGTCGTGCACGGGGTTTGAGTAGGCGCAAAGCGAAATTATAAGGAATAGGGTGGTTAAAAGATTCTTCATATTTTTCAAAGTTATGAAATCCCGGATGTAAAACTTACGTAGGTGGGGTTGGATTATAAACTGGATTCCGGAGTCAGTATCTCGCGGTCCCGGCATCATAAGCCTGTGATGTAAGCGTGTCTATTTCTTCTCGATCAGAGCCTTTAACTCTTCCTTATTGGGAAGCACTGTTTGGTACTTGCTGGCGAAAATCGGGTTGGTTTCATCAGGAAGAGTAATCTCCACCAGTGCCTCTTTCTTGTCACGACAGAGAATAATACCGATGGTCTTATTCTCGTCGGGCAACTTGACAAACCGGTCGTAATAGTGGACATACATCTGCATCTGCCCAAGGTCCTGATGCTTCAATTGGCCTATCTTCAAATCTACGAGCACAAAGGACCTGAGGAATCGATTATAGAACACCAGATCCACGAAATAATGATCCTCGTCGATGGTGATTCGTTGCTGGCGGCCCACAAAAGAGAATCCTTTTCCCGACTCCAGGAGGAACGACTGCAATTCATCAATGAGGCGCTGTTCCAACTTGCTCTCACTATACTGGGGCAGTTCGGGGAGACCGGTGAATTCAAGAACGTAAGGATCTTTCAGTATGTCCTGCGGCTTTTCAACGATTTGCCCTTTGGTGGCAAGTTGCTTGACGGCATCCTTGTCTCTGCTCAAAGCCAGACGCTGAAATAGTGCCGAATCGAACTGCCGGTTCAACTCTCGGACACTCCAGTTGTTTTCAGCGGCTTCGATCTCGTAGAACGACCTTTCATCTGGGTCGGAGATGCGTATAAGCCGGATGTAATGCGTCCAGCTCAAAGATTGCGAAATCGGCGATTTCGCAATCCTATATGTCAGGTAGAACTGGCGCATCAATTCCAAATTTCGTTTGGAAAACCCCCTTCCAAAGCTACCGGAAAGCGATTTCGACAATCTTACCAGAATATACTCTCCATAATTCGCATCTTCCTTTCCTTGCTGCTCTTGCTCGACAATTCTGCGTCCAATCTCATAGTAAGTCGTCAGCATAGTAGTGTTGACCTGCCGGACAACACTCTTTCTAGCTTCAATCAGTAACTCCCTGATGCCGGAGATGAACTCGCTCTCTCCTCGTTGTATCTTTTGTCTCATATTCGGTTCTTCCATTTCTACAAATGGTAGCAAATAAATCTACTTGAAGTGGTCGTATTTGTCGGTGAGTTTCTCGACGAACTTGAGATAGTCGTCTTTATGACTCAATCATACTTGCTCAGGAGAGTTTCCAGTATAGGGGCAAGGATGCCCGCGTAGGAAGTGAAGCCAATATCCGTGAAGTGCGTTCCCTCGATGGTGCCAACGTTATCGTCACCTAACATCTGCATAGCTCTGACCAGATATATATTCTTTTCGCCTGAAGATACAAGATCGTCAAACACCCTATGAAGTGCTTCGTTCTTGCTCCGGACAAACCGCTCCCTTCCCTCGTCGAAGCGCATCCCGGGATAGTTGGGGTTTTCCACAAATACGACCGGGACATCAGGATGCGCTTCTCGTAAAACCTGATAGAATATCTTCTGCTTTTCAAGGATCAGCTCCGGGGTTCCGTTTGGCATATTGTCCAGCACAAATATCCCAGGATCAGGATATGCTGCCATAAGCTCAGCTATCTCCATATCCAGCAGCGCGTTTCCACTGAAACCGAGATTGATTACCTGCCTGTCCAGCATTCTCACCAATTGATTGCTCCCGGACATCCCGGGATGTGAAGCGCTGGCGCCCTGCAATATACTGGTCCCATACATTATCACGGGCCTGCCACTGCGCGGAGAGTCTGTCGACGGAGACAATATGCTGTATCCTTCGGGGACTCCTATCTTCAGCTTGTCCAAGCCATCGTACAGACTTAGGAACAGCATATACTCATGCATTGTCCCGGCAAGCTTATTACAAGATATCTTGTAGCTGTTCTCCTTCCCTTTACCTGACGGCCTTCCTGTGCCGACATATATCCATTCTCCTCCATCAAGGACATACAGGGCAAGACCCTTTACCGCACACATCGACATATTGGTAGACTGAGTGTCGAATGTCGAAGTCCAGCACAAGTTGAATACACCCGTATCTGATGCAAACCGGACATATTCGCCGGCACTGTCTCGCCCGAGCCTCCACAACGGTGGACGACACACCGATTCCAAGTCGGAAGAAAGCCTGGTGAAGGGTCCATAAGTATCGTTGCATATTTTTCCGTAAACGGGCAGCCTGGTTGCATCAGTATAGACAAACTCCTGAGCAACAAGATTATGCGCAGACAGAAGTATCGACAGCAGAATAACAAAACCTGAATACAATCGTTTCATTTCAGTCAGTTTTTAGTTGATCGGGGGCTGTTGAAAGCATTCCCCCGGATGTCCCGCCAAGAGTAAATGGTAATTTTTCCCCGTTAATCGTGACATCGTCAAAACAAAAGCTCTCAATATTTGAAGCAATGTATGGTGTCGGACAATTCTCAAGAGTTACATCTTTTAGTGTCACATCTTTAATCGGGTAACCATCCACGCCTACTGCATAGATACCACATTCTCCGGAGGAACCGCCCTTGACATCGCTGATATGGAAATCCTCAAAAACGGTGGGGTGGAAGCCGCCGCGCGCGCCGTGGTAGTTGTTTTCAAACCGGATAAAAGCTGTTTTGACCTGATCGACAGTGATATCGCGGACGTGCACTTTTCGTATAAACCCGCCCCTGTCCAGATTGGATTTGAAGTAAATCGCCGTATAGCAGCTCCCGATATGGACATTGTACATATATACATTTTCTACGCCGGCCGCCATCTCGCTGCCTATGCAAAGGCCGTTGCACCTGGATGAGAACTCGCAGTCCCGGATGACAATACCGGCGGTCTTCTGACCGATACGCCACGCGTCCTGGTCCCGGCCGGCCTTGATGGCAATGGCATCATCTCCGGTATTGAATCTACAGTTTTCAATCAGGACGTTAGTGGAGTATTCGGGATCACAACCATCATTGTTCCTATTATAGCTGTTGATGGTTACATCTCTGACTGTGACATTATCGCAGAAAGTAGGATGCAATACCCAGTACGGACTGTCTATAATGGTAACACCTTCAATCAATACGTTCTTGCACCCGAAAGGCTCAATCATATTTGGAGGTAATATCGACCGTTCTCCAAAATAACGTTCCCTTACAGGCACAAGGTCAATCCCCATCTGACGCAAGGTGTCCTGCTGCTTAGATCGCTGGGGGCGCATCTGAGCAAAGGATCCTTTGGCGTTTCCATTTATCGTACCCCTTCCGGTAATAGCTATGTTATTGCAGTGATCTGACCGGATAAGCGATGAATAGTTGTATAGTTCAGTCCCTTCCCATACGGTCAGCTCGGCCGGAAGATAGTCCGAAGGATTATCGCTGAAAACAAGTTCACATCCCTCCGGAATCCGGAGATTGACATTACTCTTTATGATGATGCTTCCCTTGCTAAAAACCACACCCTGAGGGAGCACGACTGTCCCGCCCCCGTCATCACTGCACTTGGTGATTGCGGCATTGATAGCGTCCCTGCTATCAACACTCCTGTCTGCGACCGCGCCAAACTCAGTAACATTGTATTCTGCTTGGCGAAACACCGGCTCCCTGATATTTGCCAGAATTCTGTCCAATCCGCCCGGATGCCCGCAAGAGCAGACCACCGACACGGTCAAAGCCAATGCATACAATACTTTTTTCATTGATTGTTAATAATTTTCGATTTCATTCCATAACATTATCGCAGCCCCCAAGGCGTAGGATTCTCCACAAGCAACTACTCCTCTGCTATAATAATAATCCTTGTCACCGACGCAGGTACCAGGGCAAATACGTGTGAGATACACTCCGTCTGGCTCATATTTCAGACATCCCCCCTTGATTCCTGACCAGGATTTCCAGGCCATCTTGGAATATCTGCGCGTCAATAATCCCAGACGGGACCCTTTCGCAGCAGCATATCCAAACATGGCTGTGCAGGAGCTCTCCAGATAATTGCCCGCATCTCCAGGATGCGCCGGCAACTGGTACCACATACCGCTGTCATCCTGCACCCTTCGAAGACTCTTCATCATTTTGCAGAACATCCCTTTGAGCTGCTTATAATGCGGACTGGATTTCGGCAGATACTCCAATACATCCACAAGCGCCATGGCTATCCAACCGTTGCCGCGGCCCCAAAACTCAGAATTCCTGTGCTGAGGATTACAATTCCAGCCGTCCTGCCCGCATTCGTCACTTACGGGGACGTCACTTTGCGCCCAGGCATGGTACCATAAGCCGGAGTGAGAATCAAAAAGGCGTTTTGAATGTAGGATTATCTCGTTTGCAAGCATGTCAAGATAACGAGTGTCTCCGGTCGCTCTATAACACCCGACTAAAGTCATATCCAGCATATACAAGGTGTCATCCCAAAGCTCCACCCTGTCTGCCCTGTGGGAACAAGCCCCATCGGCAGTCCGCAACATATTATTATATTGGAATATCACTCTCTCGAGAGCTGCGTCCGTTTCAACAGTATTTCGGCCAATTTCCTGCAGAAAAGCAAACCCCACCGCAGACGCTATCCCATTCGGGTGTATGCCATGAGCATTGGGAGCGACGCGATACATAGCTTCCTGCACATAGCTGGCGATGCTCTCTCTCTGCTCCGGACAAGACCTGTACACATCTGTCAAGGACTTAAGCAGTACGGCGTCCCTCCAGTTGTAAACGTACTTGTCGGCAGGGACATCACGCGTTATCGCCATGTACAGCAGGTCGGCGGACGGCTGCTAAAATGCAGCCGTCCGGACCACTGTAAAGAATACCGCAAGAAGGAGAAGTCTAATCCTCATCAAACGGATCGCACGCAAACCTGAATCCGACATAATTACTCCAGCTTTGAGGCGCAGTAATAGCAAGCGAAGCTCTGGTATTTACCTGGAACGTATTTGCCACACCTCTCTGGGCACGTCCTCCTCTGATTACTATCTGCTTGTTGGACGGCATAGGATTCTCCTTGTATGGTGTCTGATAATTACCCCACCAGGAAGATGTCATCTCCTCCGCATTGCCGGACATGTCATATATACCCAACTGGTTGGGCTTGAGCGTGCCGACCTTTTCCACGTGCGTGTGTGAGGTGCCGATAGAGCAGACTGCAACTTCTGTCACGGTATTACTGCCGCTATACATGTACATGGGCGCTGAAGGGTCATTGGAATAGACATTCCCTCGTGCGGCCACTTCCCATTGTGCTTCAGACGGCAGATACCCGCCGAAAAATGAGCAGAACTCCAAAGCTCCATACCACGTAACGCCTACTACAGGGTAATCCAGGTACGCCTCGTCTACAGACCACTTATCTCCCTCGGGATGTATATCAGTGTATGCGTCGAAGAGTAAAGCCTGGCCCTTCCAGGTGCCGTCCTTGACGACAGAACTGCCGTAAATATTGAGGAATTCGATGAACCAACGGTTAGTCACTTCATATTTAGCAATGCAGAACGGCTGCAGGGTGGCCTCGGAGGGATTGGGAGTGGCCGTACGGCCGACGCTCATATTGATCTGATAAACGCCGTCGTGAGCCTGTGAGTAACGGGCTGCCATTGAAGGCTGATCATAATCACCCAGCCATCCGATATACACGGGATTGTCCGGAACTATTTTGATCATTCCTCCGTCGCAGTCGTAGGTCTTGACACGGAAACGCTTGGTCTCAGAATAGTTGGTGCCGTTTTCCTTGGTTTCAGCGTACGCACGGACATAATAAACCTTGCCCGGAGTCGCATCCTCAAAGGATATTGACATCTCGCCTTCAATCGCTTTGAAACTGTCTGTGCGTACGGAAGGGAGCTTATTGGTTGACGACCAGCAGAATCCGGAGGAGAGTATCGTGGCCCCGTGGGTGTCCGTTATTGAGGACTTGACTATTAGCGAGAGATAAGTATTCTCCGTCTCCGTAATCTCCTCAAACTCTACCGGTTTGATGTCCGGAGTAGAGAATGTGATTTCGGCCGAATAGCCGGGACCGTTCTCTGTCATGGCGTAAGCCTTTACGCGATACTGCGTATTAAGGGCAAGGCCTCCGACGAGGACACTGAAATCTGCTCCCTCTGAAGGTGCAAGGACAGAATTGACTCCGGTCTCTCCAATCTCCAGGACCGCATTCTTGTCAGCTGTATATACAAAGCCGCGGGCAGTAACCGAATAATCTCCTTCATCAATAAGAGTGGCGTTGAAAGTTGCCTCCGTCGCAAAAATCTCGGTAGTTTCCTTGATTTCCACTGTGGGCAGAGAGAAGTCGGTAGTAGAGAACGTCCTTTCGTCCCCATACACAATAGTTCCATCCTTCATCACAGCAAAAGCCTTCATATTGTATTGGTGAAGTGGAATTAGCTCGTAAGTCTTTACCTCGAACTCTCCCTCACCGGGAGCGACGGACACGCAGGGGCTGTCTTTAAAAGAAAAAATAACCGCCGACGAAAAACATACTCCTCTGCAGAGCATATTAGCCGTACCGCCCTTTGTAGAGCCCCGCAGGACTGCAGTTGAACTGTTCGCTATTTCTACCGGCAGGGTTTCCACCTGCGGAAGTCCGCCGGAGTCCAGTCCATTTTCATTACAAGCCGGCAGAATCATTGCCGCCAGCAAGGGTATAAAATGTAATAATCTTTTCATATCCAACTATTTTTGCCCGGTGAGAGCAAGTCCGATATCATTGCCGTTTACTGAGAAATAAGCCTTTGTACGATCGGAGAAGTCAACGCTGCTCCCATAGGCTTGCTTGAGATTAAAACGCCAGTAGGCCTCCTTTGTATATTCGGGCTCGGTATTGTCGTAAATCCAGCGGTTGTAATGGGCCGCCTTCGCGAAATCACCCTGTATTCCCAGTTTCAAGCCCTCCGGAGTAATGATTGAGCAATCAAAGCTGTCCCCTTCTCCATACTGTTTCTGCTCAGGGACTGTGACCTCCGCATTCATTATCTTGCTGCGAAGTTCTGCAAACTTGGTATCAGTATCGATATCTTTGTCCACCCTCCAGTACATCACTACACCGCCAAGCTCCTCCTGTGTCGGAGCAGTATCCTTCAAAGATGTAGTAAGACGCAATGCCGTGCCATATACGAAATTCGAATTGGTAGCATCATATGTCAACATCGGAGTCTTGGCCTTGCCATCAGTGCCAAACGTAAACAGATAACGCACGGAGACCACGATATCCTCTATCCTGGCGAAGTATGTCATTCCGGACGAAGCTTGGAGTGCCTTGGCGTTGCCGCTCATCGAGAACCAGTTGGAAATCTTATCGTCTCCTACCCACATCTCATCCACGTAATTGCCGGGGATGATGATATGGGACCTTAGATTTGATGCTCCGCCCGGCATGTCACGCCCGTTGCCGGCCTGCAGGACCACGACTTCGTTGTCATGCTGGGACCTGGCCCAGGCATCACGGAAGCAGGTCCACACATGTCCTCCGTTATATGCGATTTTACCGAAAGGATCATTGCGGCCCTCCATATAATGGGCGAAGTTGATGATGGAGCGATGGGCATCGCCGGCCACTACCACGCTCAAGGACTTTTCAGTACCGTTGCCGGTGTAATGGTGACCTGCGCTGCTGATGGAGAATTTACGGTCAACATAGTTGATAGCGTTCATCTCATAAAACTCCTTGCCATCTGCATCGACGCCCATATCGGGGCCGAAGGTGTATGCAACAAGCCGGGGATATGTATCGTTAATCTGCCTGTCCTGAGCAGAAGGCTCCCAGGCCGCCATCTGGTTGTACCAGTACATACCGTATCCGAGAATCAGACCGCCGGCCAGCTGGTCGATCTTGCCGCCGCTGGAGCCTCTGTAATAGCAACGGGACATCGCTCCGCTCGCGACCTTGCCGGGGGTAAAGTAATTGGCAAATATCATTGCCGAGAGATAATCCTTGCATTTTTGGGCAATCGCCTTTGCCTCAGCGTTTTTGGTGTATTTTGCGAGATATCCGATACACTCGGCCTGGATCCCGGTATAGGTAGGGCTGTTGTGCTCGTGGATACCCCAACTGCGAAGCTGATCATAAAACGCCGACAACATACTGTAGCCCTTTTGAGAGATTTGCTCCGTCGTCAGCTCGAGGTCAGCGCCCCAGGTCCTTGATGCATCCAGGTTCTCCCCAAGCGCAATCATGTTCCAAGTACGCATTATGAAGATGTTGGAGTAGGTCACGGCGACCATATCGTGGTTCCAGCTGGCGTGCAGGGCCTTATCGACGAAGTCGTTAAAAAGGGCCTTGTTTTCAGCATTCCATTTGGGATAATACTCTATCAACGCCGGGCAGGCCAGCTCCAATGCAAACTCGATATTGTTTTCATCGCTATAGTCTCCTCCAACATATCTTGGAACTTTGCCGATGTTTGCACCTTCTTGGATTTGTTGCTCCGCAAAGCGCTTGAGAGCAGTATTGATGTATTTCTGGTCCCAGCCCAGCTCGCTGGACTCAAGGATAAACTCAAAATATTGGGTTGTATCGAAGCCTGTTTCACTGGCGTTTACCGACTCCCACAAGGCGTCCAGATAGGGGTCGATGTTGAACCCGGGCTCACCGGTGCCTGTCGCCAGAACCACTGGGTCGTCCTCACAGGAGATAGCTGCAACAGCACAGAGGCAGAGAAATATATTTCTAAACTTTTTCATCGCGATAGATTTTTAGTTTTCCCAGCCCTCGCTCTGCACCAGGGCAGGATTGACATTTATCTCGGACTGAGGTATGGCGTATCTCCAGTTCCTCTTGGTAAAATTACGTATTGAGACCTGCTGGAGCGCAAGCGCGACTCCGTCGTATCCGACTATACGCTGGTTGGTCATCGACTCATAGTCGAAATCCACATCATTGTGTGCAAACCAACGCTGCCAGTCAGGGTAGAGGAAACCCTCTCCCGCCAGCTCATAAACACGCTCATTACGTATCAATGTGCGCACCTGGGCCTGGTCGCCGAGCCTGCTCACATTGGGCATATGCGCCCTGTTCCGGATCTGATCCAAGGCATCGAACACTTGCCCGGAGGGGCCTGAACTCTCGTTGAGAGCCTCCGCATACAGCAGCAGAACATCTCCCCAGCGCATCAAAGGGATATCGATGCCGGAGTGACGCCTGACGGTCGTTTCGTTGCCTTGATTACAGAACTTCCTCCAACAATAATTGGTATTTGAGGAATGGTTGGATCTCATACAGGCGTAAGGGGTAGTCTTGCTATCATAAGGCGCCCTGTATTCATAGGTAACATTGTCCTTGCCTACAAACAATCCGTAGGGACGTATAATACTGGCATCCAGGCGGGGATCCCTATTGGCAAAGAACTGGTTGACGCTGGTGCGGTCTGTCCAGTCGGGGTCTGTGCCATTAAAGGCAGTGCCGTCAGACATCAGATAGAAATCAACAAGCTCTTTTGTAGGTATTGAAGTATTGGTGCCGGAGCAGTTTGCGCTTCTGTTAGAGTAAAGCAGATCCAGGCGGCTCCCGTTACCGTTGGTATTGATACAGTCTATGACGAATATGCTTTCATTGTTGCTTTCTCCGTCCTGGCGGAAAAGCTTTGCATAGTCCCCATACAACGTATATGGAACAGCGGAGTTGGCGTTTTCGTTTATTATCCGGGTAAATACCTCCGCGGCCTTGGCATAGCTCTCTGCGTAGAGATAGACTTTCCCCAGCAGCACGAGAGCCGCGCTGCGGCTGGCCCTGCCCTTCTCGTATGCCCTCCAGGGCAGATTGTCCGAGGCTATTGTCAGGTCCTCGATCATCACCCTCCTGACATCTGCAGGGGTCGACCTGGGCATATAAGACTTGTCATAATCCGGCATTGTAGTATAAAGAGGAATGCCGGGATCGGAATTATTGTGCCCGCTATAGTAGGTAAGCAGGTCAAAATAATACAAGGCCCTGAGGAAATGGGCTTCGCCCAGATACTTCTTGTACGTATCCTCGTCCAAGACAGACTCCAGTTTGGGGATGTTTTCAATCGCAAGGTTGGCATACTGTACACCGGTGTAATCGGCAAGCCACTTGTTAGAAAAAACGCCATATGAAGAAGTAGCCGCATTGTTGCAGAAATAGCGGCATCCGGTATCATCAAATCCCGTTCCCCACGCAAAAGCATATATCGTGTAGGCATCTGTCATAGGGTTCGTGGAGATACAACCGGCCGGGTTGGCTACACCGGCAATCGTCATTGATTTGATCGGCGCGTATGCTCCGACAATTCCCAGATCAGCATGCTCCTTGGTAGTCCACATCTCTATAGAGCCTATTCCGTCTTCCGGAGTGGTATCCAGGAAGCCGGAGCAGGAGACAGCAAATACAGCGGACAGTATACCGGCCAGAACAAATATATATTTCTTTATCATAACCGATTTGCTTTAGAATGTTACACTTAGTCCGAAGATATACCTCGACACGTTGGGATAATTGCTTGTGGATCCGGTCTCCGGATCAAGGCCGTCAAAACGCGTCAGGGTAAAGAGGTTTTCACCGGTGAAATACAGGCGGGTCCTTGAGATCAGCGGACTGGTCCATTTGGAGGGCAGGGTATAGCCCAGGGACAAAGAACGGAGCTTCAGGTATGACGCATCCTGCAGCCAGAAATCGTTGTTGACCGTGTTGCGCCCGCCGTCGTTGGTCGTGATCGACGGTATCTTGCTGTCCCTGTTGTCCGGAGACCAGGCATTCAAAAACTTCTTGTTGATCACCGAGCCGTTTTTAAGGACATTGGTATACCATGTATTGTTGAGATATTGCTTTATCCCTGCCACGCCGCTCAGCAGCACAGACAGGTCTATGCCCTTCCAGCCAGCACTTAGATTGAGGCCGAAAAAGTGACTCGGGTAGCTGTGCCCTTTGATTACCCTGTCGTCATCATTTATGATTTTGTGGCCTATCTCGCCGGGCTTTTGCTGGTCCTTGTATATAAAATCTCCCGGCTGGGGCGTCGAGGGGTAAAACACATAACCGTCGGCAAGCATTTGATCTATCTTCTCCTGGGTTGCAATGCATTCAACTTCCCGGACGTAATAATCATATATGCTATATCCCTCCAGCAATATCCTCTGCCCCGAGTAGGTGGGGACATCCCCGTGGTATTTAAGGACCTTGTTGCGCACAAAAGACCAGTTACCGGATATGCCATAAGTGAAGTCTCTACCTATGTTTCCCTTCCAGGAAAACTCGGTATCAAACCCCCTGTTGCGTACAACACCGGCGTTCTCATAAGGAGCATCAAGCCGGCCGAAAACACCGGGAATGGCGGCCCTGATGAGGATATCATCGGTCTGCTTGTCGTACAGATCCAGTGTCCATTCCAGGCGTCCCTTGAAAGCACTGAAATCCAAACCGACATCAGTCATCGTGGTCGTTTCCCAAGTCAAGTCATCGTTTACAATGGCCGAAATCCCCACGCCGGGAATGGTCTTGCCGTCAAAAACGTACACCTGCCTCTCATACAGCAGCTGCGTAGCATAGTCGCCGACGGCATTGTTGCCGAGTCGGCCCCAAGACCCCCTCAACTTGAGATTGTCAATCCAGGAAGAGCGAAACCAAGGCTCCTGAGAAATCCTCCAGGCCCCGGAGAACGACGGGAAGAAGCCCCAGCGGTGGCCCGGAGCAAATCTCGACGAACCGTCCGCACGGGCGTTGGCCTCAAAGATATAACGGCCCTTCCAGTCATAATTTATACGTCCGAATACCGAGCGCACGGCATTGTCCGTGCTGTTTCCTTTCATCGTAGACGGAGTAGCCGCGGCATCCATCGTAGGAGTGGATGCGCTCAGCACATCAAGCGCCTGGGCATAGGTGTAATGATACCTGCGGTACTCCTGGTTGTATCCGGCCGTGAGCGACAGGTTGTGGTTTTGTATTTTGGGGAGTATGTCCCAATTGAGGAACGAGTCCAGCATCAGGGTATAATCCAGACTGTTCTGTTCGGTTAGCTGGTTGGAAGTAGTACCCGTCCGCAGCAGGACCGCATTGTTTTTCAGGTCCCAGACCTCCACATTCGGGTAGTTCATCTGCTTCAGCACATAAAACTCACCGGATGCAGCGGCATTGTTGTGCCATACCAAATTGGGCAGGATGGTTATATCCATACCCAGCTTCCCCTGCATCTTATACGTTGATTGGAGTCTGTCATATCCGGCATTCGCCGCGAAGATGTTGTTGGCCTGTACATTTCCTCCAGGAGCCCACTCACCTCCGAAGCGGCCGTCCGAGCTGATGGGCAGAGTGCCGGGAGACGCGTTGCTCACAGATGACATCACAGTCGCAATCTCCAACGCATCCTTGCGGCCATAATAGCCGTTGATGTTTGCCGTCATATGAAGCCAGGGAGTGACATCGGCACCTACGTTGGAGCGTACCGAATAGCGCTTGTACCCGGTACCCTTCATAGTACCGTCGTTCTGCATATAACCAAGCGAAATCAGATAATTGACAGATTTCCCGCCCCCGGACATCTGTACACCATGCTCCTGGAAGAAAGAAGGCCTGAACACCTCATTGAACCAATCGGTATTGCTATATGCCTCATCAGTCCCGGAATTGGCCGCCCACTCATCAATTATTTCCTGGCCGAAATAAGGAACCGCTCCGGCGTTTTGGGCCGCCTGATTCATGGTGTTCATATAAGTGACGTAATCACTTACCACCTCGATAGGGATAGCGACCTGCTGCCAGCCCGCTTTTACGTTGTATGTAACCTTAGACTGTCCCTCTTTGCCGGATTTTGTGGTAATCAGGATTACTCCATTAGCAGCTCTGGAGCCATATATGGCAGAGGATGCGGCGTCTTTGAGCACAGACATCGACGCCACGTCCTGTGGGTTCACGTCTGACAAAGAGCCCACAATGCCGTCTATTACCACCAGGGGCGAACTACTGTTGAGTGTGCCGAGGCCACGTATCGTCACGGACGCCCCATCACTTCCGGGCTCGCCCGAAGACTGCTGGGCGAGCAAGCCTGACGCTACACCCTGCAGACCCGAAGACAAGTTTGTGACGGCCCTTATTTCGGAAGTCTCTTCCATATTGACCGCCGTGACAGCTCCGGACAGATTGACTTTCTTCTGAGTGCCGTAACCCACCACTACGGTAGCTTCCAGAAACTCATTGTCAGGCTCCAGAGTGAAATCAATGTTCCTCTTGCCGGCCACCGGCCGCTCAACACTCTTGTAGCCGAGATAAGAGACCGTCAATACGTCTTTCGGATCGGCATCGATCTCATATCGTCCATCTATATCGGTAATCGCACCCACGCCGGAGCGGCCATTTATAGTAATCCCGGCACCGATCAAAGGCTCTCCCGTCTCATCTCTGACTACTCCTTTGACGACAAAAGCCGGCTTCCCCTCATCGAGGGGCGGTGTTTGTCTTTTGGAGATAAAGACATTATTGCCGTTTACGTCGATTACGACGTCCTGACCCTCAAACAGTTTGGCTAGTACTGTTTTGAGGTCCTCGTTTTCTGCATTCACGGAAACCTGTCTGGACAGGTCGATCCCTTCAGATTTAATCACGACAGAATAGCCGTACATCTTTTGAATCTCCGTCACGGCCCTGCTGACAGGAGTGTTGCGCAGATTCAACGTGATATTCTGCCCTGAGACCTGAATGCATAATGTAACGAGGACAGACAGCGATATAAATCGCAGCCCATACTTTCTGTTCAGCCTCATTTATTTGACTATTTTTTTGTAATGTAAAAGATACTGTCCTTTTGAGAAATGAGGAAGTGGTTGCCGGTATTCAGGGCCTCGAGAATGGTTTTGACGTCCTCCTGGTTAATAAAAGAGGCGTAATAACGTTCGGACGCCAGGTCCTGGTCTTGTATAACTATATTTACATTGTATTTCCTGCCAAGGGTGGAGGCGATATCGGACAGGGGCGTATTGCGGAACTGCAAGCCGCCAAGGCTTACGACTTCTTCAAAATAATTTGCCGCAAAAGTACGCCGCTGTACCGTCCCGGTATTCCTGTCATATTTGACAAGGTCCCCTGGAGAAAGAAAGACGGAACTTTCTTTCTCCGGGAAACTCATCTCGACAGACCCTTCTACAAGGGCCACTTCATCTTCTTCATTATCAGGGAAAGAGCTGACATTAAATTTGGTGCCGTGCACGATGACGCTCATATTGCCCGTACTGACCACAAATTGCCTGCGTTTATCCTTGGTGACATCCATAAAGGCCTCGCCGACAAGTATTACCTTGCGTTGACGCCCTTTAAACTCTTCAGGATAAAACAACTGGCTGCAAGGGCTGAGCAAGGCTGTAGAGCCGTCCGGCAATGTGACCCGGCTGGTTTCCGCATATGAGGTCGCGACCTGCAGCCACTCGCTCTCAGCCGAGAAAGTCCTGCTCAAAGACCATACGCACAAGCCGATGACAGGGAGTATCAGGACCGCGGCAGCCCTCAAGGCCCAGTTCCCGACCTTCGCCATACGGCGCGGAGGCGGAGTAAGTCCGGCGCTTTGAGCAAATCTGGCAAAGCCCTTTTCGGCATCGGATCGCGAGCCGTCTGCACAAGAGGAATATATCTTGTGCAGGACAGCATCGACCTCAGGCTTGTCCTCGCCCTCAATCAGCCAATCGCAAAACTTGTCATCTCTTTCCGTCATAGTGCTTACCAATCAAGACTGTCGGTGTCAAGATTGTCGGTCAAAGTTACAATATTATTGAATGAAGTACAAATTACTGAAGATTCAATAGAAACGGATTTGATTATTGGAGCCGTGTAGTTGGTATTTTTTTTCATATCATTCAATATTAGATTTTCATACAACGCACAGGAAGTGCCCATTGTGTCTGGCTTTTCTGACCATTGCTGAATTTTGTCCGACCATAATTACCCAGGCTATAACCAGCCAGCGCCGTTCCGTCGACCACGGCATTGCCGGCCCAATAGTACGACGAATAGCCAACATTATTTAACTGTCCTGAAGCCCGGAATCCAACAGCAGGATAGTATGAGGTATTGGATGCGCCTGCATTGAATACTACTCCTGACAAGTTTGAATCAGCTTCCCAAGCTACATTTGAATTCCAGAGAGTGTACCACGCATAAGTATTGGTAACAGGCACAATATATCCTGGTGGGCACGGATCATAATTGGTTTTTCCATCTCTGCCGTTAGTGCTGTTCCATAGTTTCAGTGCATCCGACTGAGGCAGATTGTACAACCAGGTATTGGTGCAGGCTGTTGTCCCAGTGTTAGCATAGTAATGTATATTGGTCGTCGGATGGGCTGTTGAATACGCTATTTCCCCACCATCGGCAGCTCCGGCAACAGAGTTACGTACCGACGAGAATGCAGTTGCTACAGCAGAAAGCTCTGAATTAAACACATAGTTCTGTGTCTTGTCTCCCCATGCAGCGGACTCTTTGGCGGATACATTGCTTCCGACCACTCCGGGACCGGGGAAGGGATCCTTGCGACCCCATTGATACATCAGCCCGTAAGAGTTCGCATCCGCCTGCGCATTAGAAAGTGCTCCAAGATTACGATCTGTCATCAGCCAGGCATCATTGCGTCCGTAATGCGTCGGTGTCAAGGGGTCCTCGGTAGTACACCAGATATGCCAGCTCCAGACCACCTTATTCT